>Ga0193752_1000064_pt1 | contig 159017 bp, 147 predicted proteins | sample H1c1metaG_FD_144924 | JGI IMG/M metagenome (GOLD analysis project Ga0193752, IMG submission 144924) | Soil microbial communities from a riparian zone of the East river system, Colorado, United States - H1c1 | ecosystem: Environmental > Terrestrial > Soil > Riparian zone | place: USA: East...
TTTTGGATTTTATGTTGGAGAATTTTACCTGGGACTTGTTATACTATGGATACTTTTATTATTTGTAGGGTACCTGTTTTTAAAACACCGGTTACGTATCCTGCTTCGCAGAATTGCATCGCCTATGTCAATCGCATTTAGTACGGCCAGCAGCGAAGCAGTCTATCCCAAACTGGTAGAGGAGATGGAACGTTTTGGATGTAATAATAAGATCGTAAGTTTTGTGCTGCCGCTTGGTTATTCATTTAACCTGGATGGCAGTATGATGTATATGACCTTTGCCAGCATGTTCATTGCGCAGGCCTTCAACATTACATCTATAACCGGCGATGTATGGCAGCAGATCATTATGTTGCTGGTATTTTTAGTTACCAGCAAAGGTATTGCCGGCGTGCCGAGGGCATCGCTGGTGGTAGTTTTAGCAACAGGCGCCATGTTTGGTTTACCACCCGAAGGTGTAGGCCTGATATTAGCTATAGATGTGTTTTGCGATATGGGCCGCACCATGACCAATGTTTTAGGAAACGCTTTAGCAACTGCCGCCGTTAGCAAATGGGAAGGCCAATTGGAAACACCATAATTTACAGCAACAAAAAATTATCTAACCAGATTTATGAAGCAGTTCGTTTTTTTTCTATTCTTTTTTTTGCTGTCAATATCAAAACCTGTTGCACAGGATTCACTGAAGATCAACTTAAGTAATCAATACAAACAGCCGATTGAAAATGAAAAGGTCAACGTAAATAATATTGATTACGCTACAGATGATTCCGGTAATGTTACTATCGGCAAACCGGTTGTAGATTCGATCACCATCATGCATGAGGGCTATGATAATAAAACAATTGCTCTTAAAGATATTGGTTCTCAAAAGCAAGTTGTGTTAGAGAAACAATTTACCTGGACAGACCTGCTGACCCCGATGTTCTATATTTTATACGGCGGATTGTGGTTATTGCTGTTTATCATTTTTGCAGAAACAGGATTATTTGTCGGGTTCTTTTTTCCCGGCGATTCTTTATTATTTGTTGCAGGTATCCTCAGCACTCCATTGGTTGATTCTATTTCTTTAAATACCGGTAACGATTTTTTTAACCTGATGATCATTGCCGCCTTGTGTAGTATTGCGGGTATCTTAGGTAATACGGTAGGTTATATAACGGGCCGTAAAGTTGGCCCTGCCATGTTTAACTGGCGTGACCGGTGGTTATTCAAGAAAAGATATTTATACCAGGCACAGGCTTTTTATGATAAGCATGGTGGAGGAGCCATTGTGTTTGCCAGGTTCCTGCCATTGGTACGCACATTTGCACCCATTGTTGCGGGTATTGTGGGTATGGATAAAAAGAAGTTTGGTTTTTATAATATTGTTGGTTGCATAGCATGGGTAGTATCTATGCTTTTTATAGGCCATTATTTAAATGCCTTTACAAAAAAGCAATTCGGCCTCGACCTGGAGAAACACCTTGAAGTGATCGTTATCGTAATTGTATTGGTAACAACTGCCCCTGTTTTAATAAAATTATTTTTTGGCAAAAAGAAAAAGGTTGATGAACACGTCCTCTAATAAACCTGCCTCAATTTTTAACATTGCGGTTATTGTAGCCGCACTTGGATATTTTGTAGATATTTATGATCTGCTGTTGTTTACCATTGTGAAAAAATCGAGTGTGCTGGCAGTAGGGGCTACTGACGCAACTTTACTTGCAGACAGCACAAAAATTATTAACTGGCAGATGCTTGGTTTATTAATAGGAGGAATTATATGGGGTGTTTTGGGGGATAAAAAAGGAAGGTTGTCAGTTCTATTTGGCTCTATTATTTTATATTCTACTGCAAATTTTATTACCGGCTTTATTCAAACTGTTGATCAATATGCATGGTGCAGGTTTGTTGCAGGATTAGGATTGGCAGGAGAACTTGGTGCAGGTATAACGCTGGTTAGCGAATTATTGCCTAAAAATAAAAGAGGTATTGGCACATCGCTGGTAGCAGGCATTGGATTATTTGGTGCAGTAGCTGCATACTTTACCTATCAATGGACAAATGAAGACTGGAGGCTATGTTATAAAATTGGCGGAGGTTTGGGTGTATTGTTGTTATTTCTCAGGATAAGTGTTGCTGAGTCCGGCATGTTTAAACAAATAAAAGAAACCAACGTACAGCGGGGAAACTTTTTCATGTTCTTTACCAATGCTAGGCGGTTTAAAAAATATTTCCTGGCAATTTTGATTGGGCTTCCCACTTGGTATGTGATCGGAATTTTGGTAAACCAGAGTGACAGGTTTGGTAAAGCCATGTTTGGAAGCACAACGATTGATTCGGGTCGTTCAATTATGTTTGCATATACGGCTATTGCTATTGGAGATATTTTAATTGGTTTTGTGAGCCAGTATTTCAAAAGCCGGAAAAAAGCACTGTTATTATTTTATTTACTTTGTACATTTTCATTAGTACTCTTTTTCAGCGGTGTGAATGACTCGGATACCCGGATGTATCTTATTTGCGCCTTATTAGGTTTCAGTACAGGCTTTTGGGCGATTTTTGTCACCATGGGAGCTGAGCAGTTTGGCACCAACCTCAGGGCCACAGCCGCAACTACTATTCCTAATATGGTTCGTGGTGCCTTGCCTTTAATAAATCTTTTATTCTTAAATCTCTTTCAAAAGAACTGGGAATGGCCTTTGATCAAAAGTGGGATCGTTACCGGTATTATTGTACTGGCAGTAACATTTATTGCATTTTATTTTACCGAAGAAACTTTTCATAAAGACCTTAACTATACAGAAGGAGAAGAACTGATCCCGTAAAAAAATATTCAACCTGCAAGTGGCAAAATTCCTCATCATACGTTTATCATCTATCGGCGATATTGTATTAACCACACCGGTGATCCGTTGCCTGCGTAAACAATATCCTGATGACGAGATACATTTTTTAACCAAACATGCTTTTAAGAATATTGTTGAACATAACCCCTATATCAATAAGATACATACACTGGGAGAAAGTTTTGAAGAAATGTTGAATGAGTTAGCCACAGAAGAATTTGATTATATCATTGACCTGCACCATAATCTTAGAACCCTTCGCATTAAAAAGCATTTAAAAGGTGTTAAGTCTTTTTCTTTCAACAAATTGAATATTGAAAAATTCATACTTACCAATTTTAAGATAAACACACTTCCTAAAAAACATATTGTTGACCGCAACTTTGAATGTATAAAAGCATTGAATGTTGAAAATGATGGTCTTGGGCTTGATTATTTTATTCCTGCATTTGATGAGGTTAAGGAAAGTGATCTGCCCACTTCACACATGCATGGATTTATAGCTGTTGTTATTGGTGCAGCACTGGCAACAAAAAAACTTCCTCTGCATAAACTGAAAGAATTATGTGCCGCCATTGATCATCCAATTATTTTATTGGGAGGAAAGGAAGATTATGAAGATGGTAAAGCCATCGCTAAAGTTGATGAGATAAAAATCTACAATGCTTGCGGTAAATTCAACCTTAATGAGTCGGCCGACCTGGTAAAGAAATCAAAACTGGTTATTACACATGATACCGGCCTCATGCATATTGCAGCGGCTTTGCAAAAGCCGATCATTTCTGTTTGGGGAAATACGGTTCCGGCCTTTGGCATGTATCCTTATTACGGTAAGCGTTCCAATATGGAATATGATGTTGTTGAAATAAATAAACTCTGGTGCAGGCCCTGCAGTAAGATCGGGTATAAAAAATGTCCCCAGGGGCATTTTAAATGCATGGAAAAAATAGCTGTTAATGATATTGTAAATCTGGTCAAACGACGATTACAGAAATAACAAAAGCTGTTGTTTTGTAGTTATAATTGATATGGCTAAACATTTTCTTCTCATTTTTTTTGTGCTAATAGCTCATGTAGCTTCTGCCCAGCTTACGGTTAATATACAATGGCAGGGTTTAAGGCCTGGCAATACAAGCGATACTATTTATTATGATGCTGACCGTAAACTTGACTGGGCCGATTTTAAGGGCAGGCCCGATGCAGCAAGCGTGGCGGGGGCTATAACCGAGTCAGGTTTTGGTTATCGCATGAACATGCAATCATATAACAGCCGCACAAGCATTAACATCACTGTTTTCTGTTACTTCAATAAAAATAAATCCTGGGTAAAAAAGGGAATGAGAACAGCTTATGCGCTGGAGCATGAGCAGCATCATTACGATATTACCTATATCAACACATGCCTGTTTATTCAAAAGTTGAAAGAAGCAAAGCTGACCAAATCAAATTTTGTTTCTATGGTTGAAAAAATTCATGACGAATGTTTTGCAGCCCTCAATAAAATGCAGGATGAATATGATGGCGAGACCTCTAATGGAAGGATAGAAGGCGTGCAGTTTGCCTGGAATAAAAAGATCGATGCAAAACTGGCCACACTTACTACAAATTAACGATCAATACCGGGATCTTTAATTCATGCCTTACAGTATTTACCGTTTCTCCATAAATAAAATCTTTAATTCCTGTATGGCCATGTGCTCCCATAACGATCATATCTGCATTAACCCCTTTTGCAATCCTTACAATTTCTTTTGCCCTGTTCTTATAACCCAAAAAACCTTCGGCAGTAAAACCCCGGTTTTGTAATTGCGAAACATAAGAGTTCATACGTTCTTTATCCTTCCTCGATTCATAGTCATCGCTTTCATCTCCAAATAGTTTTGCAGAAGCACTTTCAACAATATGCACCAACAGGTAATGTGTATTTTCTTTTCCCTGCCCGATAGCATAAGCCAGTAATTTTTGATCATTCTCACTAAAGTCGAGTGCAATGGCTATTTTATTAAAACTTGGAATTACCAGGTTATTAAATGTGTGCGTATCATCAGGGTGTATTTTTATGGAAGCAGTTTTTACATCTTTTGTTATAAGCGGACTGATGATAACATACACCAGCAATGCTAAACAGATCAAAGCAGCTAAACTGACCAATACCTGTTGCCATAAAACACCGCCTGTATAAACTTTACTCATTTCATTTACCAGCATTTTTAAATTTAAAAATACCAGTACCGATGCTATCAGCCAGGCAGCTATTTTCTGAACCATGTTGATAGCGAATTTGCCCATCGTTTTTTTATCGCTTACAAAATGGATCAGGGGGATGATTGCAAAGCCCAGTTGTAAACTTAAAATTACCTGGCTGAGTATCAGCAGAGCATCAACGTTTTCTTCACCATAAATAATAATAACTATTAAAGCCGGAACAATGGCCACCAGCCTTGTTATCAATCTTCTTAGTATGGGGTTGATACGTAAGCTCAGGTAGCCTTCCATAATGATCTGTCCCGCAAGGGTTCCGGTAACCGTACTGCTTTGTCCGGCTGCTATTAATGCAACAGCAAAAAGTACCGGCGCTACATTTCCCAAAAAGGAAGGTAGTAAACGGTGAGCTTCTTTAATTTCTGCCACATCTGAATTGCCGGTTTTAAAAAACACCGAAGCGGCGAGTACCAGTATAGCAGCATTTACAAAAAACGCCAGGTTTAATGCAATGGTAGTGTCAATGCGGTTAAATTTAATAGCTTGTTTAATCCCAAAATCAGTGCGATCAATTTTTCTTGTTTGTACCAGGGCAGAGTGCAGGTATAGATTGTGAGGCATTACTGTGGCGCCAATAATACCAATGGCAATATATAAAGCTTCGTTGTTTAATATTGTGGGAACAAAGCCTGTAGCCAATTCTCCCATATCAGGTTTTGCCAGGATCATCTCAATTAAAAAAGAAATACCGATAACACCAACCAGTGTAATAATGAACGCTTCCATTTTGCGGATGCCGAGGCGTTGTAAATAGAGTAACAAGAATGTATCTAGTACCGTGATAGATACACCCCACACCAGAGGTAGACCCGTTAATAACTGGATACCTATCGCCATGCCCAACACTTCAGCCAGGTCGCAGGCAGCAATGGCTATTTCTGCAAGAATGTATAAAAAGAAATTTATCACGCGGGGATATGTTTCCCGGTTTGCCTGTGCAAGATCTCTGCCCCTGACAATTCCCAATCTTGCAGAAAGACCTTGCAGTAATAATGCCATCAGGTTACTCATCAACAAGACCCATATCAATGTGTAACCAAATTTACTACCACCTGCGAGGTCAGTTGCCCAGTTGCCCGGGTCCATGTACCCAACACTCACAAGGTATGCCGGCCCTAAGAAAGAAAATATCCTTCTCCAGCCTGTTTTTTTGACTGTAGTATCTACGGATTCGTGTACCTCACTTAATGAAGCATCATTGTTTGTTTTATTGAACATCATGTACAAATACATTTTTAGCCACCTGCTCACTAATGATGCAGGCGTTTTGTTTTGAAACTTTTATTTCCAGTGAACCGTCAAATTCAAATTTCTTTAGCACCATCAACTGGGAGCCTATGGCAATGTTATAATGCTTAAGCATGTCAAGCATTTGTGTTGTTTGATTGCTTACCGAACTTACTGTTACATTCTTTTTAAAAGGGATCTCGGAGAGGCTTTGTTGTTTGATAACAGGTATCCTGCCATGCTTATCCGGTATAGGATCGCCGTGGGGATCGAAAGATGGATTGCCCAGGAAATTATCAAGTCGCTGTATCAGTTCTTCACTGCTGATATGCTCCAGCTCTTCGGCAATAGAGTGTACCTTGTCCCAATCGAATTGTAATTTCTCTACTAAAAAGAATTCCCAAAGCCTGTGTTTGCGCACTACATCCAATGCAGCTTTTTTACCAGCCTCATTTAGTTTAAAGCCTTTGTATTTTTCATACTGCAACAGTTTTTTGCTTTTTAATTTCTTAAGCATGTCTGTAACTGATGCCGGCCTGGTCTGCATTTCAGCAGCCAGGGAATTGGTGTTGACCAAACCTGTTTCCTGTTGCAGGTGAAATATACTTTTGATGTAATTCTCTTCGCTTGTTGTAAAACTCATGTACCTGAAAATAAAATTTAGACAAAACTAAAAATATTATTCCTATTCCCAAAATATTTTATAGGATATATAACCTGTAACAATCAGTAAATTGGGTTCAAATACTTTTTTATGAGAAAGAATATAAGTTCCGGTTCTCCCTGGGAAGGCATAGTAGGTTATTCAAGAGCAGTAAGGGTTGGCAATGTTATTGAGGTTGCGGGAACAACTGCCATGGATGGAGATATATTGATTGGTAAAGGAGATGTGTACGCACAAACTGTCTTCATTTTTAAAAAAATTGAAAAGGCATTGAGCCAAGCCGGAGCAACTTTAACAGATGTTGTGAGAACAAGAATGTTCATTACCGATATTTCAAAGTGGGAAGAAGCCGGTAAAGCGCATGGTGAATTTTTTAAGGATATTAAACCGGTTGCTACCATGGTGGAAGTTTCGAACCTGATCGATAAAGAATTGCTGATAGAAATTGAAGTGACTGCGATAGTGCAAAACATGGGAAGCAACTAAAAATATGGTCTGTAATGTTGCTTACCGGTATGCCGTACAAGTGAGTGACACAACGATGATGCCACAAAGACCCGAAGCTGGTATCAAAACAATACACAACATCCGGTATAATGTGTATTAGTTACATATACATTTGTCTGAAATTTCCAGTAATATTGCCTCTTAAACCAATTTTAACCCATTATGAGTTTTTCTTCTTTTAAAGTTCCTTATCCTATTGATGAACAGTATAGCAAGCGTATCGCTTATTTTTCGATGGAATTTGCAGTAAGCCAGCCATTAAAAATTTACAGCGGTGGTTTAGGCTTTTTAAGTGGCTCTCATATGCGAAGTGCATACGAGTTACGCCAAAACCTGGTAGGCATTGGTATTTTATGGAAATATGGTTATTACGACCAGGCCCGCAACCAGGATCAAACCCTGCAGGTGCAGTGGAACGAAAAGATCTATAATTTTTTGGAAGATACCGGTATTAAATTTCAAATAGATATTCATGAGCACCCGGTTTGGGTAAAAGTATGGTACCTGAACCCGGAGACGTTTAAATCGGCACCTTTATTTTTACTGAGCACCGATCTGCCGGAGAACGATTATGTTTCTCAAACTATCACTCATCGTTTGTACGATGCCAATGTGGCTACCAAGGTTGCACAATTTATTTTGCTGGGTGTAGGTGGAGCTAAATTGATGGACGAATTAAATTTTAACCCGGAACTATATCACCTGAATGAAGCACACGCTATTAGTTCTGCATTTTACCTGTACCGGAAATTTGGAAATGCTGCTGATGTAAAAAAACGCCTGGTTTTTACAACACATACACCCGAGGAAGCTGGCAACGAAAAACATGATATTCACCTTTGCGAAAAGATGGGGTATTTCTGCGGAATGAAACTGGATGATGTAAGAAAGATAACGGGCATGGAAGGCGACCTGTTCAATCACTCATTGGCTGCATTGCGTTTTGCAAAATTAGCCAATGGTGTAAGCCAGTTGCATGGTGAGGTTAGCCGAAATCTCTGGAAAAAATATGACGGCATCTGTGAAATAAAAGCCATAACCAATGCGCAAAACTGGCATTACTGGGCAGATAAACAGTTGTATCGGTTTATGGATGCTCATAATGAAGATGGATTTATTGACCGTAAAAGATACCTGAAAAAACGTGCGTTTGACGTAGTGGCCGACCAGACCGGTAAACTTTTCAAACCAGATGTGTTTACCATTGTTTGGGCACGCCGTTTTGCCGGTTACAAAAGGGCCGAACTAATCACCCGTGATGAAGAAAGATTTGAAGCACTGCTGAATAACCCAAGATATCCCGTACAGATCATCTGGGCCGGAAAGCCTTATCCTGTTGATTATCCAGCCATCAGCGATTTTAATATGCTGGTTCACCTCAGTAAAAAATACGATCATGTAGCAGTATGTGTAGGTTATGAACTTGGCTTGAGTAAAAGATTAAAACAGTCAGCTGACCTTTGGTTAAATAATCCAAGAGTGCCAAGAGAAGCAAGCGGCACCAGTGGAATGACGGCAGCTATGAATGGTGCAGTGAACTGCAGTACGAATGATGGTTGGATCTGCGAATTTATTAATCATGGTAATAATGGATTTGTTGTGCCGCCTATTGACTACGAGAACATTAGTGTGCATGAGCAGGATGAGTATGATCTGAATAAACTGTACGAGATTCTGGAGAACCAGGTATTGCCATTGTATTATGATAACCCCGAAGTATGGCGTGAAATAACAAGGAACGGCATGCGGGATGTACGTTGGCAGTTTGACAGTAACCGGATGGCGAAAGAGTATTACGAAATTCTTTATAAATAATTAAAAAAAACATCCCCTGAAACAGGGGATGTTTTTTTTGAAGTAATTTTAAATATGCAACAATATTCAAAAAAACTGGAAATACGTTGGGCCGATCTTGATCCCAACTTTCATGTACTGCATTCAAAGTATTATGATTTTGGAGCTTATTGCCGTATGGCATTTTTAACTGAGCATGGCATTACACCAATTGTAATGAAGGAAAACAATATCGGTCCGATCATTTTCAGGGAAGAATGCATATTTAAACGGGAGATCAAATTCGGCGACGAACTGGAAGTGTTCTTAAAACTCAGTAAATGCAATGAAGATGCCAGCCGCTGGTCAATGGTACATGAGTTATGGACAAATGGAAATACACTGGCAGCCTTGATCACCATTGATGGCGCCTGGTTAGATACCAGGATCAGGAAGCTAGCCAAGCCACTTGAAGTTTGTACACTCGGTATAAAGCTTATTCCAAAGACTGATAATTTTAATCAATAGCTTCTTTTAATATTTTTTTATAATGAGTGTTGCAAATAAATAACTTTGCAACACTTTTTTATGCTTAATGCCACCGTTAATTTATATCGAAATGCCTACACCGGTTTAACACGCCGCATATGGCTGCTTGCAGTTGTTATGTTTATAAACCGCAGCGGCACCATGGTTTTGGCCTTTATGACGCTCTATATTAATCATATCGGCTATTCAACAAAACTGGCTGGGCTAGTAGTAGGTGTTTATGGAATTGGCTCATTGGCAGGCGCTTTTATTGGCGGAAAAATAAGCGACCGCTTTGGTTTTTATTATACGCAGTTCTTCGCTCTGCTTTGCGGCGGTATACTCTTCATTGTACTGGGACAGATGAAAAGTTACGCCTCTATTTGTGTTTGTACTTTCTTTCTGAGCATGGTCAATGAATCTTTTCGCCCTGCTAATGCAACCGCTATTGCACATTACAGCACACCTCAAAACCGTACACAGGCTTTTTCAATCGTACGTCTTGCTATTAATTTAGGGTGGGGTATTGGTGGTGCTTTGGGTGGTTTCCTGGCCTCGGTCAATTATAATTTATTGTTTTGGGTTGATGGGGTAACCAATATTGGTGCTGCATTCTTGTTTTTATGCTTACTTCCGAAAGTAAGCCTGTCTCAACAACAAAATCTCAACAAAACTACGCTGGAAAAAGTAAAAGCAAAACCTGCTTATGCTGATAAGACCTTTCTATATTTTATTGGCTTACAGGTTTTATTTGCTATTTGTTTTTTTCAGTTGTTTACCACCATCCCTTTATATTTCAAAGAAGGGCTTCATATTGATGAATTCTGGATCGGGGTGTTGCTGGCTATGAACGGGTTGATCATTGCTGTAATTGAAATGGTACTTGTATTTAAACTGGAAGGCAGGTGGCCTTACCTGCGGCTGATGACTTTTGGTACGATCATCATGGCTGTTTCATTTTTTGTTTTGAATATGCATTTTATGCATAGTTTTTCAATAGCTCTCCTGGCAATGATATTGATAACTTTTGCCGAAATGATAGCGATGCCATTCATGAACTCCTATTATATTGCACGAAGCACAGAAGGAAACAGGGGACAATATGCAGGGTATTATACCATGGCCTGGAGTGCAGCACAGGTAATTGGCAGTACCAGTGGCACGCAAATAGCATATGCCATTGGCTTTACTAATCTTTGGTGGATAATTGGAGGCATTTGCCTGGTTACAGCATTTGGGTACCAAAAACTGCTTACCCAAAAATAGTCTTACTTATAAATAGTTGTGGTAGTCACTTTTGCGCTGATGGGCATTTCCTGTCCCATCATTGGAATAGTGCCGGTAATATCAGCAACTCCAGTCCTTTTCTTTACCAATCCTGTTGATATATCAGTTACAATTTCGCCATTTGTTTTGGTCTCGGTCTTTATAATAAATTCCATTCCCTGGAAATCCATTTTATTTGATGCAGTTAATACAACATTTGATTGTATGACAGCTTCATTTCCTGAAATAGATTTAAGGGTAAATGAGCGTATTGTTTTCATATCCTTAGCTGTAGTGGTATCACCCCAGCTATCTCCAACTGATTTACCTTTTGGGATCATTTCAAATGCGCCGGAAACGATCGCATCATCTGATGCATTATCTGAAAATATTTTCATCATATCTGCAACAGGGTTTGTATCCTCGTCATCGGCTTTCTTTTCTTTTTTCTTTTCGGCAACAGCTACACCGGTTGTATTATCAAGTGTTACCTCAACCGGTTTATTTAATTTATCATCAAATATTTTAGCCATTTGCTCATCATTGCCTGTTTTACTTTCAGAATCATAACTACTTGCCTGGCCCATCATATTGGTAGCTATTTTCAGCTTTGTAAGGGTATTGCTGATCACGTAATTATTAGCATTACTGCTTTTTACATCCAACGCATTTATGTTTGTAGAATTGCTGGTTAATTCCATACCCATTGTAAGGCTGGCTGAAATATCTGTAGTGCTTTCAACAACTATTTTTTGGCCATTGGCAAGCTTGATCTTATTGGTGGGCTGAGCAAAAGCAACAGCAGAAACGGCTAAAGCAATCAGAGAAACATAAACTCTTTTCATATTCTATTATAATTGAACTGTAAAATTATCTACAAACAACTTACCGGAAAGGATTGTTTACAGTTTTGTAAAAAAATTAGGATTTATCGGTAATAGAGGGCATAAAATAAGGGCTATCCGTAAAGAATAGCCCTTTGAAAGGTTTTTGATGCGTAGATATTAACCTACTACCTGCACATTAACTGCGTTCATTCCTTTTTTGCCTTCCTGCAAATCGAACTCAACGCTGTCGCCTTCTTTAATATCGCTTATTAATCCACTTACGTGAACGAAAGTTTCTTTGTTTGAGTCATTGTGCTTAATAAAACCGAATCCTTTTTCAGAATTGAAAAACTTAACGGTGCCTGTTTGTTTAGTGTCCATTTTTTAAATTGTATTGTATTAATAATGTGCAAATATAGTGCTTTAATACTAATTGAATGGATTTTATTAATTGAAGCTGCTTTTCGGCTCATTTACAGTATAAAAGGGTAATTTTATAGTGAGTTTTTTACCTGCCTTTTAAAGTCTTAAAATTTATTTTATGCAGAATAAGCCAGCCACTGTAATTACAGGAACCGGTTGTTATATTCCAGATTTCGTTAAAACGAACCGGGATTTTACCGGCCATAATTTTTATGCCGAGGACAATAAGATTTTAGATATAGAACCGCATATTATTGTAGAGAAGTTCAAAAAAATTACCGGTATAGAAGAAAGGCGTTATGCAGATTCGAATATCGATTCCTCTGATATGGCAGCTATAGCTGCCCAAAGGGCGATTGAAGATGCCGGATGCGACCCTGAAACAATCGACCAGATCATTGTAGCGCATAATTTTGGAAACGTGGTTAAGCATACAATTCAAACAGATGCGATGCCAGCATTGGCCTCAAGGGTTAAACATGCATTGGGAATAGAAAATTCTTCCTGCATTCCATATGATATTTTATTTGGCTGTCCTGGCTGGGTACAGGGAGTAATACAGGCTGATGCTTATTTTAAAGCAGGCCTGGCAAAAAAATGTTTGGTAATAGGTACCGAAACTTTGTCAAGGGTGCTGGATATGTATGACAGGGACAGCATGATCTTTTCGGATGGTGCAGGGGCCTGTATAGTGGAGGTAAAAGACAGCAGTGAAACCAGGTCAGGTATTTTAGGTTGCAGTGTAGAATCACATTGCGGTGATGAAGTAAACTATCTGAACCTGGGAAAATCTTTTTATCCTGACTCTGATCCACGTATCCGTTACATAAAAATGAAAGGCAGAAAAGTATATGAATATGCTATGAAACATGTGCCGGAAGCCATGAAGATCTGCCTGGATAAAAGCGGTATTGCCATCAATGAATTGAAAAAAGTGTTTATTCACCAGGCCAATGAAAAAATGGACGAAGCAATCATTAAGGAACTCTATAAATTATATGGGATTATAAATGTTCCTGAAAATATTATGCCCATGAGTATACATAACCTTGGCAACAGTTCTGTTGCAACTGTACCTACTTTGTTGGATATGGTAAGAAAAGGATTGATGCCTGAACATACCCTAAATGAAGGAGATGTGATCATGTTTGCTTCAGTGGGTGCCGGTATGAATATTAATGCAGTTTGTTACCGTGTATAACCTGAATTTGAGATACAGATAAGGGAAGCCATTATCTAATTAATACATACAGATTTAATAAATGCGGTTAAGAGCCTTAATTAGCCTACATTTGCAAGAAATTACTATATGCAAAATGAAATGATCTCAAAGTTTTTAGAGCCTTCCCACCTGGCGAAGACTGCAATAAAGATTGAGTTTAAAAAGAGGAATACTATTGTTGGTATTTTTGTTGATTCAAATGATTATGAAGACCTGAAGGCAAAAAATTTCTGGCGTATCGTTTCAGAAGTTAATATTCCTGAATGGAAAAAAACAAATGATAATAAGCTGGCCAAAATTTTCAGCGGCTCCGAGTTTACAAGGATTACTGTTGCCAAAGAAAAGAAAGAGGCTGTAGCATAAGTATAAAAGCTTTCTGAATAAAAAAGGACACATTTCATATGTGTCCTTTTTTATGATAACCCGGCTTTAATTAAAAATTCCTTCCCCCGGTACCTCTTGCTTTAGGTAATTCTTTTCTTGGTATTTTTTGATCGAGCTGTGCAGTGTTGTACACAAATGCAGCGATAACTGTGGCAGCCTGTTTCAGGTCTGCAGATACCAGGTGGTCATATGTATCCATATTGGTATGGTGCGTACGGGTATCATATTCAATCTCATCCTGTATAAATTGAAAGCCCGGAATACCAATAGCATCAAAAGCCTGGTGATCGGTGCCACCTGTATTATCAATAGTTACGGTTTTTGCATCCAGGTCATAAAATGGCTCAAGCCATTTTGAAAAGATGGGGCCGGCAGCAGCATTGTTCTGCAAATAAATACCTCTTACTTTTCCTGTCCCATTATCTAAATTGTAATAAGCCGAAACTTTAGCATGATCAGGTTTTAAAACCATATCTACCGGATCTGCAAAATGATTCTTTACATAGTTGCGTGAGCCATGTAATCCTTGCTCTTCACCACTCCACAAGGCAATGCGGATAGTTCTTTTAGGTTGAAGACCGGTTGTTTTTAGAATGCGTACCACTTCCATCATCACCGCACAACCCGCAGCATTATCTGTTGCACCGGTAGCGCCCTGCCAGCTATCTAAGTGACCGCCAAGCATTACGATCTCATCTTTTAAAACGGGGTCTGTTCCAGGAATTTCTGCTACAACATTATATCCTTTAATATCCTTATCATAGAATTTTGTTTTTACATCTGCTTCCAATTCTACTTTTTCGCCAGAGGCAACCAAACGCTGCACTCTTAAATAATCATCGCTCGATAACATTATCCAGGCATAATTATTTTCTGCTCCTTTGTCAACCGAACCGCCGTTTTGTACAAACAAGGTTCCATCATTTCCCCTTCCATTCATGCTTAAAACAAGCGCTGGCTTTTCTGCATTATAAAATCCATTCATCTGGCGGGCAAGGGCCTGCTGTTGCCTTCTTGCTGCCATTGCTTCCGGACTTGCATTTCTTGCACCACCTCTTCTTGCCGTATCTATTTTTGAGTTGGCCATCTTGGTAAGTTGTTCTTCTGTAAAGCGTTCTCCATCGGCAGTAAATGAAGGACGAAGGGTATCATTGGAATAGAACATCACGATCTTGTCTTTGATCTTGCCCGAATAATTCTGGTATAGTTCTGCAGAATCTTTGGCCCTTATAAGTATTACATCGCTGCTGATTATTTTTTTGCCTGGTGTGCTTCCGGTCCATGCACGTGGTATGGCGATCATGGGTGAATAGTATGGCGCCGTCATGGCAACATAGCAGCGGGTTTGTTCCCATCCTGTACCAAAATCGCCCCATGGTTCTATAGCTGCATTTACAAGTCCCATCTTTGTCAGCTCATCTTTTGCCCAGTTTGCCGCTCTAAAAAATCCGGGTGAATTGGTAAGCCTGGGGCCGCTTACATCGGTAAGGTGGAAAGCAATGTCCATTACTTTAGAATTGTCAAGGCCCTCTTTCCTGATCTTTGCAACAGCATCTGTTTGGGCAAAAAGCAGGTTGCCCGATAAACAACAGATACATACAAACAACATTTGTTTTCTCATGATGATTGATTTTTTAATTGAGGCCTTAATTTACGCTTATAAAAATTAGTAAGCAATCAAATTGTGATGGGCGACTAAATAATTTTTGTGTCCGGCACTTCCATAACCAGGTTTTCTCCATAACAACCTGCCGGTGTCTGGTAGCCAGGTTTAAAATTTCCTGACAGTATTTTTTGAGTGATGATTAAACTGCTATGTGCTGTCAATGTATATCCATCAAGGCAGCTGATTGCTGCGGTAATTTTTCCTCCTGATGCGTTACTAATCTCACCCCAAACCATGCTGCTGCTATTCTTTCTCTGTTCATCACTTGGTCCTGCAGGTTTTGCTTTTATTTTTTTGCGAATGATGTTGCGGATGAATTCTGTTCTCAATGACCAATTAAAAGCCCATTGAAATTTGAGCAACCTATAAACTTTTGGTGCTATGCCTGTGTATGTTTCGATATTTGGTATTTGGGTTGTAGTATAAGCAGTTGAAATATCTCCCCATGGAATGGTCATTACAAAAATCTTCTCTTCCCCAAAATTTACCCACATTCCTTTTTGTCCCAATGGTTTTCTTACGATCTTCCCATTTTCTCTCACCGCACCACCTTCACCGATCTTACCGGCCATTGTAATTGCCGTACCGTGCGATAAGCCCCCACCAATAGATGCAAAAGCCAGTTTTAAATGAGTAGCATCAGGCATTTTGTTTTTTAATTTTAACGCAATACAATCTGTGGGTACCACATCAAAACCAACACCAGGCATTACCATGATGTTTTTTTCTTTGGCAACTCCATCATATGTTTTCAGCATTTCAAAAACAGCAATGTCTCCATTGATGTCAATATAATGCGTACCGGTTTGCAAACAGGCTTCAACCATTTGTTTAGCTGTGTATGCATAAGGGCCTGCTGCATGTAATACCAGTTTTACTTCTGATAAGGCATTTTCTAATTGTGTTTTATTATCCAGGTCAATGATGCGGTAGGGTAGTTGCAACTCATCTGCAACAGGTTTTATGTTTGCTTCTGTTCTTCCTGCAAGTATAGGCTGCAAGTTATATGAAGCTGCAAGTTTGGCGATCAGCTTACCGGTATAGCCATTTGCCCCGTAAAGCAGGAATTGGTGTTGCATGTTGAAAATTACAATTATTTAAGGGTAGTTGGCATAAAAAATCGGGCTATAAAGCCGGACTTTTAGTTGAGTTTTAACTGTTGGGTTTAAGCTTTCTCGTCCATATAACTTTCCATCGGCTCGCAGGTGCATATCAAATTCCTGTCGCCAAAAGTATTGTTGATACGTGCAATAGAAGGCCAGAATTTATTCTTTGAAACATAGGCCAGCGGGAATGCAGCTTCCTGCCTGCTGTATTTATGATTCCATTCATCGGCACAAATGACCTGTTGTGTATGCGGTGCATTTTTTAAAGCGTTGTCAACCTTATCGGCTTTGCCCTCTTCAATGGCTTTTATTTCATGATAAATGCTGATAAGCGCTTCACAAAAACGGTCAAGCTCTCCCTTGTCTTCACTTTCCGTTGGTTCTATCATGATGGTGCCAGGAACCGGGAAGCTCATGGTAGGCGCATGAAAGCCATAATCCATCAAACGTTTGGCCACATCTTCGGCTTCAATGCCACAGGTGTTTTTAAACGGCCGAAGGTCAACAATGAATTCGTGTGCACAATATCCATTGGCACCGGTATACAGAATAGGATACAATTTCTCCAGCCTTGCCTTCATGTAGTTTGCATTCAGAATGGCATACTCTGTAGATTTTTTTACTCCTTCAGCTCCCAGCATTTTTATGTAGGCATAACTTATCAGTAAAATACTTGCGCTGCCATAAGCCGCAGCACTCACCGCATGTATATTATTCTCTGTAGATTTTAAAGTATCGTTTACATTATGTCCAGGTAAAAAAGGTTTCAGTTTATCGTTAACACAAATTGGCCCAACACCTGGCCCGCCACCGCCATGTGGTATGGCAAATGTTTTATGTAAGTTCAAATGGCAAACATCAGCACCAATCATACCCGGACTTGTTAATCCAACCTGTGCATTCATATTGGCACCATCCATATAAACCAATCCGCCGTTGTCATGTATGATCTGGCAAATGTTGATAATACCTTCTTCAAAAACACCATAAGTACTTGGATAAGTAACCATCAGTGCGGCCAGATCAGCCTTATGTTCTTCTGCTTTTAATTTCAGATCTGCTACATCAATATATCCTTTCTCATCACTTTTCACTACCACCACTTTCATGCCGGCCATAATTGCACTGGCAGGATTTGTGCCGTGTGCCGAGATAGGTATCAGTACAATATTTCTGTGGCTTTCATTTCTTTGTTCATGATAAGCCCTGATGGTTAGCAAACCTGCATACTCACCCTGGGCACCACTATTGGGCTGCAACGAGCAAGCTGTAAAACCTGTTATCTCCGATAAATATTCTTCCAGTTTTGCAATCATGTGTTGGTATCCTTCTGTTTGCGGTGCAGGTGCAAAAGGATGAATAGAACTGAATTCAGGCCAGCTAACCGGAATCAATTCTGTAGCAGCATTCAGTTTCATGGTGCAACTTCCCAAACTGATCATCGAAGTATTTAAACTCAGGTCTTTATTCTCCAGCGATTTGATATAACGCATCATTTCGCTTTCGCTGTGGTGCGTATTAAAAACCGGGTGTGTTAAATAAGCTGAAGTTCTTTTACCAAATAAAGCATCGGCCTCATCAAAAGACAAGCTGAATGTTTTAGAACTAACCGTATTAAAAATGGCGGCAAGATTTTTTTCTGTCTCACCAATATAATTGCTGGCTACTTCATCAATAGATAAACTTACGGTACCATCAGCATTGTAATGAAAGTTAGCCTGGTTCTCATCCGCTGCTTTTTTAAATGCATTGATATCAGCAACTGCAAAAGTTATGGTATCAAAAAATTCATTAGTCAAAACTTTTACATCTATGTTTTGTAATCCTCTTGCAATAGCCGCAGCCAAAACATGAATGCGCTGTGCAATTTTCTTCAATCCTTCTGGTCCGTGATACACAGCATACATGGCGGCCATATTGGCCAGTAAAGCCTGTGCTGTACAAATATTGGAAGTTGCTTTTTCTCTTTTAATGTGTTGTTCTCTTGTTTGTAAAGCCATACGCAGGGCACGATTGTTCTGTGCATCAATACTTACACCAATGATACGGCCCGGTATACCACGCTTGAATTCATCTTTGGTAGCAAAGAAAGCTGCATGAGGTCCGCCATAACCCAGCGGCACGCCAAAGCGCTGTGCAGAGCCAACTGCTACATCAGCACCCAATTCTCCAGGAGGCGTTAATAAAGTAAGCGCCAGCAGATCAGTTGCCATTACAACATAGCCATTTACCGCATGAACTTTATTTATAAAATCACGGTAATCTTCTCCAGAGCCAATGCTGTTTGGATATTGAACTATGGCGCCAAAATAAGTTTCATCCAGTTTAGCTGTTTTGTAATCGCCATAAACCAATTCAATTTTTATTGGTGTTGCTCTTGTAAGCAATACTTCTTTTGTTTGTGCAAAAACATGTTGGTCAACAAAGAACTTTGGTGAACCAATTGTTTCCGATTTATTTTTCTGATGAAATAACATGGCCATGGCTTCAGCAGCAGCTGTTGCTTCATCCAGTAAGCTGGCATTTGCTAGTTCCAAACCGGTCAGGTCGCAGACCATGGTTTGATAATTCAATAAACTTTCCAAACGGCCCTGGGATATCTCTGCCTGGTAAGGAGTATACTGTGTGTACCATCCCGGGTTTTCAAAAACATTACGTAAGATCACACTTGGCGTGATGGTATTGTAATAACCCTGGCCTATATAAGTTTTAAAGATCTTGTTTTTAGCAGCAATTTTTTTCAGCTCATCCAGGTATTCAAATTCAGTTTGCGCCACAGGAAGTTTCAAAGGGTTTTTCAAACGGATGGCTGCAGGCACAGTTTTGTCGATCAATTCATCAAGGCTGTTGATGCCAATGGTTTTGAGCATCTCATTTTTTTCTGCTTCATTGGTGCCAATATGGCGACCTGCAAATTCGTACTGTTGTTCTTCAAAAAGATTCATATTGCTGTGGTGGTTTTGCCCCTATCCCCTAAAGGGGACATGGAGTAGATTATGGTTTATTTTTTGTGAGCCGGGCTTTTGAATATCTATTACGCTTCATTGGCGTCGCACTCTTGTACTGCGTATTTCTATTGAGCTTTTTAAAGCATCATTTGGTGCCGCAAATTTACGATAACCCAACAAGATTTAATGCTAATAAGTTCCCTACTTTTGACCTGTGGAAATTTAGGGGATATAATCAGTTAAATACCTGTACAAATGGGAGAAGATATTTTACATAACTGGGAAAAAAAATCGGCCGATCATCAAAAGCTGTACAAACAATACCTGCACCGTGCCGATAAACGGAAAGTGCTGAAACAATTGCCCGACCTGCATGAAGAGGCTTTTGAAAAGATCGACTGCCTGAAATGTGCCAATTGCTGCAAAAGCTATTCACCCCGGTTTAAAACGCCCGACATAAAACGTATTGCCAAATATCTAAACATGAAAGAAGGGGATTTTATCAACACCTATCTCTTCATTGATAGTGAGGGCGACTATGTTTTAAGATCAAAACCCTGCCCGTTTTTGGGTGCTGATAATTACTGCAGCATTTATGAACAGCGCCCATCAGACTGTCACCGCTTTCCCTATACCGATGAAGATGTATTGATCAAACGGCAACAGCTTACACAAAAGAACAGCAGTTTTTGCCCCATTGTTTATTATGTGCTGGAGAAGTTGATTGCAGCTAAGTAAAAAGTTCAGTTATTTTACCGCTAACTCAGCATATGCAGCGCCAAGAGGCCTTTCAATACCGTCGCCTTTCCATTCCGGTGAGCCCGGAATTTCTTTTGCCTTTAGAATTTCTTCTTTTGTTTTGCCCAGTCTTATTCCTGCTTCGGTAAATTTTAAAAGATTGCCAAGGTAATTGCCAAAGGCTTTCAGGTCGTCAGCCTTAAGTAAAACTTCGTAGCCGGCTGCGGCATGGCCGCAAACAAATTGTGTTTTTGCATCAAAAATGGCAATGGCCTTATCTAAGAGGATTATCCAGTTAGCGATATTAGCACCGCTTGTTTTGTCAATATAAGGATGACGGCGGTTGAAAACCAGGTCGCCCATGTGAACAACATTGCCTTTCTCAAAATGTATCATGGAATCGCCATTGGTATGGCCTGCACCAAAATAATGAGCTCTTATTGTTTCTTTATTCACTTTCGTACTCCATCCCTCTTCACCAAAAGTCATATCAGGGATATGGAACTTATCAGCAGCTGTTTTTTGCTCAGCAGCCACCCTTAACTGGTTGGCTTTTGAATTTACATGCGCCACCACGTGTTCGGCAACTCCCTTAAAAGCAATATTGCCACTGGTATGATCACCATGATGGTGTGTATTGATCAGGTATTTAATTGTCTTTTTGCTTTTATTTTTCAACTCTTCTATTAAATGCCCTGCAGTATCCGGAAACTGGGAATCAACAACCACAATACCTTTTTTTGTAATTAAAAATGCAATGGTGCCACCTTTTTCGGTAAAAATTCCGATATCATCTGTGAGCATTTTTATTTTCCAGGCGGGATCAAATAAAAATGAAGCCAATGAACTTTTATTAAGTAAAGCAAGGCTTGCCAGGGTTAAGCCTGTATTGCGTACAAATGATCTGCGTTGCATAAAAATGAATTTTAGTATTACAATTTACAAAAGAAATGCGAACAGTACCATTTTTGCTTCTGGTTATGCTGTTTATTTCTTTTCTGAATTTATTTCCTTGTCAAGGTCATCCAAAAATGTTTTTATTGCACTTATATTCTGGCTTCTGTTATCATGCATGGTTCCGTGGCCTGCTCCGTCAATTATAACAAATTTGGAATTTGGGACTAAGCTCTGAAAATACTTTACTGTGGCCGGGCGGGCTTCATCAAACTCACCGGTTATGAAAAGCGTTGGAATTGTAATGGTCTTTAAACTTTGAACCCGGTCGTAATTAATGAGAGTGCCTGCTGCAGTAAATTCTGTTGGCCCCCACATGTAATTATAAATAAACTCATTGCCTTTTAAAGTTGATGTATCCAGTTCACTTGTCAGTTTTGTCTTTCGTACTCCAAAATTTTTATAAAACACTTCATTTGCATTTTTATATGCAGCAGATTTATAGTCGTGATTCTTTTCACCTGTTTTAATCGCCAGTTGAATGGAATCCGGCAATGTGTTGATAAGAGTATCAGCATCGGCTTTCCATAATGATGTACTGAAGTAAGGGCTGTTAAATATAATGGCCTTAATACCCTTTGGGTATTTCAGGTAATACTCCAAAGCTAATGCAGTACCCCACGAATGGCCATGCAGGTAAAACTCTTTTAATCCCAATGACGTTTTTAGTGCTTCTACCTGTTCAACAAAATTTTCAACTTTAAGTAAGGAAGTGTCAGTATGATAACCAGACCGGCCGCTGCCAAGCTGATCAAAAATAATAACAGGCCTGTCTTCGCCTAAAGATGCAAATTGATAAAATGATTTACTGGTACCGCCGGGCCCGCCATGCAACATGAGGATAGGAATTTGCTTGCCTTCCCCTAAAATGCGGTACCATATTTTTCCTCCTTTTACATCAACATACCCTTCTCCGGCCTTTAACCGGGATTCAGATTTACAGCCTGAGAATACGGCTATAATAATAAATGTAAATAAGGTTGCAAAGAGCTTAGCGTTGTTGATATGTTTCATGTAATTACATTTGATGTATAAATATACGCAACCGGGTTGAATCAAAATGGATACAGCAAAACACAATTAAAGCTGCCCATTGGTATGCCGATGAAAGGATTGTGACACAACGATGCCGCCATGAAAAACTGTAGCTGGTATCAAATCAATATTCCAGTTTTCTCAACTTGGGAAAGCCAATCCAGGTACCAGCCACAACCAATACCGACATGGCGCCGCCAAAGATGACTGCCGGCAAAGTGCCAAACACACGGGAGGTTAGACCGCTTTCAAATTGCCCCAACTCGTTGCTACTGTTTATGAAGATTAAATTAATGGAGGAAACACGGCCTCTTAATTCATCGGGTGTAAATAATTGTAGTATGGTGCCACGTACCACCACACTCACAGCATCGCAAAGCCCTGCAGCCAATAATGCCATAAAGCTTAACCAGTAAACTTTTGATAAGCCAAAGACGATGATGCAGATACCAAAACCTGCAACAGCCAGCAGCATTTTCAAACCCTGCTTACGGCGCATGGGATACTTTACGAGAACACCAACAATTATCAAACTGCCCAAATCCATCGCAGCATTTAAAAAACCATAACCAATAGCATTTGTGTGTAAGATGGTTGATGCTACTTCCGGTATAAAAGCACTGGCGCCTCCAAAAAGCACTGCAAAGAGGTCCAAAGAAATTACACCTAGTAAATTCTTGTTGGAAAAAACAAATGAAAATCCTTTTTTGATGGAAGTGAACATGTCTTCTTTCTCCAGGCTTTGCACCGGCGGTTTTGGAAATAACTGTAGAGCAAAAATTCCTGCTGCTAGTATTAATCCGGCTGTTATGAAGTAAGCCCCGGAAATACCGATGATTGCAATCAGTAATCCACCAATGGCATGGCCACCAATGGATGAGATGAGCCAGGTTGATGAATTGTAAGAGATCGCTTTTTGTAGTAGTTCACGGGGAACAATGGCAGCGATCATGCTATTGGCTGAGGGGCCCGCAAAAGAACGGATAATACCGGTACAAAAAACTACCGATAAGATAACTGTAAGTTGTGTTGTATTGCTGAAGCCAAACCAGGGCAGGCTGATCATTGCTAAGGTAATGCCACAAAACATATAGCAGGCATAAGACCAGACGAGGATGTTTTTTTTATTGTGCCTGTCGATATAATGGCCGGCATATAAGGCAGCAATTACAGCCGGTATAAATTCGGCAAGGCCGGCAAAGCCCACCATATATGTATTGGCTAAATGAAAGACCTGGTAAATTACAATGGTGGTTATCATGCGTAAGCCCAGTACAAAAAATAACCTTGCAAAAATAAAGTGACGGAATTCTTCAGGTAGTTTGCTGTTGCTCATTCGTTGAGATTAGGGCAAAGTTAAATAATGTTGCCCATCTTCGTATTCTTTGTCAAGTGCGTTAATAATAACTTTCATGTGCTCTTCATTGCCCAGGAAATCAGCGTTGCCTGCATCTACATAAAGCGTTTTAATATTGTGCTGCTTTATGTATTGGGTATAGGTTTCCTGCAAAGTAAACAGGTAATCATTGGGAATGGATTGTTCGTAATCCCGGTTACGTTTTTTAATGTTTTCCTGTAACTTTTTTACAGGCGTATGCAGGTAAATAACAATATCCGGTTGTATGATCTGCGGATTGATGATCTCGAAAAGTTTTTGATACAATCGAAATTCTTCATCCGGCAAATTTACTTTGGCAAACAAAAGGCATTTGGTAAAAAGATAGTCGGAGATGGTTATGTTCTGAAACATATCTTTTGTCTGTAACAGGTCTTTTAGCTGTTTATACCGTTCTGCCATAAAAAATAATTCCAGTGGAAAAGCATATTGGCCCGGGTTTTCGTAAAATTTTGGGAGGAAAGGGTTGTCGGCAAATTCTTCCAGTATCAACCGGGCGTTAAAATGTTTGCTTAACAAATGGGCCAGCGTGGTTTTACCGGCACCAATATTTCCCTCTATAGTAACAAAATTATACTTCATATGCTGAAAGAACTGCAAAATAAGCGGAAACAGCTTTTATGCTGCTAAAACTTTTTCACATTTAGTTCGTCAGGGCAGTTAATAAGAAGCTGGTGAACTGTTTTGTTGAGTAGAGGATGTTTGAGGTTAGGCGATAACTGGTTGAGTGGTACCAGCACAAAGCGCCTGTTTTGTATTTGTGGATGAGGAACGGTTAGTTCCGCCTCGTTGATTATTTCTTTGTTGAAAAATAAAATGTCAATATCAATAATACGGGGGGCATTTTTGATCGTTCTTATCCTGCCCATCTTTTTTTCGATTTTTAAAATGGTTTGCATGGTTTGTGTGGCAGATAACTTTGTTTCAACAATGACCACCTGGTTTAAGAAATCGGGTTGTTTGGTATTGCCCCAGGCTGCTGTACTGTACAGGGCTGATTGGCGGGTTATACTACCGATCTGTTTTTCAATTTGCTTGATGGCTTCAGCTAATTGTGTTTTGCTGTTACCCTGGTTGCTGCCAAGAAGCAGATAAAGTTTATTCATTATTTTTTCAACAATCTTATGTCAAGATCAAAAGGTACCGATTCCTTTATAGTTATTTTTTTAAAATCAGCATGTGCAGGGTTTAATAAAAAATTATATTCTTCCTTTATAATCGCAGATGGCATTTTTAGCACTGCTTCCTTGCCCGACTCCAAAAAATTTGACCCTATAAATTGGGCATATTCAAAATCTGCATACCATTTTTCTTTTAGCGAAGTGTGCTTAATGAGTTTAAAAGGGAGGCTGTCCGGCACTTGCAGTTTTAATAAGAAATAGCTGGGAGGGATATTGGTTTTATCCGCGTTAACTAAAATTTCAAGAACTGCTAATGATATATTTTCTGCGGTGTAAATAGCTGCAATTCCAGGCATATTCCAGCGGCCACCATACATTTTAGAACCTGCTCCGCTCAGATCTTCTTTATAAGCTTCCACAACCAGCCTGTAAATTATCATGCTAATATTCCGTGTTGGATCCTTCCTAATTGGGTTAATACTTTTTGAATACCCTCATATGTGGTTAGTGAAGCAAAAGATAGATTGCCTTCAAGCATATAAGGATTGCCTTTTAACCAGTTATAAAAATTTTCAACTTTTCCAAAAGTGGCTTTACCTTCTTTTATGACTTTTTCAATTTGAACGGCTCGTTCTGCATTGATAGGTGCAAAACTGCCGTTGTTTTTTGAATAGCGCTGCAAAGTACGTTCACTTACATGCAGTATGGCAGCCCATTCGCCTTGCGTAAAGGGAGTTTTATCGGCAATTTTTTTAAATTCGCTGTAGGTAAAATCTTTTACTTGCGGTAAAGCTTTTACGCTACGGTAAGCGGACATTGGCTCTTCTGCTTTTGAAGCAGCGATATTAGGCCTGTAACTTACATTTTTCTCTTTCCTTTTCATTGTTCTGACATTTGTCATACAAACATACGACATATGTCGGTATTTAGCAATTTTTTTTTGAATCCTTTTTTACCAATAGCTTTACGCCTCAATTAAAAGCAGTTTATGCAAAAATACAGCCAGGCCAGGGCTATGCTGGCCATTACCAAAGCCAGTTTAAGAGCTATTTTCAGGAGTCCGTCGGCTGTTGTGTTCAGTTTTGTTTTCCCTTTTATTTTTATACTGGTATTTGGTTTTATAGGCGATGGAGGAGGAGTGCCGGTATATAAAATAGCGATTGATAAAAATTCAGACACGGCAAATGCATTGTATGATTCCATTAAAGCAAGCAGCCGTATAAAAATTGTGCGATTTGAAACAGAGGAAGATCTTCGATCAAGCCTGCTTAAGGGTAAAATGGCGGGGATTATTAAAATTACCAAACCAATTGATTCGGTATCGGCTTATCAATATACTATCAACAGTACCAGTGCCAGCGATGATAAATGGCCACAATTAATACCTATTTTAAATACCATCAGTGAAAAAATAAATAATGCAAAATTCCCTGGCAGACCTGCATATGTTAATGCAGATACAAAACAACCAGTTATAAGGGAAGTAGTTAGAAAGTATAGAACAATAGATTTTATTCTTCCGGGGCAATTAGGTTTTTCGTTGCTTAGCTCTGGCGTTTTTGGAGTAGCATTTATGTTTTTTAATCTTAGAAATACCTTAGTACTCAAACGTTTTTTTGCAACTCCTATCAGCAGAACACATATTATTTTGGGCGAAGGCTTATCAAGGGTGATATTCCAGATGGTTACAGCTATTGTGATCATCCTGGCAGGATATTACATATTTGGATTCACGCTTGTACACGGATTCAGAACATTGATGGAAATGTTGTTGTTGAGTTTTATTGGCCTGGTTATCTTTATGGGCTTTGGTTTTATAGTAAGTGGATTAGCAAAGAGTGATAGCACCATTCCACCATTTGCCAACCTGATAACATTGCCCCAATTTTTATTAGGCGGCACTTTTTTTTCGGTAGAAGCTTTCCCCAAATGGTTGCAACCTATTTCAAAAGCACTGCCGCTTACACACTTAAATACAGCCATGAGAAGTGTAGCTTTTGAAGGGCAGAATTTATGGGATGTACGTACGGAGATCGGTATTTTATTATTATGGGGTATTGTTGTTTATATAGCTGCCATCAAAGTTTTTAAATGGGAATAAAAATGAGTATGCGTTTGATCAAAGGATTTTTTATTGTACTGGCAGGGTTGTTCATTTTTATAACGATCCTTTCCCTTTTCATTCCATCCAGGCTGATGATTACCAGGGCTGTTGTTATAAATGCTCCTGCAGGTAAGGTTTTTAGCGAAATAAGTGACCTGCAAAACTGGAAACACTGGCAACCTGTCTTTATTAACGATTCTGCGAAAATCAAATTTGGTTCAAGTAATTCCTGCGAATGGGAATCTAAAGGCAAAAAAAATACAGTGCAGATAACTGAAAAGAAAGATAATGCTGTTTCTGCAATATTAAGTAGGACAGGAGAGAATGATGTGCAGAATACTATAAGCGTATTACCCCTTTCAGACAGTAACCAGGTGCAGGTGGAATGGAATGTGCTGATCAAATTAAAATGGTATCCCTGGGAAAAATTCTATGGAATATTTATTGAAAAGATAACCGGCCAGGGGTATGAGGATGCCTTGAATAGTTTGAAGGTTTACACAGAAAATAATTAAGCAGGAAAACTGATCTTACCCATCGCAACTGCCGGAATCCCCGTTGATTTTATTTCACTGCCTGAAATATTGTTGCATACGCATTCATTAGCCAGTAAAGCAAATAATACTGCTTCTTTTGCATCAGGATTTACGCCGGTTTCTGAAGTGCTGAAAAAAGTGCAGCCAGGTAATTGATCCGTCAAATGTTGCATGAGTAAGGGGTTGTGAATACCGCCTCCGCTGCTGAATATTTTGATACCAGTTTTGTCTTTTACACAATCTTTTATTGCAGCTACGATCATATCTGCCGAAAACCTGTTGAGTGTTGCCATAATATCTTCTGCAGATAAAGATACTGTGCTACTTGCTTCTTTTGCCTTTTGCAGGTAATTAAGATTGAATAACTCAGGCCCGGTCGTTTTTGGAAAAGCCTGTTTAAAAAAATCATGTTCTTTCAACGCAGCTAATAAATTTTCATTTGCAGTTCCTGATCTGGCAACCAGTGAATCTTTGTCATATGAGTTTCCAGGGAATTGCTCTTGTATATATGCATCCATCAACGTGTTGCCGGGCCCCACATCAGTACACAGAATATTTTCATCATTGCCTGGTAAAAAAGTAAAGTTTGCTATGCCGCCAATGTTTAGCAATATCCGGTCTTCACCTTTTTTGCTAAAGAGTAAATGATCACCATACACCGCAAGGGGGGCACCTTCACCGCCTGCAGCAATATTTTTTTGCCTGAAGTCGCTGATGGTGATAATACCGGTTGCAACAGCCAAATGATCTCCATCCCCGATCTGTAAAGTAGCATTCCCGAATTTTGTTTGCTGATGCAATCTTTGCGGAGCATGGTAAATTGTCTGCCCATGACTGGCGATCAGATCAACGTCACTATTTTTAATATTCCATTTTTGCAAACAGTCATTTATCATTCCGGCATGCTGCAATGCGATCCAGGGATTCAATAAACAAAGTTTTTCGAGATCAATTTCCCTTTTTGAAAAGACCGATCTTATTTCATTTTTAAGATCTTCGGTATAAGATACCGTTTCAAAATTCAATAACTCCATTTTGGTGGATTGCCCACTTCCTTCAATGTTACATAGGGCAACATCCAATCCATCTAATGAAGTGCCACTCATTAAGCCAATGATAAGCCTGCGTGGCTTGTTAGCAAGATCGTAAAGCTTTTGAATGCCCGGGTTCATACTAATGTTTAATGAAATTCAGGTTGCGTTTTATGCCCTCAAACTTAGCTCTTTTAAGCGGGGAATTTTTAAAAATGGTTTTGAAAGATTCTTCTGTCAACTCTTCCCAATCGCTGGCTGAGAAATTTAATATTTCAGGAATGGGAGTAAAATTTATTTCATCAGTTGATCTTGAAAAACGGTTCCAGGGACAAACATCCTGGCAAACATCGCAGCCAAACATCCAGTTGTCAAACCGTCCTTTCATTTTTTCGGGCATAAGGGCATCTTTCAGTTCAATGGTGAAATAAGAGATACACTTACTGCCATCTACTACTTTATCGGGTAAGATGGCATCTGTGGGGCATTCGTCAATACATTTAGTGCAGGTGCCGCAATAATCTTTTGCGAATGCATCATCATAGTTTAATTTCAGGTCAACTATCAATGTAGCAATAAAAAAAAATGAACCACTTTGTTTATTAATAAGGTTCCCGTTTTTTCCGATCCAACCAATGCCTGCTTTTTGTGCCCAGGCCCTTTCCAGCACCGGGGCGCTGTCAACAAAACCACGACCATGTATTTCACCCACCTCTTCTTTAATGTTTTGCATAAACAACTTTAGTTTGGCTCTTATCACTTCGTGATAATCATTTCCAAAAGCATATTTAGAGATATTTGGCGCAGCTTTGGATTGTTCCGTTTCGGGAAAATAATTCAACAGCAATGTAATAACAGACTTTGCACCGGGCACCAGCTTTGAAGGATCTATTCGCAGGTCAAAATGATTTTCCATATACTGCATGGTGCCATGCATGCCCTTGCTGAGCCATTGTTCCAGGCGCCGGGCATCTTCATTGAGGAATTGTGCTTTAGCAATGCCGCAATAATCAAAACCCAGGTTTACTGCCAGGGTTTTGATCAATTCAGTATGTTTTTCAATTATACTCACTGATCGTTTGAAGTATCTTCTAGATGAAGTTTATGAAAAAAGCGGTGAGCTACCGGGGCTATTAAAATACCAATGGTACTTATAAAAGCTACACCGCTGAATAAGGCATACATAGATGCAAATACTTTGGCTGTATCAGATAGTTTTATACCAGGGTCTATCATCGGCCCCATGCCACTCAGGATCATGGAGGCATTCAAAAGGCTGTCGTACCAATCCAATTCAGGTATGGTAAACTTATATCCTAATACTCCAATCAACAAACAAAAGAACATGATTGTTGCGCCAAAAAGTACATTCTTCCAAAGCCGCCTGTAATAAACTTTAACAGGAGCTAATTTCTTTTTTATGTCTTTAGCCATGTACTTCCTTTTTATAAAAATACAAAAGCCCTGCAACAATAGCATAGAAGCTTTAAATAAGCTGCTTATGAGTCAGGCAGCCTTGGCAGGATGTGCCATAATAGCGGGATCTTATCGATTGGTTTGAGTTTTGTGGGTAAGTAGAAAAATCACAAAAATGAGTTTACAAAATCTAACCATAAAATCGCAGGAAATACTGCACCAGGCACAACAACTGGCTTTTACTGCAGGTAATTCAAGCATTGAGACCGAACACATTTTAAAAGCAATGCTGGATGATAAAGATTCACCGGTTGAATATTTATTAAAGAAGAATGATGTGAACATTGGCTATATTGATGATAAACTTGACGCAGATATACAAAAGCTGCCCAGAGTTTCTGGCGGAGAGCCGGCACAATCTTTAAGCCGTGATGCCAATAATGTTTTGCTCCGTGCAACTGCAGCATTAAAAACATTCAAAGATGAATTTGTAAGTGTCGAACACTTGCTGATTGCCATATTACAGGGAAGCGATAATGCTTCTAAATTATTAAAGGATGCAGGCCTGACAGAAAAAGGCCTGGTTGCAGCTATAAAGGACTTGAAAAAAGGCTCAACAGTTTCTTCCCAAACTTCCGAAACACAGTTTAATGCATTGAATAAGTATGCAAAGAACCTGATCGAAATGGCAAGAGCCGGAAAGCTCGACCCTGTTATTGGAAGGGATGAAGAGATCAGGAGGACATTACATATTTTATCAAGAAGAAGTAAGAATAACCCGATCCTGGTGGGTGAGCCGGGTGTTGGTAAAACAGCCATAGCAGAGGGTTTGGCTATGCGTATTGTAAATGGCGATGTGCCCGAAAATCTGAAATCAAAAATTATTTATGCATTGGATATGGGGTTACTCATAGCTGGTGCAAAATACAAGGGTGAGTTTGAAGAACGATTAAAATCGGTTGTAAAAGAAGTTGCATCAAGCGATGGGCAAATTATTTTGTTCATTGATGAGATACATACATTGGTTGGTGCCGGTGGCGGAGATGGAGCGATGGATGCAGCCAATATTTTAAAACCTGCATTGGCAAGGGGAGAACTGAGGGCAATTGGAGCAACTACTTTGAACGAGTATCAAAAATTCTTTGAGAAAGACAAGGCGTTGGAACGTAGGTTCCAAAAAGTACTGATCGATGAACCAAGTATTGAAGATGCAGTTTCTATCTTGCGTGGATTAAAAGACAGGTACGAAAGTTATCATCATGTATTGATAAAAGATGAAGCGATCATTGCAGCAGTCGAACTTTCAAGCCGTTATATAACCGATCGTTTCTTACCGGATAAAGCCATCGACCTGATAGATGAAAGCGCTGCCAAACTTCGCCTTGAAATGAACAGTATGCCGGAAGAACTGGACGAACTGGACAGAAGGATCCGCCAGCTGGAAATAGAACGTGAAGCCATCAAGAGAGAGAATGACGAACACAAGTTAAAGCAGTTAAATACAGAGATATCCAATCTTTCTGTAGAACGGGATACGTTCAAGGCTAAATGGCAGCAGGAAAAGGAGATCGTAGAAAAGATACAGAACGCCAAGGCTAGATCGAGAATTTAAAACTTGCAGCTGATAAAGCAGAACGAGAAGGAGATTATGGCAAGGTTGCCGAGATCAGGTATGGTAAGATACAGGAGCAGGAAAAAATTGTGGATGAATATACGGCTCAGCTAACCGAGAATACCGAAAAGCGCCTCTTGAAGGAGGAAGTGGATGCAGAGGATATAGCTGAAAATGTAGCCAAAGCAACCGGCATACCGGTTATGAAAATGATGCAGAGCGAAAGGGAAAAATTGCTTCTTTTAGAAGAAGAATTGCATAAAAGGGTAGTAGGACAGGATGAAGCTATTGAAGCTGTTTCAGATGCCATCCGGCGCAGCAGGGCCGGTTTGCAGGACCCTAAAAAGCCAATCGGGTCATTCATCTTCCTTGGAACCACAGGTGTTGGTAAAACCGAACTGGCAAAAGCCCTGGCTGACTATCTTTTCGATGATGATAGTATGATGACAAGAATTGATATGAGCGAATACCAGGAAAAACATGCAGTCAGCAGGCTCTTGGGCGCTCCTCCGGGCTATATTGGGTACGAAGAAGGGGGACAATTAACCGAGGCAGTAAGACGTAAGCCATATAGCGTTATTTTACTAGATGAAATTGAAAAAGCGCATCCTGACGTTTTTAATGTACTTTTGCAGGTATTGGACGATGGAAGGCTAACTGACAACAAAGGTCGTATAGTTAATTTCAAGAATACGATCATCATTATGACTTCAAATATGGGCAGCCATATTATTCAGGATAATTTTGAAAAAGTTACCGAGATCAATAAGGAAGAAGTAGTGGAGGGCACCAAGGCTGAGGTCATGGCCCTGTTAAGGCAAACCATACGTCCGGAGTTCTTAAACAGGATTGATGAAGTTATTATGTTCCAGCCTTTAATGAAGAATGAGATCAGGGGCATTATCAAACTGCAGCTCGATATTTTAAAGCAACTGGTTGCTAACAACGGTATCAATTTACAGTTCAGCGATTATGTGTACGACTTTTTAGCTGAGAACGGTTACGACCCCCAGTTTGGAGCAAGGCCATTAAAGCGGCTGATCCAAAAAGAAATTGTAAATCAGCTCAGCAAAAGGATATTGGCCGCTGATATTGATAAAACAAGGCCTGTTTTAGTAGATGTGTTTGATGGAACAGTGGTTTTCAGAAATGAACAGGTTAAAGATTCCCCAAAAAAGGAAAAGAAAAATTAACAGGTCAGTTAGGAAATGCTTGTTACAATATACTGTCAGTCTGAGCTTGTCGAAGACGGGTTAGATCAAAAAGAATAATTAACAGAACAATACATTTATAAAAGTTGTTTATACAACAGGTAAAAGACAAATACTATGGCAATGAAAGTAAAAGAAGTGGTAGAGATCATCCCACCAAAAGATGTTTTTGTAGGTAACCCCGATGCAGCAGTAACCCTGATGGAATTTGGGGAATATGAAAGTGAAGATTGTGCAAAAGCAAATGAAGTAGTAAAGAAATTACTGGAAGAGTTTGAAGGCAAGATCAGGTTTCAGTTCCGTCATTTCCCCCTTACAAGGATCCACCAGCGCTCAATGAAAGCCGGAGAGGCGGCAGTAGCAGCTTCGCAGGTTGGTAAGTTTTGGGAAATGCATAATATTCTTTTTGATAACCGCCGCCAGTTGGGTACAACCAGCTTAAAGCTGTATTCAAAAGAAGCCGGTATCAGTAATAAACATTTCCTGGAAGAACTGATCAATTCAACCTATGGCTGGCAGGTGCGTAACGATTTGAATGAAGGTATTGAAAAAGGAGTGAGGGATGTACCGGCTTTCTTCGTTAACGGAGAAATGGTAGCAGGCAAACCTACTTACGAAAACATCAGCAAGGATATTAATGCTGCTCTAAAAAAAGTAAAGAAAAAAGCCCCGGTAAAACAAAGGGCATAACTTGTAAAAAAGCTTCAATGAAAATTGAAGCTTTTTTTATTAGGTGTCAGGCCACTACAAACCCTCTGGCTATTTAAATATACTGTAATAAACAAAGCAACCTGCAATGTAAGGGTCTGCATAGTGGCCAGACACCTTTCTGCCGCCGTGCAACAGCGTAATAGGTAAAGGGCAAAGAATATTTTTGTCACCTGCCATATATTTTCATGGCGGCATAGTTGTGTCACTCACTCTTGTACGGCATTTGGGAACTTTTTCTGCCGCAGCAAGTAGCCAGTTTGCCGGCGTCTGGTTTTCAACCAACGCCGTATCCGAGTCTTAAAATTTTACTTATTCGCCGTGCCTCTGCTTAAAAACCATGCGGCGGCAACAGTTGGCTTGCGTGTGAGATTATATAGATACCTACATGGACAAAAAAAAGCCTATTATCTAAATAACAGGCTTTTTTTCTATTAAAGTCAATTAATTTATTGTTTTGTTAAAACAAATGTCCTTGGTAATGTCATGCCTTTGCAGTTAGTTCCGAATCCAAAACCTTGGCTATGTCTTTGTTCCCATATTAATTGATTTTGTGCCGTATTAAATATTATAGTTACCATTTTCATCTCGTTACATTGGGAGATGTCGTCAATATTTCCAATAAGTTTATTTCCTGCGGGTGCACATTGTGGCATTTGTAGAGAAATTGAATAACTATTTGCCACTGCATTACCCGAATTTGTGGGCAATGTCATAAACCGATTGGCATAATTGCTTTCAACTACCGTTCCAGCTCGTTTATATTCATGCCAGCCCCACAATTTTGCAATTGTTGTGCCGCTACCTTCTAATATTGTATAGTCGCCAGCACGTAAATACACTCTTATTTCATCCTGTCCACTAATATACCGCCATTCTCCAGTAAATGCTTGTAGAGCAGGGCAAATTGTCGACTGTGATCTTCCTGCAAAGGAAAGCGTAATTAAAACGATAATAATTAAAATATTTTTCATACTAAGTATTTTTAATAAAAGGTTAATCAACAATATTACATATTACACTTGTGACATTTCCAAAGTTATCTACTACTCTTTTTGTCCAGGAGTTGCAATCATTAGTTCCCTTGTACAGTGTTAAACCGCTTTCTCCTCCATATTCCTTAATTATTTTTAAAAATTCCTTTTCGTTTACCCCGGGATCATTGGTATTAATTTTATTATAGAACTTGGCTGCAAAGTCCTTCTTTTTTTGTAAATCATTTCCATCGGTTCCTACAATCTTTTCACAAAATGTTCTGTACGCTGTCGCATTACCTACTTTCATCAAAAAGGGTACCCCATATGAACTGGTCACAGCAAAAAATAGGTTATTCGGATCTTTTGCATGATTAGCAAGAAATAACCGAGCCATTAATATTACATCATCTGCAGTAAAGATAGAATTTAAGTCCGCGTAGTGCGAATGTATTAAGCCATGTGTAAAGGTGTTATTTGGGAAATCCCAGTTGATCATAGGCTCATTAGCATTTCCTGCACCAGGAATATAAGTATTGGAATTGTATTGAGCAAGATCCCTTATTTCGTAACCTACTTCATTACTCAACCCTAATACTGTATTAGAGTTTAAATATGCCATTCTACCAACAAAATCAGTGTTTGATTGCAATCCCCTAATGAAATCATTGCATTCCACCGGTGGAGGGGGTGGAGGTTCGCAAGGATCAACTAAGTAAAACACCTGTCCACAATTACCACCACCACCTCCTCCTCCAGTACCGCCACCACCACCTCCTCCTCCAGTTCCACCTCCCCCAGTTCCACCACCTCCTCCAGTACCACCACCACAACCAGGGCAAGGATTTTGTTCAATACCTACACAATAAGTTGCTGTACAATACATAGTGGGGCAAGGGTTCCTCCAATCACACGCACCAGAACAGTTACATACACCAGAAGGTATATAATAACAAGACCAATAAACTAAACTTTGCGTTTGCTGGTCGACACCTACACTTATATCATTGTGTTTTACCTTTATATACTTTGTTGAATCTGTGAGTGAAGTTCCAGTAAGAGTCGGAAACAAATCTTTAGGAATATGATAGAAATCAGTTCTATCATAAACGCTACTTTCAATATACATGAATAGAGCTAATAGAGATTCTGCCTGCCTAATATTTTTATTCGTTGCGTGGCAAACATTATATATATCAGCTGCTGTATACCATTTTAATAAATAACTACTGTCACTATCTTTCTCTCCAGTAATAACCATTGAGAGACTATAACCATTGGACGAAAGTGGAATTATTATGTTGTCGTCATCCTCCCCAAAGGATTGATTTCGTGAATCGGTTGGTATAACTAATTTATCCCACCTGATCATTCAATCAATTACAATGCTGGAAGACTAGAAGAATCTGGACACCCAGATGCTATTGGATATACTCGCAACTCAAACAAAAGAGTATACAAAACTGATGCTTAATGGCACAAAAGAAGAATTTGATGTTTGCAGACTTAAAATAACCCATATTCAGGAAGAACTTCAATCCCGCAAGCAATCCGAAAATGACAACACAAATATTTCCGATACCAACATAGAATTTACATCTGAAACTTAATTTTTTTTCCTTGGTCTAACATGTATGTAGTTTACCGGTCTTCATGAACCGAAAACATTCCCACGTGAGACTAAAAAAACAGGCAGCCATAAAGACTGCCCGTTTCTGATTTTTCATTCCTGCGTTTTAACAGACTTCCGAAGTTTTCAAAACTCTCAAAAAAGTAAAGAAAAAAGCCCCTGTAAAACAAAGGGCATAACTTATAAAAAAGCTTCAATTTTCATTGAAGCTTTTTTGTTTTTATTACCAGCGATATGATTTCATGGGATCATCGTTGTGTCACTTACTTGTGCCGCATACCAATATGGAACTTTAATTGAAGCGTAAATAACACTTCTGCAATGCAACCTCCAGCTTGCCGGTGTCTGGTTTTCAACCAATCAATTTAACAGATGCGAAATTTGATCTGGCAAAAATTAAAGATAATTTGAACTAGTGAAAGAACTTTTTTATACTCTTTGACATTAGGAAATTCTTTTACATATCCCGCAGGACAATGATAGGAATAAGAATTTCCTAATGTCAAAGTTAATAAGTCAAAATAAAAAACGGTACCATGGATTATGTTTGCGTAGAGAGGCTCTCCCTTTATATCCTTAAGATTTTCAGATGCAGGGATCTTTAAAACGCCTTTTTTGCTTAAAGAATCCCATAGCAGGCTCAAATTTTCTTTTGAAATTTCCTTTTCAATCATCCTAACCGAGGAGTCTTTGATGCTTTCAAAATAACGTGCATTCCAATTATTGTTTTTTTTGACGAGAATAAATATTTTCATTTTCCCTATGTATGTATTGGCAAAGAATCTAAGTTCGAAATCATTATTTTTTTCAAGATGATACAGGCTGTCAATATAATTAATGTCCCAAATGAAATGAGGATTGAATGACTTCTCATTATTTACTTTTACTTGTGCATTGACTTTCGATACAACGAAAATCACTAAACAAATGATGTAGAGTCTTTGCATAATAAAATTGCCTACAACGGGTACGAGATCAATTCTCAACAGCAGTCATAACCTGACCAGTTAATGTAGGATGTTCAGGATGCCCTACTATTATAAAATTAGCAGTTTCTTTTTTGAATAATCCTAAGTTCCAAACTCCATTTGAGTCAATTGGGTTCATAAAACTATAATGAATAGGTCTAATCGAAATTATAATCCCGCCAGGATAACCAATCCTTAATCCCCCAACTTTATTATCTTTTAAAACACCATATAATTGAATGTAATCGTATGATTGAGGAATTTTGTTTAAAAAACTATCAACAGGCAACCCGGCATAATGATTTAGATTCAACTGTGCTATTGAAAGATATACAGGATCAACTTGCGCAAATGATTTACTTATATTGATACAGAAAATAAAACTGATAATAAATAATAGCTCTTTCATAATTTTGAATATTTAAGATAAGACTTTTAATTTAATTTAATAAACTCTGTTTTAGCTGAGTTCGTAGATTTATACAATCCAAATCCGGTAGTAGCACTATTTCCCAAGAAAGCTAAAAGCAGCGAAATTCCTACACTTCTTCTATTTGTACCTGCATTTATTAAAGCTTTCCATTCAGTTGTTTCTTGGGCCGATCGTATAGGATGTGTATTTGAAAAAATCTTTATTTTATTCAGATTTTCGTTAACTATTACGTATAAGGTATCTCCACAATCTACATAATTTCTATAGTATAATTTTTTTCGTAAGATACTTGAATTAAGTACATCTTCTGGATCATGTAAGTGTCTTTCAAGAGGATTTGCATCTTGATGGGTATGGTATTCTCCATCCGGATTACTATTACCTAAAACTACCCTATTATAATTAACTTGATTAGGGTCACGATCAGTTTTAATACCAAGCACTTGAAAAGTTGTTACATTTTTTTTAATGAAAAAATGATACTCCCAATTAGAGTCAAGTGCTACCGTCCATACAGAGTCTCTTTTTGTTTTAATTGCCTCATTTTCATCATGCAAAAGTTGTATGATCTGTTGTGGTGTTAGTGTGTCAGCTGGTGTTGTAGAACATGGGTCGACGAAATAAAATGGCAGATTACACCCACCACCTCCTCCTCCAGTTGGTCCACCCCCACCACCTCCTCCAGTTCCTCCACCGCCTCCACAACCAGGGCAAGGATCCTGTTCAATACCTACACAATGAGTTGCTGTACAATACATAGTAGGGCAAGGATTTCTCCAATCACAAGGGCCGTTACAATTGCAAACCCCAGAAGGTATATAAAAGCATGACCAATAAATGAGGCTTTGAGTTTGCGTATCAATATCTGTAGTGATTTCCTTAAATTTTAATTCTATATGCTTTGTTGAATCTGTTTGTGATGCTCCGGAAATACTACTAAATAGATCTTTTGGTACATTATAAAAATCAGTTCTTCCAAAAGTGCTGCTCTCCATATACATAAATAATGCTAAAAGAGATTCGGCATTTTTTACGTTTTTATCTTGTGCATAACAAACATTATATAAATCACTTGCTGTGTACCACTTTACTTGATAACTGGAATCATTTATTGATTTACGCATAATGATTGTTGAGATACTATATCCGTTTACTGTAAGCGGAATAATAACATTATCACTGCTTTCATCTTCACCAAAAGAGGAAACACTTACTTTTTTTGGAAAAATCAATTTATCCCAAACAGGCAGACCACAATTTTTTGGTAATTTGTTTACAAAGCTAGTTCGTTCATTTTCATGCTTTAATTTTTCTATTACCTTAGCTATTGCGTTAGTAGGTGGTATTTTTGTGGCAAAGAATTTTTCTGCGTAATTTTCTTTGCTTGCAGACTCACCAGCTAAGAAGTCGGTTTTTGTACAGGAATAAATAACAAGAAAAATGAGCAAAGAGAACAACCATAATAACTTTGTACGATTTTGGAAAATCTTTTGCATTTAGTAAGGGTTTAATAATCAGATGGAGTAATTCTAAATTAAAAGTAAAGGCTGTTTAACTCATAGAATATCGTATTAGTACGGATTTTAAAAACAGGTAATTGTACCTACTTTTTTCTTTTGCCGCCACAGGTAGCTAGCATGCCGGTCTCTTCCTACTGAACTAAGCCGAAGTGCAGCCAACGCCGTATTAGAGTCCTAAAATTTTACCTGTTCAATGTGCCGGTGGTTAAAACGCAGGCGGTGGCAATAGTTGGCTTTTGAATGGAATTATTTAGATACCTGTGTGGGCAAACTATGGCCTCTACTATCCTTAATTGTTTTAAATAAAAAAACAGGCAGTCATAAGACAGCCCGTTTTTCATTCCTTCATTCTTTCATTCCTTCATTTAACTTGCCGGTGCTTCCGTTTTGCCACCACTCTCCGGCGATGGCATTAACACATAATCATTGAATTTAGCCTCGTTCGTATCCTCATAAACACTTTTGCCCACACTGGCCAGCCTGCTCATTTCGGCCCACAGTGTGTTGCCTTTATTGATACGTTCCTGCGTTTCTGTGTCACGGTTCTCTACGGCATCTTCAATAGCATCAATATCATTATCAAAGCCCTTTGCCAGGGTTTGCAGAGCAGCTATTTGATCAGTAGTAAGGCCCTGCGGCTCCAGGTCGGGTAAATATTTGGTGCTCATACGCACCACTCTTTTTGCCAGGCGGTAAAAATCTGCATCTGCCAGATGTGTGAGGTCTTCAAAACCAAAATTGCTGTATCTGCCTTTGCCGCTGTAAGCAATATCAGCCATGTTACGGATGGAGCGGATGGCAGTTTCTGCCTGTTTGCGGGTGGCATTCTTTTTCATGGTAGCTTCTTCTACCTGGCCCTGCAGTTCTTCGTCGGTGCTGTGCTCATCAAAATGGGTGATCAGATCACGCAGGTGTTTAATAAAGCCGTCTGTAATTTTCCGGGCAGCCAGGTCGGGCAGGTCACGGGTGAGGGTGGTGGCAAGGCCGTCGGCCTTTTGTTTAAGGTCGCCATCAGATAGCGAATAATTGCGGGTGATTACTGTTTGTGACATAAGGTGATTTTTTAAGATTAAACAATATCCTAAACTAATAATTAGTATTAAAATTTCATATACTTTAAATACATAACTTATGCACAGAGTTTTGCACATATACCAACCAATTGTAACGTTTCATAGCTGTTTCAATGCAGCTCCATACTCCTTTACTCCAGCTACGCTTTCTAAAGCACCAGTTCCGGCTTTAGAAGGTCCGGCCACGGTACCTGTTAATTCCAATCCCCTTCCCGTTGAGGTAAATCCTGCCACCGTTGCAGTTTCTCCGCTTCCCGTTGAGGCTTCTCCGGTTCCCGTTGTGGTAGATCCGGTCACTTTGTCGTAAATGGGTGAGGAGAGGGGGTAACGGGGAGAGAAGCCGGGTTGACGGGAATGAAGGTTTGGTTACAGGGAGTTTGTGGATGGATATTATAAAAGGGCTATTAGTTTTTTGTTTGGTAAATATTATAGTTTGTTGAGGAGGATATTGCGAATGAATGGGAACTTATACAAAAAGGTGTGTATATTAGGGAGTTGTAAGCAACCCAGCTACCACAGCGATTTCAAGTCAATAGACGTTTTGAAAACATGGATTTATCAGGCTTATCTTCCATATTACAAAATGCAGAAAATAATTAATCTTAATGTCAAAATGGAAATATTTAACTTTGAAAGACTAAATTTCTAAGATGAATAATAAAGATTTATTTATAAATGGCTTTTTGGATCGAATCGCAAAGCAATACCCGCAATCGTCTGATCCTAAACAAAATAAAGATTTGGCATTTGAGATATTTGGCATAGCGGCAGCTTTAGATAAACCATTTCAAGAAATTTTTGATAAAGCTCTTATTAAAGATAAGGAAGGAAAAAGGTCTGGATCTCAAGATGGCGGAATCGATGGAATTTGGTTTAATGATTTAGGCGATTATTTTGAAATGCAAGTTTTTCAGTGCAAGAATAAACCGAGTCTTAAAGATAATGAATTAGATAAATTTAGAAACGACGTAAGAGATATTTTTATCGATGGAAATAGGGTTGCCAAAAAAAATATAGATGATTTAACTCCTTTTATAAATGAATACAAAAGTATTTCGCAAAGTGGGAAAGTTATTGATATAAAACTTTATTATTTATACACAGGGAGTAACACAGACCCGAGCTATAATAACAATGAACATGTCTATAAAATATATAATGATCCAAGCAAGTTTTTTTGGATATACGATTCAAATTGGATTTATGACAAACTTGCCACTTTCGCTAAACAACATAGGAATAAAATCAAATTCACATTCAATCCAGAAAATTCGAATTTTTCATTAAAGGACCCACAAGCTTTATATACATATTCTATTGGAAATACCAGAGCTGCTAATTTTAGAATAAAGGCTACCCAAATATGCGAGTTAATTGAAAACGAAATTGCTGTAAACGGTACATTTGATTTACTCTTTGAAGAAAACATAAGACAATATCTTGGAATTACAAGATTTAGAGCAAATAAAAAAATGCATGATACTTTAAATAATGGCGATGCTTTGCTATTCCCATTTCTAAATAATGGAATAACAATTGTTAGTGAACAAATGATCGTACCAGGTACAGCTCAAGATGGAAAATATAATCTTCCAGTCGTAAATCCTCAAATTGTGAATGGATTACAAACCAGTAGAGTTTTATACGATATTTATCAACAAGATCAAGGGAAGCTAAAAGATGTATTTGTAAACTTAAGAATTTATGAAAGTAAGGATCAAGGTTTAATTGAGAAAATAACCGATGCTACTAATACTCAGACACCAATATCGAATAAGGATAAAATTAGTAATAAAGATTTTAACAGTTTCGCAAAAGTTGTATTTCAAAATAATGGAGTTGACTATATACTAAAACGAGGTGAAGGTTTTTCTCCAAAAAGTTTGACCTATACCAATCAAGTGGACAGTGAAACAGTTATCAAATTTTGGTACGCAACATTTTTCGAAGAACCAGAAACTGCAAAAAATAGTATTGCAAGAGTATTGCAGGAAATTTATGACGCTTCAACTATCGAAAAACATCCCTTAGAGGAATTGTTCAATGGTAGCCAAGACTCCCCTATTTATACACAATTTATTACTGCATATGAAATTTACAAATACGTGCAAGAACAAAGAACTACACATTTAAAAGACAATGAGTTTCTATCTTATGCAGATGAAATGATGGCATATGGAATATATAAAAATATTGGATTAAAACTCACGGATTATAAAGAAAGTGATAAACTAAAAATCGCTTATGAAGAAACCTTGAAAGCAATCTCATTTCTAATCAATAAAAATAAAAAGGAATTGGAAGAAAAAGGGTTGACACTTTCACTCAATGGATATTTCAAAAAACCTAAATGTAGAGTAGATTATAATGAATATAAAGGAATTATTGAAAGCGAGACTTTAATCGATGACTTAAAAAAAATCCGCTAACCTAATAGGGCTGCGCCGCCGCCGCAGGTGTTCCCATCTCCAGCGAAGCTTGGGCATTTCAATCACCGATGGCAATAATTCCTAATCCCGAAGGGATATCATTATTATAGTACAAGCCATTAAGGATTTATAGAATCCCGAAGGGATGACATAAAATGTATCATCCCTTCGGGATTCTGATTTACGATCTTTTAATTTTCTATAATCATATCAGCCTTTCAGGCTTTTAAAAAATAGCTTAACAAAACAAAAAGCCCCCGCTTTCACGAGGGCTTATCAATATTTTTCCCAAACTTATTTCTTATCCAACAACTTCTGCAACAACTCAACCTTTTCTTTTTCACTTTTCACCAAAGCCTCATACAACTCTACAATCTTATCAATTGGATTAAAAGTTGGTTGATAATTTACTGAACTGGCAATTAAAGTTGAACTATCGTTACTTGTATTATTATAAATATTGGAAATGATATTGAATGCAGCCTCCTCATCAAAATTCTTAATCGCTTCCACAGGCACTTTCAACTGCTCTGCAAGTTGTTGCAGCAATGCATCTTCAATCTCCTCCTTCTGTTCAAGCATCGATATTTTCTTCTGGTTCCAGTCATCGCCCAGCATGGAGGCAAGCCCTTCCTGTTTAATGCCCATCATTTCCCTGAAGCGTTTTACATTACGGCCCTGGTGTATTGTTTTTTCCATAGTGCTTTGTTTGCTTACAAATATAACAAAAGCCGCAGCTATTATGCAAGGATATTATGCGCCCGGGCGGGATAAATTATCCGGTAAAACATCTAAGATATCCCCCGCAGGAATATACTATCCCACCAGCACCAACTTACTTTACACTCATGAGCACATTGCCCGGCATATTAAAAGAGTTACATGAGCAATTTACCACAGCGCCTGCTGAAGCCACAGCACAACAAATAATGCAGCAGTACTTCGGTTACATCAACGCCACGCAGGTGCAGCAACAGTTATGGCAGCTTACCCACGGCACCATCACCAACGAGCTGCTTACAGATACCCAAACCGCTGCCGACAGGCATAACCTCATCTTTTTTTACGAATACACCGCCCTCTTCATCAACGCAGTTTATTTCATCCACAGTAAAACTGCAAAAGATCCAATATAGGCCCTGCACACGGCCGTCACCCCCTTCGCTTCACCCCTCTCCTTTGGAGTTCCTTGCAAAGGAACGAGCGATAGCTCACCGGGGGTGAGGTCATTTGCGGAGTTTGTCCCGTAAAAAGAGCAGTTTGCGAAAACCCCGCTGAGCAATGTCATTAAGTTAAGGGTATTCAATTGCAACGCCCTTCAGGGCGGTGAAGATGAAGATGTATTTCGGCTTCAGCCAAACTAAATCATTGGGCTAAAGCCCGGTTTGCGGAGTATCAATCTCTTCCCCGCCCTGAAGGGCAGGGCAATTCAACCTTAACTAAATGACATTGCCCGCTGAGACGACAAAGCCCCCGCTTTTACGGGGGCTTATCAATATCTTTTTTCGCCGTTGTTGCCGGCAATTACTCCACCTCCACATAATACTGCACAAATTCCTTCCCGTCTACAAAAATGGTTAACGGCCCGCTGTCTGTATCCTTGAACTTATAGGTAAAACCAAGCGAAGTGGCAGTGTTGGAGTATGGTATATCTTCCCGCCTGTATTTTTTCTTTTCACCAACAGCCAGTTCTACCTTGGTAACATTTTCGGTATTCCTCACAGCGAAATTAAATTTCACTTCTTTACCGGCTTTTACTTTTAATTTACCATCATTGGGGATGCATTTGGTTATCACCAGTTCCATAGCTGCCGTTTTTACAACCGGCAAATTAAAAAAATCACCTTTACCTGGCCCGCTGCCCAGTTTCCAGGCTACATTATCAGGAAAGTGCTGTTGGTTAAAACTTGCTTTTTCTGTAAAGAAATAAGCATCACTATAAGCTTTGGTAAATTCTTTCATATCGGCGCTCAGGTAACCGCTGCCAAATGCTGGGTCAACATAGTACCATTCTTCAGGGCTCTGGCCCAATTGTACCACTGCCCAGGTATGGTTTATTTCCACATCTTTTTCTCCTATCTGCTGTGTGTTATGTTTTACAAAGCCATCTACCGTGAGGCAGCGTATATCGCCACTGCTGCACATATCCTGGAAAAGGCTGGCAAAACCGGGAGCTGTGGCTTTTCGTGTAAGCAAAACATCGGCAGGTGTATTTTTTGTTTTGCTGTTGCTGCGTACCAGTTTTACATCATAAGAGATGTTGTTGGCTATCCAGTAATAAATAGCCCTCGCTTTGTCTGTTTTATCAGTGTATTTATTGATCAATACATTATTGATGGTACCCATGCTCATGCCTTCCAAAGAGCCAAGGCTTTTTACATAAGCGTCAATAGCTTTAAAATCACGGCCATTGGTTTGTGCATTTGCACTAAAAGAAACCAATAAAAATATAAGAAATGTAATTTGTTTTATCATAATTAAAATTAACAGATAAAAGTTAATAAGAAAAGCTAAAATTTCTACCCTTAATAATTATTCAGGGGTAAAGAATTTACTACAAACACTTACAAAGATCTTGTACAAAAATCATTGTTATTTTTTTTATTCTTTGTATATCAATTTTAAAGTCCATTATAATGAACAAAAAAGCAACAACATGGGTCACTGAAAAAAATGCAGAAGGTATAATTCAACTGCCTGCATCGTTTTTAAGAAGGTCTGTAGAATCGGGTAGCCTGAAAGCCGTGGTAAAACACCTGCGTATCAACCAATGTAAATACCTCTACAATAAAACTGACCTGGAGAATTATATTTATGAGAATCCTGAGCTCACAGAGCTTTAATAAAAGATGATACTTAATTAAAATCAAACAGTGTAGCAGTAAATACGCCTCTCTCACGGGGTTTAAAAATAGCTTTCCAGTTACCTACATAACGTATGAGTGAGGGTACAAGGTATTCCCTGTATTTAGTCATTACCACTTCCATCTGAACTTTAAAATCATACACGCCGGCACTGTAGCTCAACGAATAATTACGGGCTACCACTTCAAAGGTCTGGTCATTGAACCAGGTTGTCATTTCATCAACAATTACATCATCTTTATTTTCGGGTTTTACTTTTTGGGTAAAGATGTAACAGCTCTGGCTTTTATACATATCTATGTTGATGTTCATGTCGTACTTATCAGTCATTTCATCATCATAAATAGCCGTTTTATTGCTGATGAAGGGGAGGCCATTGATCCGCCTGCCGGGATTGAAGAAAAGCATCTTCAATTGTTCTTTATTTTTCTCCATACCGGTTTTGCCAGCTGTGCTGAACTCCCTTCCTGTAACGATATTGTCTTCACCACAAACAGTACCTGTTGTAAAGAAAAGAGAAGCATACATTTTTGCAGTATAATAATTAAACTGCCTGTTCCCGTCATAAATATCGCCGGTAACCTGTTCTTCAAGAATTTGCATGGTGCGGCAATTATTGCTGCGAAGCTGTTTGGTAGTACTTCTTAATCCGGCTTTCATTTTACCATCACCATCATTCATCCGTATATCGTTAATTGCTGTAAAGCTTAAGATATGCAGGTTTCTAAAGGCTTTGTAAAAACTTGTATCGTTTTTTATTCGTGTGATGAATGCCGGAACATTCAATTGATTGTTAACTACAACTTCGGTAAGAGTAATGGTGGCATTGCCAATTTTTACTGTACTGTCAGCTTTTTCCTGCGCAATAACCGGGATAGAAAAAAGTAAACAAAAAAAAGCAGGCATGAAATATTTCATGCCTGCAAGTTATTAAGAAAGTACTAAACGGGTTTAGCCATTTACACTCTGTGCGCCTGTTGGTTTAACAGCAGGTTTTGCTTCTGTTTTTTTAGTATCAGGAGCAACGCTTCCATCATTAGTTAATTTTTTATCAGATGGTTTAGCAGCTGGAGTATCCAGTACGCTACCACTAACATCAACTTTTTTGTCACTTGGTTTAGCTGCAGGTACATCTACTACACTACCGCTTAATTCAAGTTTTTTAGCTGCAGGTTTTGCAGGAGCAACATCACTTACGCTTCCGCTGTTATCCACTTTAGCAGCAAGAGGTGCTTTAGAACTTGGTCCCTGGTCAAGGCTACCGCCAGTTGTTGCAGGAGTTGCTTTTTTATCAGAAACCGGCACAGCATTCAGAGAAGATGAATTTTCCACTAAACCTTCGTCAGCGCCAATAGCTTTTGATGATGGCAGGTTAAATGCTTTTGGATGCAGGTATTTGCCTTTATCCTGTGGAGCTTTTTCAACTTCATTAGGAATACGGTTCTTATTTGCATACGCATCATGACGTACACCTGTTACCTGCCAGCTAACTTTTACATTAGGTTGGTTGGTAGCAATTTCAAACTGGTTGCTGCTAACTTCTTTATTAACAATAGCCTGGGCAAAAGAACCGATAACAGTTAACTGGTAACGGAACTCCATATTCAAAGCTTCAAAATAATCAGGAAGTTTTACAGTGGCTTTACCGGTAGCATCTGTGGTTATATTACCATTGTAAATGTTCATCATATCAGGACTCTCAACAAAACTATGGTACAGGTATTTGTTGGCAGGATCCAATGGGTGATCTATTTTAAATGAACCACCACCTTTTGATAAGTTACCATTTACAACCACATTACCGGTTGTATTTTCAATCCTCATCCTTTCGCCGCCACCGCCAAGTTCAAAGATCTGCAGGTCATCGTTAGCTGGATTGTTGCGGATGTTCCACTGGTTAACGCCAGCTTTTGCAAAACGTAAAGCAGCATCACCATTAGCAGCATCAATATCAACTAATGAGAAAGTGCTGTTTGAACGGCTGCGGATACCGGTTGCACCGCCATGTAATACATCTAATTTATAAGTAGGGTTGGTTGTTTCGCCGATACCTACGTTACCAGAACCATCCTGGATAACTACACGGCTACCACCACCACCAAGTTCAAAAATTTCATAATAGTTATCAGCGGGGCGGTTGCGTGTGTTCCACTGGTTAACGCCTGCATTTGCAAAACGTAAAGCAGCATCACCATTGGCACCATCAATATCAATAATAGAGAAAGTTGAACTTGATTGTACACGTAGACCCGTTGCACCGCCATGTAATACATCTAATTTATAAGAAGGACTGGTTGTATTACCTATACCTACATTACCGGTTCCGTCCTGGATAACCATACGGCTACCACCACCACCTAACTCAAAAATCTCATAATAGTTATCAGCGGGACGGTTACGTGTATTCCACTGGTTAACGCCTGCTGCGGCAAAACGTAAAGCGGCATCGCCATTAGCAGCATCAATATCAATAACAGAGAATGTACCGCTTGAACGGCTGCGGATACCGGTTGCACCACCATGCAATACATCTAATTTATAAGTTGGGTTAGTAGTTTCACCAATACCTACGTTACCAGAACCATCCTGGATAACCATGCGGCTTCCGCCACCACCCAGTTCAAAAATTTCATAATAGTTATCAGCCGGGCGGTTACGTGTGTTCCACTGGTTAACGCCTGCTGCGGCAAAACGTAAAGCAGCATCACCATTAGCAGCATCAATATCAATAACAGAGAAAGTGCTGCTTGAACGTACACGTGCACCAGTTGCACCACCATGTAATACATCTAATTTATAAGAAGGAGAAACGGTTTCACCGATACCTACGTTACCAGTACCATCCTGGATAACTACGCGGCTTCCGCCACCACCCAATTCAAAGATCTCATAATAATCATCACCAGGGCGGTTACGTGTATTCCATTGGCCAACACCGGCACTCTGGAAACGTAAAGCAGCATCACCGCTTGCAGCATCAATATCAACTACCGAGAAGCTACCGGTTGAACGGCTGCGGATACCGGTTGAACCACCGTGTAACACATCTAACCTGTAAGTAGGGTTAGTAGTTTCGCCAATACCTACGTTACCAGTACCATCCTGGATAACCATACGGCTTCCGCCACCACCTAACTCAAACCACTCATAGTAATCATCAGCAGGGCGGTTACGTGTATTCCACATACCGGTTCCGGCTTTTTGAAAACGTAAAGCAGCATCACCATTAATTGCATCAATATCTACCACAGAGAAACCACTGCTAGACTGGCTGCGGATACCGGTAGAACCTGTATGTAAAACATCCAATTGGTAAGAAGGAGCTGTTTGAGTGATACCTACAAAGCCAGTACCATTGTTGATGGTAACATTAGCTGGTAAGCTGTTATTTCTTACAATTTGATAATCGTTGGTACCAGGAGCATTACGCACATTCCACCTGGTAGCACCAGCACTTTGATAACGCAAAGCAGCATCGCCGTTTGCAGCATCAAGATCTATAACTGAGAAAGCAGCAAGTGACCTTACATGCAGGCCAGTAGCTCCGTTATGATTAACATCTAAAGCATAAGCGGGGGTTGTTGTACCAATACCTACATTAAAACCAGGAGTAGAGTTGATTGCAAGAGGAGCAAATCCAGACAATGTACCGGTTTGACCAGCAATTTGAGCAACGCCACCATTTTCACCCAAAGCTACTGCGGCTGCTGTAAAACCAAAAGCACCGCCACCTTTCCAGGTTGCAGGAGTATTGCTATAACCTCTTACAGAAACACCTGTAGCATCTGCAGAAGTTGCGCCCACATTTAATTGATGTTGAGGGGCAGTTGTTCCTATACCAACATTTCCATTATCTGCTAATCTTGCAATTGAAGTACCTGCTGAATTTGAGAAGTCCATTCCACCTGTACTGAATAATTGTAAAGGAGTGAAAGTAGAACCTGGTATTTTGGTAATACCAAAAGTAGTACCACTAACATTCATTCTCCATTCCATACCTGAACCGCTGTTGTGAATACCGATAGCGCTGTTCCAGATACCATTACCACTAACTACCAATCCTGCACCAGGAGTTGTAGTTCCTATACCAACAAATGTACCGTCATCAAATATTTTTGAGTTACCAAGGTTAGTTCCGTTTGGAGTCCATTTTGGTACAAAGTTTAAAGTACCTGTACCTGTAACTATACCAACAGAAGCAGGTGTAGCCCAATTGGCATTACCAACTGCATCTGATTTTAAGATCAGATTATTTGCTTCACCAATACCAGTTAATTGTAAACCCCCTGCTGTAAATAAAGCTCTGGGAGCAGCATTGGTGCTGGCAGCTCTTACTGCAAAACCAGTACCTGCTGTTGTAGCTTCCAAAGCATTTGCTGTATTTGCAGCATTTGTAGCCTGGAACAAACCTGCACGGCCTAAACCACCCTGGTTACTTTGTACGTTGTTAGAAGTATTTGTTGCATTTGTTTGTTGAAACAAACCTGCACCATTTGTACCGCTGCTGATAGCACGGATACCCCAGCTTGCACCGGTACCGTTGGTTTCTGCACGTACCGCATCAGCAGTACTTGCCGCATTTAATACCTGGAAGAAACCACCACGTCCTGTTCCGGTATTTGTACCTTCAACAGAAGCGCCGGAACCATTGCTGTTACCAACTAAAGTAGATGCAGCATTGGCTGCATTTGTATTTTGAAAAGAACCTGCATTACTTGTATTTGAGGTACCAAAAACACCTGCACCACTTGTGCTTGTACCAGATACGCCGGCAGCACTTGTACTTGTACCTGCTACACCAATGCCGCTTGTGCTTGAGCCGTTAACACCTGTGCTGGTAGTACTGTTACCGTTAACACCAAAGCCATTTGGAGCAACACCATATACACCCCATCCGCTGCCAGCCTGGCTACCATAAACACCTATTCCTAAACCGGCTGTACCATTATTAACACCTCTTAAACCCGCAGAAAAACCACCTGGGGCTGTAGAAGAGATAGTTCCGGTAATTGCACTGGCATTTGCATCGTTACTTGCACTGGTGCCTGTTATCGCACCAGTTGTGCCGGTGGTTGCCGAATTTGTCATACCAATAAGCTGAGATGCAGGGAAAGCAAATGTTTTTATTAAAGGAAATGCTATCTGTGGGTTAGGATATGTACCTGTAAGGTCACCACCTGCCGGCCCAACGGGTGCAGCAGCAGCAGCATATAAAGAGTAAGGAACACTAACCAATTGGGTAGAGCCTACATTAAAATAATTTGTTCCACCTATCGGGTCAATTTCTACCTGCAAAAATTTGGTACCGCTACCTACACCAAAAGCGGTCCAGTTTATGCCTGCGATGGTACCAGTGGTTGTAATAGCGCCAGGGCTACCCACCTGCACATTAAATAAACCAAAGGCATTTGTAGTTACATTCCTGGTTTCTGTATAAACAGCCGGACCAGTTGGGCCACCACTTAAAATGCTAAGGCGCAAACCTATTGGCTGGCTGGGTAATACATTACCAACTGAATTACGGGCAACACCCTGGTAATTCAACAGGTTTGGGGCCTGTGCCACAGCAAGTAACGTAACTATAAAACCTGCTAACGTTAATAAGATCTTTTTCATGTTTTAATTAGTTTTAGTTTTTTATTTTTTAATCAATTTTTCAAAAAGGCTTATCTAATTTTTACAACTTTAAAAGCGCCTTTTTTAGCCACTGATGTTCCTGTGGGCTGCAGGTGTATATTCAGCAGATACATGCCTGATGGATATTGGCTGAGGTCCCATCTCTGGATGCTACCATTGCCAAAATAATCAAACTGTTTTGTTCCCACATATCTTCCTGACTCGTCATAAAGATTCATGATGATCTTTCCTTTTTGCTTACTGAAAAAGTCAATTTCGATCACGTTTTGTGTAGGATTAGGGAGTATCCTGATCTCATCTCTGTCCCACGTCCCGGTGTTATTAATAGTAGCCGGATTGTGTGTGTTCGGTTGCAAAATACCATTAGTGACAAATACATTAGAATTGCCGTCAGTCATGGTATTAATAGCCATGGACTCGCCAAAACTCCACTCAACACGATAATACGTAAAAATATACGTACCACCGGTGGTGTTTAAGATTGCCGGAGTAACACTTTGTGCAAACGAACCGAGAGAGAAAAAGATACCAACTGAAAAAAATAATAGTCGTACTTTTCTCATAAGCGATGTTTAAATGGTGAATTAGTTGGTTTATATTATGATACTAAATTAGGGTATATATTTGGATTGTGCAATACTTCAAAGTGGGTATTTACAAAAAAATATTATTTGTGGATAAGTAAAATAATATCAATACTTTAGAAAGTTATGAGGCAATATCGCTTTACTATGGATAATATACGGATAAGTGTAACTGAACTTGTGGTTTATTTTGGAAAGACCATGCGGTAATCAACCTTTATTTTACCCCTGGAAATGTCATCCAGTTTACGTTTCATCAGTTTACGTTTGAGGGGTTTAAGGTAATCTATAAACAGCTTACCTTCTATATGGTCATATTCATGAAGAATGACCCTGGCAGTAATGCCATTGAAGGTTTTGGTATGTAAAGTGAAATTTTCGTCCTCAAATTCTATTGTTAACTCTTCGTTACGCATGATATCCTCCCTAATTTTAGGGATACTGAGGCAACCTTCATTGTAAGCCCATTCCTTTCCGTTCAGTCCAATAACCCTGGCATTAATAAAAACACCTCTAAAACCTGGTTCGTCAGGATATTCCCCTTTTTCGTCTTCATCCTGGTTTTCAAATATCTGTTCGCTGTCAATTATAAATAGCCTGATGGGCACATTTATTTGTGGAGCAGCCAAACCCACGCCATTGCTGTTATACATGGTTTCCCACATATCAGCGATCAGCTTATCCAGGTCCGGGTACTCAGGTGAGATATCATCACAAACCTTTCTTAAAACAGGAGAGCCATATGCTACTATTGGTAGAATCATTAATTTTAACTGTTAAATAGTTTAATTGTTCAATGGTTAACGGAACTTTGCAAAGTTAGCGCTTATCAACAATTCAGCAATTCAACAATCAGGCAATTGATTGTAGATATTCCTGGAGGATGATCGTTGCTGCAATAACATCCACATTTTTCTTATCCCGGCGGTCTTTCTTTTTCATGCCCATCTCGAGCATGGCATCTTTGGCCATTTTGGAAGAATAACGTTCATCAACCGTTTTGAGAGGCATTCCCGGAAATTCTTTTTGTATTTTTTTGATAGCAGCTTCCACAAGTGGTGTACCGTGGGTATCAGATTCATCCCAATTTTTTGGCAGGCCAATGATGATCAGTTCTACATCTTCCTGCAAAAGATATTTTTTTAACCAGGGGATGAGCTCCTGTGATTCAATGGTCTCCAAACCGGTCGCAATGATCTGTAAAGGATCGGTTACTGCCAGGCCGGTTCTTTTGCCGCCGTAGTCTATGGAAAGAATTCGTGCCAAGGTTGTAAGTTATCTGTTAATGGTTAATAGTATTGCCTGATCTTTTGAAGTTTTCAATTAACTGATAACAATTAACCATTAACAAAAAGATCAAGTATTACAAAGATGGAGAAAACAACCGATGCAATTCCGTTTGTTGTAAAGAAAGCCATATTTACTTTTCTCAGGTCATTTGGTTTTACCAATAAGTGCTGATAGATCAATAAACCGCAAAAGATCGCAACACCGATCCAATACCATAATCCAAAATGGCCGTACATACCTGCGCTGATAACACAGGCAGCTGAAAGAATATGCAGCAAGTTGGAAACCATCAATGCTTTTGATCTGCCCAATGCAGCAGGAATAGAATGAAGCTGATTGGATTTATCAAAATCTTCGTCCTGCAGGGCATAAATAATATCAAAACCGCTTACCCAAAACAAAACGGTGAAAGAAAAAAGTATTGGCAATAATGCAAACTGGCCCGTTACAGACAAATAAGCACCAATAGGGGCAAGGCTTAAGCCCACGCCCAAAACCAAATGACATAAAGCAGTAAAGCGTTTTGTGTAACTGTAAAACAAAACAACAAACAATGCTACGGGGGATAAATAAAAACAAATTTTATTGATAAAGAAAGTGCAGGCAATAAACAATATGCAATTAACAATTACAAAGAGTAATGCATTATTTGATTTGATAACACCTGCAGGAATTTCACGAACAGCAGTACGTGGGTTTTTCGCATCAAAATTTTTATCCAGCCAGCGGTTAAAGGCCATGGCGGCAGAACGGGCGAAGATCATGCAGAGGACGACAAGTACAAACTTCAACAAGATATTTTTCCACCCTACAAAATTTGTGATATCATAACCCCAACCTATTGTGCTATTAAAATTTCCGTAATATGCAGGCCTTATTAACCCCAAAAAAAAACCAATCAATGCAAATGGCATTGCAAAAATGGTGTGGGAGAATTTTACTAAAGAAAGATATTTTTTTACTGTAGACATTAACAACTCATCATTTATAATTCATAACTCATAATTCAGGAAATACGGCTTCTTACTATTTCCCACAACACAACGCCGGCAGCAGTTGCAATGTTCAATGAATGCTTCATACCAAGTTGTGGTATTTCAATACAGCCATCGCATTGTAAAATCGTTTCCTGCTCTACACCGGTTACTTCGTTGCCAAAAATAACTGCAATTTTTTCATTTGGTTCAAATGTAAGTTTTTGAAGCATCATGCTGTTTAAGGCTTGTTCAATCGCATACACTTTATAGCCATTTTCTTTTAATGTTTTGATAGCTTCGGTTGCATTGGCAAAATGTTTCCAGTCTACTGTTTCCTCGGCGCCAAGGGCTGTTTTTTTTATTTCTTTATGTGGAGGAACGCAGGTGTAACCGGTGATGTAAATGGCTTCCAGCAAAAATGCATCGGCGGTGCGGAACACACTGCCAACATTGTAAGCGCTGCGAATGTTTTCCAAAACTGCAATTAACGGAGTTTTATCAGATTGCCTGAACTCTTCAACCGATTTGCGGTTGAGTTCGTCCATTGAAAGTTTTTTATTTGTTGTTGCCACAGATTATTTTTTGTTTGCCACGGATTTCACAGATTTACACGGATTTTTTTCGTGATATTGATATTTAAATTGATGCACAAAGGTATGTGGTACAAGTGAGTGACACAACGATGTTGCCATGAAAAACTGAAGTTTGTAAACAAAGTCAAAAGCAAAAAGGCAAAAATCAAAAACTCATTTTTACTTTTAAATTTTGATTTTTGACTTTTTATATCATCTCACTCTGCAACAAAGGATTTTTTACAGAATCTCTTTTGTCTGCAAAAGCTTTGGCAGCTTTAATAAAATGTACAAATATCGGTTGCGGATTTTCTACCGTGCTTTTTAGTTCAGGGTGATATTGCACACCGATAAAGAATGGATGGTCTTTTAGTTCCACGATCTCAACCAAACCGGTTCCGGGGTTTTTACCGCTGGGAACAAGGCCTGCATTTTCAAAGTCAGCCATGTATTTATTATTGAACTCCCAACGATGGCGATGGCGTTCGCTTATTAAAGTAGCATCATAAATTTTATGTGCCAGGCTTCCTTCCTGTATTTCGCAAGGATATGCACCAAGTCGCATGGTACCGCCGAGGTTCACAATATCTTTTTGTTCTTCCATCAGGTCTATTACCGGGTGGGTTGTTGCTTTGTCCATTTCGGTAGAGTGTGCATCTGCCCAGCCCAATACATTTCTTGCATATTCAATAACAGCCATTTGCATACCTAAGCAAATACCAAAGAATGGTAATTTATTTTCACGTGCATGTTTTACAGCAATAATTTTTCCTTCCACACCGCGATTGCCGAAACCCGGCGCTACCAGCAATCCATCCAGGTCTTTCAGTTTTTCCTGTACGTTTTCGTCGGTAATAAATTCGCTGTGTACATTTACGATCTGCACTTTGCATTCGTTGATGGCGCCTGCATGTATAAAAGATTCCAGGATGGATTTATAAGCATCCTGTAACTCAATATATTTACCAATAAGGCCAATGGTAACTTTGCTTTGCGGGTATTTTAATTTATCTAAAAATGCACGCCATTTGGTAAGTTCGGGTGCAGCATAACCATTGATCTGTAATTTTTTCAATACGATCACATCCAGGCCTTCCTGCAGCATTTTAAGCGGCACCTCATAAATGGTACTGGCATCCATGGCCTCAATTACTGCATTGGGTTTTACATTGCAGAACAAGGCAATTTTTTTCTTTAGTTCATCATTCAATGGATGTTCGGTGCGGCAAACGATCACGTTTGGATGAACACCTTCCTGGCTGAGCATACGCACACTGTGTTGGGTGGGTTTTGTTTTTAATTCCTTTGCAGCTTTTAAATAGGGAATAAGAGTAAGATGTACTACCATACAATCCTCCTCGGGCAGTTCCCACTGTATCTGGCGAACAGCTTCCACAAAAGGTAAACTCTCAATATCACCAACAGTACCGCCGATCTCTGTAATTACAATATCATATTTGCCGCCCTTGCCTAGCAATAACATGCGGTTCTTTATTTCATCTGTAATATGCGGAATTACCTGAACGGTTTTTCCCAAATAATCCCCGGCTCTTTCTTTACTAATTACGGTTTGATAAATACGGCCGGTAGTAACATTATTTGCCTGTGAAGTTGGGATGTTTAAAAAACGTTCGTAATGGCCAAGGTCCAGATCAGTTTCGGCACCATCATCGGTAACATAACATTCGCCATGCTCGTATGGATTTAAAGTGCCGGGGTCGATGTTGATGTAAGGATCAAATTTTTGTATGGTTACTTTTAAACCCCTTGCCTGCAGCAGTTTTGCAAGAGATGCAGCAATAATGCCCTTACCTAATGAGGAAGTAACACCACCGGTTACAAAAATGTACTTAGCCATAAAAAAAAATTTGCCAACCCCTCCCTTATTTTTCGGGAAGGCAGGTTGCCGTTAATAAATATGACCAGAAGAAATTAGGATTAAATCTCGGAGGTCATGCAAAGATAAGAGGAATATTTGGGGGGATGAAATTTGGGATGAGAATTGTGTAAAAAACTTTAGTTTTATGGCGAAAAAAAATAATAGCATCCGTAAACCTTAATCCTTCATGAGAATAATTGTATTTGTAATTCTTGCTTTTATTATAAATAACCCTCTTCTTGCTCAAATTGAAGCCAAAGTAATAGACTATAATAACAAACTGGAAATAAACCTTGAAAAAGAAGTTTCTTCTGATTCATTCAGCAATAGTATTCATTCAGTAAGTGTAATTGATGTGAGGGATGATACTATGGCGGTTGGTTATCATTATCTGAAAGCGGGAGATGCACAAAGATATCTTGTGAAGCCAGGCATTTTACCAAAAAATAAAGAAAATGATAAATGGTCAAAAGTATATCATTGTTCACCCTCATTAAGCTATAGGTTTACTGAATGGATAAATGAATACCTGCAATGCCGGAAAAATGCATCCGTCAAAAATAAACTGCTGATTGTTGTTAAGAAATTCTGGCTTTCGCCTGAAGCTGATGAGATACGTGATGAGAATGATAAGGTTGGGCAGGCAATGAATGGATGGGATGCCGGGGTTGTTTGTAAACTTGAATTTTACCTGGAAAGAGATAGCGTATTTTTTCCATTATACAGGATTGACTCAGTATTTACTTTTAAAGAAAGATTAAATGATTACAGAGGTACCAGGTTTGTTGATAATGCAGCTTCCTTTGTTACAGCTGCATTAAAGTCCTCTATGAAAAAATTAGTTGAAATTAATATGGATGAGATCATTGCAAAAAGGCGAAAATTGTCTTTGGGTGACATGCAACAGAAATATTTGCAAAGGAGTAACATTGCTATTTTAAAGTCTATTGATCTACAAAAGGGGGCGTATAAAAATTTTGAAGAATTTAAATTGAACGCACCGTCAATGAGCAGTTACGAATTGAGAAAAGGGTCTGTGGGAGATATTCTGTATGTAAAGGAAAGGGATTCTGAATATCCGACAAGAGATGCCTGGGGATTTTGTGATGGAAAGGATATATTTATAAATTCCGGCGACAAGTATTCAAAACTAGTAAAGAGAGAGAACACGTTTTATTTCTTTGGCATTAAAGGGATGACCCAAAAGACTAAAAGCGATTTTTGGAAGTCAACTACCTTGAATTATATGTCAGGTTACGGACCAAAAAAAACAGTTTATAAACTGGATCTTAAATATTACCAACTAGATATGGAAAGTGGGGAGGTGTATTAATGATCCATTTTATTTTAAAATCAATTTTTAGATATGAAACACAGACTTATCTTATTTGTTTTTTTGATTGTAAACTCCTGTGTAGCTGGCCAAAATCGAGAAATTCTTAAAAGAAATAAGTTTAACTCTGACAGCTTTAAACCTTATGAGATCGAAGTTAAAAAAAAGTGGTTTGATAGTGTTAAGATCGGATTTTCAGGTGATGTTGAATTCGTTGACGAAAGGGCGGATAAAAGTAAACTGGGGTTTGTAAGAATGGGAGAAGCGAATTCTTTTTTCAACATGCTTTTTCCTGAGCAAAGTATTAAATACGTTAATTCCAGCTTTTATCATATTATCAAGTCAACAAATAAGAACATCAGGCTTAGGATAGTGATCAGGCATATGTGGATGTCGCAGATAATAACAGAACCAACCGGCAAGTTTACCGATAACATATATTTATGCTTTTGCTATTTCAAGGCAGATTATTACCGTGAGGTGGGTGGAATGGTACAGTTTGCAGGCCAGCTCGATACAGTTATTAGCCTGCGTAAATGGATGGGGCATGCATCTGATGACCTGATGAAAAAAACTTTGATTACAGCATTAACACACTGCGATAATTTACCGGCATCGTCAAATCCTTATTATCCGGTGAAGCTGTTATCTGATTCTTTAGATAACCAATTCAATTATCCAATATTAAAAACTGATCTACCCAAAAAAGGAATATATCTTAACTACGAATATTTTTTAAATAACGATCCTGAAGAAGCTGATTTTGAAACAGAAACAAAAAAAGGAAGAACATACCTGGTTTGTAATAAAATTGATACGTCTCTTACAAATGCAGCCTGGGGTTATTCAGATGGCATCAATGTTTACAAACATTTAAATGAAGGTTATTATAAAATGAACCGTGTTCAAAATACATTTGAATTGGCAGGGCCAAGGTCAGTTAGTGGCACTCACACAAAAAAGAAGGTGTTTTTTGGAGTTACAATAATGGCTTTTTTTAATGGAATATCTCCTTTCATTGTATTGCCTTTATTTGGATTTAGCGCAGGAGCCGGAGAAACAAAAATAATGAAGGAACTAGTGCCTTACCAGTTAAATATCAAAGAAGGAACGTTCTATTAACCCTTCACGATCTTATTATAACTAGTAGCAATTCCCTTGATTAAAGAAGAACTAAATCCCTGGTGTTCCATTTCATTCAATCCCGCAATGGTACAGCCTTTGGGTGTGGTTACTTTATCAATCTCCTGTTCAGGATGAGTGCCTTTTTGCAATAACAGATCGGCAGCACCTTTTACGGTTTGCGCTGCAATTAAATTGGCAGTTACTGCATCAAAACCAATTTCGATACCGCCTTGTATATTGGCACGTATATAACGCATGGCATAAGCAGTACCACAGGCACCAAGTACCGTTGCTGCATCCATTAAATTTTCATTTATTACAACTACTTTGCCTAATACGGCAAACAATTCTTTTACATAAGCAGTTTGTTTTTCTGTTGCATTGGTAACACTGATGCAGGTCATACTTTCCTGTATGGCAATAGCTGTGTTTGGCATTGCCCTAAAGACAGGCAATTTCTTTTTAATGATGGCTGAAATATCTTTTATGAATACACCGGTAACAACCGAAACTAAAATATGATTGGGAGTTAATTCTTTTTTAAAACTGTTCAATACTTCTGAAACCTGGTAAGGTTTTACAGCAAGAATTACCAGTTCACTTTGTTTTACAGCAGCGGCATTATCAGAACCGGTATGTATACCTTTTGCTTCCAGGGTTTTTAAAGTAACGGTATTTCTTTTGGTGATATGTATATCAACTGCTTTGCAGAACTTACTTTTTAATAATCCTTCTGCAATGGCAGAACCTAAATTTCCGCCACCGATGATGGCAATTTTATTTTTCATGAAATATTTTTAGTAGAATAAATTTGGGGCAAGATAATTCCTTACATAATCATCAACGCCTTTCTCCAGCGAATAAAAATCTTTGGTATAACCGGCAGCTTTTAATTTATCCATGCTTGCTTCGGTGAAGTATTGATATTTATCACGGATATCTTCAGGCATGTCAATGTATTCTATATTTTCCTGAAGATCCAGGCCAGCAAAAGTCGACCTTACCAGTTTATTAAATGACCTGGCAACACCGGTACCCAAATTATAAATGGCAGAAGCCGGTTGATTCACCATCAGCCAGTAACAAACCTCGATCACATCTTTTACGTAAATAAAATCACGCAACTGCTCACCATCTTCGTATCCATCTTTGTGTGATCTGAATAATTTTACTTTTCCGTTTTCTCTTATCTGGTTAAAGGAATGAAAGATCACACTGGCCATTCTTGCTTTGTGATATTCATTCGGGCCATAAACATTAAAGAATTTAAGTCCTGCCCAAAAGGGTGGATGATCTTCCTGGTGCAACATCCATTTATCAAATTCGTTTTTAGAAATGCCATAAGGATTCAGCGGATGAAGTTGCTCTACAATTTCATGGTCATCATGATATCCAAGTTCGCCCTCACCATAAGTTGCAGCCGATGATGCATACACAAGCGGAATATTATTGATGGTGCAATAATTCCATATTTTTTGTGAGTATTCAACATTTAAATGCTGATGAATACTATAATCAAATTCAGTCGTATCAGTCCTGGCACCTAAATGGAAAACAAAACTTACAGCAGGTTTTTCTTTTTGCAGCCAGTTAAAAAGATCTTCACGCTCAACCTTTACCAAATATTTTTTGTGCAGGAGATTTAATTCTTTCTCAGGGTCATTGAACTCATCAACCAAAATTAAGTTTTCAAACCCCTTTTGGTTTAAATAACTCACCATGCAACTTCCAATGAAGCCGGCTGCACCGGTGACTACTATCGTTGAGTCTGTATTTAGCATCTTTACTTAAGTTTATAAAGAATTTTTAAACCCAAAGTACTTGTTTTCATACTTTGATAAAAACCTGACGAGAAATTATCAGTAGAATACGATTTATTTAATCCATGGTTATATTCTATACCAATTTTTATCTTCTCGTTTAATTGGTACATGGGAGAAACAGACAAGGAAATAAAACTTTTTGTTTTATTATCAGGCGAAGGCCGGGGGTCAAGAGGATGTAAAGGCTCATATGGCATTACCTGTATTTCTGTTGGATCAACAGGGTCTTCTCTTTTCTGGCTAAACTTTGTATTTAAAATAACTGAAGGAACTATTCCTACATTAAATGACCATTTATTATAAATGTAAGAAGCGCCTAAAGGGATATCTAAATTGTAGAACTTAAATATCTCTGTTGTGGGAAATTGGTAATATGAGTAGGCAAACGAAAATCCGGAAATGATCATTGTATTTTTTCTCTTCGCTTCTACATATGAAACTGATAGACCGCCATAAATTTTAAAATTCTGCTTTATTGTATAATTTGCCCTGACTCCTAAGGATATTTTTGGGCTAATTATATTTTTATATTCATTACCTGGTTTGGAAGTACCAGATACAATAGTAATCATCCCTGTATTTGGGTCATAGACGGCATAACCTGATGTACTTTTTATAATAGGTTTTGATCTGCTAAAAACAGTGCCTGCATCAAAAACTAAATCGTATGAAATTTTCCGCTGGGCTTTAGCATTTAAAATACTTAAGGTCAATATGCAAAAAATAAGGTACTTCATTTGTGCAGTTTTTTATAAATGTGAAGATAGGTCTTTATAAAGCGGCTAATGCATGTTCGCTTTCATGTCCTGCCAATAAACCGGCAATGGCATTTTCATATTTTTCTTTCCAGTCAGTTACAGTTCCCCAATCTTCTCCATTAATTTTTATATTACCTGCACAAACCTTGCCTAAATAAGTTACGGTCATTTCCATCTTCTCCAGCAGCATATTAAAATCGTTACGGTTCTCTTTTGAAACTGTTACCACCACACGGCTTTGTGCTTCGCCAAACCAATAAGCGTCACTTCTAATTTCATCAGCATGTGCTTCCACATCAAAACCAAGATTGCGGTTAAAACAACTTTCTATCAATGTAACAAACAAGCCACCTTCACTTACATCATGTGCCGAGTTCACTAATTTTTTATTTATCATTTTGCTTACTTCATGCTGCACTTCAAATTCTTCATTCAAATCAAAATGCGGACAAGGAGAAAATTCTACGCCATGTATCTTATGTAAATATTCTGAAGAGTTGATATCATTGTGTTGTGTGCCCACCAGGTAAATCTCATCATCTTCCTGTTTAAAATCCATTGTCATTTTATCTGCAACATTATCCAACACACCCACCATACCGATCGTTGGGGTAGGATATACAGCACCATCAGGCCCCTGGTTGTAAAAACTAACATTGCCACCGGTTACAGGCGTATCAAATTTTATGCAGGCTTCGCCCATGCCTTTAATGGCATGAACAAATTGGTAGTAAACTTCCGGGTCGAAAGGATTGCCGAAATTTAGGCAGTTGGTAACGCCCAACGGTTGGCCGCCGCTGCAAACGATATTACGTGCTGCTTCTGCAACCGCTATCATGGCGCCTTTGTAAGGATCTGCAAAAACATAACGGCTGTTACAATCTGTTGTTAATGCTAAAGCTTTGTTGGTTGGCTTTGCTAAAACAATGGCTGCATCACTGGGTGCATTGGTGCTGGCATTACCCGTGCCTACCATGCTGTCGTATTGTACATACACCCATTTTTTGCTGGCAATATTTGGTATCTGTATCAGTTGCTCTGCAACAACTTTAAGGTCGGTTGGTACAGCAATTGTTGCAGCGTCAAATGCTTTTATTTTTTCAAAATATTTAGGTTCACTGTATGGCCTGTCATTTTGTGGAGCGCCACCACCTAATACTAATTCATAAGCAGGCAATGTAGCTTCTAAATTTCCATGCATGTAAAATTGCAACATGCCATCATCGGTTACTTCGCCAATCTCACTACAAGGGAGATCCCATTTTTCAAAAACAGCTTTAACCAAATGTTCTTTTCCTTTTTCAGCAACCAATAACATACGTTCCTGGCTTTCGCTCAAGAGCAATTCCCAGGGCTTCATATCTTTTTGGCGGGTTGGCACTTTATCAAGATCGATACGCATGCCGGCTTCGCCTTTTGCACTCATTTCAGAAGTTGAGCAAATGATGCCCGCTGCTCCCATATCCTGCATACCCACAACAGCACCGGTTTGTATCACTTCAAGGCAAGCTTCCAATAATTTCTTTTCCTGGAAGGGATCACCAACCTGCACAGCAGGTAAATCTTCGGCACTGTCAGCCGTAATATCTGCCGATGCAAAACTGGCGCCGCCAATTCCGTCTTTACCGGTGGCACTGCCAACAAAAAAAACAGGATTGCCCTTTACATTGCCCGAAGTTGCAGAAACTGTTCCGCCGTTTTTTAAAATACCAACACTCATTGCATTCACCAACGGATTGGTATGATAACACTCTTCAAAATAAACTTCGCCGCCAACAGTTGGTACACCAAAACAATTGCCGTAATGGCCAATGCCATGCACCACGCCTGCCAATAAGTGTTGTGTTTTTGCTTCGGTTAATTTTCCAAAGCGCAAAGAATTTAAAGAAGCGATGGGCCTTGCACCCATGGTAAAAATATCACGGTTGATTCCACCTACACCGGTAGCTGCACCCTGGAAGGGTTCAATGGCCGATGGATGATTATGCGATTCAATTTTAAACACCACACCATAGCCGTCACCAATATCCATTAACCCTGCATTTTCCTCACCGGCTTTTACCAGCATCTTCTTTCCTTCACGGGGCAAGGTTTTTAGCCATTTAATAGAATTCTTATAACTGCAATGCTCACTCCACATGGCGCTGAATGAACAGAGTTCATTAAAATTGGGTGTGCGGCCAAGTTTGGTCTTGATGAGTTCAAATTCTTCTGCTGTTAATCTTAATTGCTCGGCTGTTTTTACTGTTATTTCCATAAATGTTGATGAAAGGCTGTGATGAGTCGCAAAGGTAACATCTGTGAGTCTTTTATCATGACCCGAAAAAGCAAATATTTTAACTATCTTCCCACACCAAAAATCTGTGCAGTTGAATTACCTTTTATTTGCGGTTTACCTGGTTATTTTATCATCGTTGATGCTGCGTGTGCCATTCATTAAAAATTGTGGTATAAACAGTGGTGGTTTGTTAAGTCTTTTTTTAGTTAAGATACTTGCCGGCATTGCCATTGGTTGGATTTCGATACATATTTACGGGCCCGGAAATGATTATTGGGACCTGAACGATTTTGCCCGGGATGAGTACCAACTGCTGCATACAGATCCGGCCAAATATTTCGTTAATATCTTCACTTCCGATTACCAGGGCGGCTATGCTGGCATGTTCAGTTCAGGTGATTCTTACTGGAACGACCTGAAAGGAAACATTGTCATCAAACTGGTCTCCATCTTTAATATTTTCAGCCGGGGCGATTATTATATAAACAGCCTGTTTTTCAATTTTATCATTTTTTTCGGACATGTTATTTTATACAGGCTGTTTATAAAGATGTTTCCCGGCAGAGAGTTATGGGTTATCATTGGATGCTTCCTGCTGCCTTCAACACTTTACTTTTCATCAGGTATTCATAAAGACGGGGTAGTCTTTTTGATGATGGCTGTTGCGATCTATGGTGTTTATCAATCTCTTTTAAAAAACAGGTTTTCAGTAAAAAGGATAATATTGATCTGCATCAGCCTTGCTTTGCTGTTTTTAGTGCGGAATTTTGTTTTGCTGGCTTTGCTACCGGCTTTGTTTGCCTGGATATTATCAGCTAAGACCAAATGGAGCGCTGCCATTATTTTTACTTCAGTCTATCTTTTAAGTGGGTTGCTCTTTTTCAACATCAGTTCAGTTACTGATAAAATAAATCCGTCTGCGATCATCGCACAGAAACAGGCAGCTTATAAGAGTCTTCCCGTTGCTGCAACACAAATTGAACTCACGTCTTTACAGCCTACTTTTAAAAGTTTTGCAACCAATGCACCACAGGCATTAGGGCATACTTTATTCTTACCGTATCCGGGTATGCAACCGGTAAGGTCGCTTTTGCCTTTTAGCCTGGAATTGTTTTTTTACCTCTTTTTACTGCTCCTTATGTTTTTTTTTAGGAGAAAAGATGCCGCAGCTGGTAACAAAACTTTTATGCTTTTTGTCTTGTTTTTTACTTTTACGGTTTTTTTATTCATGGGCTATATTGTGCCTAATATTGGCTCTTTGGTGAGATACAGGAGCCTTTTCCTGCCATTTATTATTACCCCCGTTTTATGTTATTTAAACTGGAAAAAATTAAAAATATCCATTTAAATAAAAAAATAATTGAATATTAATTATTTTTCCACATTTCCTTAAATTTTAAGGCATAACCTGAAAATTTATTGTTTTACAAGAAGATTTAATGTTTTTTTGCAGCTTAAACTCTAAAAAACATGGAATCTTTAAGATTTAAAGCATTAGACAATTTAAGTAAAGGTCTTCCCGGTGTTAAGGTGGAAGGCTCACAAAAAATAGCTTCTATTTTTAATGAGAATGTATTTACACTACAGGTTGCCCGTAAATACCTGAGTGATGAAGCTTATAAAAGCCTGGCATCTTCCATAAAAGGTGGCAAAAAGATCGACCGCAATATGGGCTCTCAAATTGCAAACGGCATCAGGGCCTGGGCAGAAAGCAAAGGCGTTACACATTTTACACACTGGTTTCAACCGCTTACCGGTTTGTCGGCTGAAAAACACGATTCATTCTTCACTTTAAAATCTGATGGTACACCGATCGAAGAATTTGAAGGCGCTGCATTAATTCAGCAGGAGCCGGATGCATCTTCTTTTCCCAATGGTGGTTTAAGGGCAACTTTTGAAGCCCGTGGCTACACAGCCTGGGATCCATCTTCTCCTGCTTTTATTATGGAGATAGGACAGGGAAAAACCTTATGCATTCCAACCATCTTCATTTCTTACACAGGAGAATCTTTAGATACCAAAACCCCATTATTAAAAGCATTGGTTGCTTTAGATAAAGCTGCGGTTGATGTTTGTCAGTATTTTGATAAGAACGTAACAAAAGTTACTGCCACCTTAGGTTGGGAGCAGGAATATTTTGTGGTTGATGCCGGCCTGGCAAATGCACGTCCTGATTTGGTTTTAACAGGCCGTACTGTTTATGGACATGCACCTGCAAAGGGGCAACAATTAGACGATCATTATTTTGGTGCGATACCGGAAAGGGTTTATGCCTTCATGCGTGATTTTGAGCAGGAGAGTTACAAGTTGGGGATACCCATTCGTACAAGGCACAATGAAGTGGCCCCGGCACAATTTGAGTGTGCACCTATTTTTGAAGAGACTAATCTTGCGGTTGATCACAATACGTTGCTGATGGATATTATGGAACGTGTTGCAAAACGCCACGGACTGAAATGTTTATTGCACGAAAAACCATTTGCCGGCATCAACGGTAGTGGTAAACACAATAACTGGAGTATGGCAACCGATACGGGTGTTAATTTACTGGCTCCGGGAAAAACGCCAAAGACCAACCTGATGTTCCTGGCATTCTTTGTTAACTCTATTAAAGCCGTGAATGATTATGCTGATCTTTTAAGGGCTTCAATCGCCAGTGCCGGTAACGATCATCGCCTGGGAGCTAATGAAGCGCCACCAGCCATCATATCTATCTTCATTGGTAAATATTTAACGGAAGTGTTGAACCAAGTTGAGACCAGGGTTTCGGATAAATTTGACGAGCAGGATGAAGCTATGTTGAAACTGGATATTCATAAGAGCATTCCTGAACTGATGCTGGATAATACAGACAGGAACCGTACTTCGCCATTTGCATTTACAGGAAATAAATTTGAATTCCGTGCGGTAGGTTCATCTGCCAATTGCGCCAATGCTATGACTGCATTGAACACGATCATGGCCGATACGTTGAAAAGCTTTAAGAAAGATGTGGATGCATTGATCGAAAAAGGGGAGAAGAAAGAAGTGGCTATCATGCAGATCATCCAGAAGTATATCGTTGAAAGTAAATCTGTTTTGTTTGAAGGAGATGGTTACAGCGATGAGTGGGCAAAAGAAGCAGAAAAACGTGGTTTGCCAAATGTAAAAACAACACCCTTGGCTTTAGATGCATATGTTACTGATAAAGTGAAACATCTTTTTGAAAGCAATGAAATTTATAATCATCCTGAACTGGAAGCCCGCCATGAGATCATGCTGGAAGCATACATTAAAAAAGTACAGATAGAAGCAAGGGTGATGGGAGACCTGGCAACTACATTCATTTTGCCATCGGCTATCAAATACCAGAATGTATTGATAAAAAATATTGTTGGCTTAAAAGAAGCAGGGCTTCCTGCAACCGCCTATGCCAATCAAAAGCAGGTGCTTGAGGCCATCAGTAATCACATCAATATTGTAAGCGACAATGTAGAGAAGATGATCGAGGCAAGAAAGAAAGCCAACGAATTAAAAGATACCCGTGAGATGGCCATTGCTTATTGCGATAATGTAAAAGGTAAATATTTCGACGTAATACGTTATAACGTGGATAAGCTGGAATTGCTCGTAGATGACGCTTTCTGGTTACTGCCTAAATACAGGGAGATACTTTTCTTAAGATAATTTGAAATTATAAATTTTGAAGATAGAACCGGTTACCATCAGGTGGCCGGGTTTTTTTTTATGATTATTTTAGTCCTGGTTTTAAACTTCTGTAGAAATAAACCATCTATCTTTCAGAAAATTCACACACATGAAAATATCCATTATTGCATTAATACTTTCCTTCGCTACAATAACCGCTTCGGCTCAAATTGAGCGCAAAGCTGTTGTTATAAAACCAGATTCTGCACAGGCGGTTCCTGCTTCTGACAATAAAGCTGATAAACAAACCCGTAAAGAGCGGTTTAAAGAACTCGATCTTACAAAAGAGCAAAAGGGTAAGATGAAAGAGATCATGCAGAGCGGTAAAGCAGCCAAAGAAGCCATTGAAAGCAATAACCAGCTATCAGAAGATGATAAGAAAAAGCAATTACGTGAATTGCAGAAATCACAGGCACAGAAAATACAGGCCATATTAACGCCTGAGCAACGGGAAAAATTCAAAGCATCCAGGCCAAACAAACCATAAAGATTTTATTCGCAGGATAAGCATCAGTCACTTTTCCCGCAGTAAGGTTGAGCAAAAGAAGCCGTTCATTTATGAGCGGCTTTTTCGGTGAGTCACCCCGGTAGGGTGGCTCACCGTATTAATGAAAAAGCGGTGAGCCACTCTTGCGGAGTGACTCACCGTAAAAAACTTATTTTTGCTCAATGAGTATAAACTTCAGTTACCAGCAACTATACGATTTCTCCAAAAATATATTTCTAAAGATCGGCAGCAATGAAGCAGATGCTGATACAGCAACCCGATCTTTGCTCTCAGCCGATCTGCGTGGTGTTGACAGCCACGGCGTGGCAAGGCTCAGCGGCTACATACGGCTGTGGGAAGCAGAACGTGTAAATGCAAAACCTGTTTTACAAATTGTTCATGAAACACCCTCCACCGCAGTTGTTGATGGTGACAGGGGTTTGGGATTAGTTGTTGCACCCTTTGCCATGCAGGTTGCTATTGATAAAGCAAGAGCAGTTGGCACGGGTTGGGTAAGCGTAAAGAACAGTAATCACTTTGGTATTGCCGGCCATCACGCCATGATGGCTTTGGAACATGATATGATAGGTATTGCCATGACCAACGCATCAGCATTGGTAGCACCTACTTTTTCTAAAGAAAGAATGTTGGGTACCAATCCCATTGCGGTTGCTATACCTGCAGGCAGCGAGCCTGCTTTTGTTGCCGACTTTGCAACAACTACTGCAGCCAACGGCAAACTCGAGATCCTGCAAAGAAAAAATTTAGAAGCGCCAACCGGTTGGATACAGGACAAAGATGGTAATGTATCAACCAATGCAAGTGAATTAAAGAATGGAGGTACACTTGTTCCGCTCGGTGGAGATAAAGAACATGGTAGCCACAAGGGTTACGCATTGGGTGCTATTGTTGATATTTTTTCAGCCATACTTAGCGGAGCCAATTACGGCCCCTGGGTTCCTCCATTTCCTGCTTACATACCCATGCCCGAGAATATGCCCGGCGAAGGTATCGGCCATTTCTTTGGCGTGATGCGTATTGATGCTTTCAGAAAAGCAGATGAATTTAAAGAACATATGGATAAATGGATAACACGTTTCCGTTCATCGGCAACCATTGCCGGACAGGAAAAGGTCATCATCCCCGGTGATCCTGAGCGTGAAATGGAAATAGAAAGAATGAAAAACGGCATTCCTTTGCTGCCTGCGGTGGTGGAGGATTTGAAAGCTTTAAGCAATAAGTTTGAAGTTGAATTCTAAATTTTCTCTTTAACAAAAGCTCACCCCCAAAGATGCGGTTACATAACCTCAACGATGGGGTCTTCAACCCCAAAGATGCGGTTCCCTAACCTCAATGATGGGGTCTTCAACCCCAAAGATGCGGTTCCCTAACCTCAATGATGGGGTCTTCAACCCCAAAGATGCGGTTCCCTAATCTCAACGATAGGGTCTTCAACCCCAAAGATGCGGTTCCCTAACCTCAACGATGTGGTCCTCAACCCCAAAGATGCGGTTCTCTAACCTCAAAGATGGGGTCCGCAACCCCAAAGATGCGGTTCCATGACATCAACGATGGATTCTTCAACCCCAAACATGACGTCCCCCAACCTCAACGATGGGGTATTCAACTTCAAACATGCGGTAAATCTAACAGTGATCTCATTACCTATAAGAAAAATTGGCAAATAAAACTGTAATCTGAACGCTTTATAATTGAATATGACCATTTATAAAACCTGATGACAGTATATTTGCATCTCAAAATTTTTTAAGTAGATGAAAGTAATGAAGTTTGGCGGCACCAGCGTGGGCAAGCCGCATCGCATGCATGAAGTAGCAAACCTGATAACCCGGGACGAAGAACGAAAGATCGTTGTATTGTCTGCATTGAGCGGAACAACCAATGCATTGGTTGAAATAAGTGAATCACTGGCAAACGGCGACCGGTCAATTGCAAAGCAGCAAATTGAAAACCTGCATGCACACTATCAAAACTTTGTTATAGAACTCCTGGCTGAGGAAGATTTAAGAAAAAAAGCAAACCAGGTATTGAACGAACACTTCGAATTCCTTACCATCATTCTGAAAATCTCATTCAGCCAGGCATTGAATAAAGACATTCTGGCACAGGGCGAATTGTTGAGTACTAAATTATTCAGCCTTTACCTGGAAGATAAAAAGGTAGAGCATGTATTGTTGCCTGCACTCGATTTTATGACCATTGACAGCTATGATGAACCGCAGGTAGGAACCATAAAAGTTAAACTGGCACAACTTTTAAATAAACATAAGGAGAAAAATATCTTCATTACGCAGGGATATATCAGCCGTAATGCAAAAGGAGAAGTTGATAATTTAAAAAGAGGAGGGAGCGATTATAGCGCTTCATTGATCGCCGCAGCTATCAATGCAAGCGTTTGCGAAATATGGACCGATATTGACGGCATGCACAACAACGATCCACGCATTGTTGAAAAAACAAAAGCCATTGAGCAGCTGAGTTTTGAAGAAGCAGCGGAGCTTGCATATTTTGGCGCTAAGATATTACACCCGGCAAGTATCTGGCCTGCACAATTCTTTAATGTGCCTGTAAGGTTATTGAACACGTTGGATCCTGGCGCTAAAGGAACTTTAATTGCTGAAAAAGCAGGAAGCGTTGGCGTAAAAGCAGTAGCGGCAAAAGATGGCATTACCGCCATCCGCATCAAAAGCAGCCGTATGTTGCTGGCTTATGGTTTTTTGCGTAAGGTTTTTGAGGTTTTTGAAAAACATCGTACCAGCATCGACATGATCACTACATCTGAAGTTGCGGTTTCGGTTACGATTGATGATGATATTTACCTGCCGGAAATTTTAAAGGAACTGGAAGCTTTTGGAACGGTAGAGATGGATACCAATCAAACCATTGTATCTATTGTGGGTAATGAAATTGCCGAAACGAAAGATGTGATGAAGAAAATATTCGACGCTATTGAACCAATACCGGTACGCATGGTAAGTTACGGTGGCAGTAAGCACAATGTATCTTTATTAATAGCCCGTAATTATAAAGAAGAAACATTAAGGTTGTTGAATGCTGGGGTATTCGGGATGTAATTCAAAGTTAAAATCAAAAGTCAAAATTCAAAAAAAGAGCTTTCAAGATTGAGGTTACTTTTTGAATTTTGACTTTTTACTTTTGATTTCAAAAGCCAGTTTTCCAAATTTTATCATTCGTTTCTAAATAGGCTGGCAATGCAGCTGAGCCATACCATTGGTATAATTCTGCAGCTAATAATTTTTCCTTTATTGCCGGATCAGTATCCAATAATGCATTGGCTTCTTCGATGGTTTTTACATCCAGGATGAAAATTCCACGATAAGTCTTTTCATTTTTTACCAGCGGACCGGCAACAACCAGTTTATTTATTTTAACCAGGCGGTTGATATTAGCCATGTGGCCGGCAAACAAACTGTCTTTCAGTTTTTTATCTTCGGTTGGGTTTGTGCCGGTTTTAAGCATTACCAGCACATATTTTTTCATGCCGTAATCATCGCCATCAAATTTTTTGGCGAGTGCGGAGTCATAGTTAGGATTTGTTTTTTGGCAAAATACCGGCGATACAGATATGCATACTGCTATGAATGTTACAATAAGTTTCATTTGAAAAGTATAAAAGGTTAAGGGAAAAAATCTTAGATGGCGATTCCCAGTTTCTTATAAATAAAACTCATCAGCCAGGCCGGGCCTATCATTAAGAACTGGATATCTTTTAAAAAGGATGGTTTTTTGCCTTCTATCTTATGGCCGTAAAACTGTCCTATCCAGGCAACAACAAAAACGATCACACAAAAAAGCCAGAGCTGGATAAAATTTGCCTGCTCAATAAGATTGCAGATCCACAAACATAAAACGGCAAATAAAAACAAACCTATCCATAGGGTTTTAGAAAGGGTGATATAATAAATGGTGACCATAGCCAGCACGATCATGGCAACATTCAATTGGATACCGGAAATTGTTACAGGCAGTTTGATACAGTATAAAAGGCCTACAACAGAAAAAAATATAGCGGGTACACAGATCCAGTGAATGGTTTTATTGGTGTGATTTTGGTGGCTTTCGCCATATTCACTCAGCCATTGTTGAATTGTTTTCATGCTTAGCAATTTGTTAACTAAAGATATATAAAACTCTTAACAATTAATTTGCAACAAAATGTCTCGTTTCAGCGTCTTATAAGTGGTTTTTCATAGGATATTGGATTAAACGGCCCGGATCTCTATCCGGGCTTCTCTTTTTTTGAATAACACGAATGATACGAATTACACGAATTCTCGGCTTAATAAAAAAACTCCCCACTGCGGTGGAGAGTTTCTAAATAAATCTTAGTAAATATTTCTTTAGATGATCAGCATCGCATCTCCATAGCTGAAGAAACGATACTTATCTTTAATTGCTTTTTTATAGGCTTCCATCATCAGATCGTAACCGGCAAATGCACAAGCCATGATCAATAAACTGGTTTTTGGTAAGTGAAAATTAGTAACCAGCGAATCAGCAATATTAAAATTGTATGGTGGGTGAATAAAATGATTTGTCCAGCCTTCAGATGGTTTCAATAATTTTTGTGCAGTAAATGAAGATTCCATTGCCCTCATAGTTGTGGTACCAATAGAGCAAATGCGGTGGCCGCTTTCTTTTGCTTTGTTAACAATGTTGCAGGCAGTTTCTTCAATGCGGTAGTATTCTGCATCCATTTTATGTTTGCTCAGGTCTTCTACCTCGATCGGGCGGAAAGTTCCCAGCCCGGTATGCAGGGTTGCTTCTGCAAAACGAATTCCTTTTATCTCGAGTCTTTTGATCAGTTCCTGGCTAAAGTGGAGACCGGCAGTTGGAGCAGCTACAGCACCTTCATGCTTGGCATATACAGTCTGGTAGCGTTCTTTATCTTCCTCATCCGGCTTACGTTTAATGTATTTTGGTAAGGGAGTTTCCCCTAAAATTTCAAGCATCTGGCGAAACTCTTCTTCGGAACTGTCCCATAAAAAACGGATGGTACGTCCACGGCTGGTGGTATTATCAATAACTTCGGCAACCAGCTCATCACTTTCACCAAAATATAATTTATTACCCACACGAATTTTACGGGCAGGGTCAACAATAACATCCCAAAGTTTATTTGCCTTGTTCAATTCACGCAGTAAAAAAACCTCAATTTTTGCGCCGGTCTTCTCTTTGCGGCCATACATACGTGCAGGGAAAACCTTGGTATTGTTTACAACAAACACATCCTTGTCATCAAAATAATCCAGTATCTCTTTAAAATGTTTGTTCTCGATATTGCCCGTTTTGCGGTCAATAACCATCATGCGGCTGTCTTCACGGCGTTTGGTAGGATTTTGGGCAATAAGGTTTAAAGGAAGGTCAAATCTGAATTGGGATAATTTCATGTAACGGTTTTATTTTAATGTTGTCACATGCCTGTCTGTAAGATTTACAGTGATTGAGCCCTGGTTTCAGGACATTTATCATGTTACGGCATGATTTAAAGTGGGCAAAGGTAAGAAATTACAGCCGGATTATCGGGCTTAATATTATTTATTTGTACGCATAGCGGCCTTGTATCAAAATTCCGCTATAAACGTTAAATAACTCCACATAATTTTGTGATTTCTATACTTCTACGCATCTTTATACAGTACCCATCTTTTTATTAACTTTAGCTATAATGTTTATAAAGCCCATTAATATCTTTCTCGTTGCTTTATTGTTTTGCACTATTTCTGTTTCAGGCCAAAAAAAGTCAAACGCAAAATATCCCAGCCTGCTGTGGGAAATTACCGGCAACGGCTTATCAAAACCATCTTACCTGTTTGGTACCATGCATGTGAGCAGTAAATTGGTATTTCATTTAAGCGATTCATTCTACCTGGCACTTAAAAGTGTAGATGCCGTTGCATTGGAACTTAACCCGGATACATGGCAGGGCGAGATGGTTAGCATGAATAATATAAAAGAGAATTATACAGAGTTTGTACGCCCGCCCAGGGGCAATTATCTTACTGAAAATTCCTTTCGTATCGGAGCATATGATGATGAGCTGAAATCTGCTATGAGCAGCGAACCCACCATTGTTAACAGTTTACTATACCGCTCTTATAAAGCAAAAGAAGATTTTGAAGAAGATACTTTCCTGGATCTGTACATCTACCAAACCGGGAAAAAACTGGGCAAAAGGGCAACGGCTGTTGAGAATTATTTTGAAACAGAAAAAATTGTGATGGAAGCCTATGCAGACATGGCCAAAGAGAAGAAGCGGAAGACCCGGGATACAGATGGTGAATCGAGATATGATATTTTAGAAAAGACACAGGATGCCTATCGCCGCGGCGACCTGGACCTGATGGATTCCCTTGACCGCATGATGGACCGTTCGGATGCATTCATTGAAAAGTTCCTGTTTAAAAGAAACGAGATACAGGCAAACTCAATGGACACCATCATGAAGAAGAACTCGTTGTTTGTGGGAGTTGGAGCAGCACATTTACCGGGCCCGAGGGGAGTTATTGAACTATTGCGTAAAATGGGTTATCAGCTTCGCCCGATACAAATGACAGACAGGGATGCAGCACAAAAAGAAGTGGTTGATAAAATGAAAGTACCGGTGAATTTTGTAACACAAACTGCTGATGATGGATTTTTCAGTGTTGCCATGCCAGGGCCTTTATTCAAACTCAGCGGCGAATACCAGAAACTTGACAGGAGGCAATACTCCGATATGGCTAATGGCGCTTATTACCTGGTTACGAGGATAAAAACACATGCGACATTCCTTGGCCAGAACGAAAAAGATGTTTTAAATAAAGTTGACAGCATTTTATATGAGAATATCCCCGGCAAAATTTTATCAAAAAAATCCATCACCAAAAACGGTTACACAGGCTTTGATATCAGCAACCGCACCAGGCGTGGGGACTTGCAACGGTATAATATTTTTATTACACCATTTGAAGTAGTATTCTTTAAAATAGGGGGAAAAGAAAATTACGTGGACGGGGCAGAAGCAGAGCAATTTTTTTCTTCAATAAAATTTAAAGAAGCCGGGAATGCACCGGTTAATTTCCAGCCGGCGCATGGCGAATTCTCGGTAAAATTTCCTCAACAGCCTGTTGAATATGTGAACACGACCAATTCAGATATGGCTGACCGATGGGAATATGAAGCAGTCGACAGATCAACAGGTGATGCTTTCATCATTTTAAAAAAATCGCTGCACAATTTTCGTTTTTTGGATGAAGATAATTTTGAGCTGGGTTTAATTGAAGAATCTTTCAGAAACCCCGATCATTTTGAAAAACAACTCAGCCGGGAACAAAAGAATTTTAAAGGTTACCCGGCGCTTGACGTAAAGGAAAGATTGAAGGATGGTTCAACGGTATATGCCAGGTATATTATCCGTGGGCCGCATTATTATGTAATTGCTGCAAAGAGCAAAAATAAAAAAACAGACTTCAGCACTTACTTTAACTCTTTTAATTTTTTACCATTCAAATACAATACAGCATCAGCTTATGTGGATACATTCATGCATTTTACGGTTAATACACCCGTAGCCCCCGAAATAAATAATGAGATAAGGCAGCTTACCGAAAATGCAGTTAACGGCAATGCTACAGGCTATTCTGCTTACTGGGCCAAAACAAAGAACGGTTCATTTATCAGCAACGCAACCGGAGAAATGATCGGTGTAAGTATCCAGGAGTTCCCTAAATATTTTTATGCAAGAGATTCGGCTAAATTCCTGGGTGATGAGATGAAAACCTATTTCGAAAATACAGGATTGTTGCTTTATAAAACTGATACTTTAAACTTAAAGAACAATATAAAAGGATTCAGGTTCACTTTACGTGATACCGGTTCATCCCGGACTATCAATAGAATGCTTTTGCTTAAAGATAATTACACTTTTAGCCTGGTTAGTTTGGGGGATACTTTAACTGAAGAAAGCAATTTTATTAAAACTTTCTTCACCAGCATAGCACCTGAAGAAAAAAAACTGGGCAGGAGTATTTATGAAAACAGGCTGGATGAATTTTTTACTGACCTTTTCAGCAAAGACAGCGCCACACAAAAAAAAGCACAGCAGTCGGTCTCTAATATTTATTTCGGCGAAAAAGGAGTTCCGCAAATTGCAGCTGCTCTTGACAGGTTAAATCTTACTGACAAAGAATATTTTGATACAAAGGTTAAACTGATATCGGAACTTGGCTACATTAAGGATACTGCCAACCCGGTGATAGTTCCCCTGCTGAAAAAGATCTTTGAAAAGACCGCAGATACCGGCGTTTTTCAAAATGAAGTATTTAAAGCACTTGCGAGGCACAAAACGCAGAAGGCTTATGGACTGTTTAAAGAATTGATATTGCAGGACCCACCCGTTTTTTCGGATAATTATGAATACAACAGTATGTTCAGGAGCCTGGGGGATTCCTTATTACTTGCCAGGAATTTGTTTCCTGAATTATTACAGTTGGCAACCCTCAGCGATTATAAAGACCATGTTTTATCTTTATTAGTAACATTGGTTGACAGTAACCTTATAAAAGCTGATGATTACGAAAACTATTTTACCAAAATATATTTTGATGCCAGGGTTGAACTGAAGAAGCTGCAGATAAAAGATGAAAAGATACTGGAGAAAGAATTATTGAAAGAGGATGATGACAATAAAGCTAAATATACACCAAACTACGGCCGTTATACTAAAAGCGACCTGGATGATTACAGCGTTTTATTGTTACCTTTTTATGAGAAAAGAAAAAATGTGCAGCTTTTCTTTGAGCGGTTGTTACAATCCAGGGAACCAGATGTAAGGCTGACAACAGCTGTATCAATGTTGCGCAATAATATACCTGTTCCTGACAGTATCTTAACAAACCTGGCAGCTGAAAACCTTTACCGGAGCAAATTGTATGTAAAATTAGAGAAGGCAAAGCGGCTGGATAAATTCCCTTCAAAGTATAAGGATCAACTTGAAATGGCCAGGAGTTTCCTGCTTGCCGATAAAAATTATAAAAAGGTTGACTCGATCGTATTTATCAAAAAACAACCCACTGCATATCTTGATAAAAAAGGCGTAGTATATTTTTTCAAATACCGGGTGAATAAAGATGATGATTGGAAAATCGGTATCAGTGGTTTGCAACCTGAAGATGAAAAAAGTATTTATACTGATGATAAACTTACCAGCATGACAGATAAAAAAATAAAAAAAGACGAACCGCTGGATGAGCAGCTGCAGAACCAGCTTAAAAAAATATTATTCAGTTTTCATGCAAGTGCCCGTAACTTTTACGGAAATTCCAATTATTCAGGCTACCGGGCTATTGATACATATCAGGACTGATAATGCCATCTTTATTTCATAAGAAGTCCGAAGGGCTTTGTTGAAATATTAGATGGTATTATACCGATTGCAGGCAGCATAGTATTAAATAACTGGATAATCGGTATAAATACCTTTTCCAGGTATAGCATTGACCAGTTTTTGTGTGTATTCATTTTTTGGGAAATAGTAAACATCATCAGCAGTTCCTTCTTCTACAATTTTTCCTTTGTACATAACCAGGATGCGGTTACAGATATAATGTACAACAGACAGGTCGTGCGAAATGAAAATAGCAGTAAATCCAAACTCTTTCCTGAGATCATTAAGTAAATTAAGGACTTGTGCCTGCACACTTACATCAAGCGCTGAAACACTCTCATCAAAAATTAAAAAGGAAGGATTGAGTGTTAATGCACGTGCAATACAAATACGCTGGCGCTGGCCACCACTGAACTGGTGAGGGTATCGGTTAAAATATTTTGTATCTAAACTCACTTTCTCAAGTAACTCCATCACTTTTTCTTTTCGCTGTTTGTTATTGGCTAAAACCGAATGCACTTTCAAAGGCTCCAGTATGGCATCTCCAATGGTAATGCGTGGGTTCAATGATCCATAAGGGTCCTGGAAAACGATCTGAAGATCTTTTCGCATGATACGTAATGTTTCACTACTGGTTTGAGTGAGGTCTTTTCCTTCCAGTAAAATCTTACCCGATGTTGGTTTGATCAGTTGTAAAATAGTTCTCCCCAGTGTCGTTTTGCCACAACCACTTTCACCAACCAGGCCAACAATATCTCCCTGCTGCACGGTAAAACTCACATCATTAACAGCTTTAAAAAAATCAACAGGTTTTCCGAATAAATTTTTCTTTACCGGGAAATGAACGTGGAGATTTTTGATTTCAAGGATTGTTTTATTTGTGTTGGGTTTTGTGTTTTGTGTTTTGTGTTCTTCGGAAGCGGCTAGTTTTTCAGGTATTCCAGTTTCCTGATTCATAAAATCACTTACAACCGGTAAACGTTTTCCTTTTGTTTTTCCTGCGGGCCGGCAAGCGAGTAAAGCTTTTGTGTAAGGATGTTGCGGAGCATGTAAAATGTCTTTTGCAGATCCCTGTTCCACAATTTCGCCTTTGTGCATCACCAGTATTTTATCTGCAATATCTGCAACAACACCCAGGTCGTGTGTAATAAAGATCACACCCATATTATTTTGTACCTGCAATGATTTAACAAGTTCCAGTATTGTTTTTTGTACGGTCACATCAAGTGCAGTAGTAGGCTCATCAGCAATTAAAATGGCTGGGTTGCAGCTCATGGCCATGGCGATCATCACACGCTGTTTTTGGCCGCCACTCAGTTCATGTGGGTAACGTGACAATAAATTTGCGGGGTCGGGCAGCTTTACTTTTTCAAAAAGTTCAATGGTTTTTTGCCTGGCTGTTTCCTTATTTAGCTTTTGGTGTAATTGTATTGCTTCCATCACCTGGTAGCCGCAGGTAAAAACCGGGTTCAGCGATGTCATTGGCTCCTGGAAGATCATAGCGATCTTATTGCCACGTATGCTGTTTATTTTTTTATGAGATAATTGCAAAAGGTCAACCGGTTCATCCTCTTGAAATAAAATTTCACCGCTTATTGCTGCCTGTTTAGGTAATAGTTGTAATATGGATAAGGCTGTGACCGATTTACCCGAGCCACTTTCACCTACAATGGCAACCAATTCTCCGGAAGCAACTTCAAAGGAATTATTTTTTACAGCAGTACTTAATTTACCATCATTGCTAAACTGAATAGAAAGGTCTTTTATGGAGAGAAGGGGTGTAGCCATAATTAATTTTATAGGCAAGTTGCTCCTGTGTAAAGTATTTCATTTCCTTCAGCAGGTGTTGCCCTGGCAGCCTGGCATACAATACATGACATATTCTTTACCTTCTTTTTAATAAAATAAAAATAGAATTCTTCGCCAACAACACGTGGCAAATTATCGCAGTAATTATCTACTTTAAATACATTGGTATAAGTAATAGAAGTTTCAGGATCCAACCAACTTGCAGCTATGCTGGCGCTTTTAACATCTCCGCTGATCACCTGCACTACATATTGTGCACATGGTCCCACAATAATTAATTTTCCCTTAATACAGCCACTTAAATGTTCATCTTCAATCTCCTTTGCACATCTGAAACCGGGTAAAACCGTAATTGTAATGAACAAAATACATAAAATAATAAAAGAATTCCTTTTCATAAAACAGCTTTTTATTTTAGACCGGAAGTATATTAAAATTGCTGCCTGCTGTATGTTAAATTTAAGATGCTTTTATTTATTGACTATTTTAATAGGTAATTTTTTACCGGGAACCGGGTAGTATGCCATGCAAACCATGCAAGGCTTTGTGCTGAGGGTATCAATAACGAAATAAAATTCATCTCCTTGTTTTATTGAATCGGGGAAATTGCAGGGATTTGCCAATGCAAAAACATTTACGTAAGATTTTTTTGTTGTTTCATCTGTCCAGTTACTTACAACATTTAAAGTATCAATATTGTCAAGAACCCTTACCGTATAATTCATACAGATGGCTTTGATCTCTAGTTTAGCCTTAAAAACCTCACTAAATTCTTTACTCTTTTTATCTTTCCTGTTACAGTTCTCTGCAGATATGGTAAGCAGAAAAATGCATGATAAAAAGAAAAACCATTTCATAATTTAAAATTTTAAATGCCTAACTGTTAATCCATCATTGATCAGTTGCTTTAAAGAATCAATACCGATTTTCAGGTGGCGCTCAACATATTCAGTTGTAACTTTTTTGTCGCTCTCTTCTGTTTTTACTCCTTCAGGTACCATAGGGCTGTCACTTACCAACAGCAAAGCTCCTGTTGGGATTTTATTGTAGAAACCCACCGTAAAAATGGTTGCTGTTTCCATATCAATGGCATAAGCCCTCACTTTTTGCAGGTATTCTTTAAAAACTTCATCATGTTCCCAAACACGCCTGTTGGTAGTATAACAAACACCGGTCCAATAATCACAATTAGCATCCCTGATGGTGGTTGAAATGGCTTTCTGTAAAGCAAAGGCTGGTAAGGCCGGTACTTCTGCCGGGAAATAATCATTTGATGTTCCTTCGCCCCTTATGGCTGCAATGGGCAGAATAAGATCACCCAGTTTATTTCTTTTTTTAAGGCCGCCGCATTTTCCCAGGAACAAAACGGCTTTGGGTTCAATAGCGCTTAGCAGGTCCATTATTGTTGCTGCTCCGGGACTACCCATACCAAAATTGATGATGGTGATCTTATCTGCGGTGGCGCATTGCATGGGCCTGTCGGCACCCACAATGGATACTTTGTTCCAATCGGCAAACATATTTACATAATTACTGAAATTGGTGAGTAGAATATACTCCCCAAAATTTTCCAATTTTTCGCCCGTATATCTCGGTAACCAGTTGTTTACTATTTCTGCTTTTGACTTCATATCTTTCCGTTTAATTCTATATAACTATAAAGATACAAAATTCTCAGCCTGTAGTTGGTTTTATGCATATGATCAAGATCGAATACCCGCCATATCAGCCTAAAATAAAAACAGAAGGAGGGAAGGAATTCATCTTTGATGAATTTCGAAAACGATGGGTTTTACTTACGCCTGAAGAATGGGTACGACAGAATTTTCTGCAATATCTTACTCAAATAAAAAAATATCCTGCTTCCCTGATCGCCATCGAAAAAGAAATAAAACTGGGAGATTTGAAAAAACGTTTTGATGTGGTGGTCTATGATAAAAACTCAAAACCCTGGATGATCGTGGAATGTAAGGAGATGAACGTGCAACTGAATAAGTCAACGCTTGACCAGGTTCTTCGGTATAACATTTCCCTGGATGTACCTTACCTGGTTATAACCAATGGAACTAATTGCATGGCATTACACTTAGATGGAAATAACATGAATGCAATTGATTCTTTGCCGGATCTCTGAAGATCATTCGCCGAACTTTTCAATTTCGCCGGTAAGTACAACATCAGGTTCACTTTTGAAAGGCCATTGCTTTTGTACTGAAGCGTAGATAAAATAGACCACAATACCGGTTCCAAAAACAATTAAAAAAGATTGGATTACGGCTAAACCTGTTGAATAGAAAATAAACAGCCACATGGCAATGGCAAGAATCACGGGAAGTGGATACAAAGGCATTTTATAAGGGAGATGTTTGCTGCCATTTCTTTTGCGAAGTATCACAACGCCGACAGCCTGCCCGATAAACTGCACCATGATACGCATGGCTAAAATGCCGCTGATCACATCACTCATCCTGAATAACATACTGAATACAAAAGCAAAGGCGGCCAGCACCAGTAACGAAACATAGGGAAAGTTCCTGGTGGGGTGCAGTTTGCTAAACACTCTAAAGAAAGCCCCGTCTATGGCTGCAGCATAAGGCACACGAGAGTAACCAAGCATTACAGCAAATAAAGAGGCCAGTGCAACCCATAAGATCATAATAGTGGCGACATTGGCAGCTGCATGCCCATAAAGCCGTTCAATAAATGTGCTCACCACAAAATTGTTGATGCCTGCATCCTGCCATTGTTTTACTTCCTGCCAGCTGATAACACTTCCTACACTCATGTTCATGGCTATGTATAAAACAGCAATGCCGATAACAGAGATGAACATGCTGCGTGGAATATTCTTGCCGGGATCTTTTATCTCTCCGCCCAAATGACAAACATTGTAATAACCCAGGTAACTGTAAATTGATTTGATACAAGCCTGTCCGAATGCAAAAGAAGCCAGTTGTCCCCAACTGAAATCTGCATTAATATCTTTTAATGGTTGCAGAAAATTTCCGTGCGCAATACCGCCAATGATGATCCAGCCAATGGTTAGAATTACACCGGTCCATAGCAGCACGGCAATTTTTCCAATGCTATCAATTTTACGATACAATAAAATTGTAACCACAACAATTACCGATGCAGAAACGAGTTTTTGTTCAAATGGGCCTAATTGAACCAGGTATCCCAGGTATTGCGAAAAACCAATGGCTGCAGATGCGGCGACCAGCGGAGCCTGTATCACCGTTTGCCATACGTAGAGAAAGCTCATCATTCTGCCCATACCATTCTTACCGTAAGCTTCTTTCAAAAAATTATAACTGCCTCCTGCCCTGGGATAGGCTGCACCCAGTTCACTCCAGATCATGGCATCAATTAATGAGAGTACAGCACCGGCGATCCAGGCGTATAAGAACATGCCACCCATCAACCCCATTACAATAGGTAGTGTAACAAATGGGCCGATGCCCACCATGTCGATCATATTTACAACTGTAGATTGGAATAAGCCTAAGCTTCTCTGTAATTTTGGTGCAGCCATTCAGGTAATTGAATGTGGAAATTACAATTTTGAATGATATCTGAAACCGGGGAACGGAATTTTTCCGAATATGGTAAATACTAAAACCCGATCAGGATCACAAGTATTACGAGGATCAATATGAGGCGAAAAACAATTTGCATATAATTTTGTTTTGTAGCTTACACTTATAAACGGAAAAATGAGTAAGAAAATTGTTATTGCAGTTACCGGCGCCAGCGGTTCTGTTTATGCTGATCTGTTATTGAAGAAGTTGATGCAGCTTAAAGGGCAATGGAATGAACTGAGCTTAGTAATAACACAAAATGCCAGGGAAGTATGGAAAATTGAACTGGAGAATGAGAATTACAGCAACTATGAACTAAGGCATTTTTCCCAACAGGATTTCCATGCACCCTTTGCTTCCGGATCAGGCAGGTACGATACCATGATCATCATTCCCTGCAGTATGGGAACTTTGGGGCGTATTGCTGCCGGTATTTCAAACGACCTGATAAGCCGTGCAGCCGATGTTATTTTAAAAGAAAGAAGAAAACTGATCTGTGTAGTTAGAGATACACCTTATAACCTGGTTCATATCCGCAATATGGAAACCATTACACTTGCAGGAGGGATCATCTGCCCGGCAACACCATCGTTTTACAGCAAACCCACAACCATTGAAGAAGTAGCTGCTACTGTTGTTGACCGGGTGATCGACCTGGCAGGATTGGAAAATGAAACCTACCGCTGGGGGAGGCCCCCTCTATCTCCCCCGAAGGGGGAGGAAACATAGAAGATATAAGCAAAAGACGAGTTTGAATTTAAAAGTTGCCCCTTCGAGTTCCCTCTCCTTCGGAGAGGGTTGGGGTGAGGCCTTATCTCAAGTCCACCAGTTCCATTCCCGGATAATTCTTCTGGTTGAATAAAAAAGTAGCATCGGGTATAACTGAAGCCGTATTCATTCCGCTTACAGTATAAGTATATCGGTTCCCTGCTTTTTCAAAAACTTTAGTTGAAGCGATCGTTTTTGCGGCTTTATTAATGAACACAATTACTTTGTGAAACAGTTTTGTTTTATCTATGGGAGTCAGTTCAACCTCCTGTATACCTTTTACATCACCGTTCAATTTGTACAAAAAATCTTTATCGTAAAAATTGGTGAATAATTTTTGTGGCGTGATGGTATTGTTGGAAGGATCAAGCTTAGTAAGGGTTATTTCCTTTGCTGCTGCATCCACTGTCCAGATATTGCTGCCGTCACAAAAAATATCCTGTCCTGCTACTTTAATGCGGTACTTGGTGCCTTTCATATATACGGTCCCTGTTTTATTCCCCATCAGTTTATTAGCTGCATTTTCTATTTTAAGGCTGAAATTTGACTGAACTGATTTAAATGTCTTGAATTTTGCACTTACTGCATCCAGTATTTTCTTTGCTTCGGGATCACTATTACCCATCCCCTTGGGTGCCTGGGCATTTGCTGTAAAAATTATGCCTAACACAAAAACTGCCACACTAAAAAATTGTTTCATATTGCTTGATTATTATTAAAATATACCGTTTCTAAAATGGGTGCAAAGATACAGGATTAGATGCTTTTTGACAAGCCGGGTTTAAGTGGTATTTGTAACAAACTGTTAATGTACAGGGATTTATAAAATTATCATGTTTTCGTTCCGTTTAAGCTCAAAAGAATGACTATTTTGCAGTCCTTCAACTTCAACACTGCTATTGATCCTTTGTAGCATCTTTTAATTAATTCATGTCATGGAAAAAAATATTGCCGTTTCCCAACGGGAAACCTATAATCCTACGCAATTCACTGAATTCTTATGGTGGTTATCTACAGCCGAAAAAGAGATCCTGGTTGATTCTGTTGTTGACAGGAACCGGTATAAGATCATCGGGATGACGGTTTTGGCAACCTGGGCATTTGCAACTTTTACATGGACCTATTTCTTCAATACCATTGTTGATTCTGTTTTGCTGTCGGTTGCATTGGGCCTTTTTATGGGCTTTATCATTCTTACGATAGACCGGGCGCTGATAAAAGGTATTACAAAATTCAATAAGCGTAAACTGGCCCCGCTTTTATTCAGGGGATTGCTGGCATTGACCATTGGTACTTTCATGGCACAACCCGCCGTGTTGTACATGTTCGATAAAGAAATAAAACTGCAAACATCGCTTGACAATGAAAAAAAGAAGATGCTGAAACAGCAGGAACTGGTAGCATTGTACAAAACCCCCAAAGATGCCTTAGTAAAGGAAAATAATGTATTGAAAGCTGAGCTTGAATTAAAGTATGATGCTGTAAACAAAGCCCGAAATAATTTTTTAGCTGAAACAGATGGAAGCGGCGGATCTGGTAAGGTGGGCATTAAAGATATTGCTATTGCCAAAAGGAATGAGTATCAAAAACTGGATGGTGAGTATCAAACCTTATTAAAAGAAACACAACCCAAATTAGACAGTGCCGAAGCCGCAATAAAAGAAATAGACAGTAAAATAAAAGCAGAGGAAACGAATTTTACTACTTACCTCAACAATGGTTTTTTAACGAGGGTAGAAGCCTTGAGCAATTTATTAAAGAACAACGCTGCTCTTCAGTTCAGGTATTACCTGATCGTTTTTATATTGATGCTGATAGAACTGATGCCGGTAATTGCAAAAACCATCCTGCCTTCCGGCAGTTACGATGAAAAAGTGATGCTGCGGGAAGAAATGGAGATCGAGATCGCACATAGTAATATCCGCAAGGAGCAGCAACTGAAAGAGCTCTATAACCAAATGGCTTTTGATAATGATAAAGAAGCTATTACGGCCTTTTTCTCCCTTACAAAGGAAGACCGTACTGAAAAAATGAAAAGTTTCAGTAAAAGGTGGAAGGAAGAGGATCACCAGACCTTTGACGGCCTTTGGGAAAAGATGAAGAAGGAAATATTGACCAAACAGGAAAACTGACCGTTTTCTTAAACAGAAACTCAAATCCGGACTTTTTATTTTACCTTTAACGTGTACTTAATACACATTGCTACATGAGAAAGGTATATTTAACGTTTGCATTGCTTGCTGTACTGTTTTCAGTGAATGCACAGCAGGTTTTTATGCAGGGCTGGTATTGGGATTATCCTAAAACGGCAAATGGGTTCAGTTGGGCTGATACCCTCAGGCTAAAAGCCACTAATCTCAAATCATCCGGTATCACCCATGTATGGTTTCCTCCACATAGCGTTGCCAGTTTTGGTACCAACAGCAATGGTTACGATCCTAAAGACCTCTTCATCGGCAATCAAACAACCGGTTTAGGTACACGTGCTGCGTTGAACAATATGCTGAATGAATTTAGTGCACAGGGAATTGCACCGGTTGCAGATATGGTGTTTAACCATCGGGATGGCGGAAGCCCGGAAGTAAACCCGGCTGTAAGATCCTATATCACCAATTTTTACACAGCATCAAAAGAACCTTTTCCTTCCGATAGGTACAGGTGTATTTTACCATTGGGCGGGGCAAGTGGTAATGGCGCCGGTGATTATTATTTTAAGTTCAGCTCAAAAACAAGCGACAACCGCTTTAATAATTACACCTACAAAATTTATATGCAAACCAACACGGTTGGTTACCAGGGCCTGCCCGACCTGAATGAAGCGGAACCCAATGGTGGTGGCGATTGCGGGCAAGTAAATAACAATATCCTTTTAGGGAAAAACATGCTTGTAACAGTAGAAACCGGTGGAGGTTGTAATACAGATGAATTTCATCTGCAGTTAAACCCCGGTGATTTTGATCCTGCCGGCGATACCATTTTTATTTACATGAACAATACTGGTGGATATTCTGACCACCGCATTTATGGTATCTACAGTTCATCAAGAGCAACAGATATTGTGAACGACCTGTTGTATCAAACCTATACCAATTATAATTCGGTTGCCAGTGGCAGAGGACAGATGAATTACGATTTCTTTAAACCAAATAATAGCAATGCTGCTACCACTTTTTTGAGTGGCGATTGGGACGGTATGTATTTCTTTTATGATTACGACCAGTTTCAGAAAAAAACTGCTGATACTTTAATAGAGTGGACCAAATGGAACTGGGATGAACTGGGAGTACGTGGCCTACGTATGGATGCAGTTAAACATTTTACTCCTGAATTTGTAGGGCACCTGCTCGATAGTATGCATAAGTATGGCAAAGACCCGAGCATGGTTGTAGGAGAATGGTACAGTACCAATCCTTCAGAGCTTAGTGGGTGGATAGCCAGTGTGAAAGCAAATATGAGCCCGGCTGCACAGGCTGCCATCGATCCCAAAATATTTGATTTTACTTTGAGGGAGCAACTTCGCCTGGCATGTGATGATGGTGGTTACGATTGCCGCAATGTGTTTAATAACAGCCTGCACGATGCCGCATCCTTAAGTGGTTTCAATATTATCACTTTTGTAAACAACCACGACTTCAGGGATGGATCAGGCTTTGCTTCGCTGGTTCGTAATAATCCCAACCTGGCTTATGCCTATATCTTAACCAATAACCAGTTGGGCGTGCCTACAGTTTTTTATCCTGATTATTATGGTTACCCGGCGCCTGCAGGCGGTTTATATGGTTATCATCCTACCAATCTGCCCCCATATAAAAACGAAATTGACAGGCTGATGCTTGCATTGAAATTATACATCAATGGTTCGCCAACGGTTGATTACCTGAATCGTTTTGGAACACCTTACAGCAGTAATTTTATTGAAGGATCTTCAAGTAAAGCATTGATCTATCAGCTACAGGGCTTTGCTGCCAATGGCAACAAAGATGTAATTGTAGCGATCAATTTTGGAAGCACAACTTTAAAAGTAGATCATGGAATTAATACAAGAGGAGGAGCCATTGCAACCGGCACAAGGTTTACCGATATACTGGCACGTTCTGCTTTTCCATACCAGCTGGTTAGCGGTAGTGAACAGGTGTATATTGAGTTACCGCCGCATAGTTATTCGGTTTGGGTACAGGGAAATGTATTTACCTTACCCTTATCGCTGCTGTCTTTTAAAGGCCAGGAACTTGCAGGCAACACAGAACTTGAATGGAAAGTGAGCAATGAAACAGGCATTTCAAAATATGAAGTAGAAAGATCCCTTAACCAAACAGATTTTAGTGTTATTGGAAGTGTAACCGCTTTAAACAATACGGATAATACATCTACTTACAGGTTTACTGATAAAAAATTACCTGCTTCGGAATACTTATTTTACCGGCTGAAGATCATTGATAAGAACGGCACTGAAAAATACAGTGATATCGTTAAGATAAAAAGAAGCGATATCGGTTTTGATGTATCGGTTTCACCAAATCCTGCACCGGCAGGTAATATAAAAGTTACCATCAATTCTTCCGTTTCAAAAAATGTGACTATTACTGTTTTTAATGCTGGCGGACAGCAGTTGTACACAGAGCAACGAAAGATCAGCGCAGGTACCAGCAGACAGTCTTTACAGGTTAGATCATTGGCAGCAGGAACTTATATTCTGTCTCTACAAGATGGAGAAAAGGAAATTCGCAAAAGCTTTGTCATCCGGTAGATATCAACAGTCATTTTTACAGGCTGTAATTATTAAGTCAATACCTTATTTTTGTCGCCCCCGGTTAATCGGGCCAAACTATGGCGAAAGGATCTGCTGAAACTCCCTTAATGCAACAACACAATGCCATCAAGGCACGCTACCCTGATGCTATATTGCTGTTTCGTGTGGGGGATTTTTATGAGACCTTCGGTCAGGATGCCATCACCACTGCTGCTGTATTAGGTATTACACTAACCAAACGCAATAACGGAAATCCCGATGCATCTGAACTGGCAGGATTTCCGCACCATGCACTGGATACTTATTTGCACAAACTGGTCAAAGCGGGTTACCGGGTTGCTATCTGCGATCAACTGGAAGATCCCAAACAAGCCAAAGGAATTGTAAAACGAGGCGTAACAGAACTGGTTACTCCCGGCGTTGCCACCAGCGATAAATTGCTGGAGCATAACAGCAATAATTTTTTAGCCGCCCTGCATTTTGAAAATGAAAAAATAGGCATTGCTTTTTTAGACATCAGCACCGGAGAATTTTTTGTTGCCGAAGGAGATAAAGAATATGCTGATAAATTATTGCAGAGTTTAAAACCAGCTGAAGTTATTTTTCAGCGCAGCCAGCAAAAATATTTTAAAGAGAATTTTGGTACGAAATTTTTTACCTACACTTTAGAGGAATGGATATTTGCCGAAGCTTATGCAACAGAGAGTTTATTAAAACATTTTGGAACACACAGTTTAAAAGGCTTTGGAATTGAAGGGCAGCAAATGGGTATTGTTGCTGCAGGTGCTGTACTACATTATTTAAAAGATACCGAGCATCCCAACCTTGGGCACATCACATCTATACAAAGAATTGACAGGGAAGATCATCTCTGGATGGATCGGTTTACCATACGTAACCTTGAATTATTTGGCGGCGCTGAAGGCAGCAATACGTTGTTAAAAGTGTTGGATAATACCGTATCCGCTATGGGGGCAAGGCTTTTAAAACGCTGGATGGTGCTGCCATTGAACAATATTGTAAAAATAAATGAGCGGCTGAATACGGTTGAATATTTAATAAAGGAAGTTGACCTGCGTAACAAAACAGCACAATGCATAAAACAAGCGGGTGATGTGGAAAGGCTGGTGAGTAAAGTGCCTTTGAAAAAAGTAAATCCAAGAGAGGTTTTACAAATTGCAAAAGGATTGCAGCAAACTGCTTTGATCAAAGATATCTGCGAAACATCTTCAAATGAATATTTAAAACGGCTGGGCGATTCACTCAACCCCTGTAAATATATTTTTGATAAGATCGTAAAGGAGTTGAATGAGAATCCACCGGTTGCGGCATCAAAAGGAAATGTAATTGGTGCAGGAATTAATGAGGAACTGGATGCTTTACGAAAAATTGCCAGCGGCGGAAAAGATTACTTAGTTGAAATTCAACAGCGGGAAGCAATGGCAACCGGTATCTCTTCTTTAAAAATAAGTTTCAACAATGTTTTTGGGTATTACCTTGAAGTAACACATGCACACAAAACCAAAGTGCCCGATACCTGGATACGTAAACAAACGCTGGTGAATGCTGAGCGCTACATCACTCCCGAATTAAAAGAATACGAAGAAAAAATTGTTGGTGCAGAAGATAAAATACTGGCCATTGAAATGCAGATCTTCGAAGAATTGCTGAACGAGTTGCAGGATTATATTGCGCCCATGCAGGTGAACGGCCACGTGATGGCTGTGCTGGATTGTCTATGTTGCTTTGCAAACAATGCCTTGCAATTCAAATATAAAAAACCGGTGCTGCAGGATGATTTTGTATTGGATATAAAAGACAGTCGCCACCCGGTTATTGAAAGAAATTTACCGGTAGGCGAAAGCTATATCGCCAATGATATTTACCTCGATCCTTCATCACAACAGATCATAATCCTTACCGGTCCAAACATGAGCGGTAAGAGCGCCATTCTTCGCCAGACTGCATTAATAACACTCATGGCACACATGGGAAGTTTTGTGCCGGCAAGCGATGCAAAAATCCCGTTGACGGATAAGATTTTTACAAGAGTTGGCGCCAGCGATAATTTAAGTGGTGGTGAAAGTACATTTATGGTGGAAATGAATGAGACAGCCAGCATCATCAACAATCTCACCAAACGGAGTTTGATCTTACTGGATGAGATCGGCAGAGGAACATCAACATACGATGGTATCAGCATTGCCTGGAGCATTGCAGAATTCCTGCACAACTCTGTTCATCAGCCCAAAACATTATTTGCCACTCATTACCACGAGTTGAATGAACTGGAGAATAAATTTACCGGTATCAAAAACTTTCATGTAACCAATAAAGAGGTTGGCAATAAAATAATCTTCCTGCGCAAACTGGCACCGGGCGGCAGTGTACACAGTTTTGGTATTCATGTGGCACGTATGGCAGGTATGCCGCCACAACTTATTGACCGTGCCAATGAAATTTTAAAACAACTGGAAGACAGCAGGGAAGGAGGAGATGGCATCAACCTGGATGAGAACATTAAAAAACTATCTGCCCCTAAAATGCAACTGAGTATTTTTGATGAACACTCTGCAACTTTTGATGAAATAAGAAATTTACTGGAAGCTGTGGATATAAACCGATTAACGCCTGTAGAGGCATTATTAAAACTGCAGGAGATTAAGGGGAAGGTAAATTAACAACTCTGAATTGGATCTAAATAAAGATGATTATAGGAATATAAATAAAAATATAAAGATGGTGCAGTTGTGTGACTAAAATTTTGACATCCCATCGCAGTGTATATATCATCATAGGGGTCATAACGCCAATCTTTTAAGGCCCCATCTCTATTATGGGAAAGTGCAAGGGTGAGTGTAACATACTGAGATATGTTTGCTAGCCCTACCAAATCTACAGAGGCCGTAGTACCCGGCGGAATATTTGTGCTGTATGTATAAGTACCGCCTGGTAAATTGGTTAATTCAATAGTCACACTATAAATGGTGGTGTTTGTGGAAGTATTATGTACAGTAAGGGAAGTTGAAGCGTAATTTGCGTCTTTTGAAATATTTGAAAAACTTACAGCTGAGTTCCTTATGGGAGCACCAAAGATAATAAGCAGAATAAGGAATATTGATACTTTTTTCATACCCAATAGATTAAATGTAAGTAACTATTTTTAAGAGATTTCTAAAGATAAATACTCTTTTGGCTTTATTATAATTTTTTGAATATTATTATTTTACATCTTTATGTAATTGTTTAAACCTATCATCTATTATGTATAACTTGATAATCTCTTGCAGCGATAATGCCGCTTAAGAGGTCTTTAGTATAATTTCGCCACACTTATGATAAAAAGGATACTGACGCTGATCGCCATTAATTTTTCTGTAGTACTAATTACATATGCACAGCCATGTTCTACAATTCCCGGTATGTCACCCGGAAATGCCTTACCTGTTTGCGGAACCTCGGTATTTCACCAGACTGTAGTGATCAATTGCTCCGGCAACAACGTAGCACAGCCTTTTTGTCCCGTTGGCGCCACTTCGGCCAGTTCATTTTGGTACAAATTCACCTGTTTTCAAACCGGCTCCCTGGGCTTTTTGATGAGTGGCATTTCCAGCACAGATGATTACGATTGGGTTTTATTTGATATTACCGGCCGCAATCCTAATGATGTTTTCACCAACCCTTCATTGGCTATTTCTATCAATATGTATGGTTCAGGAGGTAGCAGTACTCCTTTTCCTGAATCGCCAACCGGTTGCCGGCCAAGCGCTACCGGCAATGTTCATTGCGAAGGTTCTGCCAATGGAAACACACCATTTAATGCCATGCCTACGATCATTATCGGGCATGATTATTTATTGATGGTTACCAACTGGACAAGAAGTACCACAGGATATGATCTTACTTTCACCGGTGGCACAGCCAGTGTTACCGACCCGAAACAGCCGCATATGGAAAGTGCAAGGGCTATTTGCGATGGGATAAGCGCCAGTATAAAAATGAATAAACGAATGAAATGCAATAGCCTTACAGCAAGCGGTAATGAGTTTACAATTACGCCTGCTGTGGCCAATGTTATTTCTGCAACAGGTTTTGGTTGCATCGGTGGATTTGATATGGACTCGGTATTACTGACTTTTGATGCACCGCTTCCTCCCGGCAATTACACCATCAGCATAAAAAAAGGAACACCGGATGGAAATACTATACTTGACAACTGTGACCGGGAGATACCCGAAAATGAAAGTGTCCCTATGATCGTTTATCCATTGATACCAACACCGATGGATAGTATAACACCACCCGGCTGTAAACCCGATGAAGTGACTTTGGTGTTCAGAAAAAAAATTAAATGCAGCAGTATTGATGCCAGTGATTTTGATGTAGCCATCATTGCCGGCTCGGAATCGGTTAATGTTGTTGGAGCTTCAGGCGATTGTAATGCAGATGGATTAACATCAATTATAAAAGTAAAACTGGCCACCAATTTATCTGCTCCTATCAGAACCAAAGGAACTTACAGGATATCATTGGTAGGATCTATTACCGATGAGTGCGGCCAGGTAACCACCAGCGGAAGCCTTATTTTTAATACCAAAGACACGGTGAATGCCGATTTCAGCTATGCCATTAAATACGGTTGTGACCGGGACACCATCAATTATTTTCATAATGGAGCCAATGAAGTTAATTCCTGGAGATGGAATTTTGACAGGACAAGAAACAGCAGTATACCAAACCCAACGATATTGTATGGTACGCCGGGACTTAAAAAAACTTATTTGATCGTATCCAACGGTATTTGCCGTGATACCAGCGATACGGTTTCTATATTTATAGATAATGAAGTGAAAGCTGCTTTCGAAGCCAGTTCCTACGTTTGTCCGAATGAACTGGCAACATTTCAAAATAACAGTACCGGCAATCTTGTAAGCTGGCGTTGGGATTTTGGTAATGGTATCATCAGTAATTCGCCCAATCCATCTCCGCAATCTTACCCGGTGCCCGGTGTTACTACCAATGTTTTCCCAAGATTGATCGTGCAAAATAACCGGGGCTGTTCAGATACAGCCATACAAAAGATTGAGATACCCCATAGTTGTTATATTGCCGTGCCCAATGCCTTTACACCCAATGGTGACGGGTTTAATGATCAGTTATATCCAACGGCAGCCTATAAGGCTACCGGCCTGCTGTTCCGGGTTTTTAACCGTGTTGGCCAATTGGTTTTTGAAACCCGTGACTGGACAAAAAGATGGGATGGAAGGTTTAAAGGGCAGCCTGCAGATGTGGGGACCTATGTTTGGATATTGAGCTACACAAATACTGATAGCGGAAAATTCATTCAGCAAAAGGGGACAACGATCTTATTACATTGATACTGGATGCTAGATACTTGATACTAGATACTAGATACTTGATGCTGGAAGGAGCTCAATTTTTGAAAAGCTTTCTAATATTTCAGGGCCTATCCAGTATCCGGGATCCAGTATCTAGTATCCAGCATCGGCTCACCGCCCTAACATCCTCCGTTCATCTCTTTCTTCTCTTAGCATGGCGCCAAAATCCATTTTGCGTACCATGGTTTTTATTACCAGTGCAATGCGTTTTGTTTTGGTAGGTTCTGTCTTGGCGCTTTCAATCCACTTGGTAAAGTAATTACGGTGCCCCTGGGGCAGGCTGTTAAAATATTTCAATGCCTCGGGTTCATCCTGTAAACATTCCAGTAATTCGGTTGGAGGGAGGATAGGGGAGTGATCCATTTCCAGTTGTACTTTAACCGTTGCGCCTTTTCTTTTACCAATGCCTTTGCGAATGGCGGCATTAACTGTCAGGATAAAGTCGCCCTTGCCCATGGGGATCAGCGCTACTTTCTCCACTTTAAATTCATCAAGCTTGCCTTTTACTCTATATGATTTTTTTACACCAGGATTTAATTTATTGGCGATGGCAGCAGGTACCACAATATAGGTCCAGCCTGTCTTTTCGCCCTGTTGGGCAAATTGTAATATGGTGGTGCTGAAGGAAAGCATGGCTCAAGATAAAAAATATTCAGCAATGGTTACAGGGTTGCCAACCTTCAATATAAACCTTCCGAATTAAAATGAGCTTTATAAAGGTTGGCAACCCTTGTGGGGTTAGATCATTTTTGTACGCTATAAAACCGTTTTGCAAAATAACTAACCGGTAAACCGATACAAACGTACAAGATCGAAACTGCAATAAGGGCCTTGGTTAGATCGAAAGGAGGTTGTTTTATCTGGCTTAATGGTATTATCAACCGGGTGGTTACTGTCCAGGCAATGACGGCTATTAATAATGAACTGAAAAAAATATTCCAGCGCAGTAATTTTATTTTTGGATACAGCAGGAAATAAACCAGTGTGCAGGCAAATGCAATAATGAAATGAAAGAGCAGTCCTGATAATATCATCCCGGTGCCACCGGAAAAAGCATCTTTCCCAAACACAGCACTTGCAATGTATTTTAAAACGATTTCCGGTTTTGTTCCTTGGGCAAGCCATGCCTGCGTGCAGGCTGCAATGATGTCCAGGCTCCCTGCAATGAGTGTTGTTTTAAAGATTTGTTTCCACATGTGTAGCTGTTTGTTTGTTGAGCATTAATATACACCCTTATAAAGAAAAGGAATTAATGCTGAAAACCAAACCCGTTTATTTGAACGGCAATATTTGCGGCTTAATTATTTTACGAATAGGCTTTTCTGCTCTTCATATAAAACAGAACTCCTTACTGCAAAATCTTCGACTGCTTTACTTTCAAATTTTTCCAGGTATATCTTACCTAAAACCATTTTTTGTTTAATGATGGGAAGTTTCACCAGCTTTTGCTTTTTTTCGTCGTAAGCGTTCCATTCGCCGATGTACATATTGGTGAGCAGGTTTACACTACCCTTACCACTGCCATCATTGGCAGCATTCCCAAATGCATATTCGCTCATGCCGATCAGCTGTATTTTTTTGGTTGTTGCATCGTAACGAAACTGGCAGGCATGCCCGGCCCTCATAAAACTGACCGACAACTCAAAGCCGCTTTTTGTTTTTGTAATACTGTTTTGGTCACCTATAAGATCCAGTTCGCCTGACTTAATAATTTTAAATCCTGATGAAGAAAGTTTGCAAACTATTCGTGAGCTATTCACATCAAGAAAAACAGTGTCAGCTATTTTATCTCCATCCAGGTCTGCAACTAACTTTTCCTGTGCATACAATTGTATGCTGCAAAGAAGATTAAATAAGAAGAGGATTTTTTTCATTGATACTAATTATTGTTATGTTGGCAGCGGTGGCTATTTGGGATTATTAACCTGGGTAAGCATAGTTAAAACACAAAGCCAGGACCCTTCATTTTTCCTAAACACACTTGTGGACCATTCATATAAGCTAAATTTTTCTCCATTATAAGTTCCGGCACTGGTGCCACGACTTATAACTATTCCGGTATCCCCATATAATTTTATATTCATTTCATCAGAATCCATTCTATTGTGTGTTACTGTCCCGGAAGTGATCCATTGCATGAAAGTAGATTTAGAGGTAATCCCATCAGAGCCAATAATTACCCAATCATCAGACATAAACTTTGCTATCTCATTCGCATTATTAGTAACCATAGCCTCATCCCAGCGTTGGGTGAAATCCTGTAATTCTTGTTCTTCTAAATTCTTCATAGTGAACGAAGTTTCATTTTGTAATTGCTACAACGTTCGAGGCTTTGTGCAGTTGGGGAATTGACCAACTGTCTGCCCGGAACTGAAGTTAAATTTATGACTAAAAGCCGAAGTTTAGAACTACTGCCCGGCAGAATTACGTCCGCCGAATATGAAGCTGGGATATGCATTGCTGATGATTGCTTCAACGCCCGCCCCCAATTGCACAAAACCTTTTGTTGTGCGTTCGCCATCTTTAGTAGTCGGCTTTAAAATAGTTTCCATAATCAGGTCGTCTATAATTTTGTTCTGCACTCAGATTGTACAAGCCTAATAGAATTTTGGAGAAGGCATATCCTTGAATGTCTGGTGATGCTAAAGGCACAAATTCATAGTAGTGAACTATGTCGCCATTAAAGTCTTTTCTGATGAACTTTTCAAACATCCCTTTTTTATTGACCATTATAATTGTAGGACACAAGGATTTATTAACTGCGGTCGCAAGATGACTATTTAATTCATCTATCCACTTCTCAGTCAAATCTCCTGTGAATCCAAAGACACATGAAAAGGGAATTAAATTTTCCCACACCTTATGCGTTTCCTCTTTAAACTTTTCACCGAAATACTTCTCCATATGAAAGTGGAAACCTCTTTTTGGAATTTTTGTCAAGACTGAAAGGTCTTCTTTAAACTTTTGAAGAGTTAAATTTGATGTAACACTGAAAACTCCCACTAACGTTTCAATTGGGTAAAGTCCTTTATCATCAAATATTTTCAAAGTATTCTTGCTTGTTAATACAATATCCAATTGAGGCGATTGCTCGCCCAAAATATTTACAACATTGCCTCCTCGAAAGACCTTGTAGTGATTGTCGAGGTAGTTATTTAAAAAATCTTTTGTAAAGAGTTCACATAGCTCACCTTTGTCCGCTGAATTCATTCCCGGTCTTAGGTGTGATTTAAATTTTGTGTCTAATTGGTCAGAGAGTCCATTTAGATAATTCTTAAAAAACATTGTCTGTTATTTTGAAGGCCAACTGGTGACGCACAACTTATAAAAATACGCAAGTCTAAACCACTTCCGTTTTTATAAGATTGATTTTCATAAATATACATAAAAACCAAGAGGCCTATATAGAACTCTAAACTTGCGTATTATTTATTGTTTAATGCATCGACAATTGAAAAAACGCAAGTTGCTTTAACCGAAACCTGCTGGCGGGAAGCTCCAAAACCGAAAACCCATTGACTATCAACCCTAAAAAGGGTTCCGACCCCGTCCGGAAGAGGTATTTACCCCGTGCCTGTACGTATTCGGATACGTAGGGTGACGGGGTGTGACCCCGTGAAGGGACGGGGTCTGATACGTTCAGGGACCTATGCACCCCCGTGGAGGTACCTGTTCCTACCCCGTCAGGGTACGGGGTAGGAACACATCAGGGACGGGGTCTTACCCCGTCAGGGGACGGGTCCGGGTAGGTGCTGTAACGGGGTAAATACCTCTTCCGGACGGGGTGTCCACCAGTACCGGATGTACTCCCACCAGGTTTTTGTGTTGAAAATCAATGAGTTTTAAATTGGATAGGCCTGGCAAGCTTTACTCTGCCACTTTATGTAACCTCACCGTTAACCCCAATTTGTGGTTCACCAGCAGGTACAGGCCGGGAGCTTTGTTACTAAGATCAATATGGCTGGTCCGCCCGGTGATCAGTATCCTGTCAACCAGTTGGCCGGTGCTGTTGAATAATAAGAATGGTTCATTGCCTTTTATGGGTTCATTAAAGATGACAGTGGCGCTGTTTTTTACCGGGTTGGGAAATGCCTGTACCTTTTGCTTATCACCTTTATTTGTGAGTACAATAATATTGCTGAGCACAAAAGCGCCATCCACATCAACCTGTTTAAGGCGGTAGTAATGTTTTTGTTGTACCGGGTTATCATCTGTAAAACTGTATTGCTTAGCTCCATTGCTGTTGCCTGCAGCAGTAATGGTGCCGATGGTTTCAAAACGCGATCCGTCATTGCTTCTCAGTATCTCAAAATGATGATGCTGATTTTCGGAACTGGTATTCCAGAAAATAAAGTTCGACTGCCCGCCTGCACGGCCAAAAAAGCTCAGCAGGTTTACCGGTAATGTTGTAAAATATTCATAAGCACCCATATCAACCAGGCCATTCACTATCCTGCTGAAGTTGCGTATATCAAATGCGGGCACTCCTGTATTGTTACCAACATCAATGCCGGCAGAAGCGGTCTGGAACTGCAATCCGTCATCATTGGTAAGCCAGCAGTTATCGGGCCCGATGGCATTGCTGATATCAAGAAAGCTTGGTGCAGTGCTGATATTACCTGTGCCCGGGGCATTAATGGTATGCGGTGTGCTTTGATTGCTGATGTCTATGTTAGAATAAGTGGCAGCAAAGCCAGCCCCGCCAAGCAGGTAAAATTGTGGGCCGGTTCCTGATGCTGTATTGCCCCAGAAAGTGCAGTTGCGTACAACAGGAATTGCTGTGCCCGAACTGCCGGATACAAAGTTTAATCTGTCAGCAACTATAGCCCCGCCATCAACCGATGAATTGTTTATAAAAAGGCAATTCAATATCGTGGGACTTGCATTGCCGTTGCCGCCGCCCCAGCAATACATGGCGCCTGCCCTGTCGGTAGCCGTATTGTTATAAAATATGCAGTTGGTAACTACCGGGCTTGCATTGCCATTGTAGCCAAAGTTATCAATAGCGCCACCACCACCTGTTGCTGTGTTTAGTGTGAATATGCAATTGGTAATAACGGGGTTTGCGTTGCCGCCGTTCTGGCCATGATCAAAAATACCACCGCCGAAAAGTGCAGTGTTATTGGTGAACAAACAATTGCGTATGGTAGGACTACAAATGCCTCCGCCAGATCCTGTATTCAACATACCACCGCCCAGGCTCCGGGGATCGTTACCCAGCAGGTCGAAATTAGCATGGCCGCCGGTTATGGTAAAACCATCCAATATTGCAGTGTTGTTTAAACTGCTGTTGTTGATCACATGATAACTGTTATCTGCATTGCCGGCCACACCGATCTCTGCACTTAATACAGAACTATAGCCACAGGAAAATATGCGTTGCGATGGACTGGTTTCTGTGCCGGCAAAGCTTCCGTATATAGCAACACCGTTCACCATGCTGAAAAAAATGTTACGGTTGGTGCCGGTGGTGGTAAAGTAGGTTCCACTCATTACCCAAACCTCATCGCCGCTTGTTGAAGCGGTAATAGCGGCTTGCAGGGAAGTATTTGGAAGCGCATTGGCCCAACTGGTGCCATCTGCCAGCCCGTTGCCTAATGGAAAAGGGCTAACATACCTGGTAACTGCATTTGCCTGTAAGGCGATTGATAATATGAAAAAAGTGAAAAGTATAGTTGTTTTCAAATTAGAAAGATTTTAAAAGTATGGTTAGGTATGGAGAACGTTGGCAGGGGAGAGCTTATTGCACGACAAGCAGGAAGCTTACTCAATCTTTTGTAACTTTCATAAAAATCTTTCTGTGCAGGTACAGTTTTATACGCCACATATTCTTTTGCAGGAATTTATTAACTGTATCATGGTTATTGATGCAGCACTGGAAGAAGGGGAATCCAGCGTTATCTGTTATCCGCCTACACCACAAACTTCCCTGTTTTTTTATATTAACGATCGTATAAAAGTTCAAAAAAAAGGGGAAGATATCTTTGTGCTGCAACCGGGAAGTGTAGTTGTAGGCCTGCAATCATCCAGTGTTGTATTGGATGTAAACAAAAGCCATAAAGCAGTACGGGTAGGGTTTCAGCCCGGTGGCTTGTTCCGTTTATTAGGATTTCCCATGGGTGAAATGATCGATGCCAGTTATGATGCAGCTGATATTTTTGGAAATGAGATGAGTGAGGTAAATGAAAAGTTACAGGAAGCGGAAAGCTTTGATGAAATAAAAAAAGTAATGGAAGGGTTCCTGCTTGCTAAAGTGAGATTGTTGAAAAAGCCTTTGCCCTTCGACAGTGCCATGATGGAACTTTTACGGGTAAATGGAAATATACCTATTGAGCAGGTCGCTTCACTGGCATGCCTTAGCCTGCGGCAGTTTGAAAGGGTAAGCAAGGAACGAATTGGCTTTTCACCAAAAGTATATGCACGGTTGGTTCGTTTTTCAAAAGCATATAGATTACGTGAAGATTTCCCCAACCTAAGCTGGACCAACATTGCATACGAATGCGGTTATTTTGACCAGATGCATCTCATCCGCGACTTTAAAGAATTTGCCGGTACCACTCCCGGTGGCATTGAAAAGGAATTGGAAAATACACCTTTACGTATGCAGCGTGGTATGCGGCTATAATACCATCTTTATTTCATAAGTAGTCCGAACTGCCCCAATTTTTTCTGGAAGGACTGCGGTGAAATATTAGATGGTATTATGCCGACAGAAAACTAACTGAATAATTTAGGCACATAGTCGGCATAATGTCGTTTTTATACTATTTACTCTCTGCTGCATTTTAGAGATTTGCTTTTAAAATAAGCGATCATGAAATATTCTCTTTTCATTTCTTTACTGTTTACCTTAAACATATCAAAGGCGCAAAATCTTGATTCACTTGATCAGCTCAAGAACCATGCTTTTCCGGTATACTACAGCTCCGGTCATCAGCAAAGAGCTGAAACAATAGCATCGCAGATGGAAAAGGCAATAGTTTATCACCAGGCACTGCTGAAGTTTAAACCAACAGTTACTTTATTAATTCTGAGCGCTAAGGATTGGAACAGGTATACAACCGAGCCGGTAGTATATGGCATGCCGCATTACAATGAAAAAAATTGGAGGCTTATCGTGGCTGCGGAAGACAATCCATTCTGGAAAAGTTTTCTGCCTCCGCTGGACCAATTGCCGGAAGATCTGCGCAAGCCGATCCAAACAACATACACAACCGGCGATGGGCATTTAAGCATGCAGGCTTTCTTTGACCTGCTTGCTATACATGAACTGGGACATGCTTTTCACATGCAGGGCGGCCTTAAGATGCAGCGTAACTGGATGAGCGAATTGTTTGCCAATATTTTATTGCATACTTACATTGCAGAAAAAGAACCGGCATTATTACCGGCGCTCACACTGTTTCCCAAAATGGTGATTGCAGGTGGTGCCAAAGAATTTAAATACACCAGCCTGCAGGATATACAGGAACATTATGGTGAAGTTGCCCGTAAGCATCCTGAAAATTATGGCTGGTATCAATGTCGCTGGCATGCGGCGGCTGCAGGTATTTATGATGCCGGTGGTAAAAAGGCTTTACAAAAATTATGGAATGCTTTAAAAACCGAAAAAGAAAAACTGGCAGATGAGGAATTACTGATCCTTCTTAAAACAAAGGCACATACAAGCATTGCAGCTATGATGGAAAATTGGGACAGGGATACGATAAAGTAACAGCGGTCAGCTTCCCATTAATTTTTGTTTTTGGGCTAAATATTCCTCCTGCGTAATAGCGCCTTTCTGGAGTAATGAAAATAATTTATCAAGCTCATCAGCTATCATTTGCTGCGATGGTTTTGCAAGCGGGTTTGTACGGGCAATGGCTTCGGCCAGTTGGGTGGCCTGGTTGCTGATCTGCATTTTTTTGTATTCTTCCTGGGCGTGGGTGATGGTATCTTTCAATAATTTGGGATGATGGATGAGCAGGTATTTAGTTTCGCCCATCTCAGCGGCAGTTTGTATATCTACATTGCCAAAACCAAATATGCGGCCCCATACGGATTGGTCGTACTCAACATTATTTATTTTATCAAGCGGGCTTTCTTTGGAGTAGCGGGTAAAAAATCCTGTTTCATCAATAATGCGCAGGTTGGTCACCGACCAGAGGTTGTGCCGCCAGTTTATATACTCGAACAAAGGGTAAAGGGCTGCAACTAAAATGATGATCCAGATAGTGGTGCTGTCTGTCCTCCATACTAATAAAAGAACGGTTAATAAAAGCCATGCAAAAAACGGCAACACTAATCTTAGCCAATGCTGCCTTGTTATTAATAATATCTTTTCGTCTTTTTTAAGTTCTGTACGCATGTGAAACGTTTAATGGTTTAATCGTTTAATGGTTTCATTGTTGTGTAAGATAATAAAAACTTTAAACCCTAAACGTTTTAAACTCCTATACAATTAACGGATTAATGTTTCTACCAGGTTTTTTTTTAAATAATCAGGGCAGGTTATTGCATTTTATAATAGTTTAACATATATTTCATAAGGATTGATATCACCTAAAAATTTTTTATGAAAGTATTTGATTTTTATTATTGCCGTGAATGCCGTGTTTCCCATCACAGGGCCATTAAAGACCTTAAAAATTCTTTTTTGGAAAAACCTTCAAACTTAAGGGACCTGTCAAAAGTGGATATGTCTATCCTGGAAGATTATGTTATGAAAAACGTGATCAAAAAACCGGCGCACTTTACTTCATTATCGAGGATGGCAATAGAGCGGGGTAAGGAATGGGAAAAAGGGCGCAGGATCGCCGTTTCTTTTTTGGGTGGAAAAAAAGAAGTGAAAGACCGCGTTATCAAACATGCAAAAACATGGATGGATCATGCCAATATAGAATTTGATTTTACACTACGCAAAACACCCGGCGATGTACGTATCGCATTTGATAAAAATGACGGGTCATGGAGTTTGCTGGGAACTGATATATTATCAGAAGACAAAACTTTACCCACCATGAATTTAGGCTGGTTAACGCCTAAAGGCGATGACAGAGAGTATAGCCGGGTTGTGCTTCATGAATTTGGACATACATTGGGATGTATTCATGAACATGAACGGCCGGATAATGGCATACCCTGGGATAAGCCTGCAGTATATGAATATTATAAAGAAACAAATGAGTGGACAAAGAAAGACGTTAATGAACAGGTTTTTTCTAAATACGACAAAAGCCAGATACGTGCAAACAAATTGGATAAAAAATCTATCATGATGTATGAAGTGCCGGAAGAACTCACTATTGGAGATTTTTCGATTGAGTCGAATGATATCTTATCAGAAGCCGATAAAAAATTCATTGCAAAGCTTTATCCTAAGAAGTAAAAATAAAAAGTTAAAAGTCAAAACTGTTATCACAATTGGAGCAATCCGGTTTTATACAATGTGCTTACCGGTTTATTATCCCAAAACAATTCAAAATCTTCCAGCCCGGCATTTTCATAATCTGTTTTTATTTCATGGAGGGTTAATATTTTTGGGTTTGAAACAGACAGGCTTTGCAAAATACCCACTAGCCATTCTCCTTCCGCCTTATCAACTTTAATATTGATGGTTTCTTTTTTTGTTTCAAAAGTGAGCGATAGTAATTCCCACTGGTTGCCTTTTTTACTTTTGATGACGGTTTCTGTTTTGGGTTGATTGCCCAGGAAAATAATTTTTGCATTTGGGTTAGAAGTTACCAGCTCAACTTCTTCAATGGCTTTAATAATATAATCGGGTGGAATCGTTGTTCGTGGTATTTTATGTTCAAACCATTTCTGCAAAGGATAATCAAAACAGGCGCCATGCATATAATTGAGTAAAGATTTTTTTAAGCCAAAGCTGAAACTTTCATGATCGGCACCGGTTGGGTCGATATGTTCAATGTCATTGTTGGCAAATGTTCCGATGGTTTCCGATACTTTTTTAACGGAATATTTTTCCGGGTGTAAGCCAACCGGGCTGTGCGCCGTCATTGTAAACAAATGCCAGAAAGCCGATTGTAAAACCCCAGCCTCAAACATCTGCCTTACCATTTCCAATGAGTCCACGGTTTCCTGGTCGGTTTGCGTGGGGAAGCCATACATGAGATAGGCATGCACCATGATACCGGCTTCGGTAAAATGTTTATTAACCCTGGCAACCTGCGCTACCGTAATTCCTTTTTGTATCAGTTCCAGTAAGCGGTCAGATGCAACTTCCAGTCCACCGGAAATGGCAATACAGCCTGATGCTTTTAATAAGATGCAAAGGTCTCTGGTAAAGCTTTTTTCAAAACGCACATTGGCCCACCAGCTTACCGTTAATTTTCTGCGGATGATCTCAATGGCCAAAGCACGCATTAAAGCAGGCGGTGCGGCTTCATCTACAAAATGAAAACCGTTTTGCCCCGTTTGAGCGATCATTTCCTCCATGCGGTCGCAGAGCAATGAAGCAGTAATGGGTTCGTAATTTTTTATATAGTCTAAGCTAATATCACAGAAAGTACATTTGCCCCAATAACAACCATGAGCCATGGTGAGTTTGTTCCAGCGGCCATCGCTCCATAAGCTATGCATGGGGTTGATCACTTCAATGGCCGAAATATATTTGTCTAAATAGAAATCGCTGTAATCGGGTGTACCAACCTGGCCCTGTTTGTAATCAGTGCAGGCAGTATTATTGATATAAACCACTTTGCCATCAACTAAAGTAAAAGTTCGTTTGAGTTCATCAATTGGTATACGGTCAGACGAGGGCGTCAGACCGGCAGCTATATGGTCTGACGACCTCGTCTGACCATAGAGCTGCGTTGAAATAATGCCCAAATAATTAAGTAAAATCTCAACCGGAGCTTCACCATCATCCAACGTAATAAAATCATAGAATTCAAAAACACGGGCATCTGATAAAGAACGTAATTCCGTATTTGCAAAACCACCACCCATCACTACTTTAACAGCAGGATGATTTTTCTTTATCCATTGACCACAACGCAATGAGGTATATAAATTGCCAGGGAAGGGAACCGAGATAGCAACCAATTTCGGTTGCACCATTTCCATCTTTTGCTTTAAAATATCAATGAGAATTTTATCAAGATAAGTGTAGTCCTGTTGAAGGGTGTTGTATAATTCATCAAAACTATTGGCAGATCTTCCCAGTCTTTCTGCATACCGGCTGAATCCAAAATGTTCATCAACCGTTTCTTTGATGAGATCACTCAGGTCTTCTAAATACATGGTAGCAATATGTTTTGCTTTATCCTGTGTGCCCATGCTGCCAAATGCCCATTTCAGATCATCCAGTTGAGCAAAGCGTTCTGCTTCTGGTAAAAAATCACGCTTGCAAATTAAATGTGCAAGCGTGGCGCTCTTCCCCTGCAAAAACAACATCACCGCATCAATGGTATTAATATAATCATCCTGCAGGGCAATTATTCTTGCTGCATTTGCTGAATGTTTTTTTTGTTGATCATTAATTTCTGTAAAGAGATCTTGTAAACCGGTTTTTGAAAACAATGCCACGGTAACTTCAATGCCCAGGTCGGCCTGGAAGGAACTAATATTCTTTGTGTTGAGAAAACCTTTCAGGTAAGCCGTAGCCGGGTAAGGCGTATTCAGCTGTGTGAATGGCGGCGTTATTAAAAAAATATCAGTACTCAAACCGGGATGTTTATAGGCAAAAATATTCTTATTAATATAATTACACGAATTTTCGCTGATTACACGAATTAAGAGAATTAGTGTAATTAGTGTAATTCGCATAATTAGTGTAACTATTCTGTTTTAACTTGCAGCATGACCCCGGAAAGAAATGAACGTCTTACTTCAGTTTTAAACAAACGCCAACCTGATCTTACGGTATTATTGGAAAATGTTTTTGATCCACATAATATATCAGCAGTAATGCGAACCTGCGATGCAGTAGGTATACAGGATATTTATATTCTGAATACCAAAATCCCGCCCCATAAAAAATGGGGAGCTAAAAGCTCGTCCAGTGCTGCAAAATGGTTAACCGTTCACCAGTTTACAGATGCCAATGAATGCTTTACTGAATTGCGTAAGCATTATAAAAAAATCTATACCACACATTTAAGCAGCGATGCAGTTGGTTTACATGAATTGAATTTGACCGAGCCGGTTGCCCTGGTTTTTGGCAACGAACACAGTGGTATAAGTGAAGAGATCATCGCCATGGCCGATGGCAATTTTATCATACCACAGGTTGGTATTATTAAATCGCTGAATATTTCTGTTGCCTGTGCGGTATGTTTATATGAAGCCTACCGCCAAAAGGACAATGCCGGCCATTATGACCAGGTGAAACTGGAAGGAGAAAAACTTTCTTCTCTCCGCAATGAATGGGGTTTTTTACCTCATCCTCCACCTTCTTCTCCTTAAGGAGAAGGAGCGGTGCATTACAATAAAGCCAAACATCTTATCTTCCATTTCAATATTTTACTTTGCTCAGCCTAAAATCTGCAACAAAAACCAATTAAAAATCATAAAATATAAACTCAGTTGTAAACTACCAGTTCCCTCTCCTTTAGGAGAGGGGTTAGGGGTGAGGTATTCTGCCTCATTTCCAATAACTTTATCAATCTAAATTATTTGTATGAAGAAGATCTTTCTACCGGTATTGATGTTTGTAAGTATTAGTATTTCTGCCCAAACTAAAAAGCCTTTGGACCATTCCGTTTATGATGGCTGGAAAAGCGTTGGCGAAAGGTTGATCAGTAATGATGGACAATATATAGTATATGCTATCAATCCCCAGGAAGGCGATGGGGAACTGGTCATTCAGCATGCTACAACTTTAGAAAAGAAAACAATTTCCCGTGCTTACAATGCTGTGATAACTGAAGATAGCCGTTATGTTTTTTTTAAAATAAAACCCATCTTCCAGGAAACCCGCCAGGCTAAAATAAAAAAGAAGAAAGCCGATGATATGACCAAGGATTCTATCGGCATTGTTGAGTTAGGTAAAGATGCGGTGATAAGATTTGCAAGAGTAAAAGGATTTAAGACTCCTGAAAAAGGTTTTGGTTATATGGCTTATCAAATGGAAAAAGCGTTACCCGATAGCACGAAAAAAGTTAAAAAAACGCCTGTTATTGATTCTTCCAAAGCTAACATAGATATGCTGGTGAAGCTTGCGGATTCTGTTATACGCAAGTCGATGGAATCTGTAAATACACAAAATCTTACCAAAGAAGAAATGATCGGCGCAGCCAATAAAGCAGTTAAAGAGATCATTAAAAAAGGCAAGGATGAAATATATGTTACCGAAGATGTAATAAAAGATGCTGATGGTGATGATGCAACTGGTGGAGGTGCAGCAGCAGAAGGGACAGACCTGGTTGTAAGAAGACTGAGTGATGGAAAAGAAAAAACTTTTAAACTTGTAAGTGATTATGCTTTTGATAAAAAAGGCACAAGGCTGGTTTTAAAAACCACCAAGGCTGCTAAAGATAGTAACAGTGTAGCATTTGTGTTGTTGTATAACCTGCAATCGGAAAAAACCGATACCATCATGCGGAACCTGAATGATGGAAAGAATTTCAGCTTTGATGAAGAGGGGACACAACTTGCTTTTGTTGCCGAACGGGATAGCAGTACGAAGGCTTTGCAGAAATTTTACAAACTATGGTACTACACCAACGGCCAGGACAGTGCAAAACTGGTTGCAGAAAAAAATACCGTTGGCATGCAGCTTGGTTTTACCATCAGCGAAAATGCGATCATAAGGTTCAGCAAGGACGGAAAGAAATTATTTTTTGGTACAGCACCCATCACACCAGCAAAAGATACCATGCTTGTTGATTTTGAACTGGCACGCCTGGATGTATGGCATTATAATGATGACTACCTGCAACCTATGCAGCTTAAGAATTTAACTAATGAACAAAAACGTAGTTACCTCGCCGTATTTAAACCGGGCGATGATAAGATCATACAACTTGGAACTGACGATGCAGAAAATGTAGCGATCGTTAATGAAGGCAATGCCGATTGGGTGTTGGCACAAAGCAATAAAGGCAACCGTATTGCCATGCAGTGGGAGGGGCGTACAAGAACAACAGCGTATGCCATCAGTACCATTGATGGTAAAAGAAGAATGATAAAGGCCAACACACTGGGTAATTTTAATGCATCGCCCGGGGGTAAATATGTCTACTGGTACGAGCCCGATACTAAAAATTATTTTACCTGGAACACCACAACAGGCGTTATCAAAAACATCAGTGATAAGATCAAAGAGCCTTTGTATGATGTGGAGAATGATGTGCCGGATTATCCCAGCCCTGCAGGAACCACCGGCTGGACGGCCAATGACCGGTATTTTCTCATCAATGATGTGTATGATATCTGGCAAACTGACCCTGAAGGAACAGAACAGCCAAAGAATATTACCAATGGCTGGGGAAAAACCGCCCAAACGGAACTTAATTATATCCGCTTTGATAATGAGAAAAGATTTATTGAACCCGATGAAACAATCATATTGAGGGCATTTAATAAATTGAGCAAGTACGCCAGCTTTTATTCAAAAAAAGTAAATGAAGTGGCCGATCCAAAATTTATTTCCGGCGGACCTGTTACTTATCCCTCGGTTATAAAAGCAAAAAATGCCAATGCATATCTTTTGCAGAGAAGCAATGTGAGTGAATCGGAATTGTTTGTAGGTAACGATCTTGGTGACTATACCAAACTTACAAATATAGCTTCGCAGCAAAAAGATTACAACTGGCTTACCACAGAATTGGTAAGATGGAAAATGTTTGATGGCAAATGGAGCGAAGGGATTTTATACAAACCAGAAAATTTCGATCCAAAGAAAAAATATCCTGTCATCTTTTATTTTTATGAAAGAGATGCTGACGGATTGTATGCTTACCGTGGGCCTGCACCAAGTGCATCAACAGTTAATGTTCCTTATTTTGTGAGCAATGATTATTTAATTTTTGATCCGAATATTTATTATAAAGATGGCGAACCCGGCAACAGTGCTTATAACAGCGTAGTGAGCGCTGCAAAATATCTTTCTAAAATGCCCTGGGTAGATAGTACCCGTATGGCATTGCAGGGACAAAGCTGGGGTGGTTATCAAATTGCCTATATAGTTACAAAGACCAATTTTTTTAAAGCTGCATGGGCCGGCGCACCAGTTAGTAATATGACTAGTGCTTATGGGGGTATTCGCTGGGGCAGTGGCTTAAACCGCCAGTTTCAGTACGAAAAATCGCAGAGCAGGATCGGTGCCACTTTATGGCAACGTCCCGATCTGTATATAAAAAATTCTCCGCTGTTTGCAGCTGATAAGGTAACCACGCCTTTAGTGATGATGAACAACGATGCCGATGGCGCTGTGCCCTGGTACCAGGGCATTGAATTGTTTACAGCGCTGCGCCGCCTGAATAAAAAAGTATGGCTGTTGCAATATAATGGCGAAGACCATAACCTGGTGGAACGTAAGAACCGAAAAGATCTTTCTGTAAGATTGGGCCAGTTCTTTGATTATTATTTAAAAGACGGTAAGCCGGCCAAATGGATAAAAGACGGTTTACCTGCAACAGAGAAAGGAAAGGACTGGGGCCTTGGAGTACAGTAATTTTGCATGCTAAACCTGCAACAGGAATAGTTGTGTATATTTAGGGCTCTATTTCGTAACAAATAATATTCATCATTTTAATCTTCTGTATGATTAAATTAATCTGTACCGCTATACTTAGCCTGGCCTTTTTTATGTCTTCTGCGCAATCGAAATTTACCACCCGGGACAGCCTGAATAGTTTCTGTGATAAAGTGATGCAGACGATAGCGGATGGCAAATATTCGCAGGCTATACAAATGTTCACACAGAAGTCAGTAATGGATGGGTCTGTAATAAATAATATCGACAAAACGCTGAATGACCAGATGCCGAATATCCTGCCGTACTATGGAAAAATAATGGGCTACGACCTTATCGAGGAAAAGTCATTGAAGAATGCATTGGCACGCAGAAAGTACATTTTAAAATTTGAATACTACTTTCTGACCTTTGACTTTGTTTTGTATAACAACAACACGGGATGGACAATTTCCAATTTTTATTATAAAGACGAAACGAAGGAACTCTTTTAAAATAAGATCTATCCGTATTTGATAATTTAAAAACTGCAGAAAAAAATGAAACTGATCTTTCCGGTAGTATTCATACTGTCTGTTACTTTATTTTCAGGTTGCTCAAAATCCGGGGATCCTATAATGCACATCAATTGCGATGGCCTGGTTACCGATACGTTGGGCAGCAATGACAGCGGCAGAATTTATATACCCAATGCATTTTCACCAAACGGTGATGGATTGAATGAGATATACAGGCCTTTTACACAAAACATTGATTCTATACAGTTCACCATTTATGATGAGAATAATGTGGTGGTATTTACTTCAGACCTGTTGGGAGATGGCTGGTTGCCACCGCCACCAACATTGCCCATCAAAAGGTATTACTATAAAATTCAGGCCACTACCAACAACAATAAAAAAATTGGAGTATGCGGCGATGTCTACGCTCTTACCTGTTACACCATAAATCCACCTAAGAGTTTTTATTATTTTGAAGATATGCTGACCCCAAACGGATTCACGGGGCCTACTGCAGAAACTTTGTCAACCTGTCCTTAAAATATTAAACTGCAAGTAATGAACATTCATAAACAAATAGCAAGTATCAGTCTTATAGCTTTATCAATGATATTTTTTGGGTGTAACAATTCAAGCCAACAGGGTAGTAATAATTCAGATCAGGATAACACTAAGGAGGGCTATGTCCCCGATTCAAAAGAATTGTACAACAGTATCGTTCACATGGATAGTATTTTGTTTGGCGCCTACAATATCTGCGACCTGCCAACCATGGCTGATTGTTTTTCTGAAGACATAGAATTCTATCATGATAAAGGTGGCCTGATGACCAATAAGGACAGCATCATGGCTGCCACCAAAAGGAATATCTGTGGTAAAGTTACCCGTGTGCTGGTAGCAGGCAGCATTGAAGTATATCCAATAGCCGGATATGGAGCCATTGAAATGGGACAACATTATTTTATAAATAACCAGGAGCCCAAACCTGATCATCCTTCCATCGGTAAATTTATTCATACCTGGAAAAATGAGGACGGGAAATGGAGGCTTACCCGTGTTATCAGTCTACATTAAAATTTGTAAAAATGAAAATTCAGGTTGATGATACGATCAGGTTGGAATTTTTAGAAGAGATCCATGCGGAATCTTTATTTAACCTGGTTAATGCCAACCGTGCGCATTTAAGGGAATGGTTGCCCTGGGTTGATCAAATGCAAACCGTTGCAAATTTTGCATATTACATTAGTGATACAAAAAGACGTGCTGCTGATAAGACCGATTTTGGTTATGCTATTATTATTGATAAAAATATTGTGGGCAGGATCGGGTTACATCATATTAACCGCATGAATAAAATTGCAGAGATAGGTTACTGGCTGGCTGATGGACAGCAGGGCAGGGGTATTATTACCAAATGCTGTACAGCACTCATCAAACATGGGTTTACAGAACTGGGCCTGAACCGTATTGAAATTAAATGCGGTACAGGCAACAATAAGAGCCGTGCCATTGCAGAAAAACTACAATTTAAGCAGGAAGGCATTTTAAGAAAAGCAGAATTGCTGAATGGAAGATTTATTGATCTGTACCTGTATGCTATGCTTAAAGAAGAATGGACCTTATAACAGGCCTATCCTTTATAAACACTATCATGTGCATTTCAATAAGGTATTTTAACCTGTATTTTGCAACCCTTGCCGGGGCTGCTCTTTATAGATACTTTACCGCTAAAGCATTCAGCCCTGTAAATGATATTTGAAATGCCGATCCCTTTTCTTTGAAGATGTGTATTGAAACCTTTGCCATCATCTGTTATGCTAACCGAAATGAACCCACCTTTTAAGATCATAACGATCTGTACATTCTTTGCATCGGCATATTTATGAATATTGTTCAATTGCTCCTGTATTATCCTGTAAATATTCAGTTTCAGGTCTTCGGCGATCGTAGCATCGGGAATGGTGTATGTTAAACTTGTTTGTACTGCTGTATTTTCGCTAAGGGTGTTCAACAGGTCCTCCACCAGTTTATTCAGCTTAATACTTTTTTGTGGTATCACCAGTTTCTGGCTAAGCAGCCGTATCTCTTCAATAGAACTGTCTATCAATTCCATTGGGTATTTTACCACTTCCTTTATCTCTGCATTTTTTTTACCGGCCACGCTCAGGAACATTTTTGAACCTGCCAGTATCTGGTTAATATTATCATGCAGTTCCTGTGCAATATAGTTGCGCTCTTTTTCCTGCCCGGTTATGATGGCCCTTGCTATTTTCTTTTGCTCCAGTATTTTTTGCTCCTGTATTTTCTTTTCCAACAATTTCAGGTTTTTTTCTGCTTCCGTACGTTCTGTTATATTCTGCAATATGCCAAATAGCCTGCAGGGTTTTCCGGATTCATCAAATTCAAACCGCCACTCAATATGTCCGTACCTTTTCTGATCATCTTTGATCACGAAACGGAAATCAATTTTAGAATCATTAAAATTATCGAAAGCATCTCTTACAATCTTTTGTGCTGCAACAGCATCATCCGGATGTATAAAAGATAGAAAAAGTTCTGTTGATGGAATTACTTCTGTTTTGGTTAAATCCAATATCCTGTACATTTCATCCGACCAGGTATGCTTGTTCTTTACAAGATCGATCTCCCAATTGCTTAAATGAGTTACTGCCTGTGCTTCATTCAGCCTCATTTCACTTTTCATCAGGGCCTCTTCTGATTTTTTACGTTCTGTGATATCCCGTGAAAAGCAGGCTGTGCCAATAATTACCCCGTCCTGGTTGATTGGATAAAAAGATATTTCTGTCCAGAATTCTGTAGGAGAGTCAAAACGATCAATGATTGTAAATGATTCCCCGGATAGGGCACGTTGGTATAGTATTTTAAAACGTTGTATCTGGTCCTCTGTAAATAAATGTGAAAGAATATACTCTCCGGATATAAAAGTTTTACCTACTGACTCCTCCAACTTCTTTTTAAACGCATCATTGAATGTGATCAGTTTAAATTCACGGTCCACACTCCACATCAGGTCCTGTGTATTGTTTATTAAAGCTTTAAAATTATTGCTGTCAAATTCTTTTTGCTGTTCGGCTATCTTTCTTTCTGTGATATCACGGCCGGTAAGACATAAGCCGGTTACAGTATCAGCATCCCTTACCGGTGTAACAGAAAAATCAACCCATTTGAAATTGCCATTTTTCAGATCATAGAAACGATCGTATTCAACAGTTTCACCGCTTAATGCCTGGGCAAAAATTATTTTAAAAATATCTTTCCTTGAATCTTCAATAGATTCATGGATCACGTTGCCAGCCTCTATCTGCTTTTGGCCGCCCCAAAAAATATATTCTTCCATTTTCCGGTTAAATGCTTTTACGATGCCACCCTGGTCAACTAATAAAAAGCCTTCCGATGTATTTTCGAAGATGGCCCTTAGGTTATTTTCGGATTGTACTATTTTTTGATCAGCTTCTTGTTTCTCTTTTTCAGCCTTTCTTTGTTTTAATACAGCATCAATAGCAGTTGGCAGCCTGTTAAGCCTGTCTTTAAGGATATAATCATCAGCACCAAGTTTAATTATATCCGCAGCAAACTCTTCCGATACAGCACCTGTTACCATAATGAAAGGAACATTAGGTGATTTTTGGCGGGCTAAATTAAGGGCGCTTGCCGAATCAAATTGTGGCAACGAATGATCGGACAAAATAATGTCGGGCTTAAATTGATCAAGCGCCTGTACATAACTTTCCTGGTTCATTGCCAGGCTGAACTCGCAGGGCGATTTTTCTTTAATAAGCAACCGCTTTACAATTTCTGCATCGGTATAGCTGTCTTCAAGGATCAGTATTTTCAATGGATCTTTCATAATAGTTTCAATTAAGCAGGTGGCTGGTTTAGCAATAACCAATAGAATCCCAGGTTCTTTATAGCTTCAGCAAAACCTTCGAAATTGAGCGGCTTTACTATATAGCTATTGGCCCCAAGATTATAGCATCGTTTAATATCCGGGTCTTCTTTAGAGGAAGTTAAAATAACTACAGGAGTGGCTTTAGTGCTTTCAGTCGATTTTATTTTTTCCAATACTTCAATGCCATTTACTTTGGGCATGTGTATATCCAGCAATATCAATTTGGGAGTGTGATTTACATCCCTGGTGCCGGCATATTTACCTGTGGCAAAAATAAAATCCAGCGCTTCTTCACCATCTTTTACATGATAAAGATTGTTCGAGAGATTATGTTTCTTTAATTCACGGATGGCTAATTCCGCATCTTGGGTATTATCTTCTACTAATAGCAGATCTACAGAATTCAGGTTCATAACTGTATATTTAAATTGTTAACGTTTAATGTGCTAATCAACGGGTAAACTGAAGTAGAAGGTGGCTCCTTTGTTGGTTTCTCCTTCGGCCCAAACTTTGCCGCCGTGTTTTGAAATTATTTTCTCCACTATGGCAAGCCCAATTCCTGTGCCATCAAATTCATCTGCACTGTGCAATCTTTGGAAAACCTTAAAGAGTTTGCTTTTATATTTTTCATCAAACCCTACTCCGTTATCTTTTACAAAAAAAACATTTTCACCATCCTGCATGAACGACCCTATCTCTATATTTTGAACAGGCACTTTAGCAGAGTATTTAGCTGCATTTGAAATGAGATTTATCCATACCTGTTTCAAAATGTTTATGTCACCCATGATAGGAGGTAGTTCATGAATTAACCATTTTATTTTTTTTGTGTTGCTATCTTTTTTATCTATTTCTTCAGTTATTTCTTTTACCATCTCGCCGGTATTAATATTGGTCTTTAAAACTTCCTGCCTGCCCATTCTTGAAAAAGTAAGCAGGTCATCAATGAGCTGCCCCATTTTTTTTGTGTTGTTGATAATAACACCGGTGATCCTTTTTGCTTCGTCGTCCAGGTTGTCTATATAATCTTCCTGCAGTATAGCCGAGAAACCGATAATGGCCCTTAACGGGGCTCTCAGGTCGTGAGAAACTGAATAAGAGAATGCTTCCAGTTCTTCATTTGTTTTTCGGAGTTGCTCAGTACGGCTGGTCACTTTTTGTTCAAGTTCTTCATTCAGCTTTTGGATCTCTATTTGTGCTTTCTTACGGTCGTTTATTTCACTAAAGAATGCAAGTATCCTTTCTTCGCCGGCAATGTTGGCTTTTTTTAAATTTATTTCAAGCCAGTTATGGGTGCCGTCTTTTTTCTTACTTAACCACTCAAAACGCTGCGGTTCGCCTGATGCTGCTTTTTGCAGATAGTTAAAAGCATGCTGCATGGTGTATAATGGATCATCGGTTATCAGATCCTGCGGGTTGCCTGAAATGATATCTTCTTTAGAGTAACCCGTAATTTCTGTAGCCCGCTGGTTAACTTCAATAACTTTTCCGGTACCAATTTCATGTACATAAATGGCATCACTTGCTTTTTCAAATATTTCACGGTAATTGGCTTCGGCACTAAGTATGGCAGCTTCTGCTTTTTTTCTTTCTGTAATATCTATCGATAAGATAAATATGCCTTCAGGTATGGGTTGAAGGCTGAGTTCAAACCAACCAACAGTTTCATCCGGGAAAGTGAATTCATTTTCGAGATGTATAGAAACCCTTTCATCAAAACAACGCTGGTACACTTTAAAAATCTCAGCCTGTTCAATACCCGGGAATTTTTCCATCACCGTGTAGCCGATCATTTCATCTCTTTTATACTTGGCATGTTTTGCCAGCGAATCGTTGATATATATGTAGCGCCAGTCGAACCCGATTATCTGTGCACCTTCCAGCATATTGTCAAGTGTATTGCGGAATTGTTTTTCGCTGGCAATGATCTTCTCTTCTGCTTTCTTTTGTTCGGTAACATCATGTGCAAGAACAAACCTTGCTTCACTACCTTCAAATAATATTTCATGTGCAATGATCTCTACCGCTATGATGGTACCATCTTTTTTGCGGTGCCTCCAGATTCCTTTGTTATAATTTGTATCATTTGTTTTAAAAGAATGATCAGATCGTATAAAAAGTTCGGTGTCTTCTTCCGGCCTTATATCCATAGCAGTCATAGAAAGAAATTCCCGGCGGCTGTAGCCATATTTAAGGATCGCCATTTCATTTACATCCAGGAATTTAAAAGTTTTCAGATCAATTACCCACATCGGCATGGGGTTGTTTTGAAAAAGATAGCGGTATTGTTTTTCGCTTTCAATTAATTTATGTTCGGCTTCCTGGTTCTCTGTCATGTCGAGCGTGATGAGGATCACTTCCAGTATCCTGCCTTCATTATCTTTTAGCGGGTACATTAATAATTGTACCCAACGTTTACGCCCTGTTTTTCCGACCAATGCAGGATCATACTCATAAATATCTGTAGTAGATGTTTCGCCGGCAAATGCCCGTTCAATAATTCTTGACATTCCGGAAGCCCTCATTTGTGGGTCTTTGAGGATATTATACCCAATTGTATTTTCACGTTTATCCTGCCACATGATCTCCCAGGCTGGATTGGCGGCAATATGGGTTCCATCAGGGGCATACCTGATAACCGGTGATGGATATTGCTCAATAATGGCACGAAAACGTTCTTCACTTGCAATCAAGTTTGTTTCTGCCTCAACTCTTGCTGTTATGTCCCTGAAATTAAATACAAAGGCTTTAATATTTTCGTCGTGCAGTAAATTGGTGATGGAGCCCTCTACCCATAAGTAATGTCCGTTCTTATGCCTGTTACGGAATGAAACATTTACCGATTTGCCGGGAGCATTCCTTAATTTCTGTATAATCCCTATGGTTGTTGGCAGGTCATCGGGATGAATATTTTGTATCCCGTTTGCATCCTTCAGTTCCTCATCTGCCCACCCCATGATACGTGTTGCAGATGGGCTGCGGTAAAAAACTTTAAAGTCTTTATCTATCAGTGTAATAATATCATAATTGTTTTCAATAATGGCCTTGAAACGGCTTTCTTTTTTTTCTATTTCTGCCATGCGTTCCTTTACACGCTGTTCCAGTTCTTCGTTTTGCCTGCTCAATACATTTTCTGCTTTTTTACCCAGGGCAAAATAATTACGGATAGAAAAAAGAATGATTGCCAGTAAAAGAAAAACGCTGGCAAGGAAAATTATGAACGTCCGGTTAAAAGAATCAATGCTGTTAATATTTTCTTTTTGCCGTAGAAAAAGCAATTTACTTTCTTCCTGTTCTATTGCAGCAGTCAGGTACCTTATTTCAGCAGTATAAAAAATACCTTGTTTGGTAGACATCAGTTCATTGGCGGCAGCAAAACCTTTTTCATTTCTTATTCCGATCATTTTTTCACTAAAAGCAACCCGTTTATCAACTGCAGCAGATAAGGAATCAACTCTCACCTGTTGAGAGATGTTATCAGCAGTAAGTTCTTTAAGTTTTTTAATGTGGTTGAACACACTGGTTTTGGCTACAGAAAAATGATCGAGATAAACCGAATCATGGGTAATTATATAACCACGTCCCCCACTTTCAATATCTTTTACAAGAGATAAGGTCTGCCTTGCCTCACTCAATACATTGTTGGTATGTTTTACCAGGTTGGATGTGATGATACGTTTGTTACTGTAATAAGAAGAGAATATACTGAGTAATGCTATCAGTAAAATAACAGCGCCAAAGCTTGTAAATAATTTACGCTGGAAACTTATTTTTTCTTGCAACGAAGGTTGGCCAAACCAGATAGCGACTGTAAGTATAATAAAGCCAATGGCCGCATAAACCGGAAGGTACATGTATGCAGGAATACCGGTTGTAAAATTAAAACCAATAAGCATGAGCAATGCTATGAAAGCAATGCCTGATAAATAATAGTATTGATAAATGACTGTTTTTTCTTTGTTCAATAAAAGCAAGCCGGTACCAATGAATATAAAACTCACTGCCGAAAGGGGAGACATACGGCCTGCAAAATAAGTAGCTGTTGTGCTAAGTTCATCTTTTACAAAAAGTTCATCAATGCCCAGGTTAAACCCAAAAATAAATTCTGCCAGTGTAAATAAACCTGTTAATGCAATAACAACAGCGAGGATGATGGAAACAGGATGTTGTTTTTTATTTTTATTCCTGAAATGGTTAAACAATAAAACAATACCGGCAAGCACAAAACATAAGGCAGCATTAAATTTCATGCATGGCTGGCCAGGAAAAAATGTCCGTAAAAAATCATTGTGTGTAAACCAACCGATTAATACAACAATGGCAATTAACATTGTAACAATGGTAGCAAGTAAGGATATTATAGGTGGTTTGTTCTTCAGAAAAATAGATTATATACAAAATTACCAATCTTCTATTTTTATAATTGTAGAAAATCTACTACACTACTCTTTGCACGATACTGGAATCAGATCTTAACTTTATCAGTAAGCTACTTCTTATTTTTTTTGGATATGCTGGTGAATTGTATAAGTGGTAAAGAGAAAATGTAAGCGTGTAATTTAGTTGTAAATTAAATGATGATCAGCAATTAGACTATACCCGCTTTGAGGTATTGTTTGTTTTGTTTGGTATGTTTACTTTGCAAGGTTTTCGATGAAAAAATTATGCTGTTGAAGATAAGCCGGAAGATCATTCATTTTGATTGAACATTCGATCTGCTGATGTAAAAAAAATGCCCCGAAAAAACTCCGGGGCACCATAAGCAATTAGTCCTGTTTAAAATTTAAAACCAACGGTTGCAACAATATTTCCTTTTTGTTGCTTTAATTCAGCGTAGGTATTTGCCCTGTCTTCCAACCGGTACGGAAAGTTTACATCTTTATTAATGGCATGCACATAAGTAAGGTCAACAAAAAAACCTTTATTGCGATAGCCAAGGCCACCACTCAATAACATACGGCTGGCTTTTAGTTCAGCATCTTTATAGGGCTTGCTGTAGTAAGCAAAGCCCAGTCTTGCCATAATGATCTTAAACTTCAATTCTCCACCCACCCTGAAATTAAAATTGCCTTTATAATTTCTCTTAACCACTTTGTTCAATGCTTTGTAATAAGATTTATAGTACTCTTTTTCATCATCGGTAATATTTTCATCTTCGCTGTTATCTCTGCTGAAACGGCTGCCTTTGTGATGTACATATTCTATATCTGCACTAATGAATCCTTTTTGCCTGGTAACATCTTTCACTTCCCTGAAAACATAAGAGGCGCTGACGATGGCTTTGAATGGAGTGCTTTGTATATACGCTGCTTCGCCTGGCTTACCATTTGTAAAGAACCGGGAATCTACACCGAATGAGTCAAGCGGATTCTCCACTTCGGTATATAAATAGGAATAATGAGAATCTTTTAAGAACATCCAGGTAGGTGTGTGTATGGCCAGTCCTAAACGTATATAATCCTTTGGCCGGTAAATAATGCCAACCTTTGCATTAAAACCCACTCCGGTTGTCTTAAAATTATCTTCATATTCAGCCCGGTTAAAATAATTGCCGGTATTGTTTGAAGTATCTGATTCTGTAAAAACAGTCTTGCTTGTATAACTTACAAATGGTACGCCAATGGCGCCACCAATAAACCATTTGTCTTTACTGTTGTGGGCAAAACCGATAGACAGTTCACTAATTGCTCCTTTAGTTTTTTTCGTCATCTCCTGTTGTAAAGCCTGGCCGGCATCCAGTATATACTCAGGTGCGCCTTTTACCTGTTTAATACCGTTTATGGTAACTGTATCGATAAGATAAGTATACAATGCCGGGGCAGATGTGTACGGAAAAGGAGAGGAGTTACGGTCTAATACTTCGTCAATAGTATATCCGCTTTTTGCAAACTCCTCGGCAAACTGTTCGCTGAAAGAACTGAAGTTATTCAGGCCTTTGTAATGCACTTCATTATTGAAATTGGCAGTTTGATTAATGGCAATGCTGAAAGCACTGCTGTTTCTTGAATTTTTGCCATTGCTGTGGCCAAAGACCCAGCCCGTTGTACCAAATCCAAAATTGTTCTTTGCATTTTCTGAATCGGTGTTCCTGAACTTTGCTTTGTTATTGTTTAAAGTAAAACCGGGTGTTATCACAAATTCATTGGTCTTATAAAAACCAAGGCCGGCAGGGTTTACAAAAGTTGCATTGATATCGCCACCAAGCGATCCCATCACGCCGCCAATAGCCACATTTCGTGCTGTACCATTTTGCGGATAGAATGAATACCGTATCGCATCTTCGGGAACCTGTGCGTAAATAAGAGAACCGGTAAATAAAAAGATGAGGAGTAAATATATTTTCATGTAGCTGCTTTTAATGAAGAAACTCTTTTCACAATTAACCGATAACCATTAACCGGGTAAGGCTTACCCGCCTCTTCCCGGCCTGCTTGCTGATCCTGAACTGCTGCTGCCCGAAGAAGAACTTCCGCTACTGCTTGATGATGACGGTGTATAAGATCTTGTATTGTTTGATGAAGGCGTTGTTGATGATGGGGTTGTCTCAACTGTTTGTCTCAACACTTCACGTATCCGGCTGCCGCTTCTATTGCTGTTATTATATTGTGTGGAAGAATTGGAAAAGGTCAATGTGCCATTTGTTTTGCCCGTCGCCACTCTTGAGTTATACCCGTTGTATGTATTCAGGTTTACCATGCGTGGGGTAGTGTTAACCTTTACTGTATAAGTTGGGGTTGCAGTATAGATGGCCCATGGATAATAATAAGGGTTGTAATAATAACCGGTACTCTTACAGCTGCAGTAACAATAATTGTATGGGCTGTTGTCATATTCATATTCCTGCCTGAAAGTTCTCCAGCGATAGTCACGTACGGCCATCGTTATTTCATAATCATTATTAACCGGGCGCCTGTCTTCTTCCTTTTCGGTATATTTTTTTTCTGCAACAGGTTTTACAGGAGAGTAATACACATCATCCGGTGTTTGCCCGGTTTTATAAGCCGTGCTGCAACTGCTGAAAGCCGCTACAGATAAGATAAAAAGTAGAATTTTTGATTGCATGGGTATTTGTTTATAGCGTTTAAAATTGAAGTTACTATTTTTGTGCAGTTCAGAAGTACCCGTTAACATATCGCATCAGACAATAAAGTTAAACTGCCTGATGTTAAGATGGTGCTAAAACAAAATGAGGTTTATTAAAATTTATACAAATTAAATGAGTAAAGAATTAACATCAAGAGCAGAAGATTATTCGCAATGGTACAACGACCTGGTGATCAAAGGCGGACTGGCAGATTATTCTGCAGTAAGAGGTTGCATGGTTATAAAGCCATACGGTTTCGCCCTTTGGGAAAACATGCGTGATCAGTTGGATAAAATGTTTAAAGACACCGGTCATGTAAATGCATACTTTCCGTTGTTCATACCTAAAAGTTTTTTAAGTAAGGAAGCAGCACATGTGGAAGGCTTTGCCAAGGAATGCGCTGTGGTAACACACTATCGCTTAATGAACGATCCCAACGGAAAAGGTATTGTGGTTGACCCTGATGCAAAACTGGAAGAAGAACTCATCGTTCGCCCAACATCTGAAACCATTATCTGGAACTCGTATAAAGACTGGATACAATCATACCGTGATCTTCCATTATTAATAAACCAGTGGGCCAATGTAGTGCGGTGGGAAATGCGAACCCGTTTGTTTTTACGCACTGCCGAATTTTTATGGCAGGAAGGACATACTGCACATGCAACTAAAGAAGAAGCTGTTGAAGAAGCTGAACGCATGTTGGATGTGTATGCTGAATTTGTGGAAACCTATATGGCGGTGCCTGTCATCAAAGGAGTAAAAACTGCCAGCGAACGTTTTGCTGGTGCAGAAGATACTTATTGCATTGAAGCCTTGATGCAGGATGGAAAAGCGCTGCAGGCAGGTACATCCCATTTCCTGGGACAGAATTTCGCCAAAGCATTTGATGTGCAATTCTTAACCAGGGAAAATAAACAGGAGTATGTGTGGGCAACATCATGGGGGGTATCCACAAGATTGATCGGAGCATTGATCATGGCGCATAGTGATGACCAGGGTTTGATATTGCCACCAAAGATTGCACCGGTGCAAGTGGTGATCGTTCCTATTTATAAAGGTGAAGAAAGTAAAGCAACCATTGACGCAAAAGCAAATGAGATCATTGCTTCATTAAAGGCATTGGGTATAAGAGTTAAATATGATAACAGCGATAACAGCCGCCCCGGCTGGAAATTTGCCGAACATGAATTGAAAGGTGTGCCGGTACGTATTGCCATGGGCCTGCGTGATATGGAGAACCAGGTGGTGGAACTTGCCCGCCGTGATACAAAAGAAAAAAGCAGCATGCCTATGGAGGGCCTTGCAGATGTAGTTGCAAAACTGCTGAACGAGATACAGGAGAACATGTATAATAAAGCGCTTGCTTTCAGAACTGAGAACATAACAGCAGTTGATACATGGGATGATTTTGTAAAGACACTGGATGAAAAGGGCGGCTTTATATCGGCACATTGGGATGGTACTGCAGAAACCGAAGAAAAAATAAAAGAACAGACCAAAGCTACCATACGTTGCATCCCTTTAAATAATAAACAGGAGGAAGGTAAATGTGTTTTAACCGGTAACGCAAGTACACAGCGGGTTTTGTTTGCAAGAGCGTATTAGAATGTTAATCCGTTAATTGGTTAATCCGTTAATCCGTATATGTGGAGCTTGATTTATTCATAAATTCAAGCATCATTCGAAGCTAAAACTTAAGTTTATGGACTATACTTTGGAAAAACTGGAAGTGTACCAATTATCTGAAGCTTTCTCTGATACAGTTTGGGATATTGTGATGAATTGGGATAACTTTCGTAAAGATACTATTGGCAAACAGATTGTAAGATCAACGGATTCAATTTCTGCAAATATTGCCGAAGGTTATGGCAGATACTATTACAAAGAAAGCAAGCAGTTTTTCTTTTATTCAAGAGGTTCCATTCAGGAAACCAAATCCTGGCTGTCAAAATGTAAAAGAAGAAAAATAATTGAGGAAGCCCGGGCAGAAGAATTATTAAACGAAGCAGAGAAAATCCTGGCTAAACTGAATGGATACATAAAATTCATTGCTGCCTCACCTAAACACAATAAAAAAGATTAAATCAGAATACTACCAAACGGATTAACGGATTAACAAATTAACGGATTAACGGAATGTATCTTTTAAACATCACATCCTGGCTCGAATCTCACCAGGTTCCATGCATCTTCAGGTCATTCACCCATTTTGATTGCCCGGGTTGTGGTGTGCAACGTAGTTTAGTTTTATTATTAAAGGGAGATGTGCCCGGCAGTTTTATGATGTATCCCGCTTTAATGCCCATCCTGTTGCTTTTTGCCTTCCTGGCATTGCATGTGGTATTAAAGATCAGGAACGGGGCCAATATTTTGAAATATATGTACATTTTTTGTACGGGTATTATCTTAGTAAGTTATATTTACAAATTATTAGTTACCAAAACAACTTAACCATGACAGATCCAAACAGGGATTATTTAAGCGGCGGCAATAATAACCAGCAGCTGCCCAACGCCACAGCCACACTTGTGCTGGGTATACTCTCCATTGTAGTGTGTTTTATTTGCGGGATCATAGCCTACGTTATCTCCAACAAGGATGTAGCTTTGTACAAGGCCAATCCGGAACTTTATTCAGCCGCATCTTATAACAACATTAAGGCCGGCCGCATTTGTGCTTTGATCGGTATTATCCTGCAGGTGCTGGGCCTGATCATTTACATTATTTTCATAGCCTTCTTTATTTCAGTGGCCAGCAGTTCAGATTTTAGATAACCGCTTTGCTAACAGGTAAAAAACAAAAACAATGAACGATCAGCAAAATTTATTAACACCCAACAATAGTTATAATCAGCAGTCAAACCTGTCCAATGCCACCGCCTCGCTGGTATTGGGTATTATTTCAATTGTTACCAGTTTATGTTATGTATCGGCACTTATTGGTATCATATGTGGTATCATTGGTTTGGTGCTGGGTAATAAAGACAGGTCAGCCTACCAGGCCACTCCCGAACTTTATACCAGTACAAGTTACAGCCAGTCTAATGCCGGCAGAACCTGCAGTATCATTGGCTTAATTCTAAGTGCTTTGTGGCTGGTCTTCCTTATCATCATGCTCATATTTGTGGGAAGCATGAGTTACAATGACTGGAGATAATGAATATTATATAATTAAGAATGGGCTTTCAATTTGAAAGCCCATTCCTTTTATCAGTATACCGGTTATTCTTTTGTTGCCAGGTAATTATAATCGGCCAGCAGTTTTTCCAGGAACTGGTCCACGTGCATATCAGATTGTATCTGCAATACTTCTTTTATCTTCATCGCCACCCGGTGGCACATATCGTAGTTATTTCTTTTACTCGCCTGCATCAATACACCTTTAATAGTATTGATGTCCCGGTCGCTCAGCCGCATCACCTGGGGGAACAGCACTTTATAATCTGTTTTATCTATTTGCATAAAAACAGTATCGGCCAGTGTTAATGCCGATTTGGTATTAACCACCACCGTGCCTGCGATCAGGTCGCCCAGCCGCTGGTTTTTATTTGTAACTGAAATGATGATAACCACAGCAATACCCAGCATACCTGTAATAAAAACACCAACCATTATATTGAGTGAAAAAAAAGCGATATAGCCGAAAAAGAATGGCCATTCAAAAAAACGGGTGATCCACCTTAACAGGTACTGGCCAAAAGTAGGTTCCCCGCCTTCCAGGCTGATGACCCTTATCGACATGATCTTTTTGCCTAACGTTTGCCCGTTGAACCACAATTCGGTGAGTAAAGAATACAGCAGCATGGGTAAGGATATGATCAGGATATCCATGCCTATACTTTCTTCCCAATTCAACAAAAATTCGTTGTACAGCATATATTTCATGCTGTACAGGTAAATGAGCAGCAGTACAAAGTCAATTACATAAGCCAGCAGCCTTTTATGAAATTCTGCAATTTCAAACTCCAGGTCAATATTAAAAGCCGTGCCTATTTGAATGATACCCATGATGAACGCAAATTACAATTTGCCATTAATACATGAGGCAAAACACGGATTTTTTTATTAATCAAAAAAGCAGGAATTTACAGACTTAATATAAACCCGGTATTGTTTCAGTTTGAAAAGTTGTCAGGCTGAGCTTGTCGAAGCCGGTATGATTGTTCAGATAACCCGCCTTCGACAAGCTCAGGCTGACATCTCACTAAGAAAAATGCCACTCACAAAGGGTTGCCAACCTTTAAAAGGTTGGCAACCCTAACATAAGACTTAATATAAAACCCGTAATTTTTGAGATGAGGGAAGCAATGTTCATTAAAAAGAATGCTGAAAAATGGAATAAATACCAGCATTCGCCTACCAATAACCCGGATGAAACTGCTGAAAGGTTTGTTAATTTAATTGATGACCTCAGTTATGCAAAAACTTTTTATCCCAAAAGCAAGGTAACCCGTTGGATAAACGGCATTGCTGCGGGGATCTATCAAAGCATCTACCAGAATAAAAAAGAAAAGTATACCCGCATTTTTACTTTCTGGAAATACGAATTACCCCTGTTGTTTAAAAGATATCACCGTATTTTTTTATTTACCACCGTACTGTTTGTATTATTTGTTGCTATAGGCGTTTTTTCATCAAAGGAAAACCCGGACTTTGTAAGGGGCGTATTGGGCGACGAGTATGTGAATATGACGGAAGAAAATATTGACAAGGGCGATCCTTTTGGTGTATACAAAGATGGTAACCCTTTTTCGATGTTTGTGCGGATAGGGTTTAATAATATAAGAGTTGCATTCTTAGGATTTATCGGAGGGTTCACACTGGGGCTGCTCACTATTTATATTATGTGGAGCAATGGCATCATGCTGGGGTCATTCCAGTATATGTTCTTTGCAAAAGGGCTGGGCATCAAATCGATAATGGTTATCTGGATACATGGCACTTTAGAAATATCAGCCATTGTTATTTCCGGAACAGCAGGGCTGGTGCTGGCAGCGGGCATTTTATTTCCGGGCACTTATTCCCGTTTAACATCGTTCAAAAGAAATGCAAAAGATGCAGCCAAGATATTAATAAGCCTGGTGCCGGTATTTATTGTAGCAGCATTTTTTGAGAGCTATGTTACGCATTTAATGAGCCAGACCTATGATAAAGCGAAGAATACAGGCCTGCCGGTTTGGGCAAGCGTAAGTATCCTGGCTGTTTCATCGGCATTCATCATCTGGTATTTTATCATCCTCCCCATCCGTTTACACAGAAAAGGTTATTATATTCAGCCTGATGGCATCATCAACCGGCTGAAGAAAGAAAATGCGTAAAGCCATTTACATATCGGTATTGCTGATGGGGCTTTTATCTGCTGCACATGCACAGAAGAAGATCATTTACGAGGATACTTCTTTATTGCAAAAAGAAGAAGTATTGGCACCTGTTGAAGAGATCGTTGAAGATTCCACAGCAGTGGTGCAGGTGCCTGTAACACTGGACGAAGATGAACCAGCCGATACCATGTTGCTTAAAAATGACCTGAACCTTTCTTACGATTCCATCAAAAACTGGAGGAATTTAAAAGAGTATGCTTACACAAAATATTTAGACAGCCTGTTAAAAGGCCTGAAGAAAAAGGAAGTTAAAGAGCCACGCATGCCACGCCGGAGTATATTCAGTGATCTGTTCAACTCGGGTTTCATCAATGTATTACTATGGACACTCGCCATTGCTTTTGTACTTTTTATTTTATACCGGCTGTTCCTGGCTGATGGGGCTTTCAGGAAAAGAACCAGGTCGGCTAACAATGCAGAAGCCGAAGTGGAAGAAGAAATAATAACCAAGGAAAGCGATTTTGATGCACTGATAAGGCAGGCCCTGCAAACCGGCAATTACAGGCAGGCCGTACGCTACCAGTATTTACGAACACTGCACCTGCTGGCCGATAAGAACCTGGTTCAGCTTTCGCCCGATAAGACCAATTTTCAATACGTGAGCGAAATAGCAAACCGTAATCACCAACAGCCTTTTGCATCGCTCACATTAAATTATGAGTATGTGTGGTATGGCGAATTTGAAATAGATAAAAACATCTACGATAAGATCGAAAGCAACTTCAGGGGCTTTAATCAAAAAATATAAAATTGAAGAAGGGGTATATACATATCATTTTAATACTGGCAGTTACTGTTTTACTGTATGCCTGTTCCGGTGGCGGAAAAAGGAAGATACCCTCCCTGCAGGAAACCTATTCTAAAAAAGATAAGAAACCTTTTGGAACTGATATTGCTTACCGGCAGATAGAAGCCATGTATGATGGCAACCTGGTACAGGATAAGAAACAAAATTTCAGGGAGACATGGATCAATATCAGCGATACAGGTTCCTTGTACATCTGCTTTGCCAAAAAATTATTTGTTACCGAAGAAGATGTGGAAGCCATGATGGAATATGTGTATGCCGGCAACAGCCTTTTTATCTCCGCAGGGTTAATAGATGAGCTTTTACTGGATGAAGTTGGCTGCAGCCAGGTATATACTTCACCTTCCATAGAAGATATGATAGGGAAGATGCAAAACACAGCTGTCAGTTCAACACTACAGCCAGGGTTTAAGTATGGTTATTATTATTACCCTTTCCAGAATTATTTTACAAGTATCGACACCGGCAACACCCGTATACTGGGTTACAACGACGAAAAAAGGCCTAATTCAATTGTATATTTTCATGGTAAAGGAAGGCTTTACCTGCAATGCGAACCCCGTGCCTATAGCAATTATTTTTTGCTGAAGGAGAATAACTACCAGTATTTAAAGAACACGGTTGCTTTTACTCAAAACCAGCCAGAGCATGTATATTGGGACGACTATTACAATAAACTGCTCAGCCGTAAAAACTCTAAAAAGAGTTTTTCATCCTTCAGCGAGATCATGAAACACCCGCCGCTGAAAGCCGCATTCTGGTTGTCGGTGAGCCTGCTCTTACTGTACATACTGTTTGGCGGTAAACGTTTACAGCGTATCATACGGCAGTTAAAACCCAATGAAAATACCACGGTAACTTTTACCGAAACCATTGGCAGGCTTTACCTGCAGAAAAAAGACAATAAAAATATTGCCGACAAGATGATTACTTACTTTAATGAGTACATTCGCAATACTTACTTTTTAAACACCAATCATGTAAATGATGATTTTATTGTGATGCTAAGCCGTAAGAGTGGGGTAGACAAGGATAAGGTAGATACGCTCTACCGCAGTATTGTTGCCACCCAGGGAAGCAATGTAGTGAACGATTACCAGTTGCTTTCCTTACAGGAGCAGGTACAACAATTCTATAAGAACGCCGGAAAAAAATATTAACTAAAATAAAAACTGATGGAAGAGAATTTTTTTGAACAGCGCATTGACCTCAGCGGACTTAACAGATCCGTTTATGATATCAAGAACGAGATCGCACAGGTCATCATCGGGCAGTATAAAATGGTTGACCTGTTGCTGATAGGCCTTTTATGCGACGGGCATATTTTAATTGAAGGTGTACCCGGCGTGGCAAAAACCCTTACCGCCAAGCTGATGGCAAAGATCATTGATGCTGATTTTTCACGCCTGCAGTTCACGCCCGACCTGATGCCCAGTGATGTGGTAGGTACTTCGGTATTCAATCCCAGGGAAGGCGACTTCAAATTCAAGGCAGGCCCCATCTTCAGCAATGTGGTTTTAATTGATGAGATCAACAGGGCGCCGGCAAAAACCCAGGCAGCTTTGTTTGAAGTGATGGAAGAACGCCAGGTAACCATTGATGGCATAACGCACCAGATGCGTTTTCCCTTCCTGGTACTGGCAACACAAAATCCCATAGAGCAGGAAGGAACCTATCGCCTGCCCGAAGCCCAGCTTGACCGTTTTCTTTTTAAGATAGAAGTGGATTACCCAACACTGCAGGAAGAAGTGAGCATCCTGAACCGCCAGCAGGGAAAAACACAAACAGAAATGATAGAAGGCGTACGTAAATTATTAACGCCGGGCGATATACAGCATTACCGCAAGCAGGTACAATCCATCATCATAGAACCCAAATTAGTTGAGTTCATTGCCAGGATAGTGAACGAGACCCGCAACAATCCTGCTTTGTACCTGGGTGCATCACCCAGGGCATCACTGGCCATCCTGCGTTCTGCCAAAGCGAATGCAGCTATTAAGGGCCGTGATTTTGTAACCCCCGAAGATATTGTGGAAATGGCGCCGCATGTGTTAAGGCACCGCATCATACTGGCGCCTGAAAAAGAAATGGAAGGCATTACAGCCGATGACCTGATCGAAAGTATTTTAAAAGCGATAGAAGTGCCGAGGTAAAAACCCCCTGGCCCCCTAAAGGGGGAATTATATGAGTAGTATATATAAATATATCGGCGCTTTATACCTTACGACAAGATTCTATCTTGCTGTGGGCCTTTGTATTGTTTTATTTGCCGTTTCTTTTTTTGTGCCTGGTATGTTTGCTCCGGTAAAGATCCTGCTGCTGGTTGTAACTGCACTCATTGTTATTGACTATGTTTTTCTTTTCGTACTTGGCAAAGCACCTGCAGCAAAAAGAATTACTGCAGACCGTTTCAGCAATGGGGATGAAAACAAAGTGGAACTCCAGGTAAAGAGCAATATGCTTTTTACAACCGATATGGAGATCATTGATGAATTACCGGTGCAATTCCAAAAAAGGGATTTTAAACTGAAGCACCACTTTCGTGCAAATGAACAAAAATATATCCTGTATAAACTCCGCCCGGTAAACAGGGGAGAGTATGAGTTTGGCCGCATCATTATCTATGTAACATCTTTACTGGGTTTGGTAAAGCGCCGTCATAATATTGATGCCAAAGAAGTGGTGCCTGTATATCCTTCATTTTTGCAGATGCGTAAATACGAACTGCTTTCACAAACCACCATACAAACCGAGCATGGCAACAAACGTATGCGTAAGATCGGCCACAGCATGGAGTTTGAACAGATAAAGGAATATGTACGGGGAGATGATATCCGCAGCGTGAACTGGAAAGCCACGGCAAGGAAGGGATCGCTGATGGTGAATAATTATACCGACGAAAAAAGCCAGCAGGTTTATTGCATTATTGATAAGGGCCGCCTGATGAAAATGCCTTTTGGCGGGCTTACTTTGCTGGACTATGCTATCAACAGCACATTGGTATTGGCCAATGTTTGTTTACAAAAACAGGACAGGATAGGGCTGATGACCTTCGCCAACAAGATGGGTTCTTTACTGGCTGCCGACCGCAAACCCATACAGCGTGAAAATATTTTACAACTCCTGTACAACCAGGACACAGCTTTTTTAGAAAGTGATTATGAAATGCTGTACCTGCAGATCCGCAGCCGTATCAAGCACCGCAGCCTTATTGTACTCTATACCAATTTTGAATCCTTATCCGGTTTGAACCGCCAGTTGAATTACCTGCGTTCCATTGCCAAGCATCATTTACTGATGGTAGTATTTTTCGAGAACACCGAACTGCACAGCCTCTCACACCTGGATGCCAGGAATGTGGAAGAGGTTTATATAAAAACTGTTGCCGAAAAATTTGAGTTTGAAAAACGACTGATCGTTAAGGAACTGAAAAAGCATGGTATCCTTTCTATCTTAACTCCCCCCGAAAAATTAACCATTAATGCAGTTAATAAATATTTAGAACTGAAGGCGAGGCAGGCGATATAGTTTTCGGTGAGTCACCCCGGAAGGGTGGCTCACCGTGTAAAGACAGCTTTAAAAAGTATTACAGCATAAGCTACATGTTTTAATTCCGGGTGAGCCACCCTTCTGGGGTGACTCACCCAATCAAAATATAATAAAAAAACCGCAATACACCCCTGCGGCAAACCGCCTCTAAGCCTTAGGGAAGCTTGCCGCACCCCTGCACCGGCTCTCCGGGAGTTCCCGGAAGGCTGCCGCACCCCTGTAATTGCCTTCCGGATGCTCCCGAAAGCTTGCCGCAGCCCCGCAAAAGCCTTTCGGATGTTCCCGAAAGGTTGCCGCACCCCTGCAACAGCCTTTCGGATGTTCCCGAAAGGGTGTCGTACCCCTGCAACAGCCCTTCGGGTGTTCCCGGAAGCTTCCTCCCACCGGCGGCAGGCTTTCGGACACTCCCGGGCGGTCCCCCCTTGGGCGGTAGGCATCCGGATACTCCCGAAAGCTTCCCCTTATGGGCGGCAAGTCTCCGGGCGTTCCTTAAACCCTCCTCCCATCGGGGGCAAGTTCGCAGGAACACCCTGTAGAAGGTATTAATTACGCTCCAAAATTACCAGTGTTCCCTTTTTTGTTTTACCAACCATTTTGTCTGTAAGAAAAGTAGTAGTAATGAGTAGCGTATCTTTTTTAAGGACGATTTTAAATCTCATTGCCGTGTATACTGCATCATTGACATACGCTTCAAATAATCTGGCTGTGTCTGTGCCGCTGGCAGATTTGAATTCGAATGTGTAATTATCAAGGCCTGTTTGAAAAACATCATAGTAGATCTTTTCACCTTCAACGGTTGAAATATCCTTAGAGATCACAAAATCATACTGCTCTAACAATGAGCAACCGGTTAAGGAACTGATAACAAGTAGAAAAAATAAAAGGTTGCTTTTGGTCATTTGGCTTTTAAGTTATTCCGCTTGTAGTTATTAAAAATATATTCCCTTGCCTGCTCCTGCGTGAGGTCAGTAAAATTCCTGTACCGGTGATGCACATCAATGATCTCTTCCAGTGCTTCTTCAACAAGTGCTGCATTACTCCATGATCGCAGATGTTCAACAACGGTTTGTAAACATCCTTTTTTATAAGCTATCTGTCCAATTACGTGTACCAGCGTATTTCTTACCCTTGCTGTGTTATCATTTTGTAATTCCTGTAACAGCGGCAGGATATCCTGTGGATATTTTCGCCCACGTAGCTCAATGCCGTGGCATATCTCCCTGCGTATCTCTTTGTCCGGATGGTGCAGATATTTTTTGGCCCAGCTCAAAACCGGCTTTGGGTTTACTTCACCCATTTTTTTAATGGAGCCGATGACTGCATTGCGTGGAGAGTTGTGCTTATCAAATAAACCGGTATCAAAAAAATGCTGAACAGGTTTAAAATCCGTTTTGCCGATCTCGCCTGCTGCATTAATAACGGTTTGCCTGATCTTAAAATCTTCTTTTTGTAAGAGAGTCTCCAGCGTTTTGATTATTTGTGATTGGAGTGGTGCATTGGAAACATATATCCTGCCTATGGCCAGGTAAGCTGATTTTCTAATGTAGGTATCATCATCTGCAAAATAAGAAACTATCTTTTTTGATTGGGCAGATTTTAGCTCAGTTAAGATATCCTTTTGGATCTTTGATACAAGAGCTGAGCGTTTGGGTTTTGAGAGATCATAAAATGTGGGCATTAACAATGTTGGTTTTACTGCTGTCAATAAAAATTACATTGTTTCTATACGCAAGTGATTGCAAAATGTCTTTAAACATATTTGCTGTTGAGTCCAATTGTTTATCCTCTTTGTATCCATAGAATTCAACAATGTTTATTCCCTTGTGATTAGCAAAATCAAATGCGAAGTTGTCAATGTTGAAACCCTGGCCGTCTAATTGAGGTATTAAAATATATGCAGTTCGTTTTAACTCGTCTAGCAATAAATTTTCTGTTTCTGATTCTTGCCCTAATTCATCTAGAATTTCGCTTAAATAGTCTCGATGTTCATTGCCAAATTCTCTATCGAGATATTGAATCTTTGCTTCCATGGCCTTTAACTCGGGAATTGCCATTTTGAATTCATCACCCGAGACCTCTGAATAATAATAACGAGTTTTTCTTACCAACTGTTTAATTAAGTCGTTATAAGAACCTTCTTGTCCTTCGATTGTCTCAAAACTTAATAGTTGCATTTATATGAGGTTTATGTTATTAAATGTTGCAGTCAATACATAAATATACGATACTATAACACTTTAGAATATTCCTTTTCAGCATTTTTATGTCCATTTGAAAGCTAACTTCTTTAAAATCTCTTGCCCTCACCAATTAATCATTTACGTTTGCATAAATTAAAACAACCATTGGCACGTAAAGCAACATACAGGGAACGATATACCAACAAACTTATAGAAGCAGGCGAGGAGCCGGTTAAAAAAGAACGCAAAGAAAGAATACCGATCGACCCCGCCATTCAGCAGCCATATGCAGATGGAAAAGTTATTTTAATAAACAAACCGCTGCACTGGACATCTTTTGACGTGGTGCGTAAACTGCGCAGTCTTATCCAGATAAAAAAGATAGGCCATGCCGGTACGCTTGACCCGCTGGCAACCGGTTTATTAATTGTTTGCACCGGTAAGTTTACCAAAAAGATAAACGAATATATGGCGCAGGAAAAAGAATACACCGGCAGCATTACGCTGGGCGCTGTTACACCAACTTACGACCTGGAAAGTAATCCTGAGCAAACAAAAGATTTTTCTTTTGTTACCAATGAAATGTTGCAAACAGCAACTGAAAAATTTGTAGGTGATATACAACAGTTGCCACCCATGTTCTCTGCCATAAAAAAAGATGGCGTTGCTTTATATGAGCTGGCAAGAAGGGGAGAAGAAGTGGAACTGAAACCACGCAGCATCAATATCAAATCATTTGAAATTACTGCTGTTGAATTGCCCGTTGTGTATTTTAAAGTGATATGTTCTACCGGCACTTACATCCGCAGCCTTGCAAATGATTACGGCGCTGCATTGGGCTGTGGCGGCTATTTAAGCAGTTTGTGCCGTACGAGGATTGGAGAATTTAAGATAGAGCAGGCGGAACCCCCTGAGTTTTTAAATTCAGACCAGCTTTAAATTTCTCCCCCTGAAGGGGAATGGGAGATTTTAGGTTATAAGGGTGGGAGTTTTACAATAACCTTTTATTTCTTGAACCACATAGGCACAATAGAAACATAGGGGTTCACATAGAGATAGACTATGTTGTATTTCTATGTACCTATGAATCTATGTGGTTCAAAACGAATTAACGGATTAACCAATTAACGGATTAACGTTCTTAGAAAGGATAACTTATTCCTATAGTTAAATTATAATTCTCGTAACGCCATTTTTTGTAGCGGTTGTCATTATAAGTTTCTCCGGGGTTAAGCGGATCGGGTATCTGCTTTCCACGCCTGAATAAATTATTAAAGTTGACATTAGGTATTTGCCAGCCGTCATTTTCAGCTACATCAGGGCGTTTGAACCTGAAACCAAAATCAAAGCGAAGAACAAAATAATTGAAGTCGAGCCTGAAGCCTGTGCCAAGCGCAACGCCTAACTGCTTGTAAAGGTTGGCAAACTTAAACTGTGCACTATCGGGCCCGCCACCGGGATTTGAATTCCTGAAATTCCATACATTGCCAATATCTGCAAACAGGGCGCCTTTCAGCACCAGCGAGTTGGGGATGATCTGCGCAATGGTGTATCGGTATTCTATATTTGTCTCAAGCTGTATATCGCCCGTTCGGTCGTTGAATGAATTGGAACCGTAAGGTGAAAGCGGTTGGCCACCCCGCCCAATACCCCGTACCGGCCAGCCACGCATGCTGTTGCTGCCGCCACCAAAATACTGTTTAAAGAATGGGAGTGTGGTATCTTTTTTAGATGCGATACCAATGCCGCCAAACACCCTGAAAACAAATGCAGATTTTGGGCGGCTGACCGAATAAACATATTCCGCATCAGCTTTTATATACCGCTTCTTATATTTTTTAAAAAAGCCAATGCTACCCCATGTCAGGCCCGACTCTTCTACATTTACTTTAAAACTGTGTTGCCTGTTAGGATGCAAGCTGTTTATTTTACTGATGCGGTAACCAACACTAATTCCGGCTACCAGCGCTGTATTGAAAGAGTACCGAAGGAAGGGGTTATCGGCCAGGGTCTTTTTAAAACTATCTGTTTCGTTGTACAAACGGGCAAATTCAAAGTTCAGTGGCTTGAAGATGAAGGTCCTGTTTTTTTTGTCTGTGGCCGAATAGCCAATCCCCAAATTAAAAGACTGGAGATTAAATAAATTGATTCGGTTGATATAAGAGATCCGGGTAGTAATAAAAGATTCTGTTGAATTGAAACGCTTATCTGTACTAAACCTGGCTAACGGGAATATCAATCTTGGAAAAGCAATATTATTGGTATAGCTTATCTCGTTGGAGTTGATAATATTTTTCCTGTTGTTACTGTCGGGCCTTAAATTAAATTCCACACCTGCCATTAAAGAGTGGGTCATTTTTATTGCCTCTTTATTCAGGTTCCGGTTTATAATAGAAATATTACCCGATAAGCCCAGCAGGTTTCCTGCATTGGCTGCTGTTACACTGTTTGTATTGCTGGATGCTGAATAGCTGGCTTCCACCGAAGCTTCGTAACCATATTGTTTGGCAGGCATCAGTTGCACGATCAGGTCAAGCTTATTTGAACTGTCCTTTGACTTTACTTCTTCCACCACAATATTGGCACTCTGCCACACGCCTGCACGTGCATAGGCATTCAGCGATTTATAAAAATCGGCCTGGTTGTATAAACTGCCTTTACGCAAATACATGTTCCGCACAAGTATCCTGGGCCTGAACAAATATTTATGATAAAGCATGATGAAATTGGTGTCCACTTTACAGGTATCGCAACGCTCTCTTTGCAAACGCCTTGCATTGGTAAGATACCTTTTTGTTAGCCCCGGGTCAGTAATGTTATCACCGGTCCTGTAGTCCGATAAAAAATAAATATTGTTGATGTAGTATGGTTTGATCCTGGTGCTGTCTTTAGGTGTCTTTAATACCACAGCCAGTTTAATAGTGGGAGAATCCCTGGCAGCCTGCGCCTCGGCCAGTAAGCGTAATTGTTCAAAGATATCATCGGTTACGGTAGTTAAGGCTGCTACCGTTGTATCGCCACGCATTACCAGTTCTTCGCCGGTAAATTTATAATAACCATTGTTACGATAGAGATCAACCATCCTGTTCAATTCACCCAATACAGCAGCTTTTGTTACAGGCTTTCCTTCTTTGATCAGTGTTTTGTCAATATTATCTACAGCAATCTTTTGCAGGTCGGGGCGGCGCATGATGTAAGAGAAAGTATCGATCAGGGTGGGCTTGTTAACTTCTACAACGTAGTTCACATGCACCCGCCGCTGATCCCCTCTTTCAATAGTGTCTGCGGTAAAATCAGCTTTGGCTTTATAATAACCTACATGCAACATAGATGTTTCCATATTGCGGGCAGACCTGGAAGCCGAACTGCTGTCGTAAGCCGGTGGGCTTACTATCACATGCCAGAAAAAAAATTTATCAATTACCCTGATACGTGAACTGTCATCCAGCTGGGCATTTAACCGTTGCTTTAAGGTGGCCCTTTCTTCGTTACTAAAATTTCCTCCCTTAACTTCGATATTATTTTGGGCAACGAAAGGTTTGTCTTTTTGGTACTTCCTGGGAATAGTACAGGATACGATGAATAAACAAATGAAAACAGTATATTTCAATTGCTGTATAAAGCGGTATTTAATTAACGGGTTAACCTGCATAAACTATTAAAAGCGACAATGTTAAGCAAAACACATACCAAATATATCCAAAGTTTGCAGCACAAAAAATTAAGAGATGAAACGGGCCTTTTTATTGCCGAAGGGCCGAAGGTAGTGATGGATCTTTTAAACAGCCGGAAATTTGTTTGTAAAGAACTATTGGCAACGAATGACTGGATACAGGAACAAGGCAAAAAACTTTCTTTAATGAAGGATACTGTTGTTACAGTAGTTGAAGATTTTGAATTACAGAAGATATCTTCTTTATCAACAGCACATGCTGTGGTGGCTGTTTTTGAAAAACGAAAACCGTCTCATAAAGTTGAAACTGCATCTAAAATAACCCTTGTGCTGGATACCATACAGGATCCCGGTAACCTGGGCACCATCATCCGTATTGCTGATTGGTTTGGGATAGAAGATATTGTTTGTTCAATTGGTTGTGCAGATATGTACAATGCAAAAGTGGTGCAGAGTACCATGGGGAGCCTGGGCAGGGTTAACCTGATCTATACAAACCTTGTTGAATGGCTTAATGAAAATAAGGCAGTAAAAATTTATTCAGCTTCGCTGGAAGGTAAAGATGTAAAAGCTTTTGGAAAATTAAAGGAAGGAATATTAATTATTGGAAACGAGGCCAATGGTGTTAGTGATGAAGTGATGAGACTGGTGAATGAAAAAATAAATATTCCGAGGATTGGAGAAGCGGAATCGTTAAATGCTGCTGTGGCGACTGGTATTATACTTTCGCATCTGATATGAAACTGTTAATCCGTTAATTGGTTAATCCGTTAATCCGTGGGAGCTTTTATAATTTAATCTTTAATATTGTGTTTAGTATCAAACTTTTTTATGGGAATGCAATGCCAATAAATGATAACATAATACCTGTCATTCAGCTTATGACTACAAAAAATATAAGCCATACAGAAGCCTTTAAAGAAATGGCTGAAAACTTAGGCATTACAAAACAGGCGGTATTGGATAGTTGCGTGAGGCGTGTAGGATTAAGATTTGTCGGGGAATTTTCCAAATTAGTTAAAACTAAGGAGATAAAAAACTACCTGAAAAAGCAGTATCCGGATTGCAGCACTTATTTGGATAAGCAACTCACCTAACACATGTACGGATTAACGGATTAACCAATTAACGGATTAACGGAACTGTATCGCCTTAACCGGTTTTATCTTTTTAATTAAAAGTGTAGGAATGATAAGCGTTGCAAAAGAAACAAGCAGCGTTGCCAAACATATCAATAAAACCTGCCACCACACCACATCGGCATGAGCAGCGCTCATATAGTATGCTTCTTCATCCAGTTTTATAAAACCTGTTTTTTCCTGCAGCCAGCAAATGCCAAGGCCCAGTGCTGCGCCGGCAAGTATACCGGTAGTAGCAATAACCGATGTGTTGTATAAAAATACCTGCTGTACTTTCCAATCAGATGCTCCCAATGCTTTCAGTATGCCTGTCATGCGTGTTCTTTCCAAAACAAGGATGATGAGGCAGGTAATGAGGTTTACAACTGCAACCACTATCATAATGATAAGCAGCATATTTTTTATTTGTCCCTGCAGTCCCAACCAGTCGAAAATATTTGGGTAAATTTCTTTAATGGAACGGCTGTACCAGCTTTGTGGTAATTCGGCATACATGAAATTATTTACCGTATCTGTTTTTTTGTAGTCGTGCAAAAATATCTCATAGCCGCCGATCTGGTCTGGTTCCCAGTTGTTTAATTTCCTGATGAGGTTTATATCACTCAATGCAAAGTTCTTATCATATTCGTCAATAGCTGTTTTGTAAATGCCGGCAATTTTAAGCCAGCGTGCCGTTTTAGAACCGTCTTCCCTGAAAAAGAAAACAAAAACACTATCGTTCAATTTTGCTTTTAGCTGGTTGGCAGTATAGGCCGATATATTGATCTCATTGCTATATCCGCTGTCCTTAAAAGATATCCATTTGCCCGATTGCAGGAATGGCTGCAGGCGATTGAAATCAAAAGAAGAGTCAACACCTTTTATCAATACACTTTCAATAGCAGCATCAAATTTTATAATGGCCGATTTGGTAGCAAAGCGTTCAACAGTTTTTACCTCCGGTAAATTTTTAAGAAAGCTTTCAATGGTGTCATTTTGTGTGATCGGAAATTCTTCGGCAATACTAACACGGTTCTCAACCGTTTGCTGCACCCGTATATGCCCCCAAAAACTAAAGACCTTATTGCTGATCACATTTTGAAAACCGTTCACAAAACTGAGCGTAACGATCATAACAGCCACGCTAATGGCTGTAGCGCCAATGGCCAGCCTGATGATGAACCTGCTAAATGTCTTTTGCCGGTTAAAGGCTATGCGTTTTGCTATGAAGACGGAAACATTCAAACGGTATAATTTTTGGTATCTTACAAAAGTATTTTATTTAAACGTAACGATTACAGATAACATGATGAAAGTTGAAATTAGCAATGTGGTACAAGAGTGTGATGCTTCGGTACAGAGCGAAAGTCGAAGTACGCTCAGCACAGGCTACACGATGATGACCAGAGATACAATGTTCGTCCCAAAAAAATATTTAAGTTTCCTTCTTTTAACATTTTGTTTTTTATTCAGTACAAATGCTTTTGCACAAACGGGGGATGTGGTTTATAAAGAAAACATTAAAGCAGTCAGGTTTCACATGTATGGCGACCAGGAATCTTTACCGGTTTATAAAATAAACAGCGGCGATCAGCTGGAACTTAATTTTGATGACCTGGATGCTAATGTAAAAAGCTATTATTATAGCTTTCAGCTTTGCGATTATGATTGGAAACCTATTGACATCAGCCCGTTTTTATATACCAAAGGTTTTACACAGCAGCGTATTGGTACATACAGGTATTCTTCCATTGCATTGACGAGGTACACACATTACCAGGCTTTACTACCCGACAGAAATACTACTTTGACCATGTCGGGTAATTATCTTTTAAAGGTTTTTTTAGATGGCGATACTTCCAAGCTGGCATTTACCAGGCGTATGCTGGTATTGGAACAAAAAGCAGCCATAGGCGGGCAGATAACACAACCATTTACACCACAGCTTTTTAGAACGCACCAGAAAGTACAGTTCAATGCAAACATCAATGGCCTGAATACTTTTAGTGCAGCACAACAGATAAAAGTGGTTATACTACAAAATAACCGCTGGGATAATGCTTTAAAAGATATTAAACCAACTTTTGTGCGAAGCAACACTTTGGAATATTCTATGGAGAACAACCTTGTTTTCCCGGCAGGCAAGGAGTGGCGCTGGCTCGACCTGCGAAGCCTTCGCCTGCAAAGTGACCGGGTAAAAAATGCCGATTACCGAAAAAATGGAACTGATATGTACCTTTTTCCTGATGCTGACCGTACAGCACAACGATATGTTTATTTCAGGGACCTGAATGGTATGTACCTGGTTGAAACTTATGAAACCATTAATCCATACTGGCAGGGTGATTTTGCCAACGTACACTTTAGCTTTGCACCACCCAATGCTACGCCTTATACTGATAAAGATATTTACCTGGCCGGGCAGTTAACCAATTACGAGTTTAATGATAAAACCAAAATGGTTTTTAATGCAGAGAAGGGAGTGTATGAATGCACAGCTTTTTTAAAACAAGGATATTACAATTATACTTATATAGCCGTTGATAAAAATAATCCTGCCATCAGGCGTGACCTGGAAGGTGATTATTGGGAAACCGAGAACACTTATACCATCCTGATGTATTACAGATCCTTTACTGACCGTGCTGATCAACTGATCGGTGTAGGTAAGGTAAGTTCGAGAACGGATAAACCGGGGATTAGTTTTTAAGAACCCCTAGCCCCTAAAGGGGAACAATTATGTTTTGCACCTAAATGTGAATTCTTAATTCCTAATTCTCAATTCCTAATTCAACTCAACTTCCTTATCTTTGCCCCGGCAAGTCTTATACGACCAGCTCCTGTTGAACTCCCCCAGGACCGGAAGGTAGCAAGGGTAGATGGTTGAGCGGTGCGATGTAAGTAACTTGCCATTTTTTATTTAATATTGAAGAGGTAATATTTAATATTTTTGTACAGCGTGTTTGTGTGAAATGGTTTTCTGAGTTGCTGGAGGAACTAGACAAAATATTACATATTCAATTTTAAATATTACCTACCAATGAATTCCAAAGAGCTTGAAGGGCGTTTGAAATCATTAGCCTACAGAATTGTGAATCTTTGTGATGCACTGCCTAATAAGAAAATCTCAAGAGTTGTAGAAGACCAATTGCTTCGATCTGCTTTCTCGGCGGCAGCTAATTACAGGGCAGCTTGCAAAGCCATTAGTAAAAAATCCTTCGTATCTAAACTCAGCATTGCTTTTGAAGAATCAGATGAATCATTATTTTGGCTTGAGGCAATAGAGGAAGCAAAATTATTGCCTGTAGAGAAATTGTCAGCAATTATTAAGGAAGCTACCGAATTGGCAAGTATCTTAGCGGCGGCAAGAAAAACATCACAACTGAGCCTGAAATAAATATTACATATTAAATCTTAAATATTACATAACAATGAAGTTTTTTATTGATACAGCTAACCTTGAACAAATTAAAGAAGCAAACGACCTTGGAATTTTAGACGGTGTTACCACCAATCCATCGTTAATGGCCAAAGAAGGTATTAAAGGCCAGGAAGCCGTGATGGCACATTATAAAACCATTTGCGAAATGGTAGATGGGGATATAAGCGCCGAAGTTATTTCAACCGATTTTGACGGCATCGTTGAAGAAGGTAAAAAGCTGGCAGCTATTCATCAAAACATTGTGGTAAAAGTGCCGATGATCAAAGATGGGATAAAAGCATTAAAATGGTTTACTGATAATGGTATTAAAACCAACTGCACATTGGTATTCAGTTCGGGCCAGGCAATACTGGCTGCAAAGGCCGGTGCAACTTATGTTTCGCCTTTTATTGGCCGTATAGATGACAGCGGTTGGGATGGCATGGAACTCATCCACCAGATGCGCCAGATATTTTCTATACAGGGATATAAAACAGAGATATTAGCTGCTTCGATCCGTAACCCAAACCATATCATTAAATGTGCCGAGGCCGGTGCCGATGTTTGTACCTGCCCGCTTGATTCGATCCTCGGATTATTAAAACATCCTTTAACTGATATTGGGTTGGCTAAGTTTTTAGAGGACGCAAAGAAGTTTGCATGATTCATCGTCCGACGTCCTCGCCTGACGATGGATTTTTTTGTCAGACGAGGCGTCAGACCAAAAAAATGCCCGGCAATTCTTTCTGAATTACCGGGCATTTTAATTTGTGGTTGTAATTATTTATCGCTTTTCTTACTTTTTGATTTGTTCATGATCTCATCCATGCTTTTTAATTCCGGGTCTGGCAATTGTTTTATGTAGATGGTAAATTCTTTTACCAGGGCCGGGTTATCCCTTAAGCTCACTTTAATATCTACTTTTTGTGCAGCAAAATCCCGGTCGATCCATAAACTATTGCCGCTGAATTTACCGGCCGATGCCCAAAAGACCAGCTGTGTACTGTCGAGTGGGAGATACCTGCCGTTCGATAATTTGCCATCAATATTAATATAGTTAAAAGTGCCTTTTTTCAGGCTGTCTGTATAGAGGTTAACATAAATGCTTTCAACCTTTTGTGCTTTGGCAAAAAGCGAGCAAACCATAAATAAACTAAGTAAATATTTTTTCAATTATTTGTTTTGTACAAAGATGGAAAAAATAATGCCAAGGTGGTGTTAAGTGTAAGTGAGAGATGTTAAAATTTAGTTGTGAAAGGAATTTATCCTGTCTGGCTTCCATCTCCATATACATCCATCAGTTTTTGCATGCTGTCTTTTAAATTGCCTGAGCCTTCATCAAAAAGGCTGTCTTTTATTTTTTTGGATGCTTTATTGTCAGTTGATTTTTTTATGACAGCTCTTATATCCTCCAGTTCATCAAAATAGATGGGAATATTTTTTTCATAGAAAGCATTTACAGCTTCAATAGTAATTAACAAATCCTCATATTCATCAAGTATGCTGTATATCTCTTTTACATTTTCCAGGGAATGCCTCCGGGGTATCCTGTTGAATAATGCCTGCAAAGCTGCCGTTGTTGTATTCATTTATCAATTTATGAAAACAAATGTACGGTAATGCCGGTAGTATAATTGTGGTTTTATAAAAGCTGCTTCATCATACATACACTATTCTCAACCTTCTCGTATTGTCCGTAATTTGGTATGATGGAATACCCTGTCTTTTGATACAGGCGGATCGCTTCGGGTTGTTTTTTGCCGGTTTCTAAAATGCATGCTGCATAATTCAGTTCTGCCGCCCACAACTCCAGTTCCTTTAAAATATTTAAGCCGATTCCATGCCCACGATATTCGGGCAGTACAAACATTCTTTTTATTTCAGCTTTTTCATCATCATATTTTTTAAAGGCACCACAACCGATCGCTTTATCATCAACATAGCAAACAATTGCATTGCGAATGGTAGCGATCTTATTGAACCGGGCATAAAAAGCATGTTCATTACCGTCTCTTATGGCCAGGTCTGCATCCAGCAAAGCAACCAGGCTTTGAAAGTCGGGATCATCTGAATCGGTCCTGCTAAAAATGGTCATGGTAAATATTATTGAGTGTTGTATATCCTTTTATTAGTTATGGTAAACAACTGCAGTGTATCTTCATCATTAATTATTTCCTTACTGAAAACGAAGCCAAGTTTTTTTAATAATCGTATGGAAGAGTGATTGTCTATAAGCGTTGTAGCCAATATGGTTGCATACTTTTTTAATTTCAGCAGATCGGTTAATACGGTATCTGCTGCTTCAAATGCATAACCCTGGCCGGCATATGCAGGAAGAAATGCAAAACCGATATCATGATGTTCTAGATAGTTACGCTTAATAAAGCTGATAACGCCAATGGGAGTTTGTTCTTCCTGTAATATTACAACACGGTACTCAACATCAGGATTGCTGAGTATCTTTTTAATGTATTGTTCAGCATCCTCATGGGTATGTACATTCCTGTCTCCAATGAATTTTATCCAGCCTGCGGTGTTTACCAGTTCAAAAATAAAGGCAGCATCTGCAAAGGTTAATGTACGCAACAACAAACGCCCTGTTCTGTAATTTGTTTTCATTTGAGATATTATCTTACGATGGTTCTGAAAGTTAAATTTATCCTTGCGGTTGATATTTTTTTCGTTGGTGGAAGCCTGTGCAGCCAGTGGGTTTGTGTTGTGCCTTTCATCATTAATAAACTACCATGTTCCAACATTACCGATACTGTTTCTTTGGTTGTTTTGTGTTTGAATGAAAACTTTCGTTCGGCACCAAAACTTACCGAACCAATGGCGCCGTTCTTTTTCAGGTCTTTTTCTCCATCACTATGCCAGGCCATTCCTTCTTCGCCTGTATGGTATAAATTAAGCAGGCATGAATTGAAACTTTCTCCTGTTTCAAGTTCTATTTTTGTTTTTAATTCCAATAATTCTTTTGTCCAGGGTAAAGCTATTTTTGTCCTGTTTGAATAGGAGTATTCAAAAGCGGTATCTCCATACCATGCTGCTTTACGTTTGGTGATGATTAGTTTACCGAGAATGAAAGCTTCATCATTTTTCCATTCAATAGCAGTAAGTAAATTATTGAAATAGTGATCAGCTTCCTGCCGGGAAAATAATTTTCCGTAATAGTTTACAATGCCGTCTTTTGGCAGTATGTTCTTTGTACTATCAATAGTATTACCAAATAGATCCATGCTGTTGATCAGGATTAATAAATTTACAATACCAATTGTTTGTAAAGTCTTTCAAGGGTTTCTGCAGGATCTGTACAAAACCCCGGGTGTACTTTTGAAGTTTGAATGATTGTACTGCGTGTTGCAGTAAGCCAGCGAAAGCGGCCGGCAATATCTAAACTTCCGATCGGACCTGCATCTTCACTGCCTTTACAAATACGTTCTACAGATCGTAAATTCTGCAACAATTCTTCCTTATCAATTTGATCACAAAAGATCCGTAAACGTTCTTCATTCAAACTGTACATTACCTGCAAAAAATCGAGTTCCCTGCAATACACAATTACGCCAACGTTCAGGAATTCTTCCCGTTCTACCTTTGGTACAACACGTACAACGGCATATTCAAATAAGTGCGTTTGCTGCATGTTGGGCTTCTTTTAAAAAAATGGTTGAATTACCAAAACGGGTTTCTAAAAACTCAGCGTACATCTGCCGGTGTTCGTCTATTGATTGAAAGCTGTCGTCACCGGTCAGCCAATCATCCGGAATTAAATTCACAATAGCACGGATCCGCTCATTGGTTAGTATTGAATGAAAAGCATTATCCACAGCTTCCAGTTGCGTTGCCTGTTGCAGCAATACATGATCTTTTATTAATGAAAAAGGCCGTGACGCCTGTTCCAGCCAGTTTTGCGGATTGTGATGAAAATAGAGACAGGCTCCATGATCTATCAGCCACAACTCCTTATGCCACCACAGCATATTGGTATTACGGACTGTGCGGTCCATATTGGTGAGCAAACAATCGAGCCATACAATTTGCGAAGCCAATGTTGGATATACAGTAGTAACAGCAGGATCAAAACTGATAGAGCCAGAAAGATAATGCAATGCCAGGTTTAAGCCCGTACTTGCTTTCAGCAGGTCCTGTATCTCTTCATCCGGTTCTGTTCTGCCAAAGGCTTCATCAATATTTGCAAACACGATCTCAGGAACACGAAGCCCAAGCGTTCGGGCAATTTCTCCGCCGATCAGTTCTGCGATCAATGCTTTTACGCCTTGCCCTGCCCCACGAAATTTAAGTACATACATAAACCCGTCATCGGCCTCTACAATGGCGGGCAAAGAACCTCCTTCACGCAGCGGCGTAACATACCTGGTAACATTAACACTCCTTATTTCCTGCAGGTTGTTATTCATGTCGCTAATTTAATTCTTTTAAAACTAAATGGGAGGTTACGGTTATTTGCTAAAACAAAACCGGCGCCAGGTACTCTGTAGAAGTACCGGCGCCGATAAGCCATAATTTATTTTATCAGTCTTTTATATCCAGCAATACTTCCTGCCCATCTTTTACTGCCCTTACGCCTCCATATTTATCCACCTTTAATTTTTGGTACTCATTTCTAACCAGTACTTTACCCTTTTTATTAATGATCCCATAAAGGCCGTCTCTTTTTGTAATGGCAAGTTGCCCGTTAAACTGTGATATAGATTCATATTCGTTCTGAACAACTACTTTTCCATCTGAATTAATGATGCCGATCTTCCCAAACATGGTAGTAAAAGCAAGATTATCGCTTCCAAATGAACCGATCTTTTCATATTCAGGTTTAGCCAGTTCTTTTCCGCTTTTGTTTATCATGCCTACCAGCTTGTTTTTCCAGACAAGTGCAACCCCTCTACTATTAAAGCTGCCAATTCTGTCGTATTCCTTACTTATTTCCTGGGCAAATGCGGGAAGGGCAAATACAATTAACAGCAGGAAGATGATCTTTTTCATAACAGTTTTATTTTGGTTAAAAATGAAGCAGGGTAAAGATATTATAACAAAAGGGAAAACAGGGAAATTAATATTAATAGCTTTTTCGGGTAATCCAAATGGATTATCAGTAAGGATATTTATAAAAATCACACCAGTCCTCATCACAAATCAATTTTTGATAAAGCGGATGTTTTAATACATCGGTATAATTCATTTCTTTTCCATCTACTTTTATTGTTTGAGAGATGAGCCTGATACCATGACTGTAATCTACCCACCAGTTTATATGGCCGGTGTAAAGCGGTTGAATGGGTTTGCCGGTCAACAGGTGCCACCCATAAATGGCTTCCCTGTTGGGTTTGGTATCTCTTGATACTTTTCCGGAGATCACCACATCTTTTTTAATGCCTGCTATCAAGCCGTTTCTTCCTTTTCGCTGCCCTTCAATAATGAGATGATGCTGCCACATGGTTACGCTGCTGTCACGAAAGGCATACATAGGCACAGGTTCCAGTTTTACTGTTGCCTGCTGATAGATAAGGTCAACCATTTTACGGGTTGGCAAAAAGCAATGAAAACTGTCTGCTATCTTTTGTGCAGCCATAGGTGTTAATGGTATCCTTGTCCAGTCTTCATCTGTGCCTATAGCAAGATAATCGGGCAATACATAAAATACAGCTTCATGCGTAATACCCAAACTATCTTTTATTGTTGAAGTAACAGCAACAAAATTTTTTAAGAAAGAAGGAATATTGCCTGATAATATTTCCTGCACGGCCAGCGAATCCCTTGCAGCCCATTTCCAGGCTGCAACGGTTTTATAAAAAGCAGTGCCGCCGCTTCTTTGTGTTACAGGTGCAGGAACCTGCAGGTAAAATTTTTTGGTGCAGGATGCAAGGCTTGCAATAAGACATATGGTTATGAATATCTTTCTAATCACTGATGAATTTTTGATAATCCCGTTCTCCAAAATAAGTAAAGTACTTCTTTCGGTCAAATTTTGTTGCAGATAATAACGACAGGATAAATCCATTTCTTGCCACCTGCTCGGTATGATAAATAAGCCCTGCCGGGTTTTCTTTCAGAATGAGCTGTATCCTTTTGTTTAAAGCCGTATGATGTATGAATGCAGTATCGGCAACTGTATTGAAATCAAATGTTGATGAAAGATTTCTTTGAAGCAGCCGGCTGCGATACCAGGTGCCGCCGGTAGCGCTTACCAACGGTTTGCCATTATAGACTACAAGACTGTCGTTGTATGCAAGCACCAGTAATTTATTTGTTTCGTTATTCTTTAACCAGTTTACCAGTTTGTTTGTATGCTTTGCTTCTTCGTATCCATAATCACTGTCAAGAAAAGCGATCCGTGTTACATTGGCGGGAATCTTTTCAACAGCATCAAGGTAACCGAATATGAAACTGCCGCCGCCACTGTGACCATTCAATATTATTTCAGGCTGATGATCTTTAAAAAAGCTACTGATACTGTCAACTATTTTTTTGATGATAAAAATTGAATCCGGTGTACTGCGTTTCCAGGCAGGCCAGCTTTTTTTTGCAGCCATCAGGTAAGCTATGATGTAATTATTCTTTTTATCAGTATGCCGTACATACCTGGTTTGTGCAGCAATATGCTGAATATCGAAGTGCCAGTCATCGCCTTCTTTCAGTTTTTTTCCTTTTGTCCATTCAATGCTGTTGCCATTGGGCAATGCATATAATACCAGGTAAGTTTTTCCACTACGGTTAAATTGTAGTGGTGCGTTGATGTTGATAACAACATCTTTCCATCGATCATTAATGGTCAATTCCTGCTCATCAAATGTACCGGTTGATGTAAAACCTGGTAAAGATTGCGACCTTGCAGCAATCATCGAAAACAATAACAAAAAACCAGGCAGCAAAGTTTTTATATGAAGATGATATCGGCTTGCAGGGATGGCCATCACGCAAGGGAACCTTTGTTTTGTTTCATATTTTCAATGATCTCTTTCAACCTGTTTTGATATCCCTTTGTTATATCTATATCAGTAACCTCTATTGACCGTGCAAAATCCATGAAGGACTCTGTATGGTTTTCCCGCCTGCCTGTTTTTACATTCACGTGAATGAATTTTGTCCACATCAATGATTTGAGGTGTGTATGATGCTCATCCATCATCATCATCTCCACCAGTAAGGAGCCCGGTTCTGCTTTTATCAAAGCGCTCTTAATGGAAACCAGTTCATTGTATGCAGCCGGCCGTATATAACTGATCTCGTGGCCCGCCACCAGCCAGCTTACGCCCTGTTTGTAAAAATCTGTAAGGTCGAGGCTGTACTCAGTTTTCAGGTGGTCTTCCCTTGCATTTAAAAGGTAATCAATGTAGCGGCCATTGTTCAAATGCCCGAAAAGGTCGCAATCGGTAAAACGTACGGTGTATAAGGAATGGGGTGTTTTGTTCATAAAGATTTGTTTAGATGATTCATGTTTATGAACCCGGTACAAAATTAATTAGTCAAAGGTATTTATGAACAAATAACACTGGCATGCCTGGCTACAAGTCTCCATTGATTATTTAGATTCATCCATATATTGGTATACCGCCTGTTAATTATTTTTCCTGCATCCGGCGATTTTCCTTTTGGAACGACGATCTCTTTTCCCATCAGGATAGCAGTATTACCCTGTATTTTTACCGCTTCACATATTCTTTGAAATGAAGCGTAGGTAACAGCTCCGTTGCGGATACGGTTTGCCCTGTCTATTTCATTAAAGGGATTGGTAACCATAAAATCTTCTGTCCAGTATTTATCCATTTCTTTAAGATCGCCGCTTAATACGGCAGCTGCATGTAAGCTGTCAAGTATCCTTACTTCCGTTTCAACAAGTTTTTTTTCCGTATCACTTTGTGCCGAAACGATTTTGAAAATGCCGGATACAAAAATAACTGTTAACAGGATCGATCTTTTCATACTAACTTAAGATTAAATGTGGGGAATAAATTTGCCGTTGCCGGCATGTTGAATATTAAGGTGATTTTGCTTTGGTAAATGTAAGCAAGATTTGCTTTAACTATAACTTAAGCCCGGCGGCAATGCCTATACCAAACCAACCCTTTTTTTGATAAGCCCATATACCCGCATTTTTTCCGAACATGACATCAATGCCATAAGCAAATATCAATCCTACATCATTCCTTGCAAATACCAGTGATGCAGCCGGTGACAAAACAAAATTGCCCGGCTGCGTAACAACAGAAACTTTTTTCTTTAAAGGTTCTTTTGACAGGCTGATGGCAGAGAAACCCAATGAGGCAGATGGAGTTACTGAAAAGTTGGGATTGGAGCGATGAGAGAATTTCGTCCAGCCAAATGAATAACCAAAGGTTAATCCCAAATTTATATTTGAGCCCACAACATTGGGCGTGTAGAGGCTGTCATTATAATCCCGGACTTTGGGCCTGAACTTTATGCTGATGTTATTGATACCGATGATGAAAGTTTCGTAAGGCAGTACGATCGACCTGGTGCGGTTGCCAACTTTTGCCCGGTTAAGATCGATGTACAGATCATTTTTTGTATTTGCATTGATGATGCAAACAGTATCTCCATTCTTAATTGTGCAACTATCCCAAAAAGGGTCGGTAAAAGTTATACCGGAAGTGGTACGGCTATCGGCAAGTGCGTAAGGATCGATATTTAATATGCCGTCTTTAAAACTAATGATGCATTTGAAGTAACCTATGTCAATATTTCCAACTTCAAAATGCTTTTTAACCGACTGGCTTTTGCTTTTGATCAGGAAATTTTTCTCTCTCAGTTCCTGCACTTTCTTTTTGGTGATCTTATATCTCAGGTTTACCCTGTTGCCTGCTGTTTGTGCATCTGCAACATAAAAAAAGGTGAACAAAATGCATAGCAGGAATAGCTGTTTCATGCAGTTAGTTTTAGAAACAATCTAAAATAAGGTTTTTATTGTGATTGTAAACTATCCAAATGGGTACCTATGGGACTTTTGTCATTGGGATTTTATCCAGTCTATTCCTGCCATCAATACCATGTCTACATTATCAACGATCATCTTATCTATTACAACATCGGGCACTATACCGCTGGTATATTGCTTTCCATTCCTGTCGGCCATGATGGTGGAAGCTAAAAATATTTTTGCACCATCCGCCAGTTCAAAACTTCCGTTGCCTGTTGTTAATCCCCAGGTTGCCTGGCCAAAAGATCTTGTTCTTGCATTGCCGACAAAAGATATAACAACGATCTCGCCGGAACTACCTGTTCCATTGCCTGTTAAAACAGCGATGGGTAGTTTGGTTGTTAATGTTACCGGGGTTGAAACAGACCAGCCTTCATTATCGTCGCCAAAATATTTACCATCCCGATAGTACCAGGCGTCTGCTTTATTGTTAACATCAACCAACGAACCCAGTTTAGCAGCACTGAACAGTGGCCCCAGCCCGGCGATCATCGGCTCCATATTACCACCGGTATTCAACCTCAGGTCAACGATCCATCCTTTAATTCCGGCGTCTTCCAGTTTTCTTATTGCTGATTGTAAACTATCAGCATAGGCAAGTATTATTTTTTGGTTGCCGCCATGAAAAGGAGGAACCATAATGTAACCGCAGTCATTAATGATCCGGGAAGAAGGAAATTCTATCTTACTTACGGCAGAGCCATCATTTTTCCAATTCGCTACTTCAGCAGTTTTCATTAAAAAAGAATGATGATCGCCATAGGGCCTCAGCGATTCCAGCAGGTAGCTTACCGCAAGGTAACAATCGCTGTATTTTTTTGCAGGTCCTGCAATTTGAAAGGCTATTTCTTTAAGCGACGCGATATTAATGGAATCCCTCACCAGGGAATTTTTACTGATGGTATCACAGGCTGCAGTAATATATTTTTTTGCAAGTGCATTTGCCTTTCTTCCGGCAATAGATGTGAAGGTAACGCTGTAATTTTTGCACCAGAGTTTTCCTTTACCAAAAAGGATGACACCAATTTTTATTTTTACCACATCAACAGGGCATACCAATGAAATGGAATAGTCTTTCCAGCCATTGGTTCCTTTTATCCATTCAACAGAATAAAAGCCGCCCATATCTTTGGTAGCAAGTAACTGGCCATCTTTATCATACAAGCCAATGTTCAGCCCGGCACCTTTTCCTATAATACTGTCTGACCGCATGGTTGCTGAAACAGTGAGTATCCGTATATCTTTTGCAGGAGCAAATACAGAAGCCTGCTCTGCAAAACCTACAGCGTTTTCTTTAGTTCCGGTGATGAGCAGGGATGCTGTTGCGTTGTGCATGTCCTGCTTTACTGCAGTTTTGCCGCCCCAGGACAGGTCCCAAAAGCAAAGCCCGGTTTTTGAAGTATCGCAGGCCTGTTCAAAATTAAGGTTGCGGAAATTTTGAGCGCTTGCTGATGCCAGGCTGGTTAGAACAAAACAGGTGAGAAGTATTTTATTGTAATTCATGGTCATCAAATGTTTTTGTTTTAGCACGATGCACAATGCCCGGCTTATGTATATATTATTTTTTCAAAAACAATTTTGCAGTTTCAATTTCGGGCCTGTTTGAACCGGGCGAATTTGAGATAGCAATGAGTTGTTTGTAATAAGTATTTGCTTTTTCAATATTGTTGCTTTTTGCTGCAGATGAAGCAGCGCCATATAAACCATTGAACCGGTTGGGTTGCTTTTCCAGGGCTTCTTCATAAGCTTGCAAGGCTTCAGCAGGCCTGTTCATCTCAAGTAGCATATCAGCCAACAGTTCTCTTGCAGGTATTACTTCACCGGGTGTAACAGGGTGTTTTTCTGTTTTGTCTTCCATTGCAGCGGCAACGCCCATCAACTGTATAGCTTCATTATTTTTCCCCGTTTTAAATAATATCCAGGCTTCGGCAGTTTTTACCTGTATCATTACCTGGTTGGCATTGTACGAATCCTTCTTTGCCATCAGTGTATCATAGAGGTTGTTTAGTTTTTTTAGTTCTGTCCTGGCTGCATCAGGATCGCCGGTATGAGCGGCACCCAGCGCCCTCGCAAAATGAATAATGGCTTGCTGCCTGGGAAAATTCTGCCAGGCAAATTTTTCGTTATGAACCTGTAAACCGGCAGCTTCTTTCCATAGTTTATTTTCCATTACATATCGTGCAGGAATGGCCGCAAAAGCATAAGCAACCTTAAAATTAAATGGCTGCACTTCATTGATGGTCTTTAAATAATCCCATTGTTTTTTAGCCAGTTCATTGTCTCCCTTTTGGAGGTAAGCATAAACAAGATAATCAAGCCCGTGCAGTTCTTCGTCCCAATGGCCTTTAATGCCGGCAGTTTCGGCATAGCATTTTGCGGAAGCAACAGCAGCAATGTTGGATTTAATGCAATCATCCCAAAGCCCCAGCCTTGTAAAAATATGCGAGGGCATGTGCAGGGCATGGGCAGAGGAAGGGGCAATGGATGCATATTTTCTTGCTGCCGGTAATGCCAGCTCCGCAAGCCCCGGATAATCGTAGCTATGAATGATATAATGCACAATGCCGGGATGATCGGGCTTGCCGGGATACAAAGCAGTTAAAATATTATATGCTTTCTTTTGATTCATGTACGACTTATCAGCAGGGTCTGCTGTTGCAGTAAGCGCCAATGCATAAAATATGCTTGCTTCTTTGTCATCGGGATAAGCAGCATATATTTTTTCCATTAAACTTTTATAATTGAGAGAACGGGTTCGATGGTCTGTTTTATTCCAGTCTTTATAAAAAGCCGCCATGGCATCAATATAATCCGACTCTCTTTTTGACTGTTGGGTAACAGACTGTGCAACTGCAATTGCTTTGGACCCTTTTTCCAGTTCGGGCTGTGAGGGTGGGGCCCACAGCGGATGGTAGTTGCTCATGGCCACTCCCCAGTAAGCCATGGGGCATGCAGGCTCTTCATCAATGATCTTTGCAAAAACTTTTTCCGCCTCGTCATACTCAAAGGAATGCAGAAGCGCCATGGCAAGGTCAAAATCTTTTTTTGTTTTTTCTGAACAGGAAGTTGCAAAGGACACGGTACCAAATTCTTTATCGGGCGGGCCACACAAAATGATATCTCCCCGTTTAAGGTTGATGGCATTGATGGATTCATTTGTTGGGGCCCTGGCTTTCGGGTTGCACGAAATCAATAGGAATAAACTAAAAAACGATATATGGGCAGCCTGCAGTATTTCTTTCATATTCATGGTGATGTTTAAAATTATGTGGGATCTTACCAGGGATGGTATGCCGGGTGATGCTGGAGAATAAAGTAACGATAATTTATTTAGAATCCTGCATACTGAATTGTATCCCCGGAATTTTGCCTGTGTGATATTGGAATTTTATTTTTGCCGGCTGATGCTGGCTGAGGTCGGCCAGTTTTAGCGGCAGGGTCAACGGGCTGTCATCGATCAGCAACTTCTCGTGGTTGTAGACCACTATATCAGTCAGCAAATAAAGAAGCGGATGGCTGGCGGTAAGCTCTGCAGGAATGGTAATGATTGTTTCAGGAAAAACAGGGGAAGTTTCACCTGTATGTTGGTGAGTTGCCGCATACCGCAGTATTGTTTCTTTGTTGAGTGTAAAAATGGTGCCAAGCAGGTGAACAGGGTTTCCTGAACTCTTGTTTCCTAATTTACGCCGCATTCTTTCCCCCAGATCAATTAAAGCGGCTTGCAATGTAATTTGTTCCGGGATGATGATCGTTTTGGATGGTAACTGCGGCACTATATTCATACAGAGGGCAACCTGCGGCTCTGTTTTCAGGCCTTGCTGCATGGTTTCGCAGATAAAAATATCAACCGGTTCATTTGGTGGCAACTGCCATGTTGTGGCATCTGCTTTTTCTATGCGGTGAATATATTTTTCCAGCTGAAGCGTGCCCACCAGTTTTTGCAGGCAATTAAAACTTGTATCATTCACTTCCAGTAAGGTAAACTGTATTTGCTCTTCACTAAAACGGGCAATAAGGGGCAGCATGAGTGTTGCAAAAGGCCCGGTGCCGGTGTATAGAATATGAACAGGCCTGCCTGCATTTGCTTTCAGCATATCACCGGTTGCTTCGGTGATGCCATCCATAAATCTTTTGGTGCGATTGTGGTCTTTAATGCACATGGCAGCCCAGGTAAGGCCTATGGCACTGCCACTGTTGAGTAAGTTGTCTTCCCTGTTACTGTCTTCAGCAATATCAATACCTGTGATCTGCAGCAATGCCTCATAAAGTTCATCACAGGCAGTAAATAATTTTCCATACGCATTTTTTTCAGCATCGAGGATGCGGCAGGTGATGGAGTTTATGTGTGAGCGGTAAGACATTATTTTTTTGCTTACCCGGCTCACCTGAGACGTGACAAGGTCATTCTTTAATGAGTTTTTATTGTGCCGATAGCTTCCTGGTTGCTGCTTCCAATTCTTCTTTTGTAATTATTTTGCCACGGTACAAAGATTCTATTCTTGCTAATTCAGCCTCTGCATTTCTTTTGAGCCTGCCCTTGTATTCAGCCGGTACAACCAGTTCGCTGGGGATGCCCGGAATATCTTCAATGGCATAGTCGAAAGACAGGTGTATCTCTACTTCCTTGCTGCGTTTATTATTTAAAACAACAGTTCCGGTAATATCGGCGTATGCATTACCCAACGCAGAAAAGGTGAGATTTTTTACTTCCCATACCAGTATCTGTTTGTTTTCGAGGGCGCTGTGTGGCAAGGAGTTTACAATATTTACATACCTGAACCTGTCATTGGTGCCGGTTGCTGTTCCGAATTGCAATGACTGCCCTTTATAAATTTTAAAACCGCTGGTTGTGTGCAATGTATCGTCTTCAAGAATGGGTATGTGCGATGCAAGAGCCTGCTCTTTAGTGATGAGATATTCCTTTGGTAAGATCAATTCGCTGGTGGTGCCCGGCAGGCGGCTGCCCATGGCCAGCTCGAAAGCAAGTGTAAAACTGATCAATCCTTTTGAACCATCCCTGTAAACAATGGAGCCTTTTACATGAATTTCGGAACTGCCTGTGGGAGAGTAGCCGTAATGAGACAGTTCCTGAACAACCACGCTGTTATTTTCCAATGAAGAGAAAAGTGTGCTGATCTTGCTGATATAGCGAAACCCGATAAAATCGTTGGCTCTTTTACCAATGCGCAGGGTTTGTCCCGGGTAAATTTTAAAGCCGCTGGATGTGTATAAGGTGTCGTTTTGGAAACGGTGTGCTTTATTTTTTTGTGCAGCCAGCAAAAGCGGACAAAGAAGTGCAAGTAAGAGTAAATGTTTCATTGAGTGTGTTTATTTCGGATAAATTATTTTACCAGCAAGGCACCGGTTATTTTTTTCATCTGGTGCAGATGCCGCTGTGTATGGTATAAAACAAAATGCAGCAGTTCCAGTTTGGTTGCATCTCCCATAGGCAGGCCGGTAAGCAATTCTTTCAGATTTGCCTTGCCTGCGTTTTCTTTCAGCAGTCCGAAGGCCTGTTTTAATGCTTCAATAGTTTGTTGCTTTTGATAAGGCCCTGGACCAGGTATTATAAAATCCGGCGATTGCATTTTGGTTGAAAAATCGAGGAATGTTTTTTGAAAACCGGCAACTTTTTCTGCAGGGTCTCTTCCTGCTTCCGGAGCTTCTTTGAGCATAGCGCCTGCCAAACCGTTGATCGATTTGGTTACATGGCTGAATAGCTGGCCGGCCGTCCAGCTATCTTCATAAGGAACGGTGTTTACCTGGGTTTCATAAAGCGATTCCATTAAGCCACCCATATCTGATACGGCTTCGCCGATTGCGGTTAGTAATTCGTCTTTGGTGGAGGTTTCTGTTATCATGAGTAGTTATAATTTGTTACTTAAAGTAACGGAATTTTGTTTAAAAGGAATGATTTAATTGCTTCGGAATATTTGAGCCAGCGGGGGTAGTATTATGCCTTTTCTTCGTGTTTCCTTCGGGACTTGTTCGGGAATGCTTCGGGATTCGCCCTGTTTTTCCGAATAAGTCCCGAACAAGACCCGAACAAGGTCAGGCTGAGACAATTACCGGATAAGGCCAGGCCGGGTGGAGGGAATTATGGTTACAAAAAATAGTCAATTTTATTTTTGATTTTTTTTTCAACCTTTTTTAAAAAAGCATTTTTGTAACGTTACAGTTTTTGTTTTTGAAAAATAGTTACAATTTCACTTCATGATTATTTAGTTGAAAAAATGTAACCATTTATTGACTGTGAGGACAGGGAAAGGCAGCGCATTCATCAGTTCTTCGGCTGATCATGGAGAATATAATTTTCCCGGTACCAGGGAGTATAATGATCTGCAACCGCTATTTCCAGTAAAAAGGAATGGTATTTACCTGGGTTTCATCAAGTGATTGCATTAAGCCACCCATATCTGATACGGCTTCGCCGATGGCGGTTAGGATTTCTTCTTTGGTGGAGGTTTGTGTTATCATGAGTGATTGTTTATCAAATGGCTAATAAGTTGTGAATTTTAGAAAATTGTTTCATGAATGCCTCTAAGGAAATATTAGCTCCTACATAATTTGCTATCTCAGATTTGTACATTCCTATTTTTTGATTATTAATTCCCAAAGATTCTAGATATTCCTTGTAATTAGTTTTTTTATTCCATTCATGCCAACTTTTGGATTGCAAATAACTTTCCACTAATTCTTCAGGATAAGACCTTTCAATTTCGGATTCATCTAGAATAATCACTGCACCGGAATGTTTACTATTAATTTTTTCAATCCTGCCTTTTTCCTTGTTTTGGTAGCTATTTAGTTTATCAACAATTGCATACGCAATTGGATTTAGCAAATTAAATCCTCTTTTATAATGATCTGATAGTTCTTCAATAATTGCAGACATGGTATTAGCTGAAGCGGCAGAATCGATATCGTTGCCCGACGGAATTATGAGAGGTCTTTCGTAAATGTGTTGATTTCTATCTACAAATGAATTAATGAGGTCTTTTAAAGAATTTTCACAATACAGAATTTTTGGAAAATAGTTATTTAGAGTTGATCCTAAAATATCGTGCACTAGCAATTTGCATTCACTAGGTTTAAAACCATTTGCTTCTTTTGAAAGATGCTTAGACCTATGTTCAGAATCAGTCCAATAAGCAGTACTGTCAATTAGTTTCCCATCGGCCAAACAATATACTTTTGTGTTAGATTGCGATTTTGCAGCAAATGCAATAAGGTAAGAAGAATGAGTTGAAACAAAAAAAACAAGATTCTCAGCTTCTTTTAATTTCGCTTCTAAAAGTGAATGGATTTCCTTGTGAAGTTTAGGGTTAAGATGTGTTTCTGGTTCATCTATTATTACTATTGTTAAGGTATATTGTATAGGCTTAATTTTATCCAATTCTGTTTTAAAATACGCTAGAGTTTTATCTCCTGAAGCAGCCGATGTTTTTGCATCTGTAATAGAAAGCCTTGCTTTTGGACTATTCTCAAATCCATATCTACCTAAAGAAATAATTTCACCGTCATCATCTTTCCCCATTTCTTCTATGATATACAGGTCTTCATTTGAGAACTTTCTAGATATATTCGAATTTAAAGCTGGATTGAAAAAAGGAGACAGCACACTAATTGATCCAATGATTTTTATTTGCTGAGAATATGTATTGCCTTTTATTGCTGAACTGGTTTGATTCTTAAGATAACTATGATATGGATAATCTTTATGAATTGAAACAGATGATAAATTAGCAATACCAGCTAATAAGGAAGATTTTCCTGACCGATTTTCCCCCACAATATAATTGATACTTGAAATTTCCTTTAATGTTAAATCTGATATCCTCCCTGAATTTTTGATTTCAATGTCCATGCTTATTTTAGTTTCTAAGACAATGCAATCAATTTCAAATTCACTTTCATCGGCCCAAGCAAAAATTTTAAAATATTTATATTCAGAGTTCAAAGGATAAAAATCAAGGAATGTTTCTACTCCATCAGCTTCATAAGCTAAAAACAATGATTTTCGATCTTTTGTATATTTTATATTCCATGTTATATTTTTATGTCCTGTGTAAGTTTCAGACCTTTTTAAAATATGATCTTCTTTGCCTTTAAGATTATATTGAGCCAAATTCAGTCTGTTTGGAAGAGTCCATAATTTTCCGTCCCATTCCCCTACTCCTAAGTGAACATCAATAAACTTATTAAATTCCGGTTCTTTATATCTATCGCCTGGATGATAAAATTCTATATCTTTTGTTTTTGATAATCTGATTCCTAGACGCCAGAATTTTGTATTTGCTTTTGGAGTAATAAGAAGAGTATAGTTATAATCATTTATGTCAAATAAACTATTATAAACATCGTCATTATAGGTTATTAATCCATTGTTTTTAAAAGTATGACCTAACATTTCCATATTATAAATAAAGTTGTAATCAAAATTAAATCATCTTTAGAATAAGCTTCCCATTGGTATGCCGTCAAAGTGATTGCGACGCAACGATGCCTTTGTCTGAACGGGGATTTGGGTGGATTTTTTGGATTAAAAGGATTGGGCCTTATTAATCCAATAAATCTTTACAATCCTTCAAAATCATTGTTCAGACAAACTCCGCTTTGATAACACTTCGGCTCCGCTCAGTGCTCAATAGAGGTATGCGGTACAAGTGAGTGACACAACGATGTTGAGCGATGAACAAATGCTTGTTCCAAAATTGTCTGAACGGGGATTTGGGTGGATTTGTGGGATTAAAAGGATTGGGCATTATTAATCCAACAAATCTTTTCAATCCTTCAAAATCCCCGTTCAGACGTCCCTTATTTCACATACGGCGAGCCAGCCGCATTCTTCACATATTTATTCAGCCACTGGTTTTGTTCCCAAAGCATGTGCAGTATATTTTCTTTGGCTGCGTAGCCGTGGCTTTCGAAAGGCAGTTGCACAAAACGCACGGTGCCGCCGTGGCCCTTGATGGCATTGTACAGGCGTTCGCTTTGTATGGGGAAAGTGCCGGGGTTGTTGTCGGCTTCGCCATGTATCATGAGCAGGGGTGTTTTAATTTTGTCGGCATAACTGAATGGGCTCATGCCATTGTACACTTCGGGTGCCTGCCAGTAAGTGCGCTCTTCATTTTGAAAACCAAAAGGCGTGAGGGTGCGGTTGTATGCACCGCTGCGGGCAATGCCGGCTTTAAAGAGATTGGTATGTGCCACCAGGTTTGCCGTCATGAAGGCGCCATAACTGTGGCCGCCAACAGCAACACG
>Ga0193752_1000065_pt1 | contig 158186 bp, 134 predicted proteins | sample H1c1metaG_FD_144924 | JGI IMG/M metagenome (GOLD analysis project Ga0193752, IMG submission 144924) | Soil microbial communities from a riparian zone of the East river system, Colorado, United States - H1c1 | ecosystem: Environmental > Terrestrial > Soil > Riparian zone | place: USA: East...
AATTCTTCCAACAATACTTAGCCGTTGCCAGATTTTTGATTTCAAAAGAATCACAATAAATGATACTGTAGCTCATCTCGAAGAGATCTGTCAGAAAGAAAACATAAAGGCAGAAAAAGCCGGCCTACAGGTGATTGCTCAAAAAAGTGAAGGTTGTTTGCGTGATGCGTTGAGCATCATGGATAAGATTGTGAGCTTCACGAATGGTGAGCTTACATATCAAAACACACTTGAGCATTTGAATATACTCGACGCAGACTATTATTTTAAACTGATCGACAGCATGGAACAGCAGGACCTGGCTTCCGCGTTGCTGTTATATGATGATATCAACCGCAAAGGTTTTGAAGGTGATATGGTAATGAACGGGTTTGCAGAGTTTATTCGTAACCTGCTTGTATGCAAGGATGAGAAAGTGGCCTGTTTACTTGAAGTAGTTGAAAATTTCAGGGATAAATACACCTCAACTGCGAAAAAAATAAGTATAGCCTGGCTGGTCAGCGCATTAAATGTGCTGAATGAGGCGGAAATTCAATACAAGGCAGCACGAAATAAGAGACTGCATGTTGAATTAGCGCTGATCCGTCTCAGTTATCTCAACCAGGCAATCGTTTTATCAAATGATAGCCAGGGCATTTCAAAAAAAAAATTAGTTGAGACGACCCGACCGGTTGCCTACAGGCAATTGCCCATGATGGAAGCTGTGCCTTCACCAGGCAAAAAAACCGGTATACAAAAAACCGGTACACAAAAAACAAAGGAGCCAGCCGGGCAACATACATCAAAACTTCTGATCGAGGAAACGGAATCATTTAGTGATCCCATGGACGCTGACGCAACAACTAAGAAGATTGCAGAGCCTGTTCCAGTTGCAACTATCAAAAAACCTTCAGCAAAAGCAACGAGGATCGGATCGCTTGAAAACATAAGGCAAAAATTCGCAAATAATCCGAATGATGCAGAAAGTAATCGTCCAATTCCACTTAGTGATGAACTTTTAAAGCAATATTGGGAAGGATATACAAACATCCTCCGCGAAAAGAAAAATCCGGCAGTTCAAAGCTTTGACCTTGCAAGGCTTACAATTACATCTGACAATTCATTTGAAGTATTAAGTAATAATAACCTTGAGCATCGTTTCATCGAACAGGAAAGAAGATTTTTGTCGGAGTTTCTCCAGGAGAAGTTTAATAACCGTTCTTTAAATTATTCGATCAGTGTTTCTGAAACACCGGTGCATCATATCCAGATGGAAAAAACGCTGAATAAGAAAGAACAGTTTCTCCAGATCGTGGAGCAATATCCAATCATCAGGGAACTGAAGGACAGGTTAAAACTGGAACTGGATTATTGATCAAATAGCTTCGATTTCTGGAATAAACAAAGATTAATCTACTTCGTCAATTCTTCTAAAACCGATCCTGGCTCTTGGGGGTTGTGGTGACTTAATCAATCCTTCGAGTGCACTGTAAAGCTCATCAAAATTAGCATCATATTGAAGACGCATCGCATTAATTATATTCAAGACTTCCTTGTAATCTGCAGTTATTTTTCTTATCGCAATAAACGCCCTGACAATGGCTATATTCATGTCAATTGCGGTCTTACTTTTCAATATGCTTGATAGCATCGCCACCCCGGTCTCGGTAAAAGCAAATGGAACGGCGCCACCCAGGTATTTTTTGTGTGGTATCACATTTTGTGATACCACTGATTTGATTTCTTCCTCCGTTAATTCGAACATAAAATCTTCCGGGAAGCGTTCGATGTTTCTGCGAACCGCCTGCTTCAATACTCTCGTCTCTACCCCATACATCTCCGCCAGGTGAATATCCAGTATTACCTTTTCATCTCTCAACAAAACAATCTTCTTGAAAATTATTTCCTTGACTACTGTTGTCTGGTGTTTGGATTTTGCCACTTTTTCTTTTTTGTCAGGATGGTCAAAAATACAAACAGCTTCCCAGACAAAATGGTGTCTTTCACTACAAGGATTAAGGTTTTTCACAGCAATTTGCCTGCTTTATTCGGTTGTGGATCCATATTTGTAATCCTCCGGACATTTACCGTTTAACGGTATTTCACAGTTTAAATGTCAGCCTGTAGTAGTTTGACATTCACCAACTGATCGGGCAGTAATGAAATCCTATCGTTAAGTAATTTTTTGAAAAACCGGAATTTATAAAAGCTTACAACCATCCACATTTCGCGCAGTAAGAAGTTATATTCCTCCAGTTCATTATTCATAAAAGAATTATCGACGAAGTAGTGATAATCTTTTTCTATAAAGTTGAGGGCTTTCTCCTTCAGGACCAGGTTGTCTGAAAAATCACAAATCCCGAGCCAGTGCCTTATTGAGATTTTAAAAGCAGGTTCTTTTACTGATTTTAGCTCAGTAACGATAGCATTAACCGTTTCATATGTTAAATTTTCATCGCTGTAAAACGGGGCAATAAGTTCTATCGTATTATTTACTTGTGTAAGGAAAGACGCCGTTTCATGTCTGAGTTCATTATAAAGTTGTAGTTGTTGTTTACAGTCATAAGCTGATCGCGTTGAGTGTTGCCTTGCCAGATCATAAAAATACCAAACCATATCATGATCGAGATCTGATTGTTTTTGCTCCGCTGCCTTTAATTCTACTTCCAGTTTTTCTTTGATACAAGCTGACTCTTTCGCATCATATTTCTGGCCGTCAAAATCAAAACTTTTTACATTGAAATAACCAGTTTCAATATTTTCAAGAATGTCGATATCTGATTTTAAACCTACTATCCTTTTTGGCAGCGATAAATTTTCGCAGCCAAATAATCCGGACCACAGAACAGTTGAATTATCTTTTGATCTTTCTTTTATCAGTTTGTTTAAATCAAACTCCGAAATTTCCCTGTCATCAAAGAAGCCATTAAAGATGGAGGGTAACCTGTATGCTTCCTGCTCCTGTAAATATTTGGATTGAAATGTTGCAGCATCTACTATGGTTGCTTCTTCGGGAATGGGAATTTCAGCATAGATTTTTTTGGTAAGTTGTTGCTGAAGCGAGTCGCGATCTGTAAACAAGGTCCATGCCGATTCATTATTTTGCTCGGCGGCGATATTCAGTTGAGCAAGTTGTTTTGTTCTTTCCTCAACCGGTGGATGCGAGGCCCACTGGTCTTTGTAATTGACCCGGTTTTGAACACGTTCTTTGAGGAACTTCTCATTGACAATAGTTATATTATCCTTTATCTCAAGCCGGTGTTCCTTTGCAACAAGGTGCATCACCGTCTGATGGTCGTGATACATATTATCTGCCACCAGTTTCTCTTTAAAAAGGTCGTTGTATTTACTTAAAACCATATTGTAACTCGCATCGGCCAGATCGAGGCGCCGTAGTGCCGTTATAAGACTATCACTTCCACTTACACTGGCGGCAACTGCATCTGCATGAAATTCCATTTCACGTGACAATGCCATGTAATTTTTATTGATAAGCGCATACATTCCCTGGAGTATCCATTGGATACATCTTACAATTCTTACAGTCAGCGCTGCAAACACGGCGAACAGGCCATGAATATTGGCCCAGACATTCAGCGTATTACCATATCCACTATTGTGATAAAGCATATTGTAAATGACCTTGTTCACGTTGTAAACAAAGCTTCCCAGTTTCATACTTCTTTGCGAGAAATGGCCAAATTCGTGCGCAACAACGGCTTTGAACTCACTTACCGTGAGTACGTTTACCACGCCAAGGCCGATCTGGAGATTTTTTTTGACGGGCAGCATCATGCTCCAAAAGCTGCTATCATAAAAAACACAGGCATTTACCTCCGGGGAGATATAGATCTTTTTTGGAAAACTGGTTTGTGTCTCATGGCTAAGCTTTCGGATGAAAGCAAACAGTGCAGGTTGTTCGGTCTCTTTGACTTCAATACTATTTGAATGATCAAATTTTGAGACTGCAAAAATAAACTTGATCAGAAAAAACAATACCATGATCCCCAGGCCAATTAATCCCAAACCGATCATAAGGGTGATGAATTTTGGAGCAGCCAGTATCAGTGCCACACCTCCATATACAGTCAGGATGGCGAGGATTACCGCCAGGCAGATCAGCAAAACATACACGATAAAGAATAATATGATGGATGTGAGGACTTTTCCCACCTCCTTTCGAAAACTGACAGAGGTTTCTTTTAAAACACCGCGGTCTTCGGTGGGGGAAGGTGGATAAACCACTGAGGGAGAAATCATGTATGCAGTATTTAAAGGGTTCGGTCCCTCAAAAAACGAAAAAAAACGAACATTTCAAAGCTTATGCTCATTTCCTCAATTTGCCTTAATTTCGACGCTCAATCTGATAAAGAACAATTTAAAATACAATACCGATTATGGCGGAAACGATATTAATGCCCCGACTTAGTGATACCATGACCGAAGGTGTGATTGCGGCCTGGCATAAAAAAGTTGGAGACACGGTAAAAAAAGGCGATTTGCTTGCTGAAGTTGAGACCGATAAGGCTACAATGGAACTCGAAAGTTATAAGGACGGTACTTTGCTGCATATCGGAGCTGATAAAGGCAACAAATTACAGGTAAACGATCTGCTTGCGATCATTGGTGCGCCAGGCGAGGACATTCAATCGCTCCTGGGAGGTGGTAAAACATCAAACGGCGCTAAACCTGAATCAAAGGAAGAACCGAAAAAGACGGAGGAAAAACCGGCCGAACCAGCCACTGCAACAGCAGAACAAAAAGCAGCCCTGGCACCGTCCGGGGGAGAAAAACTCGACCTTTCCACGATGCAGGAAGTGATCCTTATGCCAAGGCTAAGCGATACAATGACCGAAGGAGTAATTGCCGAATGGCATAAAAAAGTCGGTGATGATGTGAAGAAAGGAGACTTACTGGCAGATGTTGAAACCGACAAGGCTACCATGGAACTTGAAAGTTATAAAGCCGGGAAATTATTATATATCGGTGCTGAAAAAGGAGATAAGGTTCCTGTAAATTCATTGCTTTGTATTATCGGGGAAGAAGGAAAGGTAGATATCAATAAAATTGTTGCTGCTGCAAAAGGTGGAACAGCTTCAGCGGGTGAAGGTGCAGCGCAACAGCAAACAGCCGATACTCCAAAAGCTGATGCCGGGCAAACAGGATCAGCATCAACTGCAACTGCTTCAGCTGGCCAGGCAACTTCTCCGAATCCATCAGTGGAAAATGGAAGGGTTAAGGCATCTCCCCTGGCTAAAAAGCTCGCTGCAGAAAAAGGTATTGATATCACTGCTGTTTCAGGTAGCGGTGATAACGGAAGAATTATAAAAGCAGACATCGATAACTTTAAACCTGGCGCTCAGCCAGCTCCTAAAGAAACAGCAGTTGCTGCTCCATCAGGTAAACAAGTTGCTTCCGCACCAGCCGGCCAGGTTAGTTTTGACGAGGTTCCTGTTTCTCAAATGCGTAAGATTATAGCAAAGAGACTTGCTGAAAGCAAATTCTCAGCACCGCATTTTTACCTGACTATGTCTATCAATATGGACGCTGCTGTTGAAAGCAGGAAGAAGATAAATGAAGTTGCAAAAGTTAAGATTTCATTCAATGATATGGTGCTGAAAGCATGTGCCGTTGCTTTGAAACAACATCCTAAGGTTAACAGTAGCTGGCTGGGTGATAAGATCAGGTATAACCACCATATAAATATCGGTGTTGCTGTAGCTGTCGAAGAAGGTTTGTTGGTACCTGTTGTTCGTTTCGCTGATACAAAGTCACTATCACAAATTGGGGCAGAAGTAAAAGACTTTGCTCAAAAAGCAAAAGATAAAAAACTTCAGCCAGCTGATTGGGAGGGAAATACTTTTACCATTTCCAACCTGGGTATGTTTGGGATAGATGAGTTCACAGCTATTATCAATCCTCCTGATGCATGTATACTTGCGGTTGGAGCTATCAGCCAGGTTCCTATAGTAAAAAATGGTGCTGTAGTACCAGGAAATATCATGAAGGTGACCCTGAGTTGCGATCACCGGGTGGTTGATGGAGCAACCGGATCCGCATTTTTGCAGACACTCCAGGGATTATTGGAAGAACCATTGAGAATGCTTGTTTAACGATCTTTGCCTTGAGAATGGTTATTTAACAATCTTTATCTTGAGAATGATTGTTTAACAATCTTTACCTTGAGACTGCTGGTTTAACAGCGGTTATCTCAGTAACTGGGTAGTCTGGACACAGAACAAGTATTTGAGTTTATAAAAAAATAGTTCAGCTTTAACAAGCCCTCAACATCATGTTGGGGGCTTTTATTCTTAAATGACCCCTCCGGGTCATTTTTAGTTTTGTGTTGCCAGTTTTAGATTGTGATACCAGTTTAGATTGTGATACCAGGATTGACGGAGAAAGATCTATAGGTTTGGGTAATAAAAAGCGCCTCCACAATTATAGTGAAGGCGCTATTTCATAAATACCCATAGAATTAATGTACCGTTAAATACCTATAGAATTAATGTTCTATTGCGAGAGTTTAATTTCACCTGCATCAGCTGCCTGGCCATCTGTTACGGCTACATTATCTTTCGCTGCATTTTTAAATGGTGGTTTAGCCTCAATGATAACCCGGTAAACGCCGGCTTTAGCATCCTTGATTTCATATGCACCATCCTTAATTTCTGTTTGTAAAGTATCTGAACTTGATAAAGCCCATGCTCTGCTTGCGCCTTCTGCCGGTGACACCTTTCCTTTTATTGAACCATTCTCTATTCCTGTAAAGGCAAATAATCCTGCAACAGCTATACTGAGCGCAGCAGCTCCTAATCTCATTCTTTTCATGATCAAATTTTTATGTGATTAATTAAGGTGAAGGCGGAACTTTTCCCGCACGTCAAATATTGAAAAAGTTTTGCGGCCGGGCTTTGGGTTCATATAGTGTTTCAAGGACTGTGCCAAAAAGAATTATGAATTATGAGTTATGAATTATGAAACCATTGTAAAACCCATCATTACTCATAACTCTCTAACTTATCACTCACTCCTCACTCATCACTCATAACTCATAACTCCTTATCCGCTTTTTTTAACAGAATAATTCCCCAAAATGACCTAGATTTGCAAAACTCATTTCCTCTCTATCTGTTGGCTTATCGGTTTATTCCTCTCTCAAAACCAGATAAGCACTTGATTAGCAAGCGGTGGTGTTTAATAAACGTTTTAACCACGAGCACATTTTTAAGTATCAGCCATGTGGTTCATAAGCTTAGCTTAGTGGCGCACGATACGCATTTAAATTCTTTAATTTGTTATTTGACCAATTAAGTTTGATCGAGCCTATTTTAAGGGCCGTCAAAAAAGAGGGTTACCTTAATCCTACACCTATTCAGCAGCAAGCTATTCCAATCGTATTACAAGGCAGAGATTTATTGGGATGCGCACAAACCGGTACCGGTAAAACAGCTGCGTTTGCAATGCCTATCCTGCAATTATTATCTGCCGCGAAACCAGTAAACCCATTACAGAAAAAGATCCGGGCACTGATCCTAACTCCCACAAGGGAACTGGCTATCCAGATCGAAGAAAGTCTTCGCAATTACGGAATCTATACCGGTTTAAGTCAGCTCGTTATTTTTGGCGGTGTGCCCCAGAATGCTCAGACCAATGCATTGCGCAGAGGTGTTGATATACTGGTCGCGACTCCTGGCCGTTTACTTGACCTGATGAACCAGGGTTTTATAGATCTTCGTTCCCTGGAAATATTCGTACTCGACGAGGCTGATCGGATGCTTGACATGGGTTTTGTGCATGACGTTAAAAGAATCATCACAAAAATTCCTGCTAAACGTCAGACCTTGTTTTTCTCTGCGACAATGCCTGCGGAAATACAAAAATTAGCCGACACTATTCTTTCGAATCCTGCAAAGGTTGAGGTTACTCCTGTGTCTTCTACTGCCCAGACAATTACCCAATCACTGTATTATGTTGGCAAGGGAGATAAGAAGTCCCTGCTGAATCATTTGTTGCAGGATCAGGCCATCGAAACGGCTCTCGTATTTACCCGTACAAAACACGGCGCTGATAAAGTACAGAAAGACCTTTCAAGAGCTGGTATAACTGCCGAAGCTATTCATGGTAATAAAAGCCAGAATGCAAGGCAACGTGCACTTCACAACTTTAAAACCCGTCAAACCCGTGTGTTGGTAGCAACTGATATCGCGGCAAGAGGAATAGATGTTGATAATCTTTCACATGTCATTAATTTCGATCTTCCGAATATACCAGAAACATATGTGCATCGCATAGGCCGTACCGGTAGAGCCGGTGCCAATGGCATTGCGATATCATTTTGTGATGCAGAAGAAAGAGAATTCCTCCGGGACATAAATAAGCTTATCGGAAAAACCGTCCCGGTTATTGCTGAACATCCGTTTTCAATGAATGCTCCTGCGGCCCATCAACAACGTTCTTTTCAAAGACCTTCACCGGTTCAACAAAGCCGTCGCCCACTAGGCAGGAATGATCAAAGAAGCAGTCAAAGAAATGACCAGGGAAACGATCAAAGAAGATTTACTCCTGGTAAGACGCTTTCATCACACAATAATTAATAGATATAATTTCTGTTTTTATAAGGTCAACCGGTAAAATGGTTGACCTTTTTTGTGTTGAAATCCATAACTTGAATTGCTTTGATACATGCATCGACCATACAGCTTCTTCGCATTCACTTCTCTTTATTTTTATTGCCTGTATATCTTTTCGCTATTGGTGAAGTTCCCGATCTCAACATTTCGGACGCTGTAATAATTTTCTTAATTCTTCACCTGCTGGTTTATCCATCCAGCAATGGTTACAATTCATATATGGATCGTGATGAGGATAGTGTTGGGGGCATTTTGAAACCTATGCAGCCAACAAAACAACTCTATCATGTAAGTCTTGTCATGGATGGCCTGGCAATCCTCGCAGCCTTCACCATCAGCCTTGTGTTTGCTGCCTGTCTTCTTGCATATATACTGGCTTCAAGAGCGTATAGCTACCGGGGCATCCGTTTAAAAAAATATCCGGTGGCCGGCTACCTGACTGTCATCACCTTCCAGGGGGCAATGGTTTTTTTTATGACTTATCACGGGAGCAGCCAGTCAAAAACGCTGAACATTCCAATGCTGGCTCTGCTGGCAAGCAGCCTGCTCATTGGTGGGTTTTATCCGCTAACCCAGATATATCAACACCAGGCCGACCTTAAAGATGGTGTAAGAACAATTAGCTACAAACTCGGTTATCGCGGAACTTTTATCTTTACTGCAATCATATATGTTTGCGCGATGATTGTATTGGCACAATATTTTTATATGGTCAATGAGCAAAAAAAACTTTTCATCCTGGCAACTTGTATGCTTCCGGTTCTCGTATATTTCTTCAGTTGGGCAGCTAAAGTTTGGAAAGACGTTCGAAAAGCTGATTATTTGAATACCATGCGAATGAACCTTATCGCTTCCGTTTGCACAAATCTGGCTTTTTTCACTTTGTTAATTTGGAAACTTTTTGAGTAAAATACTATCTATAGGAACTGCAAACCCGGTGCATAAGCATGAGCAGTCTGAAATACTCAACTTCATGCAAATGGTCTATGCATTTGGAGAAGTTGATAAAAGAAAACTCAGATTCTTATATAATAATTCCGGCATAAAATCGCGTTATTCTGTAATACCTGATTACTCATGCACCTTGCCGGATTGGAAATTTTTTCCGCATGGCGAAAACCTTGAGCCTTTTCCTTCGATAGAATTAAGAATGAAATGGTATGATGAGCATGCAGCACCTGTTTCAATAAATGCCATATCCAATTGCCTGGAAGGATATCTTGAACCTGGTAAGATCACCCATCTTATTACTGTCAGCTGTACCGGAATGAGTGCACCCGGACTTGATCTTCAGATCATGGAGCAGATGAACCTGCCTAAAACAATCTACCGGACTTCGGTAAATTTTATGGGTTGTTATGCAGCCATTCACGCACTCAAAATGGCTAATGATATTTGTATTGCTTCACCGGCAGCGAATGTGATGATTGTTTGCACCGAGCTATGTACCCTGCATTTTCAGCGTGATTCGGGAATAGATAGTGTTGCCTCTTCTTTGTTATTTGGGGATGGAAGTGCAGCAGTGCTTGTTACAAGCGATCAATCGCCAACACCCGGTTTACATCTTGACCATTTTTATTCAGAAATTATTCCAAGAGGTAAAAAAGATATGACCTGGGAGATTTCATCCCGGGGTTTTTTAATGACCTTAAGTGGTTATATACCCGAGTTGATTGAACAGGACTTTGAACCCCTTGTTAACAGGGCTTTGGAAAGAACTGGCTTCAGAACTGACCAGATTATGAACTGGTGCATTCATCCGGGTGGAAAGAGAATACTTGAAGCCGTGGGCAAATGTCTTCAACTTTCAAAAGAGGACCTGAAATACAGTTATCAGACCATGGAAAACTTCGGGAACATGTCTTCTCCTACTATCCTTTTTGTGCTGAAAGAAATTCTTGCTGAAATGCGCCAAAAAGGCGACCCTGAAACCGCCTCCAAAAACCAATCTGTTTTCGGAGCTGCTTTCGGACCTGGTCTTACGATGGAAACCTTCGTAGCTTCGTATTAATGCCTGATTTTTCAAAACGATCTTACCAGAAAGAACTACTCGACCAGGACGATATTCCATTCAGGGATATACTCCGGAATATGGAAGAGTTAAACATGGTAAACCACCTGCTCGGCGGGCATAGTATTACCTGTAAAGGAATCCGGCAAATATTGAATGCCAGGCACCGGCCAGATGATCACGAATGGCTTATCTGTGAGATCGGCTGTGGTAACGGGAACAATCTTGCAGTGATTTATGAATGGTGCCGCGGCCGCAATATCAAAGCAAGATTTATTGGAATAGATATTAACCCCAACTGTATTGCATCGACAAAACCTGCAAAGACCGGTGGAAAAACAACTTATATAACCAGCGACTATCAAAGAGTTAATTTTATTCAGAAACCTGATATTATCTTCTCATCATTGTTCTGTCATCATTTTACCGACGAGCAAATGACTGATCAGTTGTTATGGCTAAAAAATAACAGCATTGATGGCTTTTTTATCAATGATCTTCACAGGCATCCATTTGCGTTTTATAGCATACGCTTGTTGACTATGGCTTTTTCCAGGAGCTACCTTGTGAAAAATGATGCTCCGTTATCGGTGTTACGCGGTTTTAGTAAAAGCGACTGGTTAAGGTTGATGCGCTCGGCAGGAATTGATAATTTTTCTATAAAGTGGAAATGGGCGTTCAGATGGCTTATAGTTATTGTAAATTGAAATATTTCTGTGACTATGATTGCTGAATATGATGTTGCTATAATAGGTGGAGGGCTTGCCGGGCTTTCTCTTGCGATTCAATCAGCAAGAGCCGGGCACAATACCGTGCTGTTTGAGAAAGAACGATATCCTTTTCATAAGGTTTGCGGTGAATATATCAGCTTCGAAAACTGGAATTACCTTGAGGATCTTGGAATTCCGCTTAGCGATATGAATCTTCCTATGATCAATCGCCTCCTCATCAGTTCGCCAGAAGGCCGGGCCATTGAAAGCCGGTTACCGCTTGGGGGATTTGGTATTAGCCGCTACCTGATTGATGATCTCCTTTATAAAATTGCCGTAAAAGAGGGTGTCCATGTAATGCAGGAAACCAAGGTGCTTAATATCAATTTCAGGGATAACAAATTTGAAATTGAAACTACCAGGGGTAATACCAATTCTTTAGTATCAGCCGGAAGTTTTGGCAAAAGAAGCAATATTGATATCAGGTGGAAACGAAACTTCACCCTGCATAATCATAGCCAGTTAAGTAATTTCCTTGCTGTCAAATATCATATCAGGTATGATTCACCAGCAGATCAGATTGCACTACATAATTTCGACAATGGCTACTGTGGCGTATCGAGGATTGAAGGAGACAAATCCTGTCTTTGTTATCTTACCAAAGCTGGTAATCTCAGAAAATCCGGAAACGACATCAGTAACATGGAAAGAACTATACTGATGAAAAATCCTTTTTTGAAAGATATTTTTACAAAAGCAACTTTTTTATATGAAAGGCCGCTCACAATTTCACGAATTTCATTCGCACGTAAAACACAGGTTGAAAATCATGTGTTGTTACTTGGAGATGCAGCTGGATTGATTGCCCCATTATGTGGCAACGGCATGAGTATGGCGCTTCATGCCGGCAAACTTGCCTTTGCTGAAATCGATTTGTTTCTCGGAAATCGGATCGATAGGTTTGAAATGGAGAGCCATTACAGCCAACAATGGGAAAAACATTTTTCTCACAGGCTTGGTGCCGGCAGGCTGATCCAGGGCTTTTTTGGTAACGCCACGCTGAGCAACCTGCTGATAAAAAGTGTAAAGCCTTTTCCGAAACTCGTGAGATTGCTTATCCGGCAGACTCATGGAGCACCTTATTAGTACAGGAATTGCTGAGTATAACATGGCGGCATTACTTTAGCAGCATTACTAATGACTAAACAAGCAGCTGTAATGCACCAGGGATGCTTTAGCATTAACATTTGGTTAAACAACTTTTGGTAATTGAACCGTTCCCGCTCAAATTTGTTTATATAAGAAAAATTGTATGCCGAATAACGAACATAAAAAGACATTGGTTCTGGGAGCTTCCAAAAACCCGCAGAGATATAGCTTTATTGCCATAAACCGGCTTAGAAAACATGGTCATCCCGTCGTTGCAATTGGTAAAAGGGAATCCGTGGTTGCCGATGTTCCAATCGGTATCGAGAAAGAGGTGTACCCGGATGTCGATACAGTAACCCTCTACCTGAGTGCACAAAATCAAAAACAGTATTATGATTATATATTTGGCCTTCACCCTAAAAGAATCATATTTAACCCCGGGGCCGAAAATGATGAGTTATATGATCTGGCAGAACTAAAAGGTATAAAACCAATCGAAGCCTGCACGTTGGTGATGTTAAGTACCGGACAATATTGATATCAAGTACTGGACAATATTAGAAACCTCGTATAAATACCTGGCAATTAATTGCAGTTTTCCGAACTGCGGGACCGTTTAAACACGGTCTTTTTTATGTAACTGTAAGAGTTTTTTTGTTTAACTTCTAAACAATTTTTTATCAAACAAGTGTAAAATATCAAAGCACTATCCACGTTTATAACATGTTGGAGTTATCCGCTCCAGCCACTGTAACCTGAAAAATCCAATTCAGATACAGCGAATCCAAACCCTATTGTAAAATTATTTTCCAATGAAAACCATTCAGAAACTCCTGTTTCTGGTTTTGATTTCACAGTCAGTTCCCTTCCTGCTTTCAGCACAAACAGGACCGTCGGTGAAATCTTTAAACCCCGAAAAGCCGATGATCTTTTCAGGATTGCCTGAAAGATTTGAATGCAGCGTTATAGCTTTGCGACAATTGTTTGCAGCTTCAATAAACGATGAGATCAGCTTTTCACTAACAAGGAACGTAACCTTCAGGGGCACCGTAGCTGCCAGGGTTCAAAGGGATCCAAACGTTTTAAGTGTTAATGTCCTTTCCTCTAATTTTCCTGGTACACTACTCAACATATCTCTTATAACGAATGCCGACAAGTCTGAAAAGATAATCGGTCGTTTTTTAAATCCGCGTAATGGCGATGTGTTGGTAATTGAGCAGCAAAATGATCGTCTCTATATCACCAAAGACTTACAAAAGTTTGTTATGACTGAGTGCCCTTTGCCAGGAATGGTTGAAGGTTCAGGCAGTCTGTAAATCCATATCTATGAAAAAGATCTTTTCAGTAATCTTTACAGGACTTCTGACTATGCCGCTGCTGGCCCAGGTTCCATTACTGAACAGCTATTCAGATTCAAGTGCCACAATCTATATTGATTTTGACGGAGAATATGTGGATGGCAGCGGTTGGAATTTCAACGGTCCCATTGACGCGCAACCTTCGGGCCTTAGTCCGGACGCGATCAGGGAAGTATTTGCCAGGGTTGCGGAAGATTACAAGATTTTTAACATTAACATCACCACAGATTCAGCCTTGTATGCCATTGCCCCGCTTAACAAGCGCATAAGGATAATTGTTACCCAAACTAATGGCTGGTATCCTGGTGCCGGTGGAACTTCTTATACAAGATCTTTTAACTGGGGTGATGGCACTCCTGCATGGGTATTTAGCAATGCGCTTAGCTATGACGCAAAAAACATTGGTGAAGCGGTGTCGCATGAGGCTGGTCACACCCTGGGTTTGTACCATCAAAGCACTTATAATGCAAGCTGTACCAAGACGGCCGAATATTCACCCGGGCAGGGAACTGGTGAGATTGGCTGGGCGCCTATCATGGGGATTGGTTACAACCGTAATATGACTACCTGGCACACCGGTTCCAATGCCCGTGGATGTAACGTTTTACAGGAAGACATAAACATTATTGCCGGACCGGCAAACGGTTTTGGATTAAGGATCGACGACCATGCCAACTCGCATGTTGCTGCCAGTGAGATAAATCTTACTGCCCTTGATTTCCAGGCCTCAGGTATGATAAACAATTACGACGACAGGGATGTATTTAAATTTACCCTCATCAGTCCGACAAACCTTCGTATCAGTGCGATACCACAAAACGTAGGTGCTGGCAACAGTGGAGCAAATGTTGACATAAAAGTGGGATTGCTTAGTTCCTTTTCCGATACTATTGGTAAATACAATCCCACAGAGCTTTTGAATGCCGGCGTGGATACAAATCTTAATGCAGGAACCTATTATATAGTAGTGGATGGTGTTGCAAATGAAAACCTGTCAGATTATGGTAGTGTTGGCACTTATGCACTGGCCGGATTTATTGCCAGTGTATTACCTATCCATCATCTTAATCTTACCGGCAAAATTGAAAATGAACTTCATGTTTTGAACTGGGCCTACAGGGCAGACGAAGCTGTCAAGAAAATCAACGTGGAAATTTCAAAAGACGGCAAGCGATTTTCAACACTTGCCGAGTTATCCCCTGAATCACGCAGTTTCTCCTGGAAACCGCTTGACAATTCGCCGGCTTTCTACCGCATAAAGGTGATAACGGTTGCTGATGAAAGGGCCTATTATTCAAACAGCGAGACACTGAAAACTGCCCAGGGAAAAAAGATCGATATCCTGTCAAACATAGTGTCCGGCACTTTAAACATTGTCAGCAAAGGCAATTATAACTTCCAGTTAATAGATGAAACCGGCAGATTGGTTAATAAGGGTGTACTGAAAAACGGGCCGAACACAGTCGATATATCTTCAGCCAGCAAGGGTCTGCTGTTGCTACGTTTACTGGATGGCAACGAAGCTTCGGTGTATAAGTTCATCAAACAATAGCACAGAAAGCACATCTGAAATGTGCGTTTACGTTATTACCATATTGTAAACATCTTCAGGCATATTTTTTTTTCAATAGGTTTTTCGGTAAATTCGGAAAACCTATTGTTTTATGTTATGGAGAAAATTTAACGGAGACCCGATAGATCTCCCAATCATCGAAGCAGTTGAAAATGCCATTAAAAGAGAAACCGCAAAAGGATTCCATCTAAAAGTCTGCATTGGTACCGACTCACAGGTAAAGGGAGCAGAAACAGAATTTGCAACAGTAATCGTTTTTCTTCGCGAAGGTCATGGTGGCTTTATGTTCATACACAATGAAAAGACCAGGCTTAATTACAGCATTAAGGAACGTATGCTTGTTGAAGTTGCGAAAAGTATTGAAATCGCGTATGAGTTATGCGGATTGTTTACAACCTATAATGTAGACATGGAAGTGCATGCTGATATAAATACCAATCCCCATTTCAAGAGTAATGATGCATTAAAGGAAGCAATGGGTTATATCCTGGGTATGGGCTTTGCTTTTAAAGCAAAACCTGAGGCTTTTGCAAGCAGCAGTTGTGCCAACAAGGTTGTAAACTGATTATTGAGCTTTGCCCTTAGCCTCTTCATTCACTTTCAGATTGCATTCTTCAATAAAATGAAGGATCTTATCCCTACCCTGCTTTTTAACCGCACTCGTAACAAAATGCTGTGGCAGAAACTGCCATGTGCCACGCATTTCATTTAAAAATCCTTTAATGTTTGCACTGACAACTTTCTGAGTTTCCTTATCTGCTTTTGTGAAGGCAAGCGTAAAAGGAACTTCCCATTTGCCCAATTTGTTTACAAATTCAAGATCCACATTCTGTGGTTCGTGACGGGCATCAATCAGTACAAATATGTTTATCAGGTTCTCACGCTTGCGGAGATATTGTTCTATCATTTGTTCCCACCTGTTACGGGCGTTTATAGAAACTTTAGCAAAGCCATATCCTGGCAGATCCACCAGGTACCAGGGCTGCCAGGCAACATTTGGTTTGTTTGCTTCTTTATCGCCCACTGATTTTATCAGGAAGTGATTTATCAGCTGGGTTTTACCGGGAGTACCCGAAGTTTTGGCCAGCTTTTGATTATCACAAAGCAGGTTGATCAGTGAAGATTTTCCCACATTAGATCTGCCTATAAAAGCATATTCCGGCTTATCCGGTGGCGGGCATCCCGATAATTCGGGACTGCTGATCACATACTCTGCTGATTTAATTACCATAATAATGGCGCAAGATAAACTTTATCCATCTTAACTTTGCAGCCCATGGCGAAGTACAGTCACGATACCGTTGTTCCATTTAAAAATTCGGCTAAAAGCAAAAAAGAACAGGTGGCAAGCATGTTCGACCAGATTGCTTTCAGATACGATTTTCTCAACCGGTTTCTGTCGGGTGGCATCGATATCTTCTGGAGAAAGAGGGCAATTAGGGAACTGAAACCGCTGGGGGTTAAAAAGATGCTTGATGTTGCTACCGGCACCGGCGATATGGCCATAATGAGCTATAAATACCTGAAACCTGATCATATTACGGGAATTGATATTTCCGAAGGTATGCTTGAAATTGGCCGGAAAAAAGTCGCGAAACTGCTGTTAAATAATCATATAGAGTTATTGACTGGTGACAGCGAGGCAATAAAAGCTGGTCCGGATTCGTTTGATGCCATAACCGTTGCCTTTGGAGTACGGAATTTTGAAAATCTCGAGAAAGGACTTGGTGAGATGTACCGGGTCCTCCGGCCTGGTGGCAAGATGGTTATCCTTGAGTTTTCAAAGCCTAAACGAGTCGTTTTCAGTGGATTGTATAATATGTACATGAACGTGATTGCGCCACAGGCAGGCAAGTGGTTATCGAAGAACAAAGAGGCATATAAATATTTACATTCATCCGTTAAAGCATTTCCAGAAGGCGAAACATTTCTACACATTTTACAACAAGTTGGATTTACAGAAACCACTTTAAAAAGCCTGAGCTTAGGAATATGTACTATTTATTGCGGAACAAAAAGACGAGACTGAACATTTTTGCTATCACAGCCCTGCTGCTGATGACTTCTTCGAACCTGTTTTCCCAGACATATGAACTGAATCTTCCGGACCATGATGATAAAAAATATTATCTCGGTATTGGTTTGATATATAATAGTTCGAGATTTAATGTGACCCATCATCCAAACTTCCTGGCTAGCGATAGCGTAATGGTTGTTGATCCGCAGAACATCGGCGGTTTCGGGCTGGCCGGGATACATACTTACAGGCTGTCACCGAGGTTTGAGATCCGGGCAATCTTCCCTCAGTTACTATTCTCTTACAAAAATCTCACGTATAATTTAACGAACCCAGACGCGACAAAGGAAGAAACTGCAGTCATGACAAAAAGGGTGGAATCAATCCTGCTTGGCTTGCCTGTGCACCTGAAATTCAGATCCGACCGCATCGGCAATTTCAGGGTATATATGTTTGGTGGTGCTAAATTCGAATACGATCTTTCATCCAATTCAACTGCCCGTAAAGCAGAGGACCTGGTCAAACTGAAAAAATACGATTATGGAGTTGAAGGTGGAATCGGCTTCAACTTCTATTTCCCGGTATTTATTTTATCTCCCGAGATCAAAATCAGCCATGGCCTTTCGAATAGCCATAGCCGTGATGTGAACCTTAAATTTTCCAATACAATTGATAAGTTGAATACCAGGATGATACTGTTCTCTTTGATTTTTGAGGGATAAGTATTATCAATAATCATACTCCCTTCGGAACATGTTTATCCTGATTCCCGCAGTAATCACTGAAGTGTTATTATCAATCGTATTGACGTTCGTTGTTTTCAGGCTTCTCAGCAATGCTGAAGCTTCAAAGAAAATATTCTCCTTGATTTCATAAGAAACCAGGAATTGAAAATTGATTCCATTTGTGGGTTCACCACTTGGCAGATCATAACCATAATCTCCTGAACGTGTCGTGTTAATCTTAAAGATATTTACCCCGACGTTGCTATTGCCCGTATCAATTCCTTGTCTCCAGAGATTCAGTCTCGCCGAGGTTTGCCATTTTGGATGCGGTTGATAACGGATAATACCTATCGCCTCAAGGAAGTTTGCTCCCAGGGGATGCGTCATTGGTTGATTATAATGAGTGAAGTTGGCAGTAGAGTCTGAATGGGAATAACTGAAAGGCCGGACTATATTTATTTCACCCTGCAAATCAAGATTTTTTGCACCAAAGGCATCTATGTATTTAGATCCCAGCTGGATGCCGAACTTATTACCCCACCAGCCATTACCAGCCCTGACCTCTTTAAGGTAAAATTCATCCAGCATAAATTGTCCGTAAAATTGAAAACGTTTGGCAACATTCGCTTTAAAATCAAAACCAAGGATGGCATTATCTGATGATCCGTTTTGCTGTTCAGCACCGCGTAAAAAAATGATTGGATTGAGATAGGAAAACTCAAAATGATTCTCCCGGCCAAAAATCACCGCATCAAACAACCCGACATTCAGCCATTTTGTAACGTTGATGCTCAGGTGATGCATTGCGGCATATTTCTTATCAAGCAGGAGATTGGAGGTTCCCGCCGCATTTTTAAACTGCGGGGTGAGTTCCATAAAAAGATTCTGATAATTTATTTTCCAGATGCGTGTATTCAGTTTAAGGAACAGGTAGTTGTTTGCAAAATCACTGAGGAATAAACTCCTGTATCCATTACCGATAAAGTTTTTATCGTAGCCAAACTGAACATCTATGTATTTGGTAACGCCAAAATTGATTGAACCCCTGGCATCAATATAATCCGTTGCGGTAGTTTTGAATGGCTTATAAAAGCCCGCCCCGGGTACTGCCAGGAACTGGTTCACACGTTGCTGCACAAAAGACGGTGCCCTTTCCTGGTTGTCGGTGATATAAGCTGAGAAGCCAATGCGGTTGGCAATTAATCCACGAAGTGTTATTCCTTTTGAATTCAAAAATATCCCATCGCCGTTGTTGTCGCTTTCGGAAGAAATTTGTCCCTGGAACACAGGGTTTACCGCGAGGAAAAAGTCTTTCTCATTTACTTCCAGCAAATGTGCCTTTGTTTTATAAAATGTGTTCCAGAGTGATCGCTTGCTGTAAAAATCGGCAGTGTCGCCGGTCACCCATTCGGGATTGTTCATGAGGAAGCTCCGGAGATTGTATTTATCAACGTTGGACAGGGGCAAGGTCCCGGCTTTTTCAAGGGAATCCGCTGCTTCTACACCAATCACAGCCAGGTGGCGGCTCAAAGGTTTAACAGTGGTAACATTGAAATCAGGATTGCGTTGCATTTTTATTTCCATCCGGTTCAGGAACTGCTGATGTTTGTTCCCCTGAGGCAGATAGGTAGATTGGGAAAGCGTAACTAGTGGTAAGATTAAAATAGCAAAACAGGCAAGCGATTTTGAAATAAATTGCATCATACTTTATTAAGCGTAGTTAATTTAGAATACTATTGTAATCGTACAGAACCTGTCACCATTCAAATACTGAGCCAGTACCGGGCCAGGCATATAATTTTCAAGTTATGCAAAATTACCTGATTAAGAATATCACTATAGTTAACGAAGGCCAATCAGTACATGGCGATGTACTGATAAAAAATGAACGAATAGAGAAAATCGGTTCTGCATTACAGGTTCCTTACCGGGTTATAGAGATCGATGGTGATGCATTGCATTTGCTTCCTGGCTCAATCGACGACCAGGTGCATTTTCGTGAACCTGGCTTAACACATAAAGCAACTATTTATTCTGAATCGAAAGCTGCGGTTGCCGGTGGAGTTACCTCTTTTATGGAGATGCCAAATACGGTGCCCCCGGTGTTTACCCAGGAGCTGTTGGAACAGAAATACGAGATTGCCCGGAACACATCGCTTGCGAATTATTCATTCTTTATGGGTACTTCTAATGATAATACAGAAGAAGCACTGAAGACGAATGAAAAAAAGGATCGGGTGGCCGGTATTAAAATCTTTATGGGATCATCAACCGGCGGATTGCTGGTTGATAATTATCTTAGCCTGGAGAGGCTATTCCGTGATTCAGAAGTATTGATCGCAACGCATTGCGAGGATGAAAAAATCATTAAAGCAAACCTCGAAAGGATCAAGGCTTCAAAGCCAATGCTTGAGCCTGCTGATCATCCCCTGGTAAGGGATGAAAACGCTTGCTTTGAATCTTCACTAACTGCTATCCAGTTTGCAAAGAAAAATAATTCAAGGCTACACATACTTCATATAAGCACTGAAAAGGAGCTGCAGCTTTTCTCGAACATGCTGCCCCTGGAGGAAAAAAGAATCACTGCAGAAGTTTGTGTGCATCACCTGCATTTCAGCGCCGATGATTATGCGTTATTAGGTAACAAGATTAAATGTAACCCGGCAATAAAGGCACCACATAACCGCGAAGCGCTATGGAAGGCCTTGCTTGATGACCGCCTTGATGTAATAGCCACTGATCATGCACCGCATACCGTTGAAGAAAAATCGGGCAGCTATGAACATGCGCATGCTGGTCTTCCATTGGTTCAGCATTCCGTTCTGATGATGTTGAACTATGTTTCACTTGGAAAGATATCTATCGAGAAAATTGTTGAAAAAATGAGTCATGCGGTGGCGACCTGTTTCCAGATTTCAAATCGTGGATATATCCGGGAAGGATATATGGCGGATCTTGTGATTGCTGATTTAAATACTAAAACAACTGTTCAGAAAGATAACATATTGTATAAATGTGGCTGGAGCCCGTTTGAAGGGAAAACTTTGGCGGCCGCTATCACCCATACTTTTGTAAATGGCAACCTGGTGTATGGAAAAGGAAGCTGGGATGAATCTCAGAAAGGTCAGCGATTGAATTTCGACCGCTAACTATTATAACAAGGAACGATTTCTGATAATATGAAAGCATGGAATTAGACAATATAACTTACAATGATCTTTCTCTTTTTCAGCACGAAGAAGAGTATTCCGTATTCCACAAATTGAATTTCACCCGTACGGTTGATGGTAAGGAATGGCTGCTTAAGTTCTTTAAACAACCATTCAAGGATCTTAAAAGTATCCGGGAAACCCAGGATATTATCAGGTCGGTACTTTCAAAAATCAAAGACTGGCCAACCGGAATTTCCAATGGTACAGTGATGGTGATGGCCCGGTTTTATGATAGTAATATTGATTCCATTCCGGGCAGCAACCTGGTGGATGCTGCTACATACAAACTTTTCCATGGACCTGATTTTTCTTTGGTCCGTTTTTCTGTAACCCATTTTGCAGATTTTTTTCGCGGCCTGAAACAACTTATTGCCTTGCTTAATACTGATGATGCGCCACCAACGCTGAAACAATATCTTGAAAGAGCGCGCGAACTCATCAGCCGGCCAATCATCCAGCAGCTGGCCGGCCGTGATCCTTCGGTGAGACTAAGCTGGAAGGAAACGGTTCATTATGGAGGTTATCTGCACCAGAAATATAAAAATTTCAGCTTCGAATTGATCAGTATTTATGGACGGCTTGATGCATGGTTTTCGATGGCTACTGCTATGCAGGTGCATCATCTCAATTTTCCAGAATTTATCGATCAGCCCCAACCACTGATTGAGGCAAAAGCATTGTTTCATATCCTGGTTCCGGGTGCTGTGCCCTATGATGTGAATTTCAGCAAGGAAACCAATTTCTTGTTCCTGACCGGTGCTAATATGGCCGGCAAAAGCACTTTTATCAAGGCCGTCGGCACCACGGTATTTCTCGCACATCTTGGTATGGGCGTACCTGCGGCCAGCATGAAGCTGACGATGTTTGACGGACTTTTAAGCAATATCAACGTAGTCGATAACATTGTGAAAGGCGAAAGCTATTTCTTTAATGAAGTGCAGCGCATCAGGAAAACGATTCTAAAAATAAAGGACAAGGGTAAATGGCTGGTATTAATTGATGAATTGTTCAAAGGTACCAATGTGCAGGATGCCATGAAATGTTCATCAACGGTTGTAAAGGGCCTGATCAAAATCAAAAGTTCCATCTTCATTTTATCGACACATTTGTATGAGATTGGTGAAGAGCTGAAACAATATCCAAATATTTCGATGAAGTATTTTGAAACCGAAGTGCTGGAAGATCAGTTGTATTTTAGTTATCAACTGAAGGACGGGGTAAGTAATGACAGATTGGGTTATTTGATTTTGAAGAGAGAAAAGGTGGTGGAGTTGTTGGAGAGTTTGTAGATGATTGAATACTCTAAGCATGCTGCATTTAAGCATAAAATTTATGACAAGACTTATTTTATTCCTGACGCTGACCTGGGTCTGTTCATCATCCTATAGTCAAAAATCAGGAGCGTCAATAAATGTAAACCATTACGTGTTTGAGGTCGTTGTAAATGACATAAATGATTCAATTAAATGCACTGCCTCGATATACTATAAAATACTAAAGCCCATAAGTTCAATTACACTGGACCTTGCATCAATTAATAACGGAGGCAAAGGAATGAAAATATCATCCGTAACTGCAAATGGACAACCTCTCGTTTTTACCCATGCCGGGAACAGGCTAACCATTGAAACTCCGGGCCAATCTGGCGAACTCAGAACGATTAAAATATCCTACTCCGGTATTCCTGCGGATGGCCTGATTATTTCAAAAACCAAATACGGCAAACGCAGCTTTTTTGCAGATAACTGGCCGGATCGTGCAAGACACTGGCTTGTTTCGGTAGATGATCCTGCTGATAAAGCCGCTGTTGAATTTAAGGTTACCGCACCAACCCATTACCAGGTCATAGCGAACGGCGTCCTGATCGAGGAAACGAACATCGATGCACAAAATAAAGTTACTCACTGGAAAGAAGCCATTGACCTTCCTACCAAAGTAATGGCCGTTGGCATAGCTGACTTTGCAGTTAATCACCTGGACAGCACCGGGGCAATAGATATCTCATCCTGGGTGTATCCTGAAGACCGGGACAAAGGGTTTTATGATTTTGCCTTAGCTAAAGAAATCATCCCTTTTTTTGAAAAACAGATAGCTCCCTTCCCATTTCGCAAGCTGGCTAATGTTCAATCAAAAACAACCTTTGGCGGACTTGAAAACGCTGGAGCCATATTCTATGCGGAACAAATGATTACCGGGGAAAGAACCGGTGAGTCAACCATTGTTCATGAGATCGCGCATCAATGGTTCGGAGACATGGCAACCGAATCGGATTTCTCACATCTATGGCTAAGCGAAGGTTTTGCCACCTATTTGACCATGTACTTCATGGAAAAGAAATATGGGGTTGACTCAGCTAACTCCCTGCTGATTGGTGACAGGCAGGAGGTGAAGGTTTTTACTGCAACTAAACTTCTGCCGGTAGTGGATTCGTCGGTTAAATCATACATGGAATTGTTAAATCCAAATTCATATCAAAAGGCGAGTTGGGTATTGCATATGCTAAGACAGGAAACAGGTGATGAAGCATTTTGGAAAGGAATACAATTATATTATAAAACCTATGCCGGAAAAAACGCAGTGACTGCTGATTTTCAGAAAATCATGGAAACTGTTTCCGGGAAAAACCTGAATCAATTCTTTTATCAATGGCTTTATGTTGCCGGACAACCAAAGCTTGATATCAGCTACAAATATAATCCACAGAAAAAACTAGTGACCGTCACAGTTGTTCAACAGCAACCGACCCTGTTTGTTTTTCCCTTAGAACTCACCGCTTATGGTGGTTCTGGAACGAATACGTCAAGGAGCATAAAGCTGAATGTGAAGGACAAAACCAGTTCAACCGACATCCCGGTTAATTTCGAACCAATCCGGATCCACGTTGATGAACACACGAAACTGCTATATGAGGGCGAATCGGTTGCCCGGAAACGGTGAGTCAAATTTCACAGGCTCAACTCCGTAAGAAGAGGCCGGAAGTTTAGTATGGGGTAATTATTTTAACCCCTTAATGCTTTGATTGCCTTGATTGTTTTCATTGCACTCAGATATCAATGGTGATTTTCTGCAATTCTAAGATTTTAATACTTCCTGCGCGTAAATAAGAAATGGTAAACTGCCGGTTCAATAACGAACCGGCTATTTTCATGCTTGTAAAAACTTTTGGATCTGCTGTGTATGGTATAGAGGCCATCACGATCACCATCGAAGTGAACGTATTGGATGGTGCACATGTTTTCATCGTGGGTCTTGCGGATAATGCCGTTCGCGAAAGCATCCGCCGGGTTGAAAGTGCTATCAAGTCGAATGGCTATCGAATGCCGCGCACTAAACTCGTGGTAAGCCTCTCTCCTGCCGATATAAAAAAAAGTGGATCTGCCTTTGATCTCGCAATCGCTATCGGAACACTGGCAGCTTCAAACCAGATAAAAAACGCTGAGCGACTAAAAGACTTTGTGATTATGGGAGAGCTTAATCTCGATGGAGCCATAAGGCCTATTAAAGGTGCTTTGCCAATCGCCATCACATCATCAAAGGAAGGTTTCAAAGGATTGATTCTTCCCCAACAAAACTCCCGCGAGGCAGGTATGGTTAATAATATCAAAGTCTATGGAGTCTCTCATATCGAACAGGTGATCAGGTTCTTCGAAGATCCAGGTTATCTGACAACTACAGTAGTTGACCTGAACGAAGCATTTATGCAATCACAACAGGATTTTGATGCAGACTTTTGTGATGTAAAAGGACAGGAAAATATAAAACGTTCATTGGAAATAGCAGCAGCCGGTGGGCATAATGCCATTCTTATCGGCCCGCCCGGTGCAGGAAAAACCATGCTGGCAAAGAGACTACCAACAATCCTGCCTCCCCTCACACTTCGGGAAGCCCTGGAGACGACAAAAATCCATTCCGTTGCGGGCCGGCTACCTGAAAATGCAACCCTGATTTCCAAACGTCCCTTTCGTGCGCCTCATCATACCATCAGTGATATCGCCATGGTTGGAGGCGGAATATTGCCACAGCCAGGTGAAATATCACTGGCGCATAACGGTGTTTTATTCCTTGATGAACTACCCGAGTTTAAAAGATCTGTATTGGAGGTCATGCGCCAGCCTATCGAGGAAAGAAAAGTTACCATCTCAAGGGCAAGTGTATCCGTAGATTTCCCGGCGGGTTTTATGTTGATAGCTTCGATGAATCCCTGCCCCTGCGGATTTTATAATCACCCTGACAAGTTATGCAGTTGTCCGCCGGGTTCTGTTCAACGATATCTAAACAAAATTTCAGGACCATTGCTCGATAGGATAGATCTGCATGTAGAAGTTACACCAGTCGCCTTTGCAGAACTGTCTCTTAATACAAAAAGCGAAACCTCCGCCACTATCCGCTCTAAGGTTATTAATGCAAGAAAAATACAAACAGATCGCTTTTCTGGTGATGAAGGAAATTATTGTAATGCCCAGATGTCGTCGAAAATGTTAAGGGATATCTGTACACTGGATAGGTCCTGTGCGGCGCTGATCAGATCAGCTATGACCAGGTTCAATTTATCTGCGAGGGCTTATGACCGTATACTTAAGGTATCGAGAACAATCGCTGACCTCGAAAGCAGTGCTTCTATCAGGCCGGAACATCTTGCTGAAGCCATTCAGTATCGCACCCTGGATCGCGAAGGCTGGGCAGGATGATTAGCTAAGAAAACTTCTGATTGCCATCACCCATCTGCGGTTAGTAAGGGGACCTGGCTGTGAATCGCCGCTTAATTTATTAATCAATGCAATAACGGTTTGACCTGCAGTTTTCCTGATAATTCTCATATCAAGCCAGAAATTGGCATTGCGTACATAGAACGCATCAAACTGGTAGCGGTGAAAAATACTTGCGAAATCTTTTGTCGGACCCCGGTATCCTTTCACCTGTGCCAAACCTGTAATACCCGGCTTTACCATATTTCTAAACTTATAACCATTTACCAGGGAAGAAAATTTAGAGCAATCAGAATGCATATGAGGACGTGGACCAACTATGCTCATATCTCCAATTAATACATTTAAAAATTGCGGAAATTCATCAAGATTTGAGATTCGCAGAAAATGTCCAACCCTCGTAATCCGGCGATCGTTTATCTGTGCCTGCCTGGTATTTGCATCTGAATTAACAACCATGGTACGGAATTTCAGGCAATGGAAAGTTCTTCCACCCATTCCAACCCTGCGTTGAATAAACAGCACTGGTCCACGTGACTCAAGGCGAATTAAAAACGCTATAAGTGGAAACAACCAGCTCAGGATGAAAACACTTACGAAAAGCGATGTAGTTATGTCAAATAGTCTCTTACCACGATAGAATGCCAGTTTGCTGTCAATATGCTGTCTCAAATGTTGGCTGGATGAGGAAGCCACAACGGCTAACTTTTGAATCATTGGGTCCATGGTTTGTTGAGGCATTCGATTAATTTGAATTGATTACGGCTACTGACTCAGAAACATTAACAGCTAAAAATATTTAATTCGGAAAACACTTTCGTCTCTTGGTCAACCAGATAAGGTGACATTTTGAATGTTCAAAACGTTGCTTTCTCCATTTTATTTTTCAGGGTGTATTAAAAATAATAAGATCTCTGATAATCAGCTTATTCGGATTGGTTTATCTGCTATTGTCCTGTAGTAGAAGAAAACTGGAAAAAACGTAAAAATAACCAGCCCGTATTGAGTCTCGAGGACGGATTCTGTTAGACAAAAAGCAAGCAGCATACCAACCACAAACCACAATTGGGTTGACTTTCCCTTTAGGCATAATAGTATTAATCCGGCGATCATAAAAAGAAAAACCGTGAGTCCGGTTATACCCAGGTGAAGCGTCGATTCAAGGAACTGATTATGGGTATTGTAACCAAGAAATCCACGCTCATGCCTTTCCACAGTACCGTAATACATGTCTTTGCTGATATATTTCTCATTTAACTTTTCCTGGGCATTACCAGGCGATAGTCCAAGAATCACCGCGTTATTTTCATCCAGGAGTTCCGCCACATTCTTCCATTGAATAAGCCTGAATTGGAGCCCATTAAAATAAGTACCCTGGCTGAATTTAGGCTGGGAGATCATTGACATATCACCCTCAACAATCTCGCGAAACCGGTTGCTTATTGGATTAACAGTGGCAAACAGGCCAACTATGGTGATAAATAAAACTGAAATTGAGAAAATGGTAATCGACCTGTTACGGACCACCCTGGTTATGAAGGCCAGGACATATAAGATAAATCCTGAAATAATAAGTTTCGAGGATAGCAGGAATAAAAAACCTATGAATAAGGTAAGTACTAAGCCATGAAACCAAAAGTTCACCAGGTATTCTTTCTGATGAAAACGGTCAACAATATCGGTTAATGCAAAAAATATCAGCATTGAGAACAAGACAGCATGTTGTTTGAAAGGACTTACAAGCGCATGGTAGAACCACCAATCACTGCCAGAAGCTTCCCTGAACATAGTTTTGTAGGTAGCGAAAAGAAGGCAGAAAACCACGGCAATCAACAAACTGAATATATAAACAGTGTTATAAAGTTCTAATTGCCTTCGGGAAGGCCGATATAATACAAGAAACAAAGGAACAAATACCAGCGAGCTTTTCAGCTGAAGTTGTCTCAATGTTTCAGCATAATTCGAAGTGTATAATAATGAAAGGATGTAAAGCAGGTAAAACAAAAAACAGCTTAGCCAAAACAGTCTTGTATTTTTCCGGATCTGTTTGTTCTCTTGAATACTAAAGCGGAACAATAATCCGATAAGTGCTAAAAATGCTATAGCAATACTGTTTAATGGGCGTACCGCAAAAACCAGGCTGATAAAAAACAGGGAATATCCTAACAGCAGTAAACTATCCAGGTGCTTTTTTTGCATTATTGGAAAGGAATTATGCACAGGACTAAATCATTGGGGTTTACTTGTTACGGCTTAATCTTACCGAAATGAGATTAAAAAATGCAAGCAGGTAACCCACTATAAAACCGCAGACCAAACCCAATACAACGCATTTTACAAGTTTGGGTTCAAAGGGTTTTTTGTATTTAATAAAATTCTGGAGCACTTTCAATGGACTGATAAACTTCAACTCTTCTTCATATTTCAGCAATTTCTCATTTAACGCAACCGTCTGTGTGTTCATATCCGAAAGATTCACTATTACCGATGAACCAGATTTGCCTTGCAAACTAAATTGTCTCTCGACTAACTTTTTGGTCGAATCCAATTGGGCGATCTGGGACTGCACTTCTCTGATTAATTTATGCAGATCCTGTGTCCTCGCATCCACGCGACTCTTAATGTACTCGCCGTTCTCAAGGCCATAAATTATTGAACGCTGCAATGTATCCAGGATCGTGGTGTCACTCACAAGTACATTGATCCTGAATCCGATGGAATTGTTCTCCACATACAATTTTAATATCTCAATTCCTTCAATCAGGCGAAGCTTACTAATAATACCGGTATTGGTATTAAGGAACCTGGCCAGAATTTCAAGCTCGTTTCTTTTCACCAGGTCATTCCAGTTCTTTAGCACCTCGATTTGTTCCGCATTTGTGAGGACTGTGGACTGAACAATCATCGTAGCCGTATACTTTTTTGGAGTAATATAATAATACAGGATCCCGGCAAGAAGACCAATCAAAATACCCCCAAGGATAAATTTTAGGTTTGTCCTGAAAAACCGGACGATTTTTTCTACGAATTTCAGGAGATCTATTTCATCGTTATTTGAAGAATTATGCTCAGGATAAATGGACATAGGAACGATTCAGATTTTTCGGTTGTGTTAATATGAAGCACTAAAATAATAAACTGAACTCATAATAATATAATTTAAATGCAATGGAACTAAATTATATATCCTTTCCGTTCATACATTTGGTATTAATTTACAGATCAGTAAAACCAATTTGAGATCGATCGTTTAACAAATTCATTATTCCTTGAACTTACGAATGCCAGATTCTTCAACCGGGAAATGCCTGGAACCTTCCTCAATTACCCAGGTATTTATTCGATTCGCTTTGGTGAATAATAGAAAACACTTACCCTTTCTTTGTCTTTTAAACCCAACTGCATTATAATTTGAACAAGCTTGTTTACATAGTTATTCTTAATTATAAGAACTGGTCAGATGTGAAAGAATGCGTCTTATCTATACTTGATTCAACGTATTCCAACTACAAGATCGTGGTGCTGGACAATGCCTCCGGAGACCAATCTATTCAAAAGCTGGAGAACTGGACTACTACAGAAAAATTGTGGGAAAAGATTCATACACCAGAATTGGGTTTTCTTTCAACGCAAAACGAAAATGAGTTGCGACCGGAACTCATTGTTAAGTTTGGTAAGCTTAATCTGATTCAGAATTTACAAAATGACGGTTTTGCTGCGGGTAATAACGTAATACTGAAGTATCTCAAAGATCAAGATGCCTGGATATGGTTGCTGAATCCCGATACGATCGTCGCGCCTGATACTTTGCAGGAACTTGTATCGTACACAAGTCAACAGCCTTTTCGTTCCATCACCGGGGCTACACTTAAAAAATATGATAACCCCTCTGAAATTTATTCGTACGGAGGGGGCCAGATAAACTGGCCTACTGCGACTATCAGGTTTATAACAGAAATTGATGAACTGGGTAACCTAGATTATTTAAACGGCAGCTGCATATTTTTACATGCATCACATTTCGAAACACTCGGTCTTTTGCCTGTCAAATATTTTCTCTACTGGGAAGAGACAGCCTGGTGTTATAATGCGAAAAGAGCAGGTTATAAATTAAATGTTTGTCTTAAGGCCATCTGTTATGATAAGATTAGTGCAACAATCGGAAAAAGTTATCTTTCGGATTTTTACTATACCCGGAATGGCCTGCTTTTCGTGCAGGAATATTCAAAATCAAATCTGAAATATGCCAAATTTTCTACTTTATTAAGGATAGGAAGAAGGTTAATAGCAGGTCAGTTTGATCGTGCCAAAGGCAGCTTATCCGGGCTCAGGGCATTTAATAAAATGAAGCAAAATGAAGATCAGTAAATACCTGCCCTTTGCTATCGTATATTTTTTCTTCAATTCCTTTGGGTTACCCTTTGGGCTGACCTTCACTACCCTGCTCGCTCCGTTATTCTATTATTACATTCTAATCACACGTAAAAAAGACGTCTATCTTCCTTTTCTTTTTTGTTTTATCGTGTACTATCTGATCCAGTCGCACTATGGAGTAGACGATACAGCATACCTGGTGTCTTTTTTAAACCTTTCCGGTGTTTATATATTCGGACAAGCCTTTTATACTTTTCTCAAAGAGGTCAAAGATCCTGAGTTCATATTTACCAAACTCCTGAGAATAAATTTTATTTTATGTCTTGTAGCTATCCCGGTGTATTTCACATCTTTCCAGGATTTGCTCTGGATCAAACAGGATCTTACTGAAGGCATCGATGATTTTCGCCGGCTTAAAATGTTTACTTATGAAGCATCGTATTATGCTACTGTGATGGTGCCCTTGTTTTTTTTCTTTTTGTTGCAGATAATTTTAAAACAAAACAGGATAAATACCATTTTATTACTGGCGATGATCGCGTTACCTTATGTGTTATCTTTCTCCCTTGGTGTAATGAGTTGTATTGCTTTATCACTGATGATCACTTATGTTGCACATTTCAGAAGCCTGACAAGAAAGAGAATGGTGCTTAATATTATTACCACGGCCGCTATTCTAAGCGTAATAATCTTCCTTATAGCAATTATTTTCTTTCCTGAAAATCCATTGTTTGTGAGGATTGAGAATATTCTAAGCGATAAAGATTCTTCGGGGCGGGGCCGGACTTATGAAGCATTTAAACTCGCCCTGATGATTCTCGACCAGAGAGAGGAATTCTGGGGCATAGGACCGGGACAGATCAAATTTCTCGGGGCCGAAATCATCCGTGACTTTTATCTCTATCCGCTTAATCTGACCGGCATGTCAATCCCAAATGCAACGGCAGAGACATTGGTCATCTTTGGATATTTTGGATTATTTCTTCGGATTGCCATTGAGCTATGCCTGTTTTTTGCAACAAAGGTCTGGAACAATTATTTCCAGCTTCTTTTATTTTGCTTTATTTTCATTTACCAGTTTACGGGAAGTTTTACAACCAATACGGCGGAATACGTTATTTGGATCCTCGCATTTACTCATGCATTCCCCCAGTTCGATATTAAAGCGGGTAGCAGGCTAACTCAGAACCAGCAGTAACAATTGACAGTGGGGAAAAACACTACCAGCAGATATCAAATAACAAAAGGAAAATTGAAACCAGCTAATAAAACCAGGATTTTTGTTGATGCCCATGTTTTCGATTCCGAATACCAGGGCACAAGAACTTTTATAAGAGAAATTTACCTCCTACTTGCCGGCAAACCGGATCTTGAGTTATACCTGGCTGCCTTTGACATTCAAAATTTAAAAAAAGAGTTCAAAGACAATGACAGCATTGTGTTTGTACCATACAGGAATAAATCGTCAGTATCCAGGCTTTTATTCGAGTTACCGCGGCTATTAACAAAACTCGAAATAGATATAGCACATTTTCAATACATCGTACCACCAATAAAAAACGCCAGGTACCTGGTGACAACTCACGATGTTATCTTCAACGAGTTTCCCGAAGAATTCTCCCTGAAATACCGGTATTCAAAAAATTTCCTTTTCGGTTATTCCGCAAAACGATCGGATATTCTGACTACCGTTTCGCACTATTCCGAAAGGTCAATCCGGAAGTTTTTAAAAATCCGCAATAAGCCGATCTCCGTAATCCCCAATGGCGTGAGTAAGCGCTTTTTTGAATCATTTGACAAAACTGCGGCTGAAGAATATATTCTGAATAATTACGGAGTTTCACGGTTTGTTCTTTATGTAAGCAGATTCGAGCCAAGAAAAAATCATGTATTAGTGTTGCAATCATTCTTAGACCTGGGCCTGTTTGCTAAAGGTTTTCAATTGGTGTTGCTGGGGCATCGGAGCCTTGAAGTACCGGGATTTGATACCCTCTATAACTCCTTACCTCCCACTGTTCAAAGTTGCATTTTTATAAACAGCCGCATTAATGATAAGGACCTTTTAGAATTTTATCGTGCTGCGCAGGTCTTTGTTTATCCTTCAAAAGCTGAAGGATTCGGAATACCCCCATTGGAAGCCGGGGCGTTAAAGATTCCCGTTCTCTGTTCAAACGCATCTGCAATGAGCGACTTCACTTTTTTTGGCGAAAATCATTTTGACCCCACAAACCAGGCCGAATTCAATAATAAACTGGCAAGGGCAATCGATGCGGGGACAACCGATCCGAACCTGGAATCTATTTCCAATACAATCAGGGAACAGTATTCATGGCAAAGCTCAGCACAGAAACTGTACGAGTTGATTAAACAAGCATCTGTCTGAATTATTTCGAAACCAGTTCCCTTGACTTCAGGGCCTCAATAAACAGACTTTCATATTTATCGATTATAATCTGCCAGCGATATTCCTGGGTGATCTTCTCTACGTTTTTATCGCCGTTTTTTTTGCGGAGTTCAGGATCATGCCCGATATCGATCGCGCGATTGACATCTTCTTCGTTCAAAAAGTAATTGGCATTTTCACCTAATATTGCCCTGTTAAAGATATTGTCGTGGGCAACTATATAACAATGACAACCCATCGCTTCCAGCAAAGAGGGATTTGTACCTCCCACCGAATGGCCATGAAAATAAATACTGGAAAAATACCGGAGATTATTCAGCAGCTCAAAGTCGTAAATAGATCCAACAAACCTGATATCGGGGCTCTTATATCTTTTCTGCAATAATTTCCCGAATTTATTATTTTGGTTTCCGATAATAATCAGCGGCTCAGGACTTGAAGATAGTATGTGGCCCCTGATAATGGTTTCGATATTATTTTCCGGTTCCATCCTGGCTATCAGAAGATGATATCCATAGGGTTCAAGTCCGAAAGCGGTGACCTTCGATTCATCCTGCTGGGTAAACACTTCGGCACCGTAAGGTATATAAGTTGAACTACGACCATATTTATCCTGGATATATTGCTGAATGCCTAACGAATCTGAAATAAGCATATCCCCGTTTCTTACCGCAAGTTTTTCTGCAACCTGCAGGAACTTCTGGGTCTGTTTACTATACTTACTTCTCTTCCATTCCAGCCCGTCAAGATTAATAATATTGATTGCTTTTTTCGGCCACAGATTATGCCATATTGAATTACTGGTATAGCCCAGTTGTAACAGAATGTCAAACCCCCTTCTCCTGGCATCCTGGATACAATTGAAATCAAAAATAAACTGCCCGGTTGTTCCGATGTTCTCTTCCCAATCTTTACAATGAATAATTCTGACCCCCTGCCATTCACTTTTCTTATATGGATGATTTGTGGAATTATACACTGAAACGTGGTGGCCTTTTAACTGCAATCCCTGAGCGAGATACTGGGCAAATTGTTCAAAGCCCCCGTATGCATTTGGGATTCCCCGAGTACCTAATATACCAATCTTCATAATTCTGACTGTAGGATGAGGTGTTGCAAAACAAAAAAGCGAATGCTTCGCAGTTCTGCAGTGATTCAAAATATAAACCTTCAAAATTAAATGATATTCATCGAAATCGTAGAAATTTTGATGAATGATACATTGACTATCATCAATCTATTTCTATTATCTTCATATCTTCATTCCATGAAAATCCTATTTCAATATCTCAGGCCACATAAATGGCTGGTTGGTTTAACATTGTTGCTGGCTGCAATAAACACCGGTTTTTCACTTCTTGATCCTATTATATTTGGTAAACTTGTTAACCTGGCGCTGGATTACAAAGTAAATTCTACTAATTATACAACCGAGGAGTTTTTTACAAAGCCCTATAACAGTGTGATGTGGCTGCTGCTGGCTTCCATAGGGGTTGCGATGATAAGTCGACTTGCAAAAAATTTCCAGGATTATTTTCTCAATGTGATAGTTCAAAAGTTCGGGGCTAAGGTGTTTACCGATGGGCTTAAGCACGCTATGAAACTTCCTTACCAGGAGTTTGAGGACCAGCGCAGTGGTGAAACCCTGAGCGTTCTTGCTAAGGTGCGCACTGACACTGAACGTTTCATGAACTATTTTATTAACATTCTTTTTGGAGTATTAGTGGGCGTTCTTTTCGTGTGTGTATACGCGGGACTCTTTATACACTGGTCAGTACCGGTTGCTTATTTTACCGGTATTCTGTTACTGACAACCATTACGAACCTGCTCAGTAAAAAAATAAAGGTTATTCAAAAGAACATTGTTTCGCAAACAACATCTCTTGCAGGTTCAACCACAGAATCCCTGCGTAATATAGAACTTGTTAAAAGCCTTGGGCTAACTGACCAGGAAGTCAACCGTCTTAACAAAAACACTTATAAAATTCTCGGTCTTGAACTTACTAAAGTGAAGCGGATCCGGAGCATCAGTTTCATCCAGGGCACTTTTGTTAATACACTAAGACAGGTTATCCTGTTTATCCTGATGTGGCTGATCTTTCGTCATACTATGGATGCAGGACAATTGGTAACTATGCAGATTTATTCGTTTTTTGTATTCGGCCCCTTACAGGAAATAGGAAATATTATCCTCTCTTACAGGGAAGCGGAGGCATCTTTAAACAATTTTAACACGTTGATGAGGAAATCGCCCGAACCTCAGCCAGTTAATCCAAAACATCTGGGGGATGTGGCGACGCTGCAATTTCAGAAAGTTGGATTTAAGCACCAGACTGCCCAGCAAAGGGCGATTGAAAATATAAACTTCGCTGTGCAAAAAGGCGAAACCATCGCTTTTGTGGGGCCTTCCGGTTCGGGAAAAACTACCCTGATGAAATTGCTGGTGGGCTTGTACCGGCCTCAGGAGGGCAAGATACTCTACAATGGCATCGATGAAACCTCCATACATTTTGACGACCTTCGCAACCAGATTGGATTTGTTACACAGGATACACAGCTATTTTCCGGCACAATCCGGGAAAATCTGCTTTTTGTAAACCCTTCAGCCTCAGAAGATGACATTTTGGATGCCCTGAATAAAGCTTCCTGCTATAACCTGCTGTCGAGGGCAGATAAAGGCTTGGAAACCATGATCGGAGAAGGGGGTCTGAAATTATCAGGGGGCGAAAAGCAACGTATTTCCATTGCACGCGCTCTATTACGGAAACCGAAGGTCCTGATCTTTGACGAGGCCACTTCATCCCTGGATTCGATCACAGAAGAAGAGATTACAAGTACTATAAGGAAAGTTTCTTCGTTAAGGAATCAGATAACCATTTTGATTGCTCACCGGCTGTCGACCATTATGCACGCAGACAGGATCTATGTTCTTGAAAAAGGCCTGATTATTGAAACAGGTACACATGAGCAACTACTGGCTGAAACTGGGCTTTACTATGCCATGTGGCGCCAACAGATCGGTGAACGCAAAACGGAAGTCAAAGCCGTGCCAGAACATGCTAAACTAAATTAACAAAGTTTATAGCATTAAAAATCTACCGGAATTGCGCCAATGCAACATTTATCAGTAGTCATTATCACGTATAATGAGGAAGCACATATCAGTAATTGTATAGAATCAGTAAAGCCTGTTGCTGATGAGATTATTGTATTGGACTGCTATTCCACTGATAAAACGGTTGAAATAGCCCGTTCAAAAGGTGCCGTTATACATGAATCAAAATTCCGCGGATATATAGAACAGAAAAACCTGGCGCTCAAATATGCCAGTCATAATTTTGTGTTGAGCCTTGATGCAGACGAAATGCTTGATGGTTCACTACTTGAAGCCGTTGCGAAAGAAAAGGCAGCCCCCACAGGAAAAGCATATTCAATGAATCGCTGCACCCGTTATGGAGGTCGTTTTATCCGTCACGGGCAGTGGTACCCCGACAAGAAACTTCGTCTTTTTGATAAAAGGATTGCTTCCTGGGGAGGAATGAATCCCCACGATAAAATCGTACTTTCTTCACCCGTTCCGGTAACCCATTTGCCCGGCGATATCTTACATTTTTCATACGATTCAATTGAAGAACATGTTGCACATGGTAACAAGTTCAGCACCATTGCCGCTGAATCAATGTATAAGCGAGGCAGACGAGCCTACTGGTTTAATTTCATTATAAATCCTTTCTGGACCTTTATTCAGGGGTATGTGTTAAGACTTGGCATGTTGGATGGAGCAGAGGGCTTCATCATTGCCCGAATTTCTGCACACCATACGTTTCTCAAATATATCAAGCTGTATCGGCTCTGGCATCCCCGTAAACGGCGATTTGACTGATCAAAATTCGGCCCGGCTCTCCCATAATATAGCATAAATTTGCAGCTCAAGAATTGTCTCAGAGATGCCAGAACAAAAGCCTAGTTACCTGTGGAGTATGTTAACGATGAAGTGTCCCCGTTGCCGCAAGGGACCTATGTTTACAAACGATAATCCCTGGTTTCTCAAAAAAGTTTTGTCGATGCATGACAGATGCCCAGTCTGTGGTCAGAAGTATGAAATGGAGGTCGGTTTCTGGTATGGCACCGGCTATGTAAGTTATGCACTTTCTGTCGCCTTTTGCGTTGCCAGCTTCGTAGCCTGGTACGTCCTGATCGGTATGTCTACCAGCGACAACCGCGTCTTCTGGTGGATGGGCATCAACATTACTATGCTCGTAGTATTGCAACCCTGGTTGATGAGGATCAGCCGCGTTATCTACCTTTATTTTTTTGTGAACTTTGATCCGGATTATGAAAAAACCGAAGCGGTCAAGTTTGACTATGAGACCGATTCATACAATCGTCCTGAAGGCGGTAACCACCAATAGTATAACAGATACAGCAGTGTGACTGCTCACTGGTTGAGTTTGCGCAGACGAATCACACACGCGGACGAATCACATATTCCAAACTGGTACTTGCGGACGAAATCCCTTGCGACTCTGTGGAGGCAATCTCTCAATGGGCTCTAATTCGAGATTTGCCAGACTGGCAGTATTTGCTACACTGATTCAAAAAAGTATAGCTGCCACTTGCATAGGCACAATCCCGAGTACGAGCTTGTATAGCACTAGAAGGTGTATCCTAGTCCGATACTTAGCAAAGCTGATACTTTCGCATCATGTTCCAGAAATCATCAGATGGGGGATCAAGCAAGATAAGCGGTGCCACCAGCGACATAACGTACAGCCTACCATTAGATTTCTGAAAACGGTATCCAATACACGAGGCTATGTACAGGTATTTGTCCGAAACATTCCCTTTTCTGAACAGGTAATTAACGCGCTTAACATACGGTATGAACGTAAGGCTTAATTCCGCATGATGGTTTTGTTTGCCGGTAAAAAAACTAATTCCGAGTGGAACACCAACTTCGTCATTCAACCAGTGCAAACCGATCTGGTATGTATATGCAACCCTTTCGCGCTAATGAAATATGCGGTCGTAGTTGACAGTATATACCGCGCCGCTGGTACTTATGTCTGCCTACACCGAATGTTTCCGTAGTTGCTTTCTTTCATCAATTTGATTCCTTAAAAAGTGATTCAATTGAGTCTAAAACTCCGTTTAATTCTATTGGTCGGTAAAACAGTTCAATATTGTCTTTTAAGGTTTTCGAGTCTAGATTGACTAAGTGCAAGTTTAACAAACGCTGGGTTATCTCAAATGAAAATCTGTTTCTAATTACTTTTGCAGGAACGCCTCCAGCCAGGGTATAGGGTGGGATATCACTTACCACCACCGCTCCCGTTGCTATGATTGCTCCCTTTCCAATTTTAACTCCTGAAAGTATTGACACACCGTATCCTATCCAAACCTCATCCTCTATTATTGTTTCGCCTTTACTCAAGGCGTCACTTGCATCTTGCTCGTTATTTAGGAAGGATTTTATCGGAAATGTTGTAAAAGTCCGCGTCTGATGATTTTCTGTTAAATGGAAGGTCACATTATCAGCTATCGATACATAGCTGCCAATCCTTAATTGACAACCAGTCTTTAAAATATGACGAAACGAAATATTAAGGAATCCATATGTGTTGCGACCTATTTTGACGACCTCGCTGGGAAATATTGAGTTAGGGATCGTTTGATTATGTTTATTTTCCTTACGCCATTGTCTTATGAAAAGACTTTTCTTTATTTTAATTTTTATAGAGTTGAGCATCATCTTTACTTTTTAATACCTATAAGATTGGCGTAAATATCTTTTATATTAATATCTAGATCTCGAATTACTTCTAGTGGCCATTTCCAAGCTTGATAGCTTAAGTTAATAATCAGAGGGACGAGCAAAAGTGTAAGTAACCCTAGATTCATATATTCAAAGCTTAAAAACAATCCTAGAACAATCATAACGCCGGAGATTATGGCGGCTTTGAAGTAAGGGACTTCATTTTTTGTGACTAGGATAGTGCCTGCTATTATTAGATTTGTTTCGATGAATGCAAGTACTAACGCAATTGTAATTAAGTCGGTCCGCATCAACCTGGTTTGACTTCCAATCAAATTTAAGATATAAGCACCAGCACTTAAAAGACCAATGCCTCCCAAAAGGAAAGTTATAAACATTAGCTTTTGCCCATTTAGGTAAAGCTGCTTTATTGTTGCCATATCATTGACAACCCGGAGTTGTACTATTCTTGGTTGATAAGTAGCTATGTATATGGTTGCAAATCCAGAAAGTACGGTGATCATTTGCATTGTTATGGCATACTCTGCAATGTCAGTTAATGACAAATATATAGAACCAATGACCAATGCCGAGCGTTGAACCATGAATCCACCGAATGCAGTTATTCCAATTTTCAGGGAATTCGGATAAATCGCGACCAGGATATCTCGGCTGGCCTCTGCGGTTGCAGATTGTAAAGCCGTTTTTGTAAAACTATCAAAAAAGGCACGGTATGAAAAAAATCGAACAATGATTATTGATGATATTTGAGCTGTAACAATAGCGATCAGACCGAATTCAAACCAAATGAGAAGTGCTGCTATTATTAAATAGGCCCCCTGGCCTGCAATTAAAATCTGCTTAGATTTTCGAACTAATCCCTTGCCATGAAGAAGTGCCTCGTAATAGAGGGTAAATAAATTATAGGTGTTCAGCAGACATAATAATAGCCATGCATAATAAACTTCCTTTTGATTTCCGGGATAATTTTTAAGTAAACTCGAGATGTAATAAGTTCCAAAAGTGACTAGTAAGATAAATAGTACGGCGGCCATTCGGAAATAGAACCACCTCATTGCCTTTATTGTTGCTTTGAGCAAATCATAATTGATAGATTTCGCGGCCTGATCTAATGGGTCCACTCCTCTTGATTTTAAGCTTTGCACGCCTGAGAAAATGTAAGTCACGTTTCTTGCAAAAGAAGCACTAAAACCTAGATCTAAAAGGCCGGCAAATGATGTCACTGACACAAATATGGACCACAATCCAATGGTTTCCGAAGGCATTTTGCGTAAAATGAACGGTAGCAGCAGGACTGATGAAGTAAGTTTTAGAAATGTGGCGGTGTAATTCCACAGCAGGTCACTTTTTCCTATTTCCATTTTACAAGCTCGATGTGGGGAAGCATTCAGGCTTAACTTTTATACAAATTCACGGCTGTTTTAAAACTATGATTCGCTTGTTTGTGCTTAGATTCTACTCTGAGGTATATTTTAGTATCGCCCACGATCTGCATATTTACCCCAACTAAAGCCTCTCCTTGCAATTCCATTAAATACCACACTTGCATTTCTGAGGTTATTGATACGGTTTTTTTTAGCAAGCTTCCAACTACAACGATGGATAATGACTGATAGTCGTTAGAAAGTTGTGAGATCGGTAAAATCAGGCACACAACAACGCCTTGCCGATTAAGGTTGGTTTTCCGGAAGGATAATGGATTAGACGTGGCTTTGTTGTTTTACGGAGCCAAGATAAACCAAAAAACAAAAACAGGAAAATTAAAATTCAGCAAATATCATATAGAATAAATTATTATAAATAGGTGGCCCTCAATGATACATAGGTAGAGTAAACATAGAGATAATACTTTCGAGACTGTAAATGGATGTCACCATAACAATGCAAAGACTAAAATTTATACACGAGGTAATGTTGTTCCTCAGATTTTAATTTGTTAACACTTCGCCACCTTCACAATATCGGCATCTGTGCAAAGGCAGCCTGAATACCAGCCTCCGGATGATGGTTTTGTTTGCCGGTAATAAGACTGACTCCGGGTGGAATACCAACTTCGTCATTCAACCAGTGAAAACCGATCCTGTATGTATATGCAATCCTTTCGCGCTGATGAAATATGCAGCCGTAGTTGACAGCATATACCGGGCCGCTGGTACGGATGTCTGCATCCACTGAATGTTTACGAAGTTGCTGGCCATAAGCGTTGCTGACCGCTATCAGATACATCAGAATAGTTGAGGCCTTTATTTGCCAGGCGCGAAGTCTTATTTCCATCAAGAAACACTGTGATGTTTAATTTGAAAAAAGAAAATTAAAATCTCGCTAAAATATTGAGTGTCCTTTTTAAAGTATTTCCGAAAAAACGGTATTTAAGAATGATAAATTTTCTTTGAAAAAAACCAGCATGCTTACAAGCTATAAAGCTGCTTAATATATCCTTTTGTTTTGAGTGATTGTTTAATAGATAAAAATATTTTGTTTTGAAAGCTTGTGCTTGTTTCAATTCATTTGAAAAAAAATAATAATCAGGCTGATTTATGTTATAAAGGAATTTTTGCAAACGCTTCCATATAGCTGGCTTTTTAATTCCAATCGTATTGTTTGAATGCTGTCTGTATAATACCGTAGTTTCAGGTACATAACTTATATGCCCAAAATAAGAGGAAACTAATCCCAGCCAAACATCATGCATGATAACTTCGCCTGGAGCCGGGAATGCTAATTTTGCAAGAGTTTGGTTCATTAAGATGGTACAACCTGTAATTACATTTTCTACCAGTAGTCGATTAAACATCATGTTTTGGGGTGCAATTTTTTGATGTTTCCAAAGAGAAGGATGTAAAATGTGAAGTCGGTCATCAACTACTGTGAGGTCTGTAAAAATAAGTAAAGGAACATGTGCTCCGTATTGCAATTCAAGCTCTAAGATTTTTTTTAAGCTCTTTTCAATCTTTCCGGGCAGCCATACATCATCCTGGTCTGACAAGGCGATATAGGGAGCCGTACATTGTAAGATTGCTTTTTCGAAATTCTTAACAACTTTTAGGTTGCTTTCGTTGACATTATAGCTAAGTCCATGCTTTTGTTTATACTCTTCCAGGATAGATGCCGTATTATCTACAGAACCATCATCACAAACTATTACTTCAAGCTTTTGATGAGTCTGTGCATAAATTGAGTCTAATTGCTCCCGTAAATACTTGTCTCCATTATACGTTGCCATGGCTACAGATACCACTATATTTTCCACTTGCTATCTATTATTTTAATACTCTCCATTATAGTTAAAGTACTAAACTGAAGTATCTATACTTTACGTGCAATTACATAAAACTGGGTAACAAAAAAATCATGTAATAAATTAAAAGTTACCAAATTAAATATTTTTGTTTTAGTTGTAGCCGGATAAGAATCTATATTGGAAGCAACCTTTATTATTTTCAGCTCAGGTATACTTAAAAGTTCTACCAAATTTTTTTTACAAAAAAACCTTAAGTGCGTTTTATCCATTATTCCTGCATCCCTGTAGGAAAAATCTCCCTTAAAAACAATTTTAGAAAGCGTTCGGTATTCACGCAAATTTGGAGCACTTATAATGATAATGCCATCTTTTTTAAGAAATCTGGTAATTTTCTTAACAGTTAACCATGGGTCTATCAGATGTTCTAATACATCACCACAAATGATTACATCAAAATAATTCTCTGGTAAATCAGGTTGAATTTCTTCAATATTTCCGATAATTAGCTTATCTATAGAAGGGTGCTTCTGATTAGAATTGGGCATATCAAATAACTCAATACCCACAACTTCAGAAGCCAGCTTCAATTCTTTTATTTTAACCAATGAATCTCCACCACCAGCTCCCAGTTCTAACACTCTGTTGTTTTGATTTGCAGGAATGAACTGGATTAAATCTAACCTGGCACTAGAGAAATAATCCTGGCTTTTATTTTCGTATATCTTCATAAGCGGTGTGAGAAGAATTAATAATTAAAGAGAATCGGGAATGTCTGACTTCAAGAACTAGGTAAAGTCCGGCTGTAATAAATATTTCTGTAATGGTTATAGCTACAGCGGTTCCTGTAGTCGAAAAGGTATAGGATAAAATGAAATTGAGTATGATATTCAATACAGAACCTATGGTTAAAATAGCACTATAACTTTGTTTAAAATTATAGGCAAGCAAAGTCTGATATGCCGGCATATTTAGCAGAATGATAAAAGGTATGAAACTAAGTATTTTAATAAGGAAGGATATTTCCGCTACTAAAGTTCCAGCGAGAACCACCACAACCTGTTCTGAACAAACGAATAGTAAGACACAAATGATAAAAATGAATATTGCGAAAGGAATATAAACCAATTTCAAGAACCGCTGTATTTTGGTGTGTGATTTCAAGGTTAGGTTACAAATGTAGGGGTAAATGTAAGAGAGTTTTAACTAGTTTATACAAGTATTGATATATAGAAAATCAGACAATCAAAAATACCTAAATTTCATTAACAAAAGAATGTTACTTGGTTCCGTTTGGTCTTAAAGTATATTTGATACAAGTAGTTTAAGCCAGCGGTGAGGGTATCGCGGCAGTAAACCCTTGTTCCCTTTATGGCGAATTAGAAATGACGGATTTATTGATAAATATGATCCCTTTCTTATGTTCCCTATTATCTTCAATCATGATCGCCAGCCTGTATTTACCTGCCGGCAGCAATTTCTTGGAAACAGTTACATTGAAACCACAACTGTCTAGATCAAACCGGCCGGAGCGACTTTCAGTAACATCGCGGCGGATTACGGCCTCTACTGGTACCATATAAGAACCTGCTTCATTCTTCAACACGAGAGATGAAACAGACTGAATGTATGACTGATTTTCGAATGCAGCCCATCCGCCAAGATGAAGTAGATCGCCATCATCTTTGTATGTGTCCAGTCCGTACGCAATACTTGATTCCCGTGGCAGGTTCCCGACCTTAAGCGGCAACCTCGGCTCGTCCTGACCAACCCTCACCTTTGACCCCGTTTCCTGATAATAAGTATTGCCTCTGCGGTCTTTGATAATAATCCCGAGTTTGTAATTGCCTTTCGCCATGCTGTCCTTAAAAATTATTGAATTAAACCCAGCGTTATCAAGGAATTCTTTTTTGAAATGGTTGGTCAAGTCGGGCCTTTTAGTCCGCTGAGCCGAAGCCACGTATGAGTTATCGTTGTTGCTTAGTGTTAGAAAAATCGAATCCTTGCTATTATTTGTTGTGCTATCTATAAATGCCCAGCCATCTGTAAAGACCGCATTAGCGTTCCCGGTAAGATGTTCAATATTGAAATTTATCTTGATTTTCTCTAGCGTGTTGGGAAACGTTGCCTGCAAAAATAACACTTTTTCACCTATGATTTTTAAGGCAATCTTGTAACCGGTGCTATCGATTAACCGTAGTCGGTTCGCAAGATTTAAATTGTTTTTCTGTTTACTGAATAAGTAAAAGTAATTGTCGATTAAACCAACCTCAGCAAGCTCATTTTGTAAGGCAAAGGAAAACCTATCAAGATGAGCACTATCTGTTATATATAGTTTGTCTGGAATTAGTTCGCCTGCTGCAAGTGCATTATTCAAACTATCACGATACCTGTCCATCGCTTTATTATCTAGCCTTGCCACATATCCAGTATTAATTGGCTTACCCGCCTTAGCTGCCAAAAAACAAAAGTCTTGATAATCCATCGATCTTACATAGCTCGCTACAAACGGTGGATAAAAAACCACCCCATTAAAGCGCGCGATCATGGATTTCCATTTCTCGCTAATTGGTACATTGTATGGGCCATAAGTCATATGTCTCGATGTTAATAATGGCCGGGTATCCAACCACTGAACAATCAGAGCAACAAAAAGAATGGCTGCCTTGGTGACTTTTTTAAAACCAGTCCGATCTATCCAAATAAAACATAAAAACAACAGCAGATAATACGGAAGCCAGAAAAAACGCGCGCTGGCGCGAAATATTTCACCCAGACTCTTCATGAACCTAGGAATGGGAAGAGTAAAGAGCACCTTATCATTAACTGAAATAACATTTGTTATAGCAAACAGACTGTAACCCAAAACCAACAAAATCAACGGCAGTAATGAGGGCCTGGTAAACATTACAAATCTGTTGGAATTTACCGCACCAGGCTTTCTGCGGATAGAAGCGTAAGAATAATATATGCCCGAAAATACCAGGAGAAAAAAAACTCCGATCCCAGGATACATGAAAGCCTCGTACTGATGCCAGCTTACTATGGTCAATGGATTTATTAAAGAGGACCATCCCCAGGTATTAAACAGTGAGTTCAGATTAAGACTATACAATCCATATCCTCCCTGAACGCCAAATTCCGGGCTGCTATTGATTGTAAACATACCCACCAGGTACCACAGAAACAGGAGCGACAAAATGGAGATAGCCTGGTAAATAAAAAATGTGGCTTTCCCTGATGCTTTATCTATGAATGACAATTTCAATGAGGTAATAAAACTAAAACCTAACACCATAAAACAGAGATACGGGTTCACAAGGGCCGAAACTGCAAGTATCATCCACTGATACAGTAAGATTTTATTTATTCTCGTTTTAGCGGGATCTGTAAGATAAATATAAACAGAGGCAATTATCAGCCAATGAGCACAAAGCGCAGGATGTAACCCCCGGTAAACCAATACAGGATTGGCTGCGATGAAGAGTACCGCAAGGAATGTATTCAGATCATTTACCTTTAACCGCTTTAGTAAGAGAATGGATGCATATGCAGTTAACAGGTGGCACAACAACAACCAGATACCGAAGTACTGGAAATCCGGCGGTAATACTGACCTGAAGAGTTTAAAAAATAGCGCGAATAGAGGTATTGAATCCGTAAATCCAACATTTGTTCCTATCGGGTAAAAATAGTCTGTTACCTGGCCAAGTGGAAATTGCCAGGGTTCATTCTTAAAAAACAACCAACCAAGATAGTGTGTACCCCAGTCATGTCTGGCTTCCATCAACCAGCTTACGTTTGGAGGCCATAATGATCTTAAGTCATAACAGGTATGATAAATCAGCACAACGCTGATTGTAGTTGCAACCCATAAGGCAATTTTATTTCGGGAGTTTTCCAAGGCTAAGATTGTTTTTTCCAGATTGCCACCACGGTTTTACCGAGTGAATAATTGAAAATTATGTCGGTCAGTTTGGAAACCGGCACAATTACATTATTCCAGAATTTAATCTGTTTAATGGTGGGATATTGTTGCTTTAAAAAATACTTATTTGAAAGTGAAGCAAAGAGTCCGCACGAGTCCAGGTATCTGATCTTTTCCAGTCCGAGAGCCAGAGGTGCCGCCTTTTTAAGCATGGCCTTATTATATCTCCTGTAATGTCCTATTGCCTTGTCAAACTCATTATAGAGATATTGATGAGCCGGAACCAATACAATCAGGTGGCCGCCATCTGCTAAAAGTTTATAAGCTTGCTCCAATTCTGCAGCATCGTTTTCAATATGCTCAATAACGTCTATATACATAATTGCATCAAAGCGCGACTTTACGGGAAGATCTGATGTTGTCCCTTTTATCGCCTTGCAACAGGCGGGTAGTTCTCCCGCTATAACTTTTTGTTCAAGTTTGTCAAATAATAGCGGATCCGGTTCAACACAAAGCCACTCTTTCTGACTTCCATCACAAAGCGATGACGTAGTACTTCCAATACCAGCGCCCACTTCAAGAACATTTCCTTTCAAATAAGGCCGGATAAGTTTGCCATAGTAATTTTTCCAGACGGAGGCATGCTGGAACAACTCTAACTCATTCCCTATATAATTAATCTCCTGCATTGCTGATTTGAGTTGTTAGATTTTATTCAATAAATTTATTAACCAGAAAAACCGGCCGGTTCTGGGTCTCCTTATAAATTCGGAATACATACTCCCCGAGAATGCCTATAGACAACAATTGCACAGATCCAATAAAATAAATACTGATAATCACCGAAGACCAACCCAGCGGAGCAAGACCGGAGATCTTTCCAATCAGTATATATAATACAGCAAAAAATATCAGTATAATTCCGAAGAGGCCAGAATAAAGACAAATTTTAACCGGTATGTTTGAAAAAGAAAAGATGGCATCAAAGGCAAGCAAAACCAGTTTATTTGCGCTCATTTTTGCTTCTCCGTGCGCCCTGTCGGGTCTTGAATATTCAACAAATCCCTGTTTAAATCCTATAAATGATCTTAATCCCGGTAAGTACCGGTTTTTCTCATTCAGGGAGAGAAAAGCAGATAATGCTTTTTTAGACATCAGGGAAAAATTACCGACCTGGTCGATATTTTTGAGATTGGAAAGCTTCCGGAAAATCTTGTGAAATAATTTAATTAGCATACGCTTGAAAAATTTTTCCTTTCTTTCAGTGCGTTTGCCAAATACCACTTCCACGTCTTCGCTCACTATTTTTTCGAACATCGCTTTTATCAATTCAGGAGGATCCTGCAGATCACCATCCATCATGGCTATATATTCACCTTTGGCATGGCTGAGCCCGGCGGTATATGCAGCCTGGTGGCCAAAGTTCCTCGAAAGTGATAAAACCTTTGCCCTCCTGTCCCGTTGATTACAATCAATAAGTTTTGCAAGTGTGCGATCAGTGCTGCCATCGTCAATAAAAATAATTTCAAAGTTTTCACCGATTGAGATCATGGACGAAATGGCCCTATCAAAGAGTTCAGAAATTAAATCCTCCTCATTATAAACAGGTATAACAAGACTAATCATAATAAAAAGGATTTATTATTTTACTGTAATGGAGGTATAAAAAGAGAGACTGTTGTTGATGTAACAGGAATAGCTAACCGGGAAGAAATGCAGCATAAGGATGTTTTTATTCAAAAGGATATGATCGTCAGGTTGCAAAATTAACTGCTTTTAAGAATGTAGCCTAATTTGTATGCAATTATGGCGTTCTGTTGATAATATCCTTGAATAAACTGGTCTTTGTCAGTTCCTCCATATCTCCCAGTTCAACCTCAAGTGCACGCATACTCAAAAAGATCTCTGTCAGAGAGAAGACAAGCGATATACCAAAACTCAACAGACTGGCTGCAAAAATGATATAGCTGGCCATTTCCCACCTGTTGAAAATACTAAACATGCAGATAATGCAAAAAATGAAACTCAGCACTCCGAATCCTTGCATTGATCTGATCAAACGAATCCGGGCACGAAGGTTTCTAATTTGTTCTACAAGGTGTTTTTCTGCGGGCTCTTTTTTGTATTGTGCATGAAGGTTCCTTATTAGGTTGGCAAGAGCAAGAAACCGGTTTGTATAGGCAAGCATCATTAATGAGATCGCCGGAAATAATAATGCAGGGGTGGTGATTGACAGCTCCATGAACAGGTTTGTTCAAAAATACATTTAAAAGTCAATGGCAGACATCAAAAATCAGATGTAAATTGCTAAAAGGTCAAATGGAAAATCTTATAGTCAAAAGAAAAAATCTCAAAAGTTAATGGGCATAACTCTCAAAAGTCAAACTTCAATACCTCAAAAGTCAATCGTCATCCATAAAAAATAAAGCCAGAATGCATTTATCACTCCGGCTCTATCTGGTATACAATTGGGTTAGTATGCAAACATAAACGCAATTTTCTCCTTCCTATTGCCCGTGCAAAAATTTTTTGCAGAAACCAATTATAAAAATGAAGAATCGTAGCTAAATGATATCCCACTCATAACTTCTTTCATAACTCATAACTCATAACTCATAATTCTCTTCTGATATCCCACTCATAACTTCTTTCATAACTCATAACTCATAACTCATAATTCTCTTCAATCATTTCTTTAGCATTACTGTAAACACAGACCCCTTCTCCGGTTCACTCTCACAGGATATCTGGCCGTTCAGTTCTTCAACGATTCGTTTTACTATCGATAATCCCAGGCCAGTGCTATGCTCGCCATCAGTGGGTTGTGACGATATTTTACTATACTTCGAAAAAAGATGCGGCAACTCGCTTTCATCAATTCCCACACCTTCATCACTTACTGAAATTACAACCGCATCGCCTTCTTCCCTGATGCTGAACCATACATGTTTTTCGCGTGGTGTATACTTAATTGCATTGGATACAAGGTTGCTGCAAATACGCTGAACCAGCTGTTCATCGCTGAGAAGAAAAACTTCTTTTGCAGAAAATTCAGCATGAAGTTCAATTCCCTTATTGGTTGCCTGGGGAATAAAATTTTCAATAATCTCCTTTGACATAGCAACCAGGTCAAACAATCTAAGTTGCACGCGATGATTAACAATATCCGTTTTTTCAATATCCAGGATACGATTGATCAGGTTATCACCATATTTACTTGCTTGTATTATTCTGCTTACTGCTTTCTGTTGCTCTCCATCCAGTTTTCCATTTGCGCTTTGTAAAACCTGGCCCCATAGCTGGATGGTGGCAAATGGCGTACTCAGATCGTGAGAGACTATACCGATCAAAGAATTCTTTTCGTAATTAAGCTCTGCCAGTTTCTGATTTTGTCTCGTTATCATTTCATTGGTTGTACTCAGGCGTTTGTTGGCATTTCGTTTTGTGATAAAAGCAACAAAGGCCAGCACGCCGGTTAATGCAAAGGCCATCACCAGTACGGTAAGACCACGTGACCAGATCCGTTGTTTATCTATCTCATATTGCAATAACTTGTTTTGAACTTCGCGGTCTCTCGCATTAAATTTTTCCTGGAGTTCTGCTATGGTTCTGTAGGTATCGCTGTTCACGATGGCCGTGTCGAGACTATACCATTTTCTGAGGTATTCGTGTGCTTGTTTATAATCCCCTCTTGCTTCAGACAATTTTGCAAGTAAGGCATAACTATCGGCTTCCTTACTTTTCGATTCAAGTTGCGTGGATAACCTCAGGGCTTTGCTTGCATACAAAAGCGCAGAGTCATAACGTTTCTGCTCAACAAAAACATCGGCCATGTTCAGGTTATCGGCCCAGAACCCGGAAAGGTTGCCCTCGTCCTGGTGCTGGTTATAGTTATCGCGAAAAAGCTGTAGCGCCTGCTCGTATTGTTTCTTCTTGAAATAAACATTTCCGAGATTATTGTACAAACTGCTTAGGTCTATTTTTGCTTCAACCGGTTTTCCAAGTCTTAATGCTTCATTTAATACATACATTGCAGAGTCGTACATTTCAAGCTGTGTGAATATTACACCAAGGTTGATATAGGTTCCTATAACGGAACCCAATTCACCCCTTTGCCTGACCAGTTCCGCGGCCTGTTGGTAGAATTTTTTCGCCTCATGAGGTTCTTTCACAGCAGTATATACTATGGCCAGATCGCTGAGCGCAGAAATCTCATATTCAACCGCCTTGATCCTCCTGGCTTCAGCCAGCGCCTGCAAATAAAATGATAAAGCTTCCTCGTAAAAATTTGACAACTCAGCATAATACCCATTCAGCCTTAATGTGAGCACATCACCTTTTTCAAAATCGAGACGGACCGCATGTTTCCGGATAAATTCACTGTAATATTTTACAGAGTCTTTTTTTGACTCATCAAGATCTATGCAATGATCATACAAAGCCTTCAGGTAGTTGGTATCAACCTGCGAGAAGCAGGCGAAGGTCGCCAATGAAAATATGAAAGTGAAAATATATCTCAAAGCCCTATTGGATTACAAGGGCAAGTTAAACTGTTTTTTGAATATGAAACGGGCATGGATTTTTTGAAAGCCAGGGGATGGTTCCCGGCATTTCATCGTCCCGGACAGAAAGGCTACCAGGTTTGCCTGCGATAGGCAAACGACAGCCGGTTTACCTGACAGTCAGCCCCCTCAGCAGGATCATCTCACTCATTTTTTCGAGACAGGCTCGCCTGCCATAGTCAAACAACGAAGGGTAAAAATTGAAATTAATGGTTAATTGCCTTATTTCAGGCTACAAACGACACCGGTTTCAGTCACCAATTATTCGATCAGCTTATTTTTGAGCGCATATTTTACAAGCCCCACAGTGTTATTTACCCCCAGCTTGGCTATCAGATTTTTGCGATGTGTTTCCACAGTACTGATGCTTAAAAAAAGTTTAGCCGCGATCTCAGCATTGCTGAATTCCTTGCAGATAAGAGTGAGGATTTCTATCTCGCGTTTTGAAAGAATTTCGTCAACTTTTTTATCGTCAACTGTAATAGTTAAACGGAAGTCCTGGTCCGCATCCGTGATATTTATTTCTTTGCTGAAATACTCGCCCCCTTCATAAACCATACGGATTGCCTCCTTCAATTCGTCGATGGACGCATTCTTCAATACATAACCCTGGATGCGGTGTTTGGTTAACTTATGAATGAAGCGGGTGCCACGCATCATGGTAAGATATATAATCTTCAGGTTGGGGTTTTGGGACCTGATCCTGATTATCAGTTCCTCTTCATTGATATCATTCAGATGTACATCAAGTAATAAAATATCTGCATCCAGTTCTGGCAATTTTTCCAGCAAAGCAAGTCCGGAAAGGGAAGTGCCCGTTACTGACATTCCCTCCTGCTTATTCAGCAATAACGTAAGTCCCTCCAGGTAAAGTTCCTGGTCATCGGTAATGTAAAGTTTTATCATAAACCTTTTAAGATCAGTATTAAAGGCAAGAAAAGTTACCGGCAATATAAAACTTATTAGCAGATTACAAAGAAAAAGCGCTTAAAATAAGCGCTTGAGCAAAGTGTTGTGGTTTTGCCACTATCTTACTTTCAGCATCGATCTCACCTGCTGAACAGATCCATTTTGAAACCTTGCATAATATACACCATTCTGGTGGCCATAAGAATCAAATGTGACTGAGAACACTCCTGGCAGATATTCCTTATCTGTCAGCACCTTTATAACGCGGCCCAGTTGATCCATCACCTGGATCAGCGTATGTCCGCCTTTTGTTCGAAACGTTATAGTAGTTTTGTCGATAAAAGGATTTGGATAATTTGTTATTAGTTCTTCCCCTGAACCCCGGATTATATCCTCCAGTCCGGTAGTTTTGCATGCGCCATTTATACATAACTGTAATTCCTGGAAGTTCTTAAGCATGATGGTCTGCAAATCCGTTTCATTAACACAAAACCATTGTTTAAGTATTGATGCATAAATACTGCGGAAATCGTATTGAAACGGGATGTTATCATTAACACTCGCCGTCACCGGGATAGCAGGATTATTCCCGGTGATACCTGATCTCACATTTTTACCAAACACAAACACCGGGGCGGCAGCACCATGATCTGTACCCAAACTTGAATTCGATTTTATTCTTCTTCCGAATTCGGAAAAAGTCATTCCAATTACACGGTCCTCAACACCTAAACCTTTAAGATCATCCATAAATGCCTTTATAGCATCCGACACCCTTGACATGAGTACTGCATGGGTTCCTGTAGTTGTATCTGTAGAATTTACCTGGCTTGCATGGGTATCAAAACCACCGGTGCTAACCATATATATTCTTGTTTTCAATCCCCCTTTTACCAGTCTTGCAACAATCTTCAACTGCTCTCCGAGAGAATTTGTGCCTGGGTAACTGCCCTGGGTGGGAACTTTAGCAGCGGCATCACGAATCACCGCAGAGTAAATCTGTGTTTGCTCAGTAACCAGCCGGATATATTTAAGCTCTTTACCCCAGGGTGTATCGGGAACCGGATCTTCCACGCCATCAAGAAAATTATAGAACCCTGTTGGGTCACTAATACTCATGCCCATATTTACTGATGGTCCCTGTAAAGTAACTGAAGTGACTGAACCAATCTGGATTGCCACAGGATCCGGCATCTGCGTATTTGGGTAACCGTTAGGAAAGTTTGGATATTCAACACCCAGGTAGCGACCTGCCCAGCCCGAGGTCAGAATCTGGTCCGTATCGGAAGCTGTCATCCAGATATCTGTTGCCCTGAAATGTGAAAAATTAGGGCTGGGATAACCAACTGCCTGCACGATATTCAGCTTGCCTTCATTGTACAGGGTTTGTAAGCCGGTCATGCCCGGATGCAGGCCGGTTTTGGCCGTGCCATTCAGTGCCAGGACTTTGTTTTGCGGGATCGCTATGTTCTGCCTGGCATTGAAATAGTTACCGTAAAACTCAATCGGAATTACCATATTAAGCCCATCATTACCACCGTTCAGCTGAATCAGTACAAGAACCTTATCAGTATCTGTGGTTGTTCCCATTAGTGCACGAACCAGGGGAGACTGAGCAGTGAAAGCTTTTACCGATAAACCATTCAGCAATGCTGGCATGGTGATAGAAGCCGGCAATGCCTGTTTTAGGAAATTTCTACGCTGCATAGGGAAGGGTTTAATATTAGGACAATTGATATTCAGCCAGGTTCATCAGGTATTTATATAGATCACGCAGCCTGGTATATACTGTCTGGTACACTGCATTATCATTTGGTGTTGCCAGGTATGCATTCCAGGCATTGCTCCAGTAATAGTCCTGGTCCTGGCCACTCAGCAGCAACTGCTTTTTGATAATTCCTTTCGAGTTTTCGGATATGGGTACCCGGTATAGTATGTTCAGCGAATCATTGATCAGCATGTTCGGGTCTACCGGGTTTGATAAACTTTTTGCAAAAGCAATGGGATCGATTTGTATCTTTTTTCCATTCCTGCTATAACCGTTTCCGATCAACTGGTCTGTAAACCTGTTTCGTTTGGGCAGTGTATCAGAATTGATCCAGATTTCGTAAAACTGCGGAACCTGGTAATATGGTGGCCATCCCGCAACACTGGGTGGATCCCCAATATTTTGTTGCATCGTTGATGCCTGCGACCTCACATATTCATACATGAAATATGCATTTACATAATCAGTTTCCGGGGGAAACAAAACATTAAATTCCCTGATAGCCGTTATCGTTAAATCTACCGGGCTTTTTATAATACAACCCTGGTTCAGCACATCATAAAAATGCTCACTTTTAAGCAAAGCTTCAAGAACGGGTTTTATTTCCCAGTTGCTGTCCCGAAGCAGTTTTGCCAAAGGTTTTATAACTGTGGCAACCGTATTTGCATCAATGGTATAATAACAAAACCAGCCGTATAAACGCTTAACCATATACTCTGAAACTTCCACATCTTTACTAAAGACCAGGTTCAGCAATTCATCCAGTTCTACATCACCAGCGGTAGCGTCTGTCCGGCCGGCGATGACCTTATTACCGTAAAAAGATGAAAAAGTCTTACTGCTTTTATCATGCCTGTTTATATCGAAAAACAAAGTATCATTTGCATTGTTTATACGCCATCCGGTCAGGACCCTTGCGGCAGCCTTTACATCATCTTCAGTATAGTTCGGATTGTTTTCTTTTCCAAGTGTGAATAATTCCTGCAGCTCACGCGAATAATTTTCATCGGGGGCGGTATTGGTGTTGAGATAACCATTCAGATAACGCATCATTGCAAGATCAACAGTTACTCCACGAACCAGCGTTTTGAAATTGCCGACTGCCATCTCCCTGAGTAAGGCGTTGTGACGGTATCCATATATACCCCGGTTATATTCGTTCGATTCTGTAGCAAAGTGATTATGCCAGAAAAGAACCATTTTTTCGCGAATCGTTCTTGTCTGATTAATCATCAGACCAGTCCACCAGCTTTTCCATGAAGCAGTGCGGAGGTTATTTACTGTACCATCTGCAGACCAGGTATTAACCCAGGTAGAACCTGGTGCAATAACATAATCAGGATCAGCCGCTGGAATATTTGTGTTATCGTAAGTTTTTAATGGAGGAGGTGGAGCTACACTCCCTATATTCAGTATCTCATCAACTGCCTGGGTCATCGACAAGTTCTTGAAATAATTGATGTCCGCAGTGGTGGCACCAAACATGGTTCGTTTCAGAAGATGGATAACCTCTGTTGCTGACCAGGTTCCTGTATAAATATTCAATCCTGAATAGATCTGCCTGATACCAGCATAAAGGGTGGGCAGGGGTTGCGAAGGTTTTGTCCCTGTGAGAAAATCTCGTCTGTCCATAAGGGTTATTTAGGGTTGGTTGGTCAATGCAGACCTTGTTAGGACCGCAATAACGTTCATAGGTTTAACGGAACTTAAACAAATATGTTGCCATTAAGCCACCAGTTCAGAATTAGAGTAAATTTCCCTGATCTGCTTCATAAGCGCAGAGTAAATTTCCCTGATCTGCTTCGTAAGCGGAGAGTAGATTTCCAGCCTTATGTTTCGTAAGTATACGGAACAGGTAAACTAACAGGGTGAAATCCGCGCAGCATTGATTTGTGTAGGTTCTGAATTCAGATTAGCGGGTGCCGAGAAAGGAATTATCAGCCGTAACAATTTCTTTATGCTCAAGCCATTTTTCAACTTCCGGTATGATTTGACCTTTGCGTTTTATTGACCCTTTAAAAGCAAGCGCCTTCTTTTCAATCAGGTGCCAGGAAAGTATAGACAATACCAAAGTGATACCAGTAGCTATAAGAAAATTCACATAAACGTTCCAATGCAGAAAATGCAATGCCAGGATCTGCTGTACCGGGAAAGCCCAGATATACAGACCATAAGAATAATCACCATATTTTGCGAAGTTTTCCACCGGGCTGTTCCTGACAAATCCAAGAAACATTATGAGGTATGAAAAAGATATTCCTCCAACTACCATGTAGCCCAGACCCTCGGTTACACGTGTACTTAATATAAATAATAACAACATCAACACACCCGTCATGGTGCTTATAACTATCCTGTTTCTAAATATGTAAAAGCACCCACCGATAAAGAAATAGAAAATGTTAGAATAGTACTGGTCATCAAAAATATGATGAGGATGAAAATAAAGATAAACCGCAACTGCAGCCGATAAAAGCAATGCAAATTTCATTTTCCGTTTTATGAACAAACCAGTAATCGCAACCAAAACATAACATAGCATCTCAACCGGCAGCGACCATAAACTACCATTAATGAAATCAGGAAAAGGATTAAGATGGAAGACACCCGGCAAACTGTTTTGAATTCTTAACGCAAAAATATTAGTCAGATATTTATACGTTTTGATATTCGTGAAATAACCTGCTAATGAATCAGTAGTAAACAACGGGCCCAATACCAAAGCTGATAACACAATTACAGCAAACAATGCCGGATAAATCCTTAATGCTCTTGCCACAAAATAATCTTTGAGAGAAGTCGTCCTGCTGAAACTTCGTGTGATCAAAAATCCGCTGATTACAAAAAAAGTCATAACAGCCAATCCCCCCAGCGTAAAATGATAATTAGACAGAAAAGTAACGGGATCGTCTCCGTTATCTGTCAGATGAAATGAGTGAGAAAAGATCACACCGACCGATGCAACCAGCCTGATAAAATCAAAGTTATTTTTCCTGCTGAGCAGGCATTCATTAACGGTGGGATACATTATAGGCAGGCGTTTGGGGTTACCAACAAACATTTATGCATAAATAAATATATATTATATTTCCGATAATACTCCCGCTTTAAAAAAAGTCTTGTGCCAACAAAAAAATCCGCACCTGATTTGCGGAATTAAAAGTGCAGTATGTTTTAAAAGCCGGGTCCTGGTTTATTCAGGACTGTAACTATACGTTTTGTGTGAAGCATCAGTCAGCTTCAATTGAAATTTTCAGCTTCAATTGATATTTTCAATAATACCGGCGATGCCCTGGCCACCACCGACACAAGCTGTAACAATGCCATATTTTTTGTTGAGCCTTTTCATATCATTCGTAATCTGTATCGTAAGTTTTGCGCCGGTACAACCCAATGGATGCCCCAATGCAATAGCACCACCGTTAATATTTACAATTGAAGGGTCCATATCAAGCTTCCTGATTACTGCCAATGCCTGCGAAGCAAATGCTTCATTCAGTTCTAGCAGGTCGATATTTTCCAGTTTCATGCCTGCCTGTTTCAGTACTTTGGGCACTGCTTCAACAGGTCCTATACCCATCACACGAGGATGCACACCAGCAGAAGTGCAGGCTACCAATCTTGCTATAGGTTTCAACCCCAGCTCATTCACCATCTTCTCGCCCATTACCACCACGAACGCAGCACCATCGGAAGTTTGAGAAGAATTACCCGCAGTAACTGTCCCGTTTAAAGCAAAAGCGGGTTTCAATTTATTGAGCGCTGAGATATTTGTATCCTTTCGGGGTCCTTCATCAGTATCTACTACATAGGACCTTGTTTTTTTCTTCCCGTTTTCGTCAAGATAAACTTCATCTACTGTAACAGGCAGAATTCCCGACTTAAAATACCCGTTCTGTATAGCATTGATAGCCTTGACATGTGATTGATAAGAAAACTCGTCCTGGTCTTCACGGGAAACAGCGTATTCTTTTGCCACAGCCTCGGCCGTTAGCCCCATACTTAGATAGTAATCAGGTTCTTCTGAAGCAATGCTATAAGCTGGTACAGTCTTCCAACCCGCCGTTGGTACCAGGCTCATGCTTTCAGTTCCGCCGGCAATTATACATTCAGCCTGGCCTGTCCTTATCTTTGCAGTGGCAATGGCTATGGTTTCAAGGCCTGAAGCACAATACCTGTTAACCGTCATTCCAGGAACTTCAAAGCCAAGTGCACGTGCCGCAATAATACGGCCCACCTGCAGGCCCTGTTCCGCTTCCGGCACTGCGTTTCCGACTATCAGATCATCCACTCTTTTTGGATCCAGCTGCGGTACAGAGGCCAAAAGCCCACGAATCACATCAACTGCGAGGTCGTCCGGACGGTAAAAACGGAACCCTCCTCTTTTTGCTTTTCCAACGGCTGACCGGAAACCGGCCACTATATAAGCTTCCTGCATATTGCTGATTTTTTATTGTTAAACTGCCGGCCTTAAGAATCTTCAGGCTTGTGGTAGTTGTTTATGCAACCTTCTATACCAAATGTAAGAGAATATTGTCAGAAATACCAGCGGCCGCCGTGTCAAAATCCGGCTTTAGCACTTCATTGGCACACCTTATCTTCGCACCCAACTATGTACAAACTGATCAGAAAATTTCTTTTTCTTTTTCCAACGGAATCTGTCCACTATTTTTCAATGAACACCCTCAAACTTCTTAAGGAAGTGGGTTTCATCAGACGCTGGATCTCTCAAAAATTTACTTTGCACGATAAATCGCTTGCAACCCAGTCTTTTGGTATTCGTTTTCCAAACCCGGTGGGCTTAGGCGCCGGTTTTGATAAAAACGCAAGGTATCTTGAAGAACTTGAAATGCTCGGCTTCGGTTTTGTTGAGATCGGCACAGTTACCCCAAAACCCCAGGGCGGCAATGAAAAGCCGAGACTCTTCCGCCTGCCCGAAGATAAAGCGCTGATAAACCGAATGGGATTTAACAATGATGGGGTTAAAATTATTGCTGCCCGTTTAAAGGATTGGAAGCTCAGATCTGAGAAGAGAAACCTCCAGATTATCATAGGGGGTAACATTGGCAAAAACAAAATGACCCCGAATGAAGAAGCCTGGAAAGATTATGAAATCTGCTTTCAGCAATTGATTGGACTAGTGGATTATTTTGTGGTGAATGTCAGCTCACCAAATACTCCGGGTTTGCGTGAGTTACAGGAAAAGGATTCATTACGGAAAATTCTATCCCATCTCCAAACCATCAATGCTCAACAGTTAACGCCTACGCCTTTGTTGCTGAAAATTGCACCAGATCTCACAGACGAACAACTCAATGATGTGATAGAACTTGCCATGGAAATAGATCTGGATGGCATTGTTGCTTCCAACACAACTATAAACAGGCAAGGGTTAAATACGCCGCAGAGCCAACTAGAAAACATAGGCGCGGGGGGCTTAAGTGGCAAGCCGGTTAGAAATCGGGCAACCGAGGTAGTTAGATATATAAGTACCAGTTCGGGCAAGCGATTGCCAATCATTGCTTCGGGTGGCATATTTACCGGCGAGGATGCTGTAGAAAAACTTAATGCGGGAGCTTCACTTATACAGGTATGGACCGGCTTTGTTTACCAGGGGCCTTCCATCACCAAAAATATCTGTCAAAAACTATTGAAGACTTAAGACCGTCTTATAAGTCTTATAGAAAAAATCGTGACTCTCTTCTGACAGAATTGAAAATACTTTCGGCACATTGAAAATATTCGAAATGAACTTTTCATTCAGACAATTTTCCATTCAACAAAACTATCGGTGACAGCTATTTGAAACAAGCTTCCGCTGGCAGCTATTTGAAACAAGCTAGCGATAGCAGCTATTTGAAACAATCATTATTTTTGTCCATAAATTAACAATCTTATGCAGGAACTATTGACGCTGGACTCACTGATAAGCCTCATAACACTTTCTTTGCTTGAAATTGTTCTTGGTATTGACAACGTAATCTTCGTTTCGATTCTGTTAGGAAGGGTTCCACAGGAAAACCGCCTGAAAGCAAGAAAAATATGGATGATCGCCGGTATTTTAGTCAGAATCCTGCTGTTAATGGGTCTTGGCTGGATCGTAAAAAACGGAACCAATGAATTATTTGGTTTCAACTGGGGTGCAAGTCACTATGCTTTCAACCTTCGTAACGTTATTATGTTTGTTGGTGGACTTTTCCTTTTGTATAAAACGGTGAAAGAAATACATCATAAACTGGAAGGGGAAGATCCTGCAGTTGAAGTTAACAATGCTAAAGCTGCATCGTTTATTTCTGTCATCGGCCAGATCATACTGGTGGATATGATATTTTCTTTCGATTCAATTATCACTGCCGTTGGTCTTGCCAAACATGTGGAAATTATGATGATAGCTGTGGTGATCGCCATGATCATCATGTTTCTTTTCTCTGAAAGAATCAGCAACTTCATTCACAAACATCCAACTTTGAAAATGCTGGCTTTATCATTCCTGCTTATGGTAGGTTTCAGCTTATTTTTTGAAGGCCTTGAACCAATACATCATAAAGAGATTCCAAAAGGATATATCTATTTTGCCATGGCTTTCTCATTTGGTGTTGAGCTGATGAATATGTGGATGCGTAAGAAAACTTCTCCGCCGGTTCAGTTAAGAGAACCGCACTGAAAAGAATTATGAATTATGAGTTATGAGTGAGTGATGTAGTTATGAGTGAATTGACAACTCTTTATTTCACTCATAATTCATTCATAATTCACTCATTACTTGCAACAACGTCGCGGCAACCACTCCTGCTGTTTCGGTTCGTAACCTTGTTTTGCCGAGTTCAACCGGTGCATAACCGAGGTCGGTGGCCAGCTTAATTTCTTCGGGAGTGAAGTCGCCTTCAGGGCCAATTAAGACCAGTTTTGGTTTGATGTTTTGATATTTTGGGGAAGACAATGGTTCTTTAAGGGTTTCCTCACAATGTGCGATGAAACGTTGCACATCTTCTGATGTTTCCTTTTCGGATGTTTCCTTTTCGGATGTTTCCTTCGCAATAAATTCTTTAAAACTTATCGGTTCTGATAATTCAGTTAACCATGGCTGTTGTGATTGCAACATGGCACTGACAAGGATTGATTTCATGCGGTCATAACGAAAGTGTTGTTTTTCGGTTCGGGAGCAAAGCAGTGGAACAATTTTGCTGATACCAAGCTCGGCAGCTTTTTCAAGAAACCATTCAAGACGAGTACTATTCTTCAACAGGGAAATAGCAATAACATTCCGGGGAGATGGCTGTGGAGCTATACTGACATCCTTAATCAGTACTTCTGTTTTTTTCTTATGATCCTCTGTAATTACAGCATCCGCCATCTTGCCGTTGCCATCAGTGAGTCTTAGCCCATCCCCTGTCTTCATCCTCAACACCTGCACAATATGCTTTGAGCTTTCTTCCGACAGCGTTTGGGAAGAACCTTTGGCACTTATAGCTTCTACAAAAAAGAAAGAAAGACTGTTCAGAGTGATGAGTTATGAGTGATGAGTGATGAGTTAGTTAAGAGTTATGAATAATGAATTATAATTGAGATGAAAGTTTTGAATTTGAATAATTATAAAGTACAACATCAAACAACACTGACCTTATCATTAAAATAACTCATCACTCACTCATCACTCATCACTCATAACTCATAACTCATAACTAGAATAACATAACTTTCTTAAAATTCGTCATCGTCAAAAGGAATATCCTTCATCTTGCTGCCTGTTTGAACATAAAGGCGGGCATTGTCGCCACCACCTCCGGAAGCATCTGGTGTAACTGGTTTCCAGCTGCCGCCCCCAAGACCAAGATTATTGAAATTGTCTTCTTCCATGTCATTAAATTTCTGGATATGAAGAAGCGCCCTGAGCTTGATGGTTTCCAGCGTACCATTCCGATGTTTCGCAATACGCACATGGGTTTCACCTTTATTACTTTCACCCATTTCATTGGATGTAATATCATAATATTCCGGGCGATAAAGGAACATTACCATGTCAGCATCCTGTTCAATCGCACCCGATTCACGAAGATCACTCAACTGCGGCATCTTAGCTCCGTCCTTCCTTTTTTCAACTTCACGGCTTAACTGCGACAATGCAATGATAGGTACCTGCAACTCCTTGGCAAGACCTTTAAGATCACGCGAGATCTTACTGATCTCCTGCTCACGATTACTTTGCCTGTCGGAAGTTCCACTCATCAGCTGCAGGTAGTCAATGATGATTAATCCAATATTATGTTTATTCTTGAGACGGCGGCATTTTGCACGAAGTTCAAAAATGTTGAGGGCAGCAGAATCGTCAATAAATATGGGAGCCTGGGCAAGCCTTTGTATTCCCTTGGCATAAAGCTGTTTCATCTCATGTTCTTCCAGCTTACCCCTGCTGATCTTTTCAAGCCAGATCTCGGATTCAGCACTCAGGATACGCTGAACCAGCTGGCTCGCACTCATTTCAAGACTGAAAAACGCTACCGGTGTTGATTTTTTTGGATGAAGGGCCGCATTCCTGGCAAGGTTAAGTGCGAATGCTGTTTTACCCACTGCAGGCCTGGCTGCAAGAATAATAAGATCCGTTGCCTGCCACCCATAAGTGACTCGGTCAAGTGATACAAATCCGCTGGGAACACCTGTGATGTCTTCCTGGCGGTTACGCATATCCTCAATACGCTGCACCGTTTTAACCAGCACCTGGTCGATACTGTCGAAGTTTTTTCGAAGGTGATTGTTTGTTATTTCAAAAAGTTTGGATTCCGCGTCATCAAGCAAATCAAATACATCCGTGCTGTCTTCATATGCATCCCCGATAATTTCACCACTGATCCTTATCAGCTCCCGCTGGATAAACTTCTGAAGGATGATACGTGAATGCGTTTCTATATTCGCCGAAGAAACAACTGAATTTGTGAGTTTGGTTACATAATAGGGACCTCCAACCACTTCGAGCTCCTCCCTGGTTTTGAGTTCTTCAACCACGGTAAGAATGTCGATGGGCTGGTTTTTTTGCTGAAGACCCTGCATTGCCTTGTATATACGTTGATGCGCATCTACATAAAAACATTCGGGTTTAAGTATTTCAATAACAGCATCAAATGCACTTTTCTCAAGCATGATGGCACCGAGTACAGCCTCCTCAAGATCCTTTGCCTGGGGCGGCACTTTACCATACACCATCGTGCTTAGATCAATCGAGCTCTTGCGCCGGCTCTTCCGGTCCTTATTATTCAGGTTTGTAATATCCATTTGGTTGTTGAGCGTAATAGGTTAAAGCAAAAGTTTAGCCTGAATTAAGCAGGCAGGCGCCGCCCTGTGTTTTACAAGTTCCGGGTAACCTGGTTCTAATTAGGAAGACGGTGAAAAAATGCCATTTGGATTTTATTGCCTCCACAACGCCTGATAACCATTTTCAATGTTAACTGAATGTTACCAGCGTACTGGGGAGGGCGAATATAAAGCCCCAGACAACAGCGAAAAAAAAAATCGTAAATCAAAATTTTGTACCACTGAATTCCCATCACTATGCACATGAATCAGGGGCTTATCCACAGCAACCATCCAATCTTTCCACAAAATACAAAAGTTTTCCGGCGCCAGGGGTTGGTAATTCACATTCGTTGTGCGAAATAAAAAAGCCGGTTTTATTTGGCTAGCAAACTTATTGCATAAGATGCCCAGCCATAGGCAGTATGGGGGCTTTCCTTCCAATTAACATGATGCTTCACGGTACTTTCAGAAGCATCCAAACGATATAATCAAACATCAACAAAGGTTTCCGCTTTCAAAAAACCATTAGTTGTTATTGCTGCTTTGTTTCACGGATCGATATTTACATTTCAGCTTCCGCTCAATCATTATCTTTGTTTATCAGCATAAGTATTATACATGACAATCTCATATAATTGGCTACAGGAATATTTACCTGTAACATTGGAACCGGAAAGACTTAGCAAAATTCTAACATCAATTGGCCTGGAAGTAGAAAGCTTCGAAAAATATGAAAGCCTGAAAGGTGGGTTAAAGGGACTGATTGTCGGAGAAGTAATATCAAAAGAAAAACATCCCAATGCAGATAAACTTTCTGTAACAAAAGTAGATACCGGTGGTGCTGAGCTTTTACAGATTGTATGTGGTGCTTCCAATGTGGCGGTGGGACAAAAAGTTGTGGTTGCTCCCATTGGCACCACTATATTTCCGAAATCAGGCGATCCATTAACTATGAAACTTGCCAGGATCCGAGGCATCGAAAGCCAGGGTATGATCTGTGCGGAAGATGAAATTGGCCTGGGCGAAGATCATAACGGTATCATGGTTTTACCCCCGGAAACCAAAACCGGTTCGGAAGTAGCAGCCTTATTTGAAACTTATTCAGATTTTATTTTTGAGATCGGGCTTACACCAAACCGCATGGATGCAATGAGTCATCTCGGTGTTTCCCGTGATGTGTGTGCTTATCTCAGCCATCATGACGGAATGGATCTTAAGGTAAAACAACCATACCCTGATCAATTCCGGGAAGGCGTGGAAGATCCGCTTAAAGTAACTATTGAAAATACAAATGCGTGTCAGCGTTATGCCGGGATAAGCATCAAAAACATTCAGGTAAAAGACTCACCCCTTTGGCTACAGCAAAAATTGAGGGCGATCGGACAGCGACCGATTAACAATATAGTAGACATCACAAACTTTATTCTGCATGAAACCGGGCAGCCGCTTCATGCTTTCGATATTACAGCGATTGCCGGCAACCAGATAATTGTTACCAATCCTGCTGAAGGAACTTTGTTCAGGACGCTTGATGACAAAGAAAGGAAACTCAGTTCAGCCGATCTGTTGATTTGTGATGGCAACCGTGAACCTATGTGTATAGCGGGTGTTTTTGGCGGACTCAACAGTGGTGTAAATCCGGGAACCACAGCGATCTTTTTGGAAAGTGCCTGGTTTAACCCGATTGATATCAGGAAAACATCGTTTCGCCATGGTCTCCGCACAGACGCAGCCACTCATTTCGAAAAAAATATTGATATCTCAAACACGGTCAACGTTCTTAAGAGAGCCGCCCTGCTTATTCAAAACATAACCGGTGGCGAAATTGCTTCAAAGGTTGTAGATGTTTATCCCAATCCACGGAAAAAAACGGAAGTAACCCTCCGGCATCAATTCCTGAAAAAACTGAGCGGCAAAAGTTATACTCCCGAAACATCAAAAAAAATCCTGCTTGCTTTAGGTTTTGAAATTATCGTGGGGAACGATGAAGCGTTAACAGTCCAGGTTCCATTCAGTAAACCTGACATCGCGCTGCCGGCCGACCTGGTAGAAGAAATCATGCGTATTGATGGCCTGGATAATGTTGAGATTCCCGGCTCAATAACCATTTCACCTTCGATTGAAGTAGATGGTTTCCGCCAGGTATTAACTGAGAAAACAGCCGGTTACCTGGCCTCTGTTGGTTTCAACGAAATTCTGACCAACTCTATTACCAATTCGGCTTATTATGATGAGAAAGAGCTGGACATGTCTGTAAGGCTATTGAACAACCTGAGTGCAGATCATAATATGATGCGGCCATCCATGCTGGAGACCGGCCTGGAAGCCCTCGCATATAATATCAACCGGAAAAATGCGGACCTGCGGTTTTTTGAATTTGGCAAAACCTATCTGCAGTCAGGTCCTGGCTCTTACCAGGAAACAAAAAAACTTTGTCTATATGTTACGGGTAACCTGGGTACTGATAGCTGGAAGGGTAAATCTGACAGATCTGATGTTTATTATATTAAGGGAGTTGTGGCAAGAATCTTGCAACTGATCGGGGTTGAAAAAGCGGATTGGGAAGCGGGAACGGGTACAAAGCTTGAATCCGGTTTGCAGATCACACTAAAAAATGAAACGGTCATAGAAATCGGAATTGTAGCAGAAAAAGAACTAAAACGTTTCGATATCAGGCAGCCGGTTTATTTTGCCGAATTCAGTTGGGAGAAGTTATTGGATCATAGACCAAAACAGGGAGTTCAATATCGTGAATTACCAAGGCAGTTGCCGGTATTAAGAGACCTGGCTATGGTTGTAGACAAAGCAGTACCTTATGAGGCTATAGAAAATTCGATCAGGAAACTGCGCCTACAGAAACTGGAAAAACTACAACTCTTCGATGTTTTCGAATCTGAAAAGCTCGGAAAGGATAAGAAGTCATTAGCAGTAAGTTTCACCTTCCTTGACGAACAGAAGACGCTTACCGATACAGAGATCGATGATATGATGCAACAATTAATAAAAACCCTGACACAAGATCTGCAGGTTGAAATAAGAAAATAACATGATTGACATCGGGCAACAACTAAAAAGAATCAATGAAAAGCTTCAACTTTTAGTGAAGCAAAATCAATTGTTGCTCAGGGACAATGAAAAGTTAAACGCAGACCTCCGGCACGCAAAGGAAATTCAAGATGACCAGCTCAGGAAAATTGATGAACTGGAACAAAAAATTTCTTTGCTCAAAATGGCAACAGGTCAGTTACTCGAGACTGATAAAAAGGAATTAGAGAAAAGACTCAATCTTTATATCAAGGAGATCGATCGCTGTATCACCATGCTGGGCGAATAGCTAAACCCTTTTTACAAGGCGCATTTTCATTTCTTCCTGGCCATTTGAAAGTTCCAGGGTGTAAACGCCATAAGGGAGATCATTGAGACGGTTCCAGGTTACAACCTGGTTGCCTTCAGGGATTTCTCTTTCAAAACGGCTGCATTCATATCCGGCATCATCGCGTAGAATAGCGCAGATACTGCAGGCAAGAGTAGCAACCATTTCGAAGCTCAGCATGTCAATGAAGACAGGCGATTTAATTGTAGCGAAAATCATAATCGTTGGGTTATGGATTAAAAAATAATTGTTCCAATAACTATCCAAACGATCCGTAAAAACTGTCCAAATAAGCCGTGACACTTATATGGACTAAATTTAATCAAAGGTTTTCAAAAATGCAAGTATGGACACACTGATTCCTATTAATATTATTATTGCCGACCGCAGTTACCGGATAAAGATCGAACCCGCCGACGAGGAAGTTGTCCGCAAAACGCTGAAACTGATCAATGACAAAATCATTGAATATAAAAACCAGTTTGCCGGTAAGGATATGCAGGATTATATCTCAATGGTTATATTATGGTATGCCACCGACATGAAACAACGCGGAGCCGGTGAGTCTGCCCTCAGAGAAATTTCCACCAGCTTCAACCTCCTCGAATCCGTCCTCGACAAGGCCCTGGAGAAAAAAAGCTAACGATCTGTTTTTCAAACCTCTCACTCACCACTCACCACCGACCACTAACCACTTACAACTCTTCTTCCCCTTTTCATAATTCATAACTCATACCTCTCTTTTCATAACTCATAATTCATAATTCATAATTCTTTTTCACTATTTTCGCAAATTACCCTCTCGTTCTACTTGAATCACAACAGATAGCGAGCGCTGAATATGAAAGAACAATCTAAATTATTTGTACAAAATGGAACCAAACACAATAACCTATATAGTTGGCATAGTGGCTCTAATAGCCGGCATCATAGCCGGAAAGCTCATCTTTGCCAAGAATACACAGGCTAAAATCAGTGAAGCAGAGTCAGAAGCATCAAAAATTATCGCTGACGCAAAAACAAACGCAGAAAATCAGAAAAATCAGAAAATGCTGGAGGCCAAGGAAAAGTTCCTTCAGCTGAAATCAGATTATGATAAAGATGTTCTTGAACGCAACAGGAAGCTGGGAGATGCGGAGAACAGGATGCGTCAGAAAGAACAGACCACCAGCCAGAAACTCGAGCAACTGGAAAAACAGGTAAAAGACAATGACGCCATTAAAGAAACACTCAATCGCCAGATTGAAGTGGTCAATCTGAAAAGGGCCGAACTGGAAAAACACCAGGAAGAGCATATGCGTAAGCTCGAAAAAATTGCAGGTCTCACTGCGGAAGAAGCCAAGGCTCAGCTTATCGAAGGCCTTAAGCAGGAAGCGCATACACAGGCGATTGCCATTCAGCAGGAGATTGTTGATGACGCCAAGCAAAAAGCCAACAAGGAAGCCAGGAAGATTATTATCCAGTCTATACAGCGGACCGCAGCAGAACAGGCAATTGAAAATTCGATAACCGTTTTCAACCTGGAAAGTGATGAAATCAAGGGCCAGATCATTGGCCGGGAAGGAAGAAATATCCGTGCAATCGAAGCGGCTACCGGCGTCGACCTGATAGTGGATGACACCCCGGAGGCAATCATCCTCTCATCGTTTGATCCGCTGAGGCGTGAAATCGCCCGTTTAAGCTTAACCAGGCTGGTGACTGATGGCCGTATTCACCCTGCCCGTATCGAGGAAGTTGTTGAAAAAACCCGTCGCCAGATAGAAGAACAAGTGATGGAGATAGGTGAAAGAACTGTAATAGAGCTTGGTATCCATGGTCTTCATAAGGACCTGGTCAGAATTGTTGGAAAGATGCGATTCAGATCATCTTATGGTCAGAACCTGCTTATGCACAGTCGTGAAGTGGCAAATCTTTGCGCTATCATGGCCTCTGAGCTTGGAATGAATGCTAAATTGGCAAAACGTGCGGGTCTTTTACATGATATCGGTAAAGTTCCTGATGAGGAAACTGAATTAAGCCATGCATTGCTGGGAGCAAAACTGGCTGAAAAATATGGCGAGAATCCGGCGGTAATCAATGCTATCGGAGCTCACCACGATGAAATGGAAATGCAGTATGTAATCTCGCCGATTGTCCAGGCCTGTGATGCCATCAGTGGTGCACGCCCGGGAGCAAGAAGAGAGATTATGCAGCAGTACCTGCAAAGGATCAAGGATCTGGAGAATCTGGCAATGGCTTATCCAGGGGTTGAGAAGGCCTATGCTATCCAGGCAGGACGTGAACTTCGTGTAATAGTTGAGTCAGAAAAAGTGAGTGATGCAGATTCAGACAGGCTTTCATTTGAGATAGCCCAGAAAATACAAAATGAAATGACTTTCCCGGGCCAGATTAAGGTGACTGTGATACGGGAAAAACGTGCAGTGAATGTTGCCAGGTAAAAAAACTTGCAATATCTGACGGATTTTAATTTTTTTAATTACCTTTGCCTCCCTTAAAAAAAGTGAATGTTATGAGTACCGCAGTCCAATTTGTACACGAACAGTTAACAGGCCAGAAAGAATTTCCAAAATTCAAAGCTGGTGACAATGTAACTGTCAACTATAAAATCGTCGAAGGTGGCAAAGAACGTATCCAGAGTTTCCGCGGCGATGTTATTAAACGCCAGGGCACTGCGCATACTGCTACTTTCACCGTGAGAAAGATATCTGATAGTATCGGAGTTGAAAGAACTTTCCCTATTTATTCGCCGAATATTGATTCTATTGAAGTAAATAAATCTGGCCGTGTTCGCAGGGCTAAGTTATTCTTCCAGAGGAGCCGTAGCGGTAAAAGTGCAAGGATCCAGGAGAAAAGAAGAGCTGTGGCCACCGCACCCGCCAAGTCATAATTTCAGACAACAAAATAATTCAAAGGGTAGGGTCATAAAAAGATCCTGCCCTTTTTTTATTGAACCCACCGTTTATTTACATAACAATAATAGTTTTATAGTACCGTTCATCTTTATTGATTTCATTTGGCAATTAGCCAATTCAATTAACGTTATTAGATCGCAAAAAGCTGTAATTTCGTAACTGTATCTATACTTAATAAAAAAATCAGTATCATGTCTATCTTAAATTCCAACTTCCTGATGATCTCAATGCCCGGCGGTACTGAGTGGATCCTCATTGTATTAGCTGTGTTAATTCTCTTTGGTGGTCGTAAAATACCTGAGTTTATGAGAGGTATCGGTCGTGGTATCCGTGAGTTCAATGACGCGAAAACCAATGTGAAGAAAGAGATCGAAGAAGGTATGAGTGAAAAAGAAAAGCAAACAACGTCTACTTCTTCTCCATCTCAGAATTAATTCTTTTGTTACCTTCGCGGACACCGGTTATAAGCTGATAAATTCTTAACTATCTGCTATTTAACCCGCCGGTCCATGTTTTGGTGAAATTCGAATCGATCGCACAATATCATACGGAATTGTTGAATGGTACTGCCACTTGTGTGAGTACTGTTCAACATTTTTTATTTCAGATAGAAGCTAAAAAACACCTGAATGCCTTTGTTGAAGTGTATAAACAGGAAGCGCTTGAACGTGCTGATTTCCTCGACCGCCAATTGCTGGAAAACAAACCAATAGGTAAGCTACATGGAGTCGTAATCGCTTTAAAAGATGTAATCTGTTACAAAGATCACCGTGTAACTGCCGCATCGAAAATCCTGGCTGGTTTTACATCCATCTACAATGCGACTGCTGTTAATAAATTGATTGAAGAAGGCGCCATAATTATAGGTAATGCCAACTGCGATGAATTTGCCATGGGTTCAACCAACGAGAACTCCTGTTATGGCAGGGTGCTGAATGCTATTGATGAAACCCGCGTACCTGGCGGTTCCTCAGGGGGTTCTGCGGTGGCCGTGCAGGCTGGCTTGTGCATGGTGAGCCTTGGTAGCGATACAGGCGGATCCGTCCGGCAGCCGGCAGATTTTTGCGGCATAGTCGGACTGAAACCCACTTATGGAACCATTTCCCGTTATGGATTGATTGCCTATGCTTCATCCTTCGATCAAATCGGAATCTTCGCCAACAATATACCCGATACTGCCCTGGTCCTGGATGTGATTTCGGGTCCGGATGATTTTGACAGTACCGTTTCCCCGGAGAAAATCGACTTCAGTCCTGGGGCAATAACAGAGGCTCCCAATAAGATGCTTCGTATCGCTTACTTTGATGAAGCGTTGAACAGCAATGCTTTAGATCCTGAAATAAAAAAATCAATATTTTCCCTGATCGACCGTTTAAAAGCGGATGGGCACCAGGTAGAGCCCGTGAGTTTTGAATACCTGGATTATATTGTTCCCGCCTATTATGTGCTTACAACAGCTGAGGCCTCATCCAACCTATCCAGATTCGATGGAATCAAGTATGGATATCGTAATGTGGATAAAAATAACGATTTAACGGACCTTTATAAAAAAACCAGATCTGATGGTTTTGGCAGAGAAGTTAAACGTCGGATCATGTTGGGAACCTTTGTGCTCAGTGCCGGCTATTTCGACGCATATTTCACCAAAGCCCAGCAGGTAAGACAGCTCCTCGTTCAGAAAACCGACATGGTTTTCAACGAGTTTGACGTGTTACTTCTACCAACCTCCCCTACTACGGCATTTTCAGCAGGTGAGAAAACAGACGATCCCATCGCCATGTACCTGGCTGACATTTTTACAGTCTTTTCCAATTTAACAGGCCTTCCCGGAATTTCCATCCCGCTTTTTTGGCACAGTAATGGCTTACCATTTGGCGTACAAGCTATGACAAACCGATTTTGCGAATTATCTTTACTGCAGCTATCACACCAATGGATGCAGTTGTACAGATCAACCGGCAATGAAAGACCCTAACCATTCGACCCCGGTTTTTTACCTTCTGTGCTGATTTTCCACCAATTATCCTATGCATTTCTTTCCTATCGTCCTATAAGAAATCATCCCTTTTAATCCATACCTGAGCGTCGGCTTTGTTGAGCAAATTAAAATGATGATGAAACAAAAATTATTTCTGCTCGCCATTTTGAGCCTCGGAATTCTGAATCTGGTATCTGCAAATGATGAAGACAAAAAGAAGAAACCTTCTTCTTCAAAAACTTCAGTCACAAAGAAAACAAGTTCAGCAAAAAAGACCCCGGCCAAGGCAGTATCAAAAAAAACACCACCTGTAAAAACTATTATCCTTAAGGATACTATACAGTCGCCTGGTAAATTTGATACTACTGTTTCTACTGAAGGCTTCGAAGATCTTTTCGAGAAAGATACCAGGTCCGGCATTCTTTTAAATGCACGGGCGGTTGAATTCGTGGAAGATTATATGGAGAAGAACTCTGATGATCTCCTTTCCATGAAGACCTCCTGTACCCCCTACTTCAAAACTATTGAAGGTATTCTTTCTCAATATGGATTACCGCTTGAACTGAAATACCTTGCCTTTATCGAATCCCAGTTAAAAATCAAGGCAAAATCATGGGCCGGAGCATGTGGACCGTGGCAGCTGATGCCGGTTACCGCCCGTGAACTTGGACTTACCGTTAACAAATCCAGGGATGACAGATATGATTATAAAAAAAGCACCCACGCCGCTTCTAAATACCTGATTGATCTTTATAAAGAATTTGGTGACTGGTTATTGGTGATAGCCGCTTATAATGGTGGTCCTGGTAATGTATACAGCGCCATTAAAAAGAGCGGTGGAAGCCGTAACTTCTGGAAATTACAGAATTTCCTGCCAGCTGAATCGAGAACCCACGTTAAAAAATTTATTGGAACTCATTATATATTTGAAGGCTCCGGAGGAGTAACTACACTTACCAATGCGGAAGCAAAAAAACAAATAGGTGTTACAGCCACCTATTTACTTAACCGGAAGATTACAAATAAAGAGAAAGCAAACGCAAAAACACTGATCGTATCCGGTAAGTATCGCTCTGAAATGATTTCAAAAAATATCATGATGAGCCACGAAGATTTTCTTCGTTACAATCCTGAATTCGACAAAAAAATGTCAAGCAGTGACAATGTTTATGAACTTAAACTGCCTGCAGACAAAATGGAACTCTTTAACGCCAACAAGTATAATATCCTGAATGATTCGGTGCAATCATTGTTAAACTCCAACACGGTGATGACCGTTAGAAGCGACGCAGGAAGATAGCCTTCAAACTCTTAATACAATCAACAGGGAATCATATTTATGGTTCCCTTTTTTTGTGTTTACTTTTTGCTTTTTATTTTCCCGACTTTAAGGGCATTTAGCTTTTCCGGTAATATTTTGTGGCGATTTATTGAAGTATGTCACGGATAGCCGCCACTTTTACAAGGCACTCTTCATATTCAGCTTCCGGATCGCTGTAGAAAGTAATTCCTGAACCTGCCGGAAATGACAGATACCGGCCAGAACGGTTATAGATCAGGCTACGGATCACCACATTGAAATCAAAGTCTTTTTCAGGATTGATATAGCCAATCGCACCGGAGAATATGCCACGCTTCGTGCGCTCATATTTTTCAATGAGCCGGAGTACATTTTGCTTTGGTGCGCCGGTCATGGATCCCATCGGGAAAGTTGCCCTGATAACTTCAACCCAGTCCGATTCAGACTTTAATTCTCCGCTCACAGTGGAGATCATCTGGTAAACCTGGGGGAAATTGTAAACCCCGAACAGTTCATCCACCACCACTGATCCTTCTATGCAGATGCGGGAAAGATCATTTCGTACCAGGTCGACGACCATCACGTTTTCGGACCTGTCCTTAGCACTTTCGGATAACCGTTGCTGATTGGCTGAATCAGCTTCAGCATCATTGCCTGTACGTTTTAGCGTGCCTTTGATTGGTTGTGAGATAACTTTGAGCCCATCTTTTTTGAGATAACGTTCTGGACTTGCACAAATAAGATATTTATCATCGAGTTTATAAAATGCTGAAAACGGGTTAGGGGAAAGCCGGCTCAATTTTAAAAAAATCTCTACCGGGTCGATGGTGATATCTTCAGCATAAAACTCCTGGCAAAAATTGATTTCATAACAGTCGCCCCTTAGTATATGTTGTTTAAGAAGATTTATCGTCTGCAGATATTCATCCCTTGTATAACGCTCACGGATCCCGATTCCTTTATGCGATTCGCTGACTGTTTCAGCTTTACCCTTTTTATCCGTTAACCGAATACTGATGATTTCTCTATATACTGAATCAGCTTTGACACCAATAGAACCAATTCGCATAGTGTTAGCCGTTAGCTCGACAACTATCTCAGGTACAAAAAAAAACAAGTCAGGGAAATTGATCTTATCCGGATGGGAAGAACTCAAATGTTCGGTCTCATTTTTCAAATCATAACCGAGATGTCCGAATAGCCAGTCTTTGTGTTGAGATCCGAATTTCTGAAGTTGGTCCAATGCATTACCAGCAGCAGCTGATAAGGATTGAACAGCGCCCACACCCAGCAGGCATTCTATCTTATGATGACCGGATTGATAACCATTGTTATCCAAAAAACAACAAATGTTGAATCGGTTTGCCCAGTTCAACATTTGTTGTTTTGTGTTGTCGAAGTCCTGTATAGGAAATGAAACGAAAGTTCTGTTCACTTAGTTAGTTGGAACGCTACCACAAAATCAACCTGATGATTTTCGGCTGCGTGATAATCAGTAATCATCATCGTCATCGTCAAAGCCACGGTCATTGAAGAGGTCAAGGTCCTTAAACTCTTCATCCACGCTAAGGTCATCGTCTTCCTCACCCTTACCTGCTTTTTTGCCAGCCCCGGTAGTACCACCCGTTTTTTTAACCTTTGACTTTGGCAGGTCAAACTCTTCGAAGTCAGGATCCCAGTTTTCTTCTTCTTCTGGTTTTTCCCAATCATCTGGTTCGTCAGCCGCATCATCTTCATCATCATCCTCTTCATCTGCGTCTTTTTTCTTCGCAGTACTGCCTTTTGCCGATTTCTTGGCTGCAGCCTTCGGAGTTTCCAGCTCCTCATCATCACTCAACTCATCATCCTCATCATCCTCTGTTTGTTTCTTCGGCTTAGATGCATCTTTCTTAAGAACTTCCTTAGAAGACTTTGGTGCACCGCCGGTCTTTTTGTCTTTGTCAGATTTTGTGGCCATAGTCTGGTAAGATTTACCGGGGGTTAAAGATTTTTCATTTAATAAATTAAAATTGGATCAATTGAAAAGCCCGGGTTTCTTTTGTTCTTAATCCAATTGCAATAATAAGATTACTGTAAAATTTCAGCGAAGTTTTTAATTCGCCAAACTTTTCTTTAAATATTTTTCTGCGGCATTTTTTTTAAGAAACCACCTTTCTGTTTCAACAATTTTATCTAATCAAGTTAGTGAATTTTTATTAATTGATCCCTGCCCGGTCCATTAGAGATATAGTGAATATTTACCCCGAGATATTTATTGATAAAGTCCACATATTGAGACATTTCTCCTGGCAATTCATTAGTTGATTTTAGGGCTGTGATGTCTTTGCTCCATCCTTTGAACGACTGCAATTCGGGTTCAATTTTGAGCCTGGTCATCTGGAAAGGGACTTCTTTTGTCTGTTTACCGTTGATATTATAGGCTGTGCACACCTTTAGTTCTTCAAATGCATCAAGCACGTCGGCTTTTGTCATCACCAGGCTGGTAACGCCATTTATCATGCAGGCGAAATTCAATGCTACCAGGTCGATCCAGCCACATCTGCGTGGCCTGCCTGTAGTTGCCCCAAATTCGGCACCAATTTTCCTCAGCTCTTCACCTGTGGCATCATGAAGTTCGGTGGGGAAAGGTCCTCCACCCACCCTGGTGCAATATGCCTTGGTAACACCGATCACTTCCTTAATATGTTGCGGTGCAATTCCCAGGCCTGTACAAACCCCTGCGGAGATAGTATTAGATGAGGTGACATAAGGGAAAGTACCGAAATCAACATCAAGCATAGAACCCTGTGCCCCTTCTGCCAGCACTCGTTTTCCCTGCTTTATTTTTTCGTTGATAAAATACTCGCCATTTACAATTTTAAATTCCTTCATGAACTCCACTGCCTCAAAAAATTCTTCTTCCCAGGCAGAAATGTCTTCATGAAAATTCATACTATCAAGCAATTTCTGATGTTTCAGTCTGAGCTTGATATACTGGGTCGTAAAAGTTTTATCAAACAAATCACCTACTCTTAATCCATTGCGACCGGTCTTATCCATATAAGCCGGCCCGATACCCTTTAGAGTAGAGCCTATCTTTTCACTGCCCTTTATAAGTTCTGAAGCTTTGTCGAGCGCGCGGTGAGTAGGTAAAATCACATGTGTGCGCTGGGCTATATAAAGATTTTTGCTGTAGTTAACACCAAACGCTTTTACTGATTCGCATTCCCTTTTCAGGGTGACGGGGTCAAGAACCACACCATTGCCAATTAGATTTATCGTGTTCTCGTGAAAAATGCCTGAAGGTATCTGGTGAAGAACAATCTTCTTGTCGTTCACGTATAAAGTATGACCTGCATTCGGCCCGCCCTGGAAGCGTGCGATAACGTCGTATTGAGGCGCAAAAAAATCCACTATCTTACCTTTGCCTTCGTCGCCCCACTGAAGACCTAATAATACATCAACCATTGATTTGCTTTTAAGTTTTGCTTGAAGAGCGGCAAAAATAGGTAGATTAGGTTAATATGCGGAAGGCATTTTACAGCCATAGGTTGCATTATGGTGATTCGGTATCATAACGGTCGACTGTTTCGATTCCGGGAAGTTTTTTTAACCGGATCACAAGCTCATCAAGCTCTTCCTTGTCATGAACATATATCCTGACATTGCCGAAAAACAAACCTTCCTTGGCCTCAATGGTCATAGCATTGATGTTGATCTTGAGTTCGCCGGAAATAAGGTTGGTAATTTTATGAATCACGCCGACATCATCCAGACCAACAATTTTAAGACCGGTGAGAAAGGAAATTTCCTTGTTTTTAGCCCATTTTGTTTTGACCACACGGTGACCGTAATTCGCCATTAGCTTGGCGGCATTCGGGCAATTGGTACGATGAATGGTAAGCCCCTTCCCAGTGGTTACAAAACCAAATACGTCATCACCGGGTATCGGCTTACAGCAGTTCGCAAGATTATAAACAATCCGGTCACTGCTTTCACCAAAAATGATAAGTTCAGCATCTTTTTTCGCCATCGCAGCATGGGCCGCACTTTCTGTTTTTATTTCCTGGATAATCCGGACCGGTTTTGGCGGTTCAAGTTTATCGCCCAGCAGCTGGAATTCCTGCAATTCTTTCAGGTCAATGGTTTTCACCGAGATCTGGTAATACAGATCGAGTGGAGAAGGCAGTTTATAGTAAGCCGTGAGGATATCAACATTGTGCTGATTGTAGGCAGCACCAAAGTTTTCCAGCTTTTTTTGCAGCATGTATTTTCCATCATCGGCCACCTTCCTTTTTTCTTCTTTCAGCGAATCCTTGATCTTGGTTTTTGCCTTTGCGGTAACAACCAGCTTTAGCCAGTCTTCGTTTGGTTTTTGTTTGGCTGAAGTAATAATTTCAACCTGGTCACCGCTGCGAAGTTTATGACTGATAGGAACCAGTTTGTGATTCAATTTGGCACCAATACATTGGGATCCGACCATTGTATGGATGGCGAAAGCAAAATCCAGCGCAGTAGAACCGACTGGCAGCATCTTTACATCACCTTTGGGCGTGTAGACATAGATCTCTTCGGCAAGAAAACTTGTTTTAAAATCCTGGAGGAAATCTACCGTATCCGTATCCGGATTGTTCAGCATCTCCCGGATCTGGTGAAACCATTTATCAAACCGGCTTTCATCGGTTGTACCTTCTTTATACTTCCAGTGAGCTGCCAACCCCTTTTCAGCGATTTCATTCATTCTTTTGGTCCGGATCTGAACTTCCACCCATTTCCCCTGGGGACCCATAACCGTGGTATGCAGGGCTTCGTACCCGTTTGCTTTGGGATTGCTTAACCAGTCGCGCAGGCGTTCGGGTGCCGGGGTATATTCATCCGTGATCAGTGAATACACCTTCCAGCAATCTTCTTTTTCACGTTCCTGGGGCGAGTTCAGAATAACCCGGATGGCAAACAGATCATAAACTTCTTCAAAGGCCACTCCTTTTTTTCGCATTTTATTCCAGATAGAATGTATGCTTTTAGGGCGTCCGTATAATTCAAACTGAAAATTTCCTTTTTCAAGTTTTTCTTTGATCGGTTTTACGAATTCATTGATATAGCGCGATCTTTCTCTTTTTGTTTCTGCCAGTTTTCTTGCTATCTCTTTATACTCTTCCGGCTCGAGGTACTTCATGGAAAGATCTTCCATCTCCGTTTTGATATTATATAAACCCATGCGGTGAGCAAGGGGTGCATAAACATAAACAGTTTCTGAGGAGATCTTGAGTTGCTTCTCTCTTTTCATGCTGTCCATGGTCCGCATGTTATGCAGACGATCTGCCAGTTTGATGAGAATCACTCTCGGATCATCAGTTAATGTGAGGAGAATTTTTTTAAAGTTTTCTGCCTGCTGGGAAGCATTTACATCAATAACATTTGAAATCTTTGTAAGACCATCAACGATACGGGCGATTTCGGAGCCGAACTCGCGCTCGATATCTCTTAAAGTTATATCTGTATCCTCAACGGTATCATGCAGCAAGGCGCAGATTGTTGACCGCACACCAAGGCCAATCTCCTCTATACAAATACGCGCGACAGCAAGTGGATGCAGAATATATGGCTCACCACTTTTACGGCGCGTGGTAACATGGGCTTCGGCAGCCATCTCAAATGCAACCCGCACCAGTTCTTTATCTCCCGGTTTTAATTTAGGTTTTAATCCCCGAAGCAATGCCCGGTACTCACGCAAAATCAACTTCTTTTCCTGCTCTTCGTTCAGGTTATATTTGGGTATTGCAGCAACTGTATCCATTCATCTTTTTATCTCTACGAATTTACAAAAAAGAAAGTGTTTTCTCTATTTCTATTAAAACTCCTACTTTTGCAAACCTTAAAGGAAAGTCCTGCTGACTTTTAAGGATGGATCCGATTACAGATTGCGCATGTGGCGTAATTGGTAGCCGCGCCAGACTTAGGATCTGGTGGAGTGATCCGTGGGGGTTCGAGTCCCTCCATGCGCACAAACGGCCCCGGTGAGTAACCGGGGCCGTTTTATATTTGTAACTTTAATAAAACTACGGTTATGGATACACTACTTGTTCCAATCGACTTTTCCCCTTCATCAAGAACCGCGAGTATTTATGCGGCATCACTTGCAAAAGCATTTAAAGCAAGATTGATATTGTTCCACGCTTACATGATGCCGACACCGGTTACTGAAGTTCCCTATGTTATGATTTCTGTAAATGAGCTTCAGACTGAAAATGAACAGATGATACGGCGGGAAGCGGCGGTATTACACGAAAATTTTGGCGTGGAAGTCGGGGTCCAGGTACAGATTGGAATGCCATCGGATGAAATTACCCTTGCAGCCGTGGAATCTAATGCAGACATGATTGTAATTGGTATGCGTGGGGCCGGCGGACTCGATAAATTAATTGGTAACACATCTGCAAGCGTGGTCAGAAAAGCAAAAACGCCCGTTTTAGTTGTGCCGCATAATGCTTTATTCAACCCGGTAAAGCAAATTGTTTACGCCAGCGACTTCAGTTATTCTTCTTCCAGGAACCTATTCAGATCCTTACTGGAAATATCGGAAATGTTCCAGGCGAAGTTGCATATAGTTCAAATCCGGAAGGGGGGCGTTACAGAAAACAGTGAAAGAGAAATCCTTTCAAAAAATATTATTTCCGGGTTGCTTGGCTCAATTCAGCATGAGTTTACCATCATTACCGATGAATCAATCACCCATGGTATCAACAACTATGTCGCTCAGCATGATGTTCAGATGCTGGTGATGGTAGCTCATAAACATACTTTTTTTGAAAGATTGTTCAATAAGATTCACACTACTGAAATGGCCTATCAAACAAAGATCCCCTTATTGGTACTGCATGATAGCTGAACAGGCTCAAAACGCTTAATAAAAGTTAAAATATTCGATCTGAAAATATTCAACGGTATTCTTACCTTTGCACCCCAAAATAAAATTTGGGTACATTTTCAAATAACTACATATGGCAACAGTAACAAGAGAGAATATTGGTCTGCTGAATGACAAAATCACCGTGAAAGTAGGCACCAATGATTATCTGCCTTCTTTTGAAAAAGCACTAAAAACCTACAGCAAATCTGCAAATATCCCGGGCTTCCGTAAAGGAATGGTTCCGGCCGGTATGATCAAAAAGATGCATGGACCCGCTGTATTTACAGAAGAAGTGCTGAGAACCGTTGAAAAGGAGCTCAATACTTTCATGACATCTGAAAAGCTGGAAATCTTCGCCCAGCCCCTTCCGCTATCTGAAAATGACGCGCACCAGATAGACATGAATAAACCGGACGAATATGCTTTTGCCTTTGAGGTCGGCCTGAAACCCGAATTCCAGTTACCTGATCTCGGAACTGAGCCACTCACCCGTTACAAGGTGATTGTGACCGAAGAAATGATCAATGATGAAATTGAGCGCTTACGTCTCAGAAACGGTAAAATGACCGATCCTGAATCAGTGACCGGTGATGAAAATGTGCTGAACCTTACCTTCACAGAAATTGATGCTGATGGCAAAGAAATAGAAGGCGGTATCAAAAAAGACAACTCACTTCTTGTTAAATATTTTTCAGAAAGTTTCCGCCCGAACCTGATGGACAAAAAGACCGGCGACACTATTAATATCCAGCTTTCACAGGTTTTTGAACCAAAAGAAAGAGAATGGATCATCAGCGATCTTGGCCTGGACAAAAACGATTCCGCAGCTGCGGAAAAACAATTTCGCCTTGATATAACCAAGGTAGGATATGTTGAGAAATCAGAACTGAATGAAGAATTCTACAAGGTGGCTTTGCCAGGAAAGACTATCACTACTGAAGAAGAATTCCGTGCTGAAATAAAGAAAGATATTGAATCTTATTGGGAGACGCAGAGCCGTAATCACCTTCAGCATGAGATTTATCACGTTTTACTTGATCATACCAATATCAGCTTCCCGGAAAGTTTCCTGAAAAAATGGATGCAGACCAACGAAGAGAAGAAAAAAAGTGAAGAAGAAGTTGAAGCTGAATTTCCTTCTTTTGTAAACCAGTTGAAGTGGACACTGATTATCGATAAAATTGTTCGCGAGAATAATATTGAAGTGCTTCCGGAAGATCTTAAGGCTTTTGCCAAACAACAGCTTTTCGGTTATATGGGAATGAATATTGGCGATGCAGAACAACCCTGGATAACCGAATATGTTAACAAAATGATGCAGGATAAGAAATTTGTAGAGGATGCATATCACCGTATACAGACTGACAAAGTATTCAGTTTTGCAGATCAGAAAGTTAATGCCGTAGAACAGGAGATCAGCGTGGATGATTTTGCAAAAGAAACAGCAAAACATCAGCATCATCAGCATTAATACAAATCTGTTCCGGTTATTGAGTTGCGAGTAAAATTTCTGCGAATCAACTATAAAGTTTGACCGGCATGAAAGGCTAGCCGTTTGGCTGCTTTTTATGCCGGTTTTCTTTGCCAGGTGCGCCAATTTGTCCGTTTTTTTATTTTGCATGGTATTTGGTTTCCTACAATGGCTTAAATTGCCGGTCACTATTAAAAATTACTCATTAACAATATCATATGCATTTAGGAAAAGAATTTGAAAACTACGCGGTTAAACACCGCGGGATCTCCAGTAATACATTGAACGCTTACAACAAACACATGATCACTAACCTGACTCCTAATATCATTGAGGAAAGACCAATGAATATTGCGGTTATGGATGTGTATAGCCGTTTGATGATGGATCGTATTATCTTTCTGGGATACCCGATCAACGACGAAGTTGCCAACATTGTCACTGCCCAGTTGTTATTCCTCGACAGTACCGACCGTCAACGCGATATCCAGATGTATATAAACAGCCCCGGTGGCAGTGTTTATTCAGGTCTGGGCGTATACGATACAATGCAGTATGTTACACCCGATGTATCTACTATCTGTATTGGTATGGCTGCCTCTATGGGTGCTGTTCTACTGACTGCCGGAGCAGCCGGTAAGAGGACAGCGCTTAAGCATAGCCGTGTGATGCTTCACCAGCCAAGTGGTGCAATCGGCGGACAGGCAAGTGATATAGAAATAACTGTTGCAGAAATAAAAAAGATCAAAAAGAATCTGTACGATATCATTTCCAATCATACCGGCAAAACGCTTAAACAGGTTGAAAAGGATTGCGACCGTGATTACTGGCTTACATCTGATGAAGCCAAAGAATACGGTCTTGTAGATGAGGTATTGGTGACCAACCCAAGAAAGGATAAGAAAGATTAATTGACTTATTAAATTTATCAAAGTAAAACTTATGAATATTAATTCACAATATTTATTGAAACCCCTGGTCAATGATAATGGAGATGATGATGACGAACCGGAAGAAAAACCTGTAAAGGATAAAGGCGTGGAAGCGGCGATGTATGCCAAGAAACTGGAAAAATATTTCTTTCAGAATCGTGCTGTGTATTTATGGGGTGTAGTGGATGATAAATCTGCAAAAGATGTTACGACCAAACTTTTGTTGCTGGATGCTGACAAGCCAGGTGAAGAGATAAAATTTTTTATTAACAGCCCGGGGGGTGTTGTAACCAGTGGTATGGTTATTTATGACACTATGCGTATGCTTAAGAGCCCGGTAAGCACCATTTGTATGGGCCTGGCAGCTTCTATGGGTTCTATCCTGCTAAGCGGTGGCGTAAAGGGTAAAAGATTTATCTACCCACATGGCGAAGTGATGATTCACCAGCCCAGTCTCGGTGGTTATATCCAGGGAGTTTCTGTTGACCTTGAAATCCAGGCAAAACAAACAAAACGTGTAAAGGAAATCGGCGCCCGCATCCTCGCCTCGAACTGCGGAAAAAAGCCCGAACAGATCATGAAAGATTTTGATCGTGATTATTGGATGGACGCTAAAGAGGCAATTGACTACGGCATTGTAGATCAATTAGTTGAGAAATTATAATTTTGTATTGAAATGGCTGGCTTAATAGCTGGCCCTAAGCAATATATCCTGAGAAATTGGTAGTATAATCCAATTTGTTGGATACCTTTGCAATCAGACTGAATAAAATGGCAAAAACAACATTACATTGTTCCTTTTGTGGCCGAAGCCGTGACGAAGTAAAGATTCTTATCGCCGGGCAGGAAGGTCATATCTGTGAGAATTGTGTTGAGCATGCACGTGAAATCATTGAGCAGGAGCTAATGATCAGGAACGACAACTCAACATCTGCCTCCCAGTTCAAGCTCAATGTAAAAAAACCAGTGGAAGTTAAACGATTCCTGGACGAATACATAATAGGGCAGGACGAGGCTAAACGTGTACTTGCCGTGGCAGTATACAATCATTATAAAAGATTACAGCAAAAACCGGCTGATAACGATATCGAAATAGAAAAAAGCAACATCGTAATGGTGGGTGAAACCGGTACCGGCAAAACCCTGCTTGCAAAAACCATAGCTAAATTGCTGAACGTTCCGTTTGCGATCGTTGACGCTACGGTGTTTACAGAAGCCGGATATGTTGGTGAAGACGTGGAAAGCATTCTCACCAGGCTCCTGCAGGTTTGTAACTACGATGTTACCGCGGCGGAAAGGGGTATAGTTTATATTGATGAGATTGATAAGATCGCCCGCAAAGGTGACAACCCTTCAATTACCCGGGATGTAAGTGGTGAAGGAGTACAACAAGGTCTGTTGAAATTATTGGAAGGTACTGATGTGTTGGTACCACCACAAGGCGGCCGTAAACATCCTGAGCAAAAACTTATCAAGATCAACACACAGAATATCCTGTTCATCTGTGGTGGTGCATTTGATGGTATAGATAAAGTAATAGCGAGACGGGTTAATACCAATTCAATTGGTTTCAATGTGAATAAAGAGCTGCAGGAAAGTATGAAGAAAAACCTGCTTCAGTATATCAACGCAACGGATCTGAAAAGTTTTGGATTGATCCCGGAACTGTTGGGCCGTTTGCCTGTTGTAACGCATTTGAATCCGCTTGACAAGTCAACACTTCGTTCGATTCTTACGGAACCAAAAAATGCCTTATACAAACAATACCGGAAATTATTTGAGCTGGAAGGAATTCAATTAACCATTGAAGAAGAAGTTCTTGATTTCATGGTAAGCAAAGCGCTTGAATATAAACTGGGAGCAAGAGGCCTTAGAAGTATCTGCGAAAGTATTCTCACTGATGCTATGTTTGAAATGCCTTCAACCAAACAGACTGCTTTCAATGTGAATATCCAGTACGCACGCGATAAGTTTGATCACAGCAAAATGAGTCTGCTCAAGGTAGCTTAAGCCGGAATTTGATTCCTGGATTTAATTCCACTTTAGATGTTATATATAATTCAAAAAACCGGGCAAAGCCCGGTTTTTTGTTGTCACATCGTCAAATTTTTATTGTCATCATCAATAACATCATTTCAGTTGACAATAAAATCATTTCAGTAGAGTGATCCGACTGGATTTTATGCAACCAATCATTGATACCTTTAATTTATTAATACGTATTACATCTATAAAACTTTTCAAATATGCAAGATCTGGTAGAACGTTTAAAAGCAGCCGGTTTAACTGAAGAACAGGCTTATGCAGCCATTGGCATTGTCAAGGATTTCACCAAAGAAAAGTTTCCTATGTTTAGCGGAGCCATTGATAAGCTGTTTGATAAATACAAACCGAAAGATGATAACGATTTCCTGGACTAATACCTGGTTTATTCATTTCTCAGGCTTTTGACCGGATTAGCCAACCCGGCTCGTATTGCCTGGGAACTCACCGTAAGCAAAGCAATTACGATAGCTATCGATCCGGCTATTGCAAAGACCTGCCAGCTCAGGGTTATCTTATATGCAAAGCTGTTAAGCCAGCGATTCATCACATACCAGGCAATCGGCGAAGCGATGAGAATACCCACGATTACCAGCACCAGGAATTCCCTGGAAAGCAGCCTTGAAATATCACCCAGCGATGCTCCCAGCACTTTTCGGATTCCGATCTCTTTTGTTTTTTGTTCAGCCGAAAATGCAGCCAGGCCAAATAGTCCAAGGCAAGCTATCACGATTGCAATGATTGTGAAACCAGCTACTATTCCTGAAGTCAGTTTCTCGGCTTCGTAGTTTCGTTGAAAATCTTCATCCAGGAATGAAAACTCAAATGGCGTTGCAGGATCCAGTTTTTTCCAGGTGTCCCCAATATTTTTTATGAGCTGCTGGTAGTCACTTGTAGCCAGGTCAGCTATCATATAGGTGTATTTGTTTGCGAAAATACCAGTGGTAAAAGCAAAAGGTTTTACCGTTTTCTGTAAGCCTTCGAAATGAAAATCCGCTACGACACCCACAATATTCATAGTGCCACTCATTCCCTGGAATTCAAAGCTGATCTGTTTTCCGATGGCCTCACCAGGCTGCAAACCAAACTTTCTGACTGCTGATTCATTCAGGACCAGGGAAGCTGAATCCGCTTTGAAGTCCCAGGAGAATGATCTGCCTGCCAATATCTTAAATCCAAGGGTTGGTATGTAATTATCACTGATTGCTGAAAGCTCGAGGTCTATTACTTCCGCATCTGTGCGATCGCCCCGGTAAAACAACATGCTGTTTATATTGGGGATGCCCGGGTAGGTTGATCCACTTGTTACCTGCCTGATACCAGGGTTTTTCAGCAGTTCATTTCTTAGTCTCGTAAAATAAGAGTCGGTGTTGTTATAGTTCAGCGGTAATACTATCTTCCTTGATTTGTCAAAGCCGAGGTGCTGATTGCTCATATAATTCAATTGCTGCCAGATAACAATTGCACCGATTACCAGAAAAATTGAAATGGTAAATTGAAACACCACCAGCCCTTTCCTTATGGTAGTTGAGGAGAAGTTATTGAGCATCTTGCCTTTCAGCACAGAAGCCGGTCTGAACGATGATAAATAAAAGGCAGGGTAAAGGCCCGCGATAATACCTGTAACTATAGTTAGTATCGTAATTACGATCAAGAGTGCAGGACTGTCAGATAACTGGAGTTCCTTGCCTGACAGATTATTAAAAAAAGGCAAAGTGATTTTTGTAAATAATAATGCTGCTATTAGTGCCATCAGGCAAACCATAAAAGATTCACCCAGGAATTGCAGGATCAGTGAAGTTTTCCGGGCTCCCATTACTTTTCTAACACCAACTTCTTTTGCCCTTCGCTCAGATCTGGCAGTCGACAGATTCATAAAGTTGATACAAGCTATCATAAGAATGAAGATGGCGACAGAACCAAGAATATAGAGGTATAAAATATTGCCATTTACTTCAAGCTCATTTCCGATTGAAGAATGCAGATGAATATCCTTCAAGGGTTGGATAAACAGGCTCTTTGAAATTCCAGACATTTTCAGGTCAGATCCTGCACGTTTTTTGAAGAAAGTATTCAGCTTGTTTTCAAAAGATTTCGCCCCGGCCTTTTCTTTTAATTTCACATAAGTAAAAAATACATTGTTGGTAGCCCAGTTCGTCTGATTCCGGACCCAGTTCCACATATCATTATTATGCATCGACAGGAAAAAATTCGCCGGGATATGCGTCCTGGTACCTTCAGTTCTAAATACAGCGGTAACCGTGTAATTGAACTGACCAAAAGGTGTCTGTATATTCAGTGGTTTTCCAACCGGATCTGTATTTCCGAAAAACCGGACAGACATCGGCTCAGAAATTACTATCGAATTTGGGAGATCAAGTACCGATTTTCCCTGCCCATATTTGAAGTTATAAGTAAAAAGTTCAAAAAAAGTTGAATCAACATAGTACCCATTATGTTCAAAAAACTGCCTCGATTCATGGCCATTTTCATAACGAAGCAACATCTTTTCAATATCAGGAAAAGTCATCAGGCGTGTCACTTGCTCTACTTCCGGCAGGTCTGATTTTAATGCCCAGGCCACCGGAGCCGGACAGGCAGCCCATTGTCCGCCGGCTTCAGTACCTTCAGTGGCTATCCTGTATACACGGTCACCTTTCACATGATGAGCATCATATTTCAATTCATTAAGTACATAAAGTGTGATGATGATGCAGGTAGCCAACCCTACAGACAAGCCAAGGATATTAATTATTGAAAAGGTTTTTGACCTGGCAATATTCCGGAAAGCGATCTTCAGATAATTCTTAAAAAGCATGTAATGGTTTTAGAATATGAATGCCCTAATGGTTTTAGAACATGAAGGCCCTGGATACATGCTTGCCATTCCAATGAAGTGCCAGATTATCAACCGGTTGATATGCAATCAATTCCGGTAGAATCCAGCCATATTGGTGTCTGATTTCGATACAGGTAATGTTCATTTACGGCATTCAGAAACAAAAAAAACCCCTGCGAAATCCGGCAGGGGAATTAGGATGACAAGCAATCATCAATAAAACAAAGTTTAATATTTCAGTACTTCTTAATCTTTTAGTACTTCTCTTGCAATTACTAATTTCTGAATCTCCGAAGTACCTTCTCCGATTGTACAAAGTTTAGAGTCTCTATAAAATTTTTCGACTGGGAAATCTTTGGTGTATCCATAACCTCCAAAAACCTGCACTGCTTCATTAGCTACTTTTACTGCTACTTCACTGGCATAATATTTAGCCATCGCAGCTTCCTTTGTCATTTGTTCACCCCGGATCTTCAGATCGCAGGCTTGCATAGTCAGAAGTTCAGCAGCCATGATTTCAGTGGCCATATCTGCAAGCTTGAAAGAGATGGCCTGGAAATTTGAAATCGGTTGATCAAACTGATATCTCTCTTTCGAATATTTTACTGCAGCGTCATATGCCCCTTTAGCGATTCCAAGTGAAAGTGCCGCTATTGATATTCTTCCCCCATCGAGGATCTTCAGGGACTGTTTAAAACCCTCTCCTACTTCACCCAGGCGGTTATTATCTGGAATAATACAATTATCAAAGATCATTTCAGCCGTTTCACTGGCGCGCATTCCGAGTTTGTTCTCTTTTTTCCCGCCTGCGAAACCTTTAGTACCTTTTTCGACAACGAAAGCCGTAGCGTTATTTTTACTCCTTGGCTCCCCTGTTCTGGCTATAACTACCGCAACATTGCAAGAAATACCATGTGTGATCCAGCATTTTGTACCATTTAGTATCCAATTGTCTCCATCACGTACAGCTGTTGTTTTCATATTGCCGGCATCACTGCCAGTGCCTGGTTCCGTTAAACCCCAGGCGCCCAACCATTCACCGGAGGCCAGTTTCGGAAGCCAATTGTTTTTCTGATCATGGTTTCCAAAATTCAGGATATGACCTGTACACAGAGAATTGTGCGCAGCCACACTTAATCCGATTGATCCACAAACCCTTGCGACTTCCTGGATGACGGTTACATATTCAAAATAACTCAACCCGGCACCTCCATATTCTTCAGGAACTAAAACACCCATCAATCCCAATTTCCCCATTTCACGAAGTACATCTATAGGAAATTCCTGTACTTCGTCCCACTTCATTACATGGGGTTTTATATACTGTAATGCAAAATCACGGGTACTCTGAGCCACTTGCTGCGTCAGCTCTGAAGACTGAAAATTCATACTTTGAAAATGATTAAAAGGCAAGCAATCGTTGACAGGCGGTGCAATTCGTTAACACCTTAAACCATTAACTTAATGCTCTGGTTAATGGTTAATGCAATTTAACAATTTAAGCCGACAAATGCTAACAAATGTTAGTTTTATTTTTACCTAAAGTCCAATGTAATGCGAGATACGATCAAACAATTCGGGAGTTATTGACACAACCTGCCTTAATTCGCCGATTTCTTTGAAGATGCCATGTTGGGACCGGTAATCAACAATTGCCCTGGCCAACTGCCTTTTCAGATATGGGTGTTGTTCCAGGATATCCGGTGTTGCCGCATTCACATTAATTTTGTGAACTGCAGCTACCCGGGTCAGAAAAGGCCGGATCTTCTGATAGACACTGTCCTGCAAACCATATACTTCTGCAACCTGTTCAACGGAGTAAAATCCCCCCAGCCTGTCGCGGTATTTTATGATGCGTTGTGACAGAACAGGCCCGATGCCTGGTAAAGAACTCCAGCCGCTGGTATCAGCGGTATTAACATCGATAATTTCAGGAACTTTTCGTTTGAATTGTAGTCCACGGACTATAGGCTGATCATTATCATCAGTTGCAACAGGTTTCCGTTTGCTTGTATCCCCTGTTGTTATTTTTACGAATGGCAATAATCTCATTTTATCCTCTTCAGGCAAACCATAAATACGCAATATGTCATCTGCTTTTCGAAATTTGCCACCTTTCGATCTGTATTTGTCAATGGTCATGGCTGTTCTTTCGCTTACCCCCAATTGAATCCAGCCGGAAGTTGAGATGGTGTTAGGATCAAAATCAAACATGACGACCTTATTTTTGGGCGGTTCACCATTGCCTCGAGGGTATTGTTTGTCTGGGTATTTCCTGGCGTTCGGATACTTTCCATCGTTCCGGTATTTGCGAGGTACTGAAGACGATATTGATTCGACTCCATTACCATAGTTATCAGGTGCATCAAGTACAGCAATCTGGTCCTTAAACTCATGAAGAGCAGAACTATCACCAAATCCAACATTTTTTGAGCTATAGAAAGACGGAGCCACAGCTATGATAATGATTATAGACAACAAAATCAGGATTCCGGTCCGCTCTTTTTTACTGAATGTGAGGTATTCTTTTATAGTCTCGCGCATATGCGAAACTGGAACTTAAAAGCCTGGGAGAAATGAGAAAAATAACCGGGAGCAGGAAGAAAAAAACCGGATTATACTGTTATCTGCAGCATATCATAACCAAGCGAAATCCCCGGAGGCAGCTCTGCACAAACATCCGCATGTTTCCCCATCTGGTGACTCATGTGCGTGAACCATACCTGCGGGATATCCAGCTCGCGCGCCAGATCAATGCCTTCCTGCAGGGAGAAATGCGAGATATGTTTCTGTTTTCTCAGGGTATTTAACACGAGAACTTCGCTTCCCCTGATTTTTTGTTTTTCGGATTCATCGATCCGGTTCGCATCTGTAATATAGGTGAACTTACCAAAACGATAGCCAAGCACCGGCATCTTAAGATGCCAGACCTGTACCGGTATCACGGGTATGTCGCCAACCGTAAAAGGTTCAAGCGCTATAGAGTTCAGCTGTATCTCCGGAACGCCGGGGTAACGGGTATCCTTAAACGCATAAGGGAACTCCCTGATCAGTACCTGTTGAGTCATTTCATCTGAATATACAGGCATCGGCTGACCGGAAAAAAAGTTATAGGCACGTACATCATCGAGGCCAGCCACATGATCCTTGTGAGAATGCGTGTAAACGATAGCATCAAGATGTTTTACATCTGCCCTCAACATCTGGTAGCGGAAATCCGGACCTGAATCAACAACAAGTGTTGTATGTGGAGATCTGATGAGTATGCTTGACCTCAGTCTCTTATCTTTTTTATCTGTTGATCTGCAGACTTCACAATCACACCCGATCATAGGTACCCCCCCGCTTGTGCCGGTTCCTAAAAACGTGATTGTAAGTGGTGGAGTATTCATCTGGAATTTGTCAGCTGAGGCTTTCAGGCTTGCGGTTCATCACTTCGAGATAGAGTTTCCTTGTTTCAGGAGTAAAGCTTTCAGGGTCAATTGAAAGCTGTGGAATAATATCAAACAAAGTGTTTATTCGGCCTTCAGTCTGTAAAAATTTATTCAGTACAACAACTTTTCTGTCTTCCAGTATACAATAACCGCTCTGAAAAGTTCCCCTTTCATAGCGCACGACATAGGAAGCTTCATCCAGTATCTTTTCTATTTTATCCATCGTGTTTTGGGTATATTTCATCCGTTTATTTTAATGATCCCTGTCAGCCTGTTAATAAACTCTGTCAGCCTGCAAATTTAAACGAAAAATAGCTTGAAGAGAATTATGAATTATGAATTATGAGTTATGAAAGACCTGGTACCTAATATAAAATCTTGGCAAACTGTCTGGTTATGATTTACAGCCTGGTTTACCTGTTGGTCATCCTGATTACGGGAACGATCATTTCTTCCAGGCTCAGCCCACCATGCTGAAAACTGTTTTTATAATAATTCACATAGTAATTGTAGTTATTCGGATAGCAAAGAAACACATCCTCCCGGGCAAATATATAGGAGGAATTCACAGTAGGAACCGGCAATCCGGCTTCTTTGGGATCGCGGAATGCAAGCACCTGCTTAGGTTCGTAATTGAGGTTCCGGCCGTGTTTATATCGCAGGTTTGTGGTTGTCTGTTTGTCACCGATCACCTTAGTAGGCGTTTTCACACGAACACTTCCATGATCTGTGGCCAGTATGATATTTATCTTTTTATCTGCTACTTTTTTCAATGCCTGGTGAAGCGGGGAGTGCTCGAACCAGCTTTTGGTAACTGAACGATAACTGATTTCATCTCCCGCAAGTTCTTTAAGCACTTCCATCTCGGTACGGGCATGACTCATCATATCCACAAAATTATAAACGATCACGTTTATATCATTTCCCAACAGGTTATGCATGTTATTGACAAGATCCTGCCCTGCCTGGTAATTAACCACCTTGGTATAGGAAAACTTTATATCCTCTCTCTTAAGTCTTTTCAATTGTGCGCGGAAAAAATCTTCTTCACTCAGATTTTTACCACCTTCATCGTCATCATTTTTCCATTGTTGCGGGAACTGCTTTTCTATTTCAACCGGAAGCAACCCTGCGAAAATTGAGTTGCGTGCATACTGTGTTGCTGTTGGCAGTATACTGTAAAAAGTATCTTCTTCATGTATGCGGAAATTATCAGAAAAAATCGGCTGGATCGCTTTCCACTGATCGAATCTCAGGTTATCCAGCAACACGAAAAAAGTTGGTATACCTTTTTCAACATGTGGCAATACCTTAAATTTAAAAAGGGTATTAGACATGATGGGCCCGCTGTCGCCTTTTGGATTTACCCATTTTGCATAATTCTTTGAAACAAATTTAAAGAATTCTGTATTGGCTTCACTCTTTTGAGATTGCAGGACCTCCTGCATTTCCGGGCTATCACTTTTTTCCATTTCCAGTTCCCAGTAGACCAGCTTTTTATAAATCTCCATCCACTCATTGTGATCCGGATTACTGTTCAGCGCCATAAATAAATTACGGAACTGTTGCTGGTAGGCAGATGTTGTTCTTTCGGCAACAAGTCTTTTGTTATCGATTATTTTTTTCAGACTTAATAAAACCTGGTTTGGGTTTACCGGCTTAATAAGATAATCACTTATCTGGGAACCGATGGCATCATCCATCAGGTTTTCGGTTTCATTTTTTGTGATCAGCACCACCGGTATTTGCTGATTTACCTCTTTAATTTTTGCAAGTGTTTCCAATCCCGTAATTCCTGGCATCGTTTCATCCATCAGAACCACATCAACGGGATTTATCTTCACATAATCAACCGCGTCAAAACCATTTGTCAGCGCATTAACTTCATAACCTTTATTTCGCAGAAACATGATCTGTGACTGCAAGCTCTCAATTTCATCATCTACCCAAAGTATCTTTCCTAATGCCATAATAAAATTTAAAAAATGAATGATTGCGAACACCAATTACCCAAGGCTTGTCTAAAAAGGCAGATGAACTGTATGTCGAAAGCTAACAAAATTATTTAATCTAATTTCCCTTTGTACTTTTGATCGCTGCAATTGGCAGTAATTTTAACAAAACTGAAAGCAGCGCATGCCGGTTAACCCAAGAAAAATCATCAATGACCCAGTTTACGGATTCCTGACTATAGATCACCCACTGATTTATAAGGTTATCTCCCATCCATATTATCAGCGATTAAGACGTATCCATCAAATGGCTTTTGCACAACTTGTGTTTCCCGGTGCGGTTCATAGCCGCATGCATCATTCCCTGGGAGCCTATCACCTGATGTGCAATGCGCTCACTGAATTGAAGGGCAAGGGAATTGATATCTCCAGGGAGGAAGAAGTATCTGCCAAAATTGCAATCCTGCTTCATGATATTGGACATGGTCCATATTCGCATGCATTGGAAAACATACTCATTCCCGGAATTTCACATGAGGCACTTTCTATCCTGATCATGCGCGTGCTTAATGAAGAATTTAACGGGCAGCTTGAAGTTGCAATACAGATTTTTACAAATAATTATCATAAACCATTTTTGCATCAGCTTATATCCGGCCAGTTGGATGTTGACAGGATGGATTATCTCACCCGTGACAGTTTTTTCACTGGAGTGTCAGAAGGTGTGATCGGTTACGACCGTATCCTTAAAATGCTTACAGTAAATCATGGCGACCTCATGGTTGAAGAAAAAGGAATTTATACCATCGAAAAATTTCTTGTTTCCAGGAGGTTGATGTACTGGCAGGTGTATCTTCACAAGACAGTGCTGGCAGCTGAAAAAATGCTGGTGAAAATTGTACAGCGCGCAAAAGAATTGATCAGCCTTGGTAAAACCGTGCAGGCATGCTCTCCCGTACTCGATTTTTTTCTTCATTACGACGGTGTTGAAACGCCCATCGAAAAACATCTTGATAAATTCTGCCTGCTTGATGATTACGATATGCTTGCGGCGATAAAAAACTGGACTTTCCATGAAGATAAAGTGCTTTCAATACTCTGCAGGAGCCTGGTTGAAAGAAGATTGTTAAAAGTGAAATTGCAGGTTGATCCCATCGATGAAACCTGGGTTCAGCAAATCAGGAGCAGGATTTGCATGAAGTTTGACTTAACAGGAAATGAGTGTGACTATTTTGTTTTTGGTGGCATCGCAGTTAATACCACCTATGATCCTTCAGAAGAAAGTATCAATATACTTTTCAAAGATGGAAGTGTAAGAGACATTTCAAATGTAGATAATGCACTGATACAGCATAATCTGTCTACCCCTGTGAAAAAAAATTATATTTGTTACTATAACTGTTAATGCCATATCAATATGGCGATATTAACATGACCCTCAAAAATCCATTCTGACCAGAATTAACAATAAAAAATTATGGAATTCACAGCTATACAAATTGCCACTCTGATTAACGGGAAAGTAGAAGGTAATCCTGATGCAGCAGTTAACTCTTTTGGCAAGATAGAAGAAGCCAAGAATGAACAGCTTGCATTTCTCGCAAATCCTAAATATGAAGATCACCTGTACACCACCAGTGCTTCTATCATTATCGTAAATGAAAACCAGGTATTACGGGAACCGATAAACGCCACCCTTATCCGTGTTCCGGATGCTTATACTGCTTTTGCCACGCTTCTTTCAACTTACCAGGAAATGATGCAACAGCAGCTGACAGGTATACAACAACCTGCTTATATCAGCAAGACCGCTAAGATCGGGGAACAAGTTTTTATAGGTGCATTTGTTTATCTGGGTGATGATGTGGAGATCGGGAATAATGTAAAAGTTTATCCGCATGCTTTTATCGGTAACAATGTAAAACTGGGCGATAATTGTATCATTCATCCCGGCGTGAAATTATACCACGACTGTGTTATCGGGAAAAATGTAACTATTCATGCGGGCTCCGTACTTGGAGCAGATGGTTTTGGGTTCGCCCCACAGTCTGATGGAAGTTTTAAGAAGGTACCCCAGATAGGTAACGTGGTGGTGGAAGACTTTGTGGAGATCGGCGCAAACGCAACCATCGACCGCGCCACCATTGGATCAACACTCATCAGGACCGGTGCCAAACTTGACAACCTGATCCAGATTGCGCATAATGTTGAAATCGGCCCGAATTCCGTAATAGCGGCTCAAAGCGGTATCAGCGGTAGTACCAAGATCGGCAAAAACTCAATGATAGGCGGACAGGTAGGCATTGTAGGACATATTACAATTGCCGATGGCACCCGCATCAATGCCCAGAGCGGGGTCAGCAAATCAATCAAGGTCCCGAACAGTGCAGTGACGGGCAGTCCTGCTTTCGATTATACCAGTGCTTTGCGCAGCCAGGCAGTTAGCCGCAACCTTCCTGAACTTGAAAAACGACTCATACTTCTTGAAAAACTCGTTCAGCAATTAACTACTGAAAAGAGCTGAAAACCGGGGGAAAGCACACTATTTCCTATATTTGCCACTTCTTTTCAAGGTTTGGTACAAACAATTAAACAAAAAGTAACTCCTTTCTTTTAATGGACGCATTATTCAACTCTGACAAGCAGCATACATTAGGTTCACCAGTCAGTATCTCAGGAACAGGTCTTCATACAGGAATTAACGTTGATATGACGCTGAAACCGGCAAATGCAGGATTTGGTTTCCAGTTTCAGCGGGTAGACGTTGCTGGCAAGCCGTTGATAAAGGCAGATTGCGACCTGGTAACAGATACATCCCGGGGAACGACATTGGAAGATAAGGGAGTGAAAATAAGCACGGTAGAACATATCCTGGCTGCATTGGTAGGTATGGGAGTCGACAATTGCCTGATCGAGCTTAACGGCCCCGAAATTCCGATAATAGATGGCAGCTCGGAACCTTTTGTGGAAATAATTGAGGACGCAGGCGTTGTGGAACAGGATGCGGCCAAGGTCTGGTACACTTTGGATACGAATCTTACACATTATGACGAGAAAAAAAGAGTTGAAATGGTTGTGTTGCCCGCAACCGACTATAAAATCACCACACTGATTGATTTCAACAGCCCGGTTCTTGGCACCCAGCACGCCAGCCTGAAATCAATGCGTGAATTCAAAGCTGAAATATCGCCCTGCCGCACTTTTTGTTTTTTGCATGAACTGGAGGCGCTGCTGGACAATAACCTGATCAAAGGCGGAGATCTGAATAACGCCATTGTGGTGGTTGATAAACCAGTTACCAAAGATGAAATGATAAGGCTGGCCAAGGCTTTTGGCCGCGAAACAATCGATGTCAAATCTGAAGGTTACCTGGATAACCTCGAACTTCGATATCCAAACGAACCTGCCAGGCACAAATTATTGGATGTAATTGGCGACCTCGCGCTGGTTGGCTTTGCCATAAAAGGACATATCATTGCCCATCGTCCCGGCCATTCAAGTAACGTTGAATTTGCCAAGAAAATAAAAAATTATATTAAGAAAAATAAAAATGCGAAGGATATTCCGGTTTACAATCCTTCCCTTCCACCAGTTTATTCATTACAGCAGATAGAAAAAACCCTACCCCACCGTTACCCTTTTTTACTCGTAGATAAAATCATCGAACTAACTGACAAACATATTGTTGGTATAAAAAATGTCACTTACAATGAACCTTTTTTTGTAGGTCACTTCCCGGGTAACCCGGTTATGCCTGGCGTACTTCAGATCGAAGCGCTGGCACAAACCGGTGGAATTCTTTGCATAAACGCCTTACCACCCGGTGATTACGACACATACTTTTTAAAAATAGATAATTGTAAATTCAAGTTAAAAGTCGTTCCCGGAGATACTATGATTTTGAAAATGGAGTTATTGTCTCCAATACGGCGAGGTATATGCGAAATGAGGGGAACCGTATATATAGGTAATAAGATAGCGACTGAAGCGGATTTGATGGCCCAGGTGATAAAGAGGAATTAGAAACAGTTTTTCTTGACCTGCTAGGGTATTTTGTTAAAACTTAAGTTATTAGGTTTTATCAAATTAATTATATTTTTGCCGGTCAGTTATATTTTTTTAGTTTCTAATAAGATAACAAACTATATCAAACGTCAATCGCTCCATAAAAGCTCTTTAAATGACGATCTTCGTCCAGCCTCCACAGGAGATCAGTTGCCTGATGCCTCTAAAGAATTTTCAGCATCACCACTCAAGAATGTAAATAAAATGATTCACCCTCATACCTATATCCATCCTAACGCTAAATTGGCTACCAATGTCAAAATTGACCCGTTTACTGTGATTCACCAGAATGTTGAAATTGGTGAGGGCACGTGGATAGGTAGCAACGTGACAATAATGGAAGGTGCAAGAATCGGAAACAACTGCCGCATATTTCCGGGTGCAGTGATTGCCGCAATTCCCCAGGACCGCAAGTTTGCCGGTGAAGATACTTTGGTTGAGATCGGTGACAACACCACTATCCGCGAGTTTGTAACCATTCATCGTGGCACTTCGGACAAATGGAAAACCGTAGTTGGAAATAATTGCTGGATACTTGCTTATAGTCATATTGGCCATGATTGCCATATCGGCAACAATTGCACGTTAAGTAATAACACACAACTTGCCGGGCACGTTCAATTAGGTGATTGGGTGGGATTAGGCGGAGTTTGTGCGGTTCACCAGTTTGTAAAAATCGGCCAGCACGCTTTCATCAGCGGTGGCTCCCTGGTGGGTAAAGATGTACCTCCTTATATCAAGGCCGGACGTTCTCCTTTGAGTTATGCGGGTGTGAATTCTGTAGGTTTGAAGAGAAGAGGGTTCACGGTTGACAGGATAAACCATATTCTTGACATTTACCGCGTTATATATAACAGGGGATTTAATACCAGCCAGGCACTGGAAGTGTTGGAAGAAGAGTTTCCGGCAACTGATGAGCGTGATGAAGTCGTAACTTTTATCCGGGAAAGCGACAGGGGTATCATTAAACGCTATTCTAAAAATAGTGTGGATGAAGATATCGTTAACTAATTGCGGAAAACGCTTTAACCGCGATTGGATCTTCCGGAATTTCAACTATCAATTTTTAGCCGGTCAACATTATGCCATTACCGGCCCGAACGGATCCGGTAAATCCACCCTTTTACAGGTTATAGGAGGTGCACTCGTAACCAGCGAGGGTAGCATAAGCTATGAAGGCGCTTCAACCATTTCAATTGATGATGTTTTCAGGCAGATAGCCATTGCCGCCCCATATCTCGAAGTTATTGAGGAGATGACCCTGGCTGAATTCCTTCAGTTTCATCAGCAATTCAAACCATTTCTTAAAGGAATCACAGCAAAACATACTATATCGCTTGCTGGACTAACGGCAGCTGAGAATAAACAGATCCGCTACTACTCATCCGGTATGAAACAAAGGGTAAAACTTATCCAGGCAATATTTTCTGATGTGGATTGTCTCTTGCTGGATGAACCCTGTACCAACCTGGATACCGAAGGCATACAGCTTTACCAGCAACTTATTCACGAATTTGCAAATAACCGGACTATCATCGTAAGCTCAAATGATATCCAGGAGTATGGTTTTTGCGAACATGTAATACGTATTACAGATTATAAATAACCCTCAGCGTTGGCTCGCTATCAGCAGATTTAAATCAGTATACTTCAGATCAAAGCGTTGGCTAAGATGAAAATTCGTCAGCGCTCCCTTGAATAAATAAATCCCGCTTCGCAGATGTACTTTGTGCCAGACCAGGCTTTCAAAGCCACCTTCATCACTGGCCTCAAGCAGTAACGGCATCAATACATTACTGATCGCCTGGGAAGCCGTCCGCGCAAAACCGGAAGGAATATTAGGTACGCAATAATGGATCACTCCATATTTCATAAAAATGGGCTGCTCGTGTGTAGTGATTTCAGAAGTATCAAAACATCCTCCCCTGTCAATACTTACATCTATTACAACGCTGCCGGGACGCATATTACTGACCATCTCTTCAGTAACAACCACCGGGGTTCTGCCACTTTGAGAACCAAGTGCTCCTACAGCTACTTCACAGGTTTTTAATTGTTTGGACAGGATCCGGGGTTCCATAACGGAGGTCCACATGCGTTGTCCGATATTGTTCTGAAGTCTTTTGAGACGATAAACACTATTGTCAAATACTTTCACGGAGGCACCCAAAGCAAGTGCAGCCCGTGCTGCAAACTCACCAACAATCCCTGCCCCCAGAATTATCACTTTTGTTGGAGGAATACCCGAGATCCCTCCCAGCAAAACTCCTTTACCATGATTAGCCGAGCTTAGATACTGGGCAGCAATAAGCATCACCGCACTTCCGGCGATTTCGCTCATACTTCTTACTATGGGATAGCTATCGCTGTCATCTTTCAGGTTCTCAAAAGAAATGGCGGTGATCTTTTTCTCCATCATTTTTTCGAGTAATTCAGCTTTCATTGCTGAAAGATGAATCGGGGAAATGATCACCTGGTTCATTTGCAGATAAGGAAGATCGGCATCCACGGGTGGGGCCGATTTCACCAGGATCGGCGCTTTAAAAACTTCGGCCTTTTCATAAACGATCCTCGCTCCTGCCTCGCTATAATCTTTATCGCGGTAGTGAGCGGCTTCACCTGCATTATGCTCAATTACCACCTGGTGTCCATTACTCACAAGTACACCCACCGCCTCCGGGGTAAGTGCAATCCGGTTTTCCTGGAAAGCGGTTTCTTTGGGTATGCCGATGTGTAAAAGTGCACCAAGTGGTTTTACATCAAGAGTTTCCTCTAAAGTCTCGTAGCTGAAAGAAGTACTGATTACAGGTTTTTGTTGCGACATGCGCCAATGACGATTTATTCCCGAGCAATTTCGGGATTACAATTTACGATTTAAAATCTTTCCCTAATCCCGGATTCGCTATGTTACTATTAATTTTCGGGTTGACGGATCGATTAATTCAAGAAATACATTTACCGTATTATCCGGAAAAATCCCGGGTGCCCTTTCCGGCCATTCCACCAGGCAGATTTCACCGGAATATAACACGTCTTCTACTCCCGCCTCCACGGCTTCATCGCTGTTTTTGAGACGGTAAAGATCGAGATGATAAATGGTACAGCCACGGGCGTTATACTCGTTTATAATAGAGAAAGTCGGGCTTGAAACCGGTCCTTCTACTCCCAATGATCTGCAAATTGCGGTGATAAATGTTGTTTTTCCCGTACCCATATTACCATGAAAAGCAAAGACCTTATCATCTTTAAATGTCTGCCGGAACTTTTGTGCTGCGTTTTCAATTTCTTCCAGGGTGAAAATCAACTCCATTGTTCAAAAATATCAAAGATTTACCAAGGGTTAAAACGGTACCTTCCCGCCATCCAAACATTCACAATAATCTTGAATATAGAATATCTTTGTATTAATGGAAAAGGTGCAATGGATAGTTGAAGGAATGACCTGTTCAAACTGTGCGCTGACGGTCAATAATTACCTGCAAAAACAGGGATTGGAGCAGGTAAAAGTGAATCCGATAAACGGTGAAGTGAGTTTTCAGATAGAAGATGCGGCAAATAAGCCAAATCTCATCAAAGGCATAGGATCCCTGGGTTACCAGGTGGTTCAAACCGAAGGTGAGGCACCAGTTGCCGACAAGCGAATTTTTAAGAATCACAGGCAGCGGTTACTGTTCTGTCTTATTTTTACGGTTCCACTGATGCTCCACATGTTTGACCGGTGGATCCATATTCACTGGTTGATGAATCCCTATGTTCAGCTGGCCCTATGTCTCCCTGTTTTTATTGCCGGAATGGACTTTTTTGCGAGATCTGCCATCAAAAGCATCCGCAACGGCTATCCGAATATGAATGTGCTGGTTACGATTGGCGCAGTTGCATCTTTTGCTTATAGCCTTACTGGTACTATTCTTAACCTGGGTCCGGATTACCTGTTTTATGAAACAACTGCTTCTATAATAACCCTTGTTTTGTTTGGTAATTATCTGGAAGACGTTTCAATCCAGACAACACAAAGAGCCATCAGGTCACTGGCACGTTCACAAAAGGTAATGGCGAACATGATTGCCTTTGATGGTGACCACCAGGAGCTGATTTTCCCAGTAGAAAATACAGTACTGAAACATGGAGACCTGGTGCTGATCAAATCCGGCGAGCAGGTTCCTGCAGATGGCAAAATATTATGGGGTGATGCAGGTATTGATGAATCCATCATAACCGGGGAGAGCCTCCCGGTAGAGAAACATGCAAAAGATACAGTTATAGGGGGCAGCGTAGTGGTTGATGGTACATTGAAAGTATTGGTGACCGCTGAAGCCAGGGATTCAGTCCTATCCAACATTATCAATCTTGTTAATCAGGCGCAGGGAGAAAAGATGGAGATCAGGAAACTCGCAGATAAGATCAGTGCCATTTTTGTACCGGTAGTGTTGGTAATATCATTGATAACCTTCGTTATTAATTACCTGGTGCTTGGCAGTTTTGCGGATCCCCTGATGCGCAGTATTGCTGTACTTGTAATTGCCTGCCCTTGTGCAATGGGGCTTGCAACGCCGGCAGCAATTGCGGTTGGTTTAGGAAGGGCCGCAAAAAATGGCGTTTTGTTCCGTCATGCACAGAGCCTGGAACTATTTAAGGATATCAGGCAGGTGGTTTTTGATAAAACAGGCACTTTGACCACCGGGCATTTTGTAATAGACAACTATAAAATTCTTAATACCCGGATAGATGATGATGCTTTTAAACGGATCTTATTTTCTATCGAAAAATATTCAAATCACCCCATTGCCAAATCGATCAGCTCAGCCTGGAGAACAAAAAATGAAATCCGCTGGGCTAAAGTGGAAGAAATAAAAGGAAGCGGCATGCAGGCCACAGACAAGGAGGGTAACATATACATGGCCGGCTCATACACCCACATCATTCGTTCGGTTACCCCTGAACTGAAGGATAGTCTCCCGGCCGCAGTTTCCGTTGTGGACCTTGGTTCCGGTGCGAACCATGGTTCCGGTGGATATCTGAAGGCGGATAAGACAGCAACTGTTGAAGCCGGAAATGGGGATATGGATGGGCTGGAAGATGGACACAATCTTTATCTAACCATAAACGGTGAACTTGCCGGATGGGTTGATATGAAAGACGAGATTCGTCCCGAAGCAAAACAAGTTGTTAGTTATCTTAAATCAAAGGGTATAAAAACCTGGTTGCTGAGCGGTGACCGGAAAGCAAAATCCATATTGGTTGCAAAGGAACTGGGAATAGATAAAGTGATGGCAGAACAGAGTCCCGCGCAGAAGGCCGATTTTGTTGGAGAATTAACGGCAATGGCACCGACCGCGATGGTTGGCGATGGTATCAACGATGCCCCGGCGCTTGCCAAAGCAACCATTGGTGTGTCTATGGCCGATGCCTCACAGATTGCCATTGAAACCGGTGACGTTATCCTTATGAACAAAGGGCTGAAGAATCTTCCCCTGGCACTGGGCCTTGGCAAACACACCTATCTTACCATCAAGCAAAACTTATTCTGGGCATTTATTTATAACATCGTGGCAATACCTGTGGCTGCGGTAGGATTACTCACTCCAACCTTTGGTGCACTGGTAATGGGTCTTAGCGATGTGGTACTTGCAGTTAACTCGGTTCGTTTGTTTGTTAAGAAAGTAGTGTAGTTTAGGCAGCTCAGAGCTATTTATTACGATTGTAAGTATCACTTAATCCAGTAAGTACCCATCAATAATAAGTATCTATTAATCTTGTGAGTACCCATTAATAATAAGTATCCATTAAGCTTGTGAGCATCCATTAATAATAAGAATTTTAAGAAGATAGTATTTACTTCCGCATGGCAGAACCGATTCACCAGGTATTAAAAAATTATTGGGGTTATGATTCATTCCGTCCTTTGCAGGATGAGATTATACGGTCAATACTGAGCGGCAAAGATACATTGGCGCTACTTCCAACAGGTGGTGGGAAGTCGATTTGCTTCCAGGTGCCTGCCATGGCCACCGAAGGTTTATGTCTTGTGATCAGTCCGCTGATTGCTTTGATGAAGGACCAGGTTGAAAATCTGCGTCGCAGGGGGATTACGGCCTATGCGATCTTTTCGGGAATGAGCCGCAAAGAAGTGATTAATGTGCTGGAAGTCGCCATGCAAAGCAACTGTAAGTTTTTGTATGTATCGCCGGAGCGGCTTGAAACAAGATTGTTCAAAGAATATCTTCCCGCTCTCAGCATAAATCTTATTGCCGTAGATGAAGCGCATTGTATCTCGCAATGGGGTTATGATTTCCGGCCGCCTTACCGGCGTATTGCTGCCTTAAGAGAAGAATTACCCAATGTTCCCGTACTGGCCCTGAGTGCTTCTGCAACTACCCTGGTCCAGGATGATATCTGTACACAGCTGCAGTTTAAAAAACAGCTGGTTTTCAGGCAATCATTTGCAAGACCAAATCTTTCCTATTCTGCTTTCAGCACCGATTCAAAAATAAACCGGATCATAGAAATAATTAAAAAAATTCCGGGCACTTCACTGGTTTATTGCAAGAGCCGGAAGCGCACAAAATTTATCAGTGACCTGCTGCTCATGCAGGGTATCAAATCAGACTTTTATCATGCAGGGCTTTCACAGGAAGACCGAAGCCGCAAACAGGAAAGCTGGATTAAAAATGAAACCAGGACTATTGTTTGTACAAGTGCGTTCGGCATGGGCATCGACAAACCAGATGTACGACTGGTAATTCATGCTGACACTCCTGATTGCCTTGAAAATTATTACCAGGAAGCAGGCCGTGCCGGGCGTGATGGGAAAAAATCATATGCAGTCCTACTGTATGATGCCAAAGAACTGGATGAACTTAAAAAGCAACCGGAAATCCGTTTTCCCGGCATCTATGAAATCAGAAAAGTATACCAGGCACTTGTTAACTACCTGCAGATCCCGACCGGACTGGGAGAAGGAAGATATTATGATTTTGACCTGAACGATTTTCTGAAGAAGTTTAAGCTGGACACCCAGCTGGTGATTCATGCACTTAAAGCACTGGAACAGGAAGAAATGATGAGCTTTAATGAGCAGGTTTTCCTGCCTGCCAGGTTGCAGTTCATCTGCGGCAAAAACACACTTAGTGATTTTGAAAATACAAATCCTGAACTTACCCCACTGATCAAAACCTTACTCAGAACCTATGAAGGTATCTTTGATCAACCGGTACCCATTTTCGAGAAAAACCTTTCTTACCTGGTAAGATCAGACATCAACCAGGTAAAAGATGGTCTTAAAAAACTGCAGGCCTTTGGAATTGTAAGTTACCAGGCCCAGAAGGATAAACCACAACTCCTGCTGATCCAGGACAGGATACGTGAAGACCAGGTTCGCATAAACCAGGAGTTATATCAACAAAGAAAAAAACAACTGGAAGAAAGGATCAGCAAAATGATTGAGTTTACTACCACAGTTTCTGACTGCAGAAGCACATATATAGGTTTGTATTTCGGTGATGAACAGATAAAGGACTGTGGTATCTGCGACAATTGCCTGAAGAAAAAATCATTGCCTCTTACAGCAGCCGAATTTGAAACCATACATCTTCGCATAGCCGAGATCGTTAGTAACGGGAAAATTCCCGGTGATGAGTTTTTTCGTTTGCTCCAGGGTATACGGAAAGATAAATTGCTAAAAGTCCTCAGTTTTCTGCAGGCAGAAAACAAGATTCTTATCAACGACCGCGATGAGATCAGTTTACCCTGATCATCTTTTACATACATCCAACGATGCGGTCAATTTTCTGATCATCCATTATTTTTCTCATCATCCATCATTTTTCTGATCATCCATCATTTTTCTGATCATCCATCATTTCTCTGATCATCCATCATTGCCAGTAATACACAGACTGTATCTAACTGAGATCTTTAGAACCAGGAACTTTTTTTCTTTCTCGTAGAACTTCTTCCCCCCAGCCCCAATGCTCCTAATAATCCCCTGACGATGGTTGTAGTTGCAGTTCTCCCGATCTGGCGGGTAACCGAATTGTCAAGAACTTTTTCCAGGGTTGATTTTTCAGCCCTGCCCGAAGATTTTTTTGCAACCGTTTTTTGAGCTTCTTTTTCGGCAGCTTTCTCCGAAGCGATTTGTGCCGCTTCTTCCAGTTTGGCGTTTAATATTTCATAGGCACTATGCGTATCTTCTACCTCAGCATATTTTTTAGCCAGTTTGGATCCCGAAACCAGTGAATCAATTTCCATATCAGACAGCACATCCATCCTGGATCTAGGTGGTACCAACATGGTATGTACCAGCGGTGTTGGAATACCCTTTTCATTTAAGGCTGTAATAAATGCTTCACCTGTTCCCAGTTGAGTCAGTAATTCATCAACGTCATAGAAAGTGGTTTCGGGATAATTTTGTGCAGCCTGTTTGATAGTCTTCCTGTCGGCTGCCGTAAACGCACGCAATGCATGCTGTATTTTGAGACCAAGCTGACTTAAAACCGGCGCCGGTACATCCTGCGGATTCTGAGTGCAGAAGAAAATACCTACTCCTTTTGAGCGGATCAGTTTGATCACCGTTTCAATCTGTTGAAGCAATGCATCTGTAGCCTCCTGGAAAACCAGGTGTGCCTCGTCAATAAACAATACAAGTTTCGGCTTATCCATATCACCTTCCTCAGGCAGTGAACCATAAAGTTCGGCAAGAAGGCTTAACATAAACGTCGAGAAAAGCTTTGGCCTGTTCTGCATATCGGTGACCCTTAATACGCTGATCATGCCGCGGCCGTCATTCGAAATACGCATCAGGTCATCAACTTCAAAACTGGGTTCACCAAAAAACACATCGGCACCCTGCTGCTGCAGTTCTATCACTTTTCTCAGTATCGTTCCGGTAGTAGTTGTGGATATCTTACCATATTCTTTTTCAATCTCAGCCTTGCCTTCATTGCCTGCAAATTGCAGAACCTTTATAAAATCCTTCAGGTCAAGCAGAGGCATTTTATTATCATCGCAATATTTAAAGATCATGGAAACAACTCCTTCCTGGGTATCGTTGAGACCCAGTATTTTTGAAAGCAGCACCGGGCCGAATTCACTCACGGTAGCACGCAAACGAACACCTTTTTCCGTACTCAGGCTCAGGAGCTCCACGGGAAAAGCAACAGGTTTAAAATCGCCCCCCATCCTGGTCATCCGCTCCGTAATCCTGTCACTGATCTCACCTGGCGCAGCAATACCACTCAGATCACCTTTGATATCCATCAACAGAACCGGCACACTGGCATCACTCAGTGCTTCGGCAAGAACCTGTAAAGTTTTCGTTTTACCGGTGCCCGTAGCGCCTGCAATGAGGCCATGACGGTTCATAGTACGTAAAGGAATATGGACGTCTGCACCTTTTATTAATTCGCCATCCAGCATAGCGGTGCCGGCGCGAAATGATTCACCTTTAAAAGTATAAGCCTGTTTGAGCAGGTCTGTAAAAGCAGTCTTGTCAGCCATAAAAATTATTATTACTTAAATCATGCAGCAATTGCCAGTGTCTTACCCAGGTGTATCGAATGCTCAGAGATCTTCTTCTCTTTCCAGCATCAGGATCGCACTTTGCGGAACAATGTAATATTTTTCCCCTTCATACATAACTTCGGTGGCTCCACTGAGTAAAAAAATAGCAAGGTCACCTTCCCTGGTCTGTAAAGGGATATATTTCACAGGGTCCTCCTGGTGTTTCCAGGGTTCGTCATCAACCGGCATGGGGATTGCATAGCCCGGCCCGGTCTTGATCACATAACCCTGTTGTACCTTTTCTTTTTCCTGTACCCCTGCAGGCAGGTACAGGCCACTATCTGTTTTTTCATTGGCTTTGGTCAACCTCACCAGGACCCGGTCCCCTATTACTATGAGTTTTTTGAATCTGTTCTCAGCAGTTACATGTAGTGCCATATATGTAAATAAACGACAAAAATTAATATTTAAACGATAACTTAGGAGTTATAAAATTGATGCATAAAGTGCATTATTAACAAAAGATTATCCAGCCTTATTGATTACCCAACATCTAATGACATTTATTTGTTAGAGAAATAAAAAATAAAAAACATGGAAGGGAAAAAACCGAAAATTTTACTATGCGAAGATGATCAGAATCTTGGAATGGTGTTGAAGAATTACCTGGAACTGAACGATTTTGATGTTACTCTTGAGCGTGATGGCCGCCTCGGGCTGGCTGCATTTCAACGTGAAAAATTTGATTTATGCCTGCTAGATATAATGATGCCGCATATGGACGGATTCACCATGGCGGAAGAGATACGTGATGTTGATCCAGACATCCCATTGTTTTTCCTGAGCGCAAAAACCATGAAGGAAGACATCATCCAGGGATATAAACTTGGGGCAGATGATTATATTACCAAACCATTTGACAGTGAAGTGCTTCTGCTTAAGATCAAAGCAATCCTGAAAAGAAATGAAGAAGGTAACCGCGAACAGGAGAATAAAGAATACGATCTTGCCAGTTATCATTTTAATCCGAAACTTCGTGAGCTGAGCCATTCCGGCAAAATGCAAACACTGTCTCCAAAAGAAAATGAATTGCTGAAAATGCTTGCCGAGCACCTGAACGATCTTTTGCCAAGGGAACAGGCACTGAAAAAAATCTGGGGAAGTGATACTTATTTCAACGGTCGTAGTATGGATGTATATATAGCCAAACTACGCAAATACCTTAAAGATGACCCGGCAATTGAAATTGTTAATATTCATGGCAACGGGTTTAGGTTAGTTGTTCCTGTGCCGCAAGCTTAACAGAATTATGAGTGATGAGTTATGAGTGAGTTATGATTTGAATAAGTTATGAGTGAGTTAAGAAATTGGAACCTGGTTCCCATGCATCACTAACACACTCCACAACTCACTCATAACTCATCACTCATAACTCATACCTAAAATAACGTTGTTCCCGTTTGCGCGCCAGGTATCTTACCTAAGTGTGCATATGCTTTCTCCGTTGCTTCTCTGCCACGTGGTGTACGTTTAATAAATCCTTCCTGGATTAGAAATGGTTCATAAACTTCTTCCAGCGTACCAGTTTCTTCACCTACCGCTGTTGCAATGGTCGTAATTCCGACCGGACCTCCCTTAAATTTTTCTATAATTGTTTGCAGGATCTTGTTATCCATTTCATCAAGACCATGAGAGTCTACATTCAATGCCTTCAATGCATGTTCAGTGATGGCAATATCTATTACTCCATTGCTCAGTACCTGTGCGAAATCGCGAACCCTTCTCAGCAAACCATTCGCTATCCTTGGAGTACCGCGGCTACGTCGCGCGATCTCAAATGAGGCGTCAGAAGTGATTTTTGTTGAAAGGATTTGAGCAGATCTCAATACAATTCCCTGTAAAGTAATTGCATCATAATATTCAAGCCTTGATTTGATGGCAAAACGCGATAACAAGGGAGCAGTTAACAGCCCACTTCTTGTTGTTGCCCCAACCAATGTGAAAGGCTCCAGGTTGATTTGAATGCTTCTTGCGCTTGGACCGCTATCGATCATGATATCCAAACGAAAATCTTCCATGGCGGCATAGAGATATTCTTCCACCACGTTGCTTAACCGATGAATCTCATCTATAAACAACACATCATGTTTTTCAAGATTAGTCAGCAAGCCTGCCAGGTCTCCCGGTTTCTCAATCACCGGGCCTGAAGTTTCTTTAATATTTACGCCCAGTTCGTTTGCAACTATCCTCGACAGCGTTGTTTTTCCAAGGCCCGGGGGTCCGTGAAATAAAATGTGATCAAGCGCTTCTCCGCGTAGTTTAGCCGCTTTGATAAAAATCTTCAGATTTTCAATAATCTGACCTTGCCCCGCGAAATCCTGTATTTCCTGGGGCCTGATATTATTTTCGAATTCTTTATCAGAATTAGAAAGTATTTCTTTGCCGTTGTTTAAATTTGGATTTGCCATCTGTTATATCGTAAAACTACATCAATTGAGCTGATTAGCCATTGAAATGGACCAGTAAATACAGGTTGGGTACCTCACCAGATCAGTTAATAGAAGGCTCTTAAATGAAAATATTAGATCCAAAAATGTTAACCCTCAGATATTAACCCACAAGAAATAATCCACAAGAATTGACCACAAGATTTGACCACAAGTATTAACCACAAGTATTAATCACAAGTATTAATCACAAGAATTGACCTCAAGTATTAAATCAAAAGTATTAAACCACAACCTATGACTTTCGATGATTTTATCGCCTCGCTGAAAAAAGATACACCTCCCGGTGGTATAAGTCCTTTGTTACTGGCTTTATGGTACGATGGCAAAAATGACTGGACCGGTTCTCATAACATAGCACAGGATATACATTCCAACGATGGATCATGGATCCATGCCTATCTTCATCGCAAAGAAGGCGATCCGGGCAATGCCGCCTACTGGTACCGGAAAGCCGGCAAACCCGTCCCAACCATCTCCCTGGAAATGGAATGGGAGGCCTTAGTTAAAGCGTTAATTTAGGATCCAGTGGTGAGTTTGAGTGAATTAGTGCTGAGTGTGTGAATATAAAAAAACGTTCCAAAATAAAATTTATCATTTTTTATTTCTTTAACTCAACTCACCACGCACCACTCACAACTCACAACTATATTAAACAAACTTATTAAGTTGAAGAATGACGTCCGGATCAGGCGAATTGCTTAACCACTTTGCCTTTTCCGACACCCGGCAAACACCGGGATAATCACCGCGGAAAGTTCCCATATCATAGATCACCTGGAAATGCAGATGGGGTGGCCAGTTGCCGTTTTCAGCAGTCGGTCCGAAATGCGCAATTTCTTCACCCCTTACCACATATTGACCTTCAGACAGGTGATCAATATCGCGAAGGCTAAGATGACCGTATAAAGTATAAAAAGGAAGGCCATCGAGCTGGTGTAACAAAATAATTGTTGCCCCATAGTCTCCAAAATGATTATTATAATTAAAACTATGAACCATCCCACCCAGTGGTGCGAAAACCGGCGTTCCTGCTTCGCCCCATATATCTGTGCCAAGGTGTAAGCGTCTTGGTTCGTCACCCGATCTGCCTGCATCAAATACCGTACTCCGGCTATAAACCGTGCGATGTTCATTATATCCACCAATACCATATCTCGCGTTGGCCGCTTTTAACCTGCCGCTGATATATTTAGAAAACAAATTGGTATCGCTGACTATTGCAGAACTGATTTCGGGATTGGCCTTTGTAAGATCCAATAGCAGTAATTTATCGTTTGCCGCATCAAAGGGAACAACATGATGGTATTGCGACTGGTACCTGGTAAGTATATTATTCAAGAGCCTGCAAATTCTTCCATGATTTCAATCGCTTCTACGTTACCTTGTTGAACAGCAAGGTCAAAAGCAGTCAGGCCACGGTTTTCAGTCACTGTTACATCAGCACCATGTTCAAGCAAAACCCTTACAACCTGGTTTCTGCCAAACATGGTTGCAAACATCAACGCTGTCCCGCCGTTACCATGTTTGAGGTTTATATCTGCGCCATTCCCGAGCAACCATTTCGCGAGCTCAGTATAACCTTTAAAGCTTACTCCCATCAAAGCCGTGTTGCCACCTGCATCCCCGGCATTTATATCAGCTCCGGCTTCTAACAATATGCGTGCTGCCTCCGGTTGATTATTATAGGTAGCAAGGATTAGCGGCGTATATCCCCTCGCGTCCGAACAATTAACTTCGGCACCACCTGCTATCAATTGCTGTAACAATACGGTGTCACCGGTTCTTGCAGCATCAAAAATTTTGTTGTCAACGGCCATTATAATTGATTTATTGAGATGAACAGTTCAGGATTTTTCAGATACCTTCCCTGCTCAGAGTTTCATTTTATTAATCAGGTTTTCATTTAATTAATAAGCATTTCATTGGTCAGTACCTTTTTGTTTAAGTTGGCTTGTTTTGGCCGCGTTTTGGTCAGGCAGTACAAACTGGCTTTTTTCTGCTGGTTTTAAAAATGCCCCGTTTTGAAGAACAGGCCGTCTAAAGTTATTGAATTTTCAAATGGTTCATGGCTGACGCCTCAATTCATCTTCAATTTTCATTCCCGGAATCAAAAATCCTTCCGCTTATCAATTTCTGAATTTTTGGAATCCATAATCATTTAACTTAGGAATCGTCAATTATCAAAGGACCAGTCAAAACTAACACAGCATGAAAAAACTGACCAGCTTACTGCTTTTATTGGTGACGGCCACTGCTGTCATGTCACAAAACAGTCCCATGTGGATGCGTTATCCCGCTATCTCACCAGACGGAAAAACGATCGTTTTCAGCTACAAAGGTGATCTCTATAAGGTAGCCTCTGCCGGAGGTGAAGCGACACCGCTAACACTTCATGAAGCACATGATTATATGCCGGTCTGGAGCCGGGATGGCAAATCGATTGCGTTTGCCAGCGACCGGTATGGAAATTTTGATGTATTCGTGATGCCTTCCAACGGAGGTGAAGCAAAACGACTGACCTATCATTCAGCAAACGACTATCCCTACGACTTTACACCCGACGGGAAATCTGTATTGTTTGGCACAGGCAGAAATGATATCTATACCAGTGCCAGGTTCCCAATAAGGAATATTTTCAGTAAACTTTATAAGGTGCCGGTTGAAGGCGGAAGATCAGTGATGTTTCTTTCGGCAGGATCTGAATTTGCCCGTTTCAATAACAAAGGTGATCAACTGATTTTCCAGGACAGGAAGGGTTTCGAAGATCCCTGGCGTAAACATCATACATCTTCAGTTACCAGGGATATCTGGTTATATGATGTCAAAAAAGATGACTATCAGCAGGTTTCAGGGTTTGAAGGCGAAAACCGGGAGCCTTTGTTTTCTGCAGATGATAAATCGCTCTATTACCTGAGTGAAAAAAATGGCAGCACCCAGAATATATATAAGGCAACTGTCGGAGAAAAATCTGCTGAAATACAGGTGACGAAGTTTACAAAAAACCCGGTAAGACATCTTACACGTTCCAATGACAATATGCTTTGTTTTACTTATGACGGTTCGATTTATACATTAAAGGAAAACGATTCACCCAAAAAAGTTGCCATAACAATCAACACTGATGGCCGAACAAATACCGAAAAAATTATCCCGATCAATACCGGTGTTACTCAAACAACACTTTCTCCTAATGGAAAAGAAATAGCCTTCATTGTTCGTGGTGAAGTATTTGTGACTTCGGTAGAAGGAGGAATTACAAAACGTATAACCAATACCCCGGTGCAGGAAAGAACTGTTGAATTCAGTCCTGATGGCCGTTCATTGGTCTACGCTTCAGAAAGAAACAATAGCTGGAACATTTACCGTTCTACCATTGAAAGAAAAGAAGAACCCTATTTCTATACTTCAACCGTATTGAAAGAAGAGCCATTGCTAACTACCGAAGCAGAAGAATTTCAACCGGTCTATTCACCAGATGGAAAGGAAATCGCTTACCTGGAAGAAAGGAATCTCATCAGGGTTTATAACATCGCTGATAAAAAATCAAGGACCATCGTACCAAAAGGAATAAACTTTTCTTATGCTGATGGCGACCAGTATTTTACCTGGTCACCTGATAGCAAATGGTTAGCTTTTAATTCTGCAGAGGGAGCATGGAGCAGGGCTGAAGTTTCACTGATGAAAGCTGATGGTTCAGGTGAAAGAATTAATCTGACCCAAAGCGGTTTTTTTGATGGCGGTGCAAAATGGACCATGAGTGGAAAAGCAATCATCTGGACTACTGACCGTGACGGCAAAAAGCCACTGGCTTTCCAGGGTGCACGTGAAGTGGATGTTTATGCCATGTTTTTCGACCAGGAATTGTATGACCGTTTCAAGTTGAATAAAGATGATTTTTCACTCTTAAAAGAAAAAGAAGAAAACGAGAAAAAGGAAAAAAAGGATACCGCGCTGCAGGATGCTATTGCGAAAAAGGAGAAAGACTGGAAACCTTTATTTGAAAACCTGGAAAACCGTAAAGTCAGGCTCACTATCAACTCCGGTAACATTTCAGATTATTTGTTATCCACGGATGGAGAGAAATTGTATTACCTGGCGAGGGTTGAAAAAGGCTATGATTTATGGCTGACTAATACCAGGACGCGTGAAACAAAAATTCTTTCCAAACTTGATGGAGGTCCTGCTGGTATGGAAATTTCAAAAGATGGAAAAAACATTTTTGTTGTGAGTGATGGCAAGATAATGAAGGTCGATGCTGATGCCGGTCGTGTTGCGCCTGTGATCGTGAACGGCGAAATGAACCTGAATACCGCCGCGGAAAGACAATATATTTTTGAACATGCATGGCGCCAGGTTTTGAAAAAGTTTTATGACCCGGAAATGAAGGGAGTAGACTGGAAACTCTATAAGGAAACCTACGCGAAATTCCTGCCTCATATAAATAACAATAATGATTTCCAGGAGTTGCTGAGCGAGATGCTGGGCGAGTTAAACGCTTCGCATACTGGTGGACGTTACGCACCCGCAATTACAAATCCTGATATCACAGCAAGCCTTGGTTTGCTTTATGACGAAACCTTCGATGGCCCGGGTGTTAAGGTAATGGAGGTGTTGGAAGGGGGTCCTTTTTTAAATGCAAAAACAAAACTTACCAGGGGTGTTGTGATTGAAAAAATTGATGGTGAAACGATCACCGCAGATATGGACTGGAACAAATTACTGAATCGAAAGGCAACTAAAAACGTATTACTAACGGTTTATAATCCTGCCACCAAAGAACGTTGGGATGAAAGTTTGAAACCAATCACCCAAGTTGAAGAACAGGGATTGCTTTATAATCGTTGGGTGAAAATGATGCGTAAAAAAGTGGATGAATTAAGCGGTGGCAAGGTTGGTTATGTACATGTGCAAGGCATGAATGATGGAAGTTTCAGAACAGTTTATGAAGATGTGCTTGGTAAAAATGCTGATAAGGAAGCGCTGATAGTTGATACCAGATTTAACGGCGGGGGCTGGCTGCACGATGACCTGGTATCTTTTCTTGGCGGTAAACCATATCTCGATTTTTCTCCACAGGGCGCAAAACCAACTTCCGGTGAGCCAAGAAATAAATGGGCCAAACCCTCTTCGGTAGTTATGAGCGAAAGCAATTATTCTGATGCTTTCCTTTTCCCTTATGCTTATAAAAGCCTCGGACTCGGCAAACTGATTGGCATGCCTGTCCCAGGTACTGGTACGGCTGTGTGGTGGGAAACCCAGATAGATCCTACCCTGGTGTTTGGTATTCCAATGGTTGCTACAATAGGCAAGGAGAACAGGCCTACTGAAAATCTTCAACTGGAGCCGGATATCAAAGTGCCTAATGATTTCAAAGCGATTTTGTCAGGCAAGGATCAGCAATTGGAAAGAGCTGTACAGGAAATGCTGAACGAGATCAAAAATAAACCAGTAAAAAAGGCTTTTTAATGCGATCGTTTTATATGCAAAAACCGGCAATTGATTTTGCCGGTTTTTTTGTGTGATAAGAAGAACACGATTATCGAAGAAAAAAGGTATTTTGAATTCCTTGTTTAAAACGCCAGGTAGCATAAACATTGTGGATGTGTGCAAGGGTTTGGAGAGAACTATCAACCTGGCCTGAGGTCATAATTCTAAAAACAAATAATCTATGAATACCTGCATCAAAAGATCTTTCAAGCTGAAGCTCTTTATAGCTGACAGATCCTTCAGGGATAGGAAGCTGAAACCCGTTTGACACAAGGGCTGAAAAAGGAAAAACAAGTGCTTCCTTTAAAGGTTGCATGTGATTTTTTCCGAGGCTGTAAACCATTTTAAAAGCGGCGGCATTCATATCAGACAGTAAGATCTTTTTTGAAGCTTCTACCTGAGCACAAGCCAGGCCTCCGTGCCTTAGAGAAATTACATAATAGTTGGCACTTACCTGTCCGTGGAGGTCAGTTGGGAAAAGGTTGAAAAGTCCACTTTTTTCAACCGTAATAAGGGAAATCGTTCTTGGAAGCGAATATGCTATTTGTACCTGCTTATATAAATTGCCTGCCAGAAAAACGTTACCCGGTTTATAGTTATAAAGCCTGTTATATAATTGACCAGCTGCCTGGCCAAATAAAGATGTGAAATGATGTTCGCCATTAACCCCTTTATAAAAGTTAATATCGCCATCATCAGTATTTATTGATTTTATTTTTTTTAACTCCAGCTTTGCAATGGTTGCATTAAGCTTGAAAGATCCGTTTTTTGGTAATGGATTCTGACTGAAGTTGATGGTAATTTTTTCAGAGCTGTGCGTATTGTAATTTGAAGATAAGGCCAAAATAAGGGGGCAATAACCTGTAAAGGCATGATGATTTGTAACGTCTGCTACAATGTTACCTTTTTCAATAAGACTGAGCTGGAGCGGAAGTTGAAAAGATTCTTTTGAGAGACATAAATATTCCTGTGGGTAATGCAGGCCCTCTAATCGTTTTGTTATTTTTTTAAACTTGTTCATTTTTTTTGAGATCTTCATAGACGGGGTCAACCAAATGACCTGAAGTGGACTTATTGGCTTTGATCCATTCGTTGGACCTTAGCTGCACTATAAGCTGACAGGTTCTTTTAAATCAAAAGACGGTATTTCAATTTGCTCAAGCATTTTCTCTTCGAGCATGTTTGCATATGTTTCGAAATAAACAATTACATCTTCTCTTTGATTTCGTTTGAGCCAGCGGAAACCGCCAGGCAGATTATTAAGCACGGCGCTATCTTCCAGGTACTCAAGATTATGTATATCGATATTGGTAAGTCCCATTGAACGCAGTTCAGTAATCAGCAAACCAAGGGGAATTCCAGTCACTGCGCAAGACTCCTCAACAATCTCTGTCCACTCACCATAGCCAGTATGCGCATAAGACTGTATCTCCTCCTTACTTAATCTTGTTACTACCTGTAACAAATGACCGCAGTTGCACGCTCCGTGATGTCCCCAGGCATAAAAAGCGCCGCTCCGCAAATTGTTTGCAGCTGTTCTCAGACCCCCGACGAGGATATCCGTTTTTGCTCCCAGGCTGCCAGCTGTCACGTTCGTTGTCATACGTGTAATTTCCGAAAAAAAGTGAACATCTCTCCACTTTGATATTGGCAAAAAAACACGGAGAATGTTAAAAACTCCGGGCTCATGTAATATAAACTTACCTCAATCGTTGTTATCCGGTTGAATCTTAAAACATTTGATTTGAAACTATCCGCCTGCATCGCATTTTTAACTGTATCCTTTGCCTTTAGAACCCAGGTTTCCGGCCAGACTATCACTGGTGCCTGGAAAGGGAAGATTGGTTCCATGAGAACAGAACTGAAGCTGATCAAAAAAGGCGATAGCCTGATGGGGACTTCCTATTATTATTCAGGCAAGAACAATTACAGACGATATTCAATCAAGGGCTATTTCGATCCGGAAACAAATAATGTAATCTGGTGGGATGATGTATTGCTGGAAGAAAAAGGCAGCGGTTCAGGTTTTAGTCATAAAGAACCCTTTTTATCAGTGGCTGATTTCAACTGTCCGGGTGAAAACAAGATGTTGCTTGAAGGGAGATCCAGCGATAAGGATGATATGGACGAACAGACCGGCCCGGTCCAGATGGAAAAAACAACAGGCTTTACTTTTACAGACGAATGGGATTACGTGTTGGAAAATTATTTCGTAGGCGCAAATCATCCGGACATCATCGATAGTGTTGCCAACATTGCGTTTATGCAGCCACCGGTTCCAAAAGGATTTGAAGGCACGTTGACTCCGCCGTTGGTAAGGACGGATCCATCGCTAAAGGCAGCGCGTATTCCTGAGACTGCTACTTTACCACAGGCTTCGGCGGAGATAAAAATTCCCAAAACCGCAGAGCATTCATCAGTTGCAACAGCCGATCCTGTTATTGTTCCTGAAGCAACCGGAAAAAAAGCGCCTATCCAATCTATAGAACAAAAATTTGCAGGAAGGACGAATAAATTACAAACCGTTATTCCTGTAACTGCAGAAAAGATTGAATTAAGATTTTATGACAATGCGCAGGTTGATGGCGACTCGATTGCTTTGTTTTTAAATGGCCGGATGCTGTTTAAAAACATAAGACTCACCGACCAGGCATATACGCTTATGCTGAACGCCAGCGACCTTGGTGATGACAATGAACTGGTAATGGTTGCCGAAAATCTCGGGTCGATCCCACCGAACACTTCATTTATGGTGGCGATTGTGGGCGACAAACGTTATGAGGCACGCTTATATGCAAACGAAAACAGCTCTGCGCTGATAAGGTTTGTTAAGCAATAACGACACATTCGAATCAGGAGTTATTATGTGGTATCAATACCCAAGCGGCGAGCTAAAGTCAATTCCTGTAAAAGTAAACTGGCTGGCCATCCTTGGATTGCCAGCCAGTTCGATACTTTACCACAAAAAAATTAAACCACTACGTTAATCATCTTGTTTTTAACATAGATGATTTTTTTATGCGGCCTGCCTTCGAGCCATTTGTTCACAATATCATTTTTCAGAACGATCTCTTCAACATCATTCTGCGAAGCATCCAATGCGATATTTATATTAGTGCGCACTTTACCATTAATTGAAACAGGGTATTCTTTCGCTGATTCAGCAATATGTTTCGGATCAAACACTGGATAGGGTGCATCCAGTATATTTTCATTTCCTAACAGTTGCCATAGTTCTTCACTGATATGCGGTGCATAGGGAGTCAGCAAAACAAGCAGGTCTGCAAGAATCGGTTTTTTATGACTCTTAAGATCATGTAGTTCATTCACACAAACCATAAACGCACTTACCGCAGTATTGAATGAGAAGCGTTCAGTATCTTCTTCAATTTTTTTGATCGTACGATGTAAAACTTTCAACTCAGCCGCCGATGGTGCTTCATCCTTCCAGACCTGTCCCTTTGTTTCATCATAAAACAAACGCCATAATTTCTTCAGGAAACGGTGCACACCTTCAATTCCTTTTGTGTCCCAGGGTTTGCTCATTTCTACCGGACCCAGGAACATTTCATACATACGGAATGTATCTGCTCCATACCTGTTTACAAGGTCATCAGGATTGACTGTGTTATACTTGGTCTTAGACATCTTCTCAATCTCAACCCCACAGATATACTGGCCATTTTCGAGAATAAAATATGCATCCTGATAATTAGGCTTTGTTTTCCTGGCCAAATCCACATTCAACTCTACGCCATCAACTGCATTTACATCAATATGTATAGGACTAACCGATATAACATCTGTTTCGGAAACCGCTGATATATCAGCACCCTGTCCTTTCAGTTCCTCAACCAGCTCTGCTACTGAAAGTTCTTCAGCGGCAAAACGATCGGCGATGCCTTTGCTGAGATATACCTCACGGCTCAATACAGGGGTGTTGGTTTCGTGAAGGGTAATATTCAGCCGGTACAGGAAACGGCTGCTGCCCTGTATCATACCCTGGTTCACCAGTTTTTTAAAAGGTTCATCGTGGCTGATATAACCCAGGTCAAACAAAACCTTTGTCCATAAACGGCTATACAACAAATGACCGACGGCATGTTCGGTACCGCCGATATAAATATCAACCTGTCCCCAATAATCAGAAGCTGCACGGCCAGCGAAGGCTGCCGGGTTATGCGGATCCATATATCTCAAAAAATACCAGGAAGACCCTGCATAACCTGGCATTGTATTGGTCTCGAGGTGCTGACCAGTCCATTCCGGTAAATTAGCCAGTGGTCCTTCACCTTCCGGGCCTGCAGAATATTTGTCAACCTTAGGCAATTCAAGGGGCAGTTCAGATTCATCAAGCGGATAAGCAATGCCGTTGATCCATTTAACAGGAAAAGGTTCGCCCCAATAACGTTGACGGCTAAACGCAGCATCGCGCATCCGGTAGTTTACCTTTCGCTGGCCTATACCCTTTTCCTCGATTTTTTCGAGCGCAACAGTCATAGCATCCCGCATTACCATTCCATCCAGGAAATAGCTGTTATGAAGGATGGCATCTTTAGTAGGATTTGCTTCAAGCCCGTTATAAGCCTCGCCAATAATATTTGTGATCGGTATATCGTAGTAGTGAGCGAATTTATGATCACGTTCATCACCACAAGGCACTGCCATGATGGCTCCTGTACCATAACCCGCCAGCACATATTCAGAAATCCAGACCGGGATCGGCTGGTTATTAAATGGATTTAATACATAAGCACCGGTGAAGCAACCTGAAATCTTTTTTTCAGCCATACGTTCCCTTTCGCTCCGGCTCTTTACATATGCCAGGTATTCCTGAACCGCATCAAGTTGTTCCGGCATCGTTAACATATCAACCAGCTCGTGTTCAGGCGCTATCACCATGAAGTCCACACCAAAGATGGTATCGGGCCTGGTGGTATATACTTTCAGGAATTGTCCGGCTAAACCCTGCACTTCAAAATCGATTTCAGCACCATAACTTTTGCCGATCCAGTTTGTCTGCATTTCCTTCATTGCATCGCTGAAATCAACTTTCTCCAGCCCATCCAATAAACGATCTGCATATTCAGTTATCCTGAGATACCATTGTCTTAATTTCTTTTTAACTACAGGGTACCCACCGCGTTCACTTACACCGTTTACAACTTCATCGTTTGCCAGCACTGTACCCAGGGCCTCACACCAGTTCACTTCTCCATACCCGCAATAGGCCAGGCGGTAGTTCATCAATATATCCTGCCGATCAGCTTCATCCATACTGTTCCATTGCGACTGGTCGAAACGGATCCCGCTGTCACCCGGACAAGTATGTGTTTTGTTACCCTCCTTTTGAAAAGCTTCTACCAGGGAATCTATAGATTCAGCCTTCTTGTTTTTGCGGTTATAGTAAGATTTGAATAATTGGAGGAAGATCCACTGTGTCCATTTATAATAATCAGGCTCACTGGTATTTACCTGTCTTTCCCAATCAAAGGAGAAACCCATCTTGTCAAGTTGCCTGCGAAAGTTCTCAATATTTTTTGCGGTGCTCTCAGCGGGATGTACACCATGTTCAATAGCATACTGTTCTGCCGGCAATCCAAACGCATCATAACCCATCGGGTGTAATACATTAAATCCCCTCGTTCTTTTATACCTGGAAAATATGTCGCTGGCTATATATCCCAGGGGATGGCCGACATGCAGGCCGGCTCCGCTTGGATAAGGAAACATATCAAGGACATAAAACTTTGGCTTCGCAGGCGTTCCAGGGGAAGGGTTGCGGACCTTGTACGCATTATTGATCTTCCACTTCTCCTGCCATTTCTGTTCTATACTTCTGAAGTTATATTCCATGTATCTGAGCTGATGCGTTGTTAAAAAGTTAAAAACCTTTTTTTTGTTGAAATTTTTCTATCCTTCCTATCGTTAAGGAGGGGGCAAATTTATGCAAAGTGGCGTTAAAACCGTTAATTTTGCGCCAGCCCTAAATTTCTAACCAATTTTTTTAAACAGTTTTTGTTATGGCTCAATTCGGAAAGGCATCCGCCAAGCGTTCCAAGCCGTCGTATTTTATGGCGATCCTGGGCGTTACTATTGTTTTGTTTTTTGTTGGCATATTTGGATGGCTCTTTCTGAATGCTCAGATGTATGTGAAGAAACTGAAGGAAGATGTTACGATCCAGGTCTATCTCCGCAAAACTGCCAGCCAGGCCGATATCGACTCTCTCAAAGCTTATATTATTGCCAAACCTTATACCAAAACGCTTGAATACATCGATAAAGAAAAAGCGAAGGAAAAATGGCTCGCCTCAAATGATGAGAAAAGTGAAAACTTCGATGCCCTCGTAACGGACAACCCGCTCCCTGCCTCAATCGATTTCAATCTGAACAACAACTATGTTCATAAGGACACAATTGCGAATATTAAGACGGACCTGGAACTGAAAACGTTGGTAGTTGAAAGCGTCAACTACCCCTCTGCCCTGGTCGAGAAAATGGGACCTTCCATGCGCTGGATACTGATCGGCCTGGTTGTGCTTGCCTGCATTTTTTCATTGTTCTCTATTATCCTGATAGATAATACTATAAAGCTGGCCATGTATAGCAACCGGTTCCTGATCAAAACCATGCAAATGGTTGGAGCCACACGCAGTTTTATCTCACGCCCGCTGAATACCAGGGCTGTAATCAATGGATCCATAGCGGCGCTGATCGCCATTGCCATGATCTACGGTATTATTATACTGTTTGAAAGCTTTGTGCCGGATTTGAAAGATCTACGCAATAACAGCAGCCTTTTACTTGTATTTCTGCTGCTTTTTATACTGGGTATCGGTATCACGATGTTCAGCACACACAGAAGCGTGGTTAAATATCTCAGGATGAAGCTGGACGATCTTTATTAGTGGATTAAACCGGCAGCAGGCCAGGAATCCAACAGCGGCAGCCTCCATTTCAATTTTTTGCTATATTGCAGCTTCAATTTCAGATCATGATCGAGAAAAAACAGCCAGTAAGTGTTACCAATGATAATTTGTTTGGGAAAGAAAATTATATCTGGATTATTGCTGGGATCGTCAGTATCGCTTTGGGATTGTTCCTGATGGCGGGCGGAAAAAGTGATGATCCGAATGTTTTTGACCCCAAAGAAGTGTATAGTAAGACAAGGATCACCGTTGCTCCCATACTTATCTTACTAGGTCTGGCATTAGAGATTTTTGCCATATTCAGAAAACCTAAAAATTAATTCATATACAACACAAGTTGCCGGTTAAAAAATTTGATTAGTTTCAGATTTTTCAACCGGTTTTTTATTGTGCACTATATTGTACTTTATTGCACTTTATATTCTACGTAACAGTACTTTATATTGTACGTTATATCAGTTCCCTAAAGCAATTCTTATCACATGGATATTTTACAAGCTGTTATCATCGCCATAGTTGAAGGCATTACAGAATTTTTACCAGTTTCTTCCACCGGTCACATGATCATAGCCAGCAGCCTCATGGGAATTGAGAAAGAGGAATTCACAAAGCTGTTTACTGTTGCAATACAATTAGGTGCAATAATGGCGGTGGTAGTATTATACTGGAGAAAGTTTTTTGACTTTAAAAAGTGGCAGTTCTACCTTAAGCTGATCGTCGCCGTTATACCGGCAATCATACTGGGTCTTCTATTTTCTGATAACATAGATGCACTGCTTGAAAGCCCGACCACGGTTGGCATTACGCTGATCCTTGGTGGTATAATCCTTTTATTCATCGACAGGTTTTTTCAGCGGGCAGCTATCAATGAAGAATCAGAAATCAGCTTTGGTAAATCGTTCGTGATTGGTATGTGGCAATGCATTGCCATGGTGCCTGGAGTGAGCCGTAGTGCTGCCACCATAATTGGTGGAATGCAACAGGGACTAACCCGTAAACTTGCAGCCGAGTTTTCGTTTTTTGTTGCTGTTCCAACTATGGCCGCGGCAACCGGATACAAGCTTTTAAAGGGTTATGAGTCATTTACCCCAGATCATGTTAAACTGCTTGCGATCGGTAACCTGGTAGCTTTTATAGTGGCTATCATAGCTATCAGGTTTTTTATTGGCTTCCTTCAAAAATATGGTTTCAGAATCTTTGGCTGGTACCGGATCATTGCCGGTATCATACTTCTCATATTGATATGGAAGGGGCTGATAGTTGAATAGATGATTTGCTGAGAATGATATGGAAGGGTTTGATAGTTGAATAAATGATCAGCTGATTCTGATTGGAAGGATCCGATCATTGAATAGATGCCTGTTCAATGAATGAGGAAATACCCGATATTTGGCTTTAATCATATACATGCAAACTGCTTCAAAGAAAGTTATCAATGGCTGGGCAATGTACGATTGGGCCAATTCGGTCTATAATCTCGTTATTACCACCACCTTTTTCCCAATATATTTTGCGGCTGCTACCAAGGATCATTTCGGAACGGAGCATATCCCGTTTCTGAACCGCGATTATGTAAATTCGGCTTTGTACGACTATGCGCTGGCAGGTGCCTATCTTATCATTGCATTATTATACCCGATACTTACATCAATCAGTGACACAAGAGGAAACAAAAAACAGTTCATGCAGTTTTTCTGTTACCTGGGTGCGCTGTCTTGTTGCTCCTTATATTTTTTTGATGGATCAAATGTTGAATATGGTGTATCGGTTTTCGTTCTTGCTGCTATAGGCTATTCCGGTAGCCTGGTTTTCTATAATTCTTACCTGCCCGAGATTGCAGCAGAAGAGGATCGCGACCGCATCAGTGCCCGCGGTTACTCGCTTGGTTATGTCGGCAGTGTATTGCTGCAGATCGTTGGATTTGGACTGGTCCTGGGTTTACCCTCTGCGGCACTCGCAACACGTATTACATTCCTGCTTGTCGGGATCTGGTGGATAGTATTTGCCCAGTTTGCGTTCCGGGTTTTGCCAAAGCAATCGGTTTCCGCCGACCGCATAAAAGGAAACATATTCAGTGACGGTTTCCAGGAAATTAAGAAAGTGTATCTGCAGGTGCGGAGCATGCCGGTATTAAAACGGTTCCTTCGCGGGTTCTTTTTTTATAGCATGGGTGTACAAACTGTAATGCTGGCTGCCACCCTTTTCGGTAGTAAAGTGCTGGGGTTAAGTGATACAAAACTGATTGTAACCGTTGTGATTATTCAGCTCGTGGCTATAATTGGCGCCTGGAGCATGTCACGTTTGTCTGGTATTTTCGGCAATTTTCGGGTACTTATCGGCGTTATCTTCTTCTGGATTTTTGTTTGCCTTGCAGCTTATTATGCTGCTTCCCTGAAAGAACAGGGCCAGGATCCCGAATATTATTTTTACGGACTTGCAGTTTGTGTGGGACTAGTAATGGGAGGTATACAATCACTCAGCAGGTCAACATTTGCAAAGCTGATGCCTGAAACAAAAGATACCGCATCTTTTTTCTGCTATTACGACTTTACTGAAAAGATTGCTATCGCTGTCGGTATTCTTAGTTTCGGACTGATCGAAGAACTTACTCATGCCAATGGCGGGATGAAAAACTCAATTCTTTCCCTTATGGTATTTTTCGTAATCGGACTGATCTTTTTGTATTCGGCACTCAAAAAGCAAAAACAATTAAAGCTATCATAAACCTGAATGCAATTAAAGCTATCATAAACCCAAATGCAACTGTATACCATAGACACGGGATATTTCAAGCTAGATGGCGGAGCAATGTTTGGTGTGGTTCCAAAAACAATATGGAACAAACTTCAACCGGCAGATGAAAAAAATCTTTGTACCTGGGCTATGCGCTGCCTCCTGGTTGAAGATAACAACCGGCTGATACTGATAGATACAGGCATTGGCAATAAACAGGATGCAAAGTTTTTCTCGCATTATTATCTCCATGGTGATGCCACCCTTGAAAACAGCCTGGCTAAACATGGCTTTCATCCAAATGATATTACAGATGTTTTCCTCACCCATCTTCATTTTGACCATGTAGGGGGAGCTGTCGTAAAAAAAGCCGACAAACTGGTTCCTGCATTTTCAAACGCCATATACTGGAGCAATCAAAAGCATTGGGATCATGCAACAAAACCAAACACACGCGAGAAGGCCAGTTTCCTTGCCGAAAACATTATGCCGATCAAAGAAAGTGGTCAGCTGAAATTTATTGAATACCCACCCCTCTCTGCCAGGAATGGTAAAGATGACCAGGAGGCTAATACAGAAACATCGGAAGGGAAGCCGGACTTGCAATTATTGCATTTCACAGACAATTTCTCCATCAGAACCGTCTATGGCCATACAGAAAGTATGATGCTTCCGGAGATCAGGTATAGGGACCGGACTATCGTATATATGGCTGATCTTTTGCCGAGCGTGAGTCATCTTCCGCTGCCTTATGTAATGGCTTATGATATCGAACCATTAAAAACACTTGATGAAAAACAGGACTTTCTGAACCAGGCGGCAAAAGAGGATTACGTACTTTTCTTCGAGCACGATCCCAAATTTGAATGTTGCACAATTCACGAAACGGAAAAAGGAATCAGAGAAAAAGAAACTTTCAGATTAGAAACTCTTTGAATAGAATCATGAGGAAAAGAAATATGAATCATGTAAAGAGAAATATGAATTATGAGTTATGAATTATGAAAGGAGGGAAGAATTATGAATTACTCTCTTAATTCATAACTGATAACTGGTTGGTTTATTTATGTTTTACAAATGGTCGCTTGATCAATAACTTCTAAAACCTGCGAACGGTTCAAACTAAAGCACGCAACTCCTGGTGAACAATGGCGTAAACAAACACTGATGCAAACGAAGATTGATGCCAACAAACTTGATTCTAACAAAGATCGCAACATGTCACTCAACTCCAGAAACCAGAACATTAGCTCAAAAAATGATCTGGTTCACTAATAAAATGAATGGCCGAGAATTGATTGAAGTCTACGAATGATTTGATGATACTGGCATTGAATCTAAATTTGAAACCCGCAAAGGTGGACTAGTAAGATTAGTTAAGATGGTCGCATATTTCCCCAAATGGATGAGCTAGTTGGGAGCGGGATGGTGCTTTTGTTGGGCCTTCGTACCGTGTTTAGAGTTACTGAAGTTGATCAGGGCCCAATACCAACTACCACCTGATGAATTCTTAAAAAAGCCGATCAAGGCAACAAAAGATGACCGGAGACAACAGCAACAACTAGCATGAACAATGAAACTAACCACGGGACACAGCCAAACAAAAGCACCATCACGCTCCCAACGGTGCGAAGGAATGAAACAAAACTGTTGCATAATAGTGCTCGTCAAGTGTACAGATCAAGTCTCATATAATAAAACATCACTACTAACGCACACTAATAAGCGAACTAAGCGGATGCCGGCGACCATTGAAACCAATCATATCTACCTTAACGCTCCCTACTGAAATCGGACTTTCGATTCTGACGGGAACATGGTTGGGATCATCACTTACCCAAACGGTCATTTTCTCACCCCCTTCAAAGATAGTTCCCTTAACAAGCAGGGGCTTGAATTTTATAGCGCGAAACTTTCCATACTTGGTCTTAATGGTTTCTTTACCGATATAGCGGATATACATGTTGAAGATCTCTTTATCGAGGAACATTTGAAAAGGGATCTTATCTCCGGGTTTGTATTTGCTAAAATCGATATTCCGTGCATACATTATAGCACTAAGTACGTCCTGAATACAGGCAGGAATTTGAAAAACCCCGGCATTGGTAATAGCCGTGTTGGTATTTTTATTAAAAGTAACTTCTTCATACTTTTTATATCCACCTTCATCAATATTGCGGATAAATTTATAGGGTTGAAGAGTTGCAGTATCTATATAGGTCTCATAGCGATCCCTCACACGAAAAAATTTATCGTAAAACGGATAGGTCTTTCCTTCGCCAACTACATGGTAAACAGGTTTCCTGTTTAGCATTTCCAATGTTGTTTTAAATGTCGCCTCACCCGCACCGATATTAGCGGCGGATAGGCTATAAAATACCTTAAACGTTATTGTTTCGCCAACCCCAAATGCCGTATTGCGTAGTTCACAAAAACCATTTTGCGCCGCGAGCGGAAAATTAAGTATTGAAAGGAAAACAATCGAAACCGTTTTTAATACATTCATTAACAACAATATTCTGTAAAAAAATTGAAAGTTCGTCTACAAAAAGGATGAACTGATTATTATCTGTCTGTATTGTCTTGCCTCGACTGATAATTGCTGATTCTGATCCCTAAAATTAACAAACTGCCGATCAATGCAGGGATAACCAGGTTGATTAACCATATACTCAAAGAGGTCGCCAGAATCCCAGCGACATTACTGCTAAAAAACTGTACCAATTCTATACTTGCCTTAGCCCGGATCCCCAAATCTGTCAGAAAAGCGACTGTTGGCGCAATTGCGAGTACAATAAACATCACACTGATTACCCAGAAGCATTGCCACCAATCAACGTTTACTTCGAAGACATCAAATAAAAAATAATATTGAAACAGGAAAACAATATACCTCGCAAGAGATAATAACAATATCCTTGTGAGAACGGTTGTGTTAAACTCATCCAAAACTTTAACATATCGAACAAATCTTTCAATAAAAGATATCTTCTCAAGACCTCTGACAAGCCAACCCAGGCGGAAATAAAATACTGCCAGTATAATTCCTGCTGTCATTGAAACATAGAGCACAAGTTGAAGCCAGAACAGAACCGAACCGGAGCCAGGCACTTGCTCACTAATATGCTCCTTCATAAATATCAACCCAAAAACTCCGGCAATGATCGTTACAAGTAGTTGTGCCATGCTACAAACAATGGTAAGAGAGATGGCCTGTAAGCGCTTGCCTTCAGGAATAAAAAGTATTCGTCCAAAATATTCACCTATACGGTTTGGTGTAAAAAAGGCCATTGTAGTACCGGTGAAGACGGCCTTGAAGGATTGAAGAAAAGAGATATTGCTAAGACTTCGCAGGGAAAGTTGCCATTTTCGCGCTTCGATTCCCCAATTGAAAAACATAAGCAAAAACACCAGGCACATTTTCTTTAGTCCGTCTCCTGTTAATGAAGTTGAGATCTGCCTGAATGACTGTTCCCAGCTTGGCTGGTTTTGTACCTGGTGATATATGGAAAACGCTAGAATGCAAAAGACCAGGGGACCCAGAACATACTTGATTATTAATTTGATATTTTTGCTCAGTTTTGCCAATTGTGCCGCAAAATAAAGCAAGTTCATTCAAGGTCACAACAGTCATTAAAATAAGGAGTATTATTTTGGAAAAACCTGCTAAAGTTATATTAGGTATAGATCCGGGCACCGTGGTGATGGGTTATGGCATCATTTCCATAACCAATAGTAAGCCGGCTTTGCTTGAAATGAGCATAATGAAATTAAGTGCTAAGCTGGATCAATACCAGCGTCTGCAGGCTATTCATCATAAAGTAACAGAACTGATATCCAGATTCCATCCTGATTGTTTTGCTATTGAAGCGCCATTTTTTGGAAAGAATGTACAGAGTATGCTGAAGCTAGGGCGGGCCCAGGGCGTTGCTATAGCCGCAGCAATATCAGCAGGACTGGAAGTATCTGAATATTCCCCGAAGAAAGTAAAGCAATCCATAACTGGCAATGGAAACGCAGATAAGGACCAGGTTTGGAAAATGCTGCAACATATTATGCAATTACAACATGCCGACCTCAAATATCTTGACTCTTCAGATGCATTGGCAGTAGCAGTTTGCCATCATTTCCAGGACAATCCTTTAATGAAGAAGAGTAACAGCAAAATAAAAAACTGGGAAGACTTTGCAACAAAGAATCCGGGCAGAGTACGTTAGGAACAGTTATGAGTGATGAGTGGTGAGTGGTGAGTGGTGAGTGAGTTATGAGTGAAATATTAGTTATGAGTGAAGTGTCAACACCACATTCCTAACCCGATAATTCGTCACTCACTCATAACTCATCACTCATAACTCATAACTCTCTTAAAGTGGCTATAAATTTGAAATAATTTTCTCCTGAGCTGTCTTCATTTGCTCTTTAGAAGGATTGATCTTTGGCCTGGTGAAATTGAGATCATCAGCCGAATTGATTGGTACAAGGTGAAGATGAGTATGGGGCACCTCGAGGCCAATTACGCTTATTCCACACCGTTTGCAATCAAACGATTTCTCGATCGCCTTTGCAATTGGTTTAGAAAAAACCAGCAGTTCCGAAAGGTATTCATCATCCAGGTCAAATAACTTATCAGTTTCGGTTTTTGGCACAACCAATGTGTGTCCGGGAACCAACGGTGAAATGTCCAGGAATGCAAAGAATCGCTCATTCTCTGCAATTTTATATGAAGGGATCTCGCCTGATATAATTTTTGAAAAAAGACTCATGATTTGAAATCATTTTACAGATAGTACCGGTTTATAGGTAGCTCCGGTTTACAAGTAGCTCCAGTTTACAAGCAGCACCGGTTTACAGGTAGTACCCGGTTTACAGGTAATACCTGGGTTTAAACGAAAATGTCTTCAATTTTAAATTTCAACATTCCCGCAGGCACCTCTACGTCTACCACATCTCCGGCTTCTTTGCCAAGCAGACCCTGCCCTATTGGTGAAGTGATAGATATCTTTGATTGCTTCAGATCGGCTTCCATTTCTGAAACAATCTGGTAAGTAACCTGTTTTTTTGTCTTCATATTGGTGATTTTCACCTTGGTCATGATAGAAACCTTGCTTGTATCTACATTCTCAGCAATCAACACCCTGGCGATGGCATAATCGGCTTCCATTTTTTTGATTCTTGCTTCGAGCATTCCCTGGGATTCTTTTGCCGCATCATACTCTGCATTTTCTTTAAGATCTCCCTTTTCGCGGGCCTCTGCTATGGCAGCAGCAGCGGCCGGACGAGCCACTGTTCGCATCCTTGTGAGCTCCTCCTTCATTTGTTCAAGTGTTTCTTTTGAGACGTACAAAACACTGCTCATGTTAACCTCCTTGGTTTTACGGCAGAGTTTACCTGTAGATTATAATGGCAAGCTCTCCCGGTATTAAAAAAAAAGAACAACGCCCCAGTTTAGCTGAAGCGTTGCATTATTTGTTGAAGACAAAAATAGCCTTTTTTTTCGAATTACAAGTCAATGAAATATTAAAAAATTAAGCACTGCCCCGGGAAAAATCAGGTGTAATTCCCCAAAAATCAATTAATTCCCAATTTTCTCAGAACAACCTCCGCCATTTTGTAAAAAGCCTCATGGCTATATCCCGCAATATGTGGGGTAATCACTACAGATTGGTTAGCCAGCAATCGGTCCAACTGCTCCTTTTCGGTTGCTGAATAGGTTTCAAGCTTTTCATTTTCCAGGACATCGAGTACCGCCCCGGAGATCTTATTGGTTTCCAAAGCACGGATTATGGCCCCGGTTTCATGCACTTTGCCCCTGCAGGTATTCAGGAAAACGGGGCACTGTTGCAGGCTGCCAAAAAAAGCATCGTTGGCATAATGGAAAGTTTCGTCGGTGAGTGGCAGATGAAAACTGACCACATCCGCATACCGGGCTATCTGTTCGGGATTGGCTTCCCTTACATAACCACTCGCAAAACCGAATTTATATTTATCGTGGGCCAGTACCGTTACATTAAAAGGGGCCAGTAAGCTGGCAAAAGCACTCCCGGTATGTCCATAGCCTATTATTCCTACCGTTTTACCCGAAAGTTCGGTACCCCTGTTTGCTGCCCTGATCCATTTGCCTTCCCGGATCTCAAGATTACTGCTGTTTATCTTATTCAGAATATTCAGTAACAGCCCGAGTGCATGCTCACCCACCGCCAGGCAATTGCCTTCGGGACTGCTAACACAGGTGATGCCTTTTTGCTCTGCATAAACAGTATCGATTAATTCCATACCGCTTCCGAGCCGACCGATCCACTTTAAATGTGGTGCCTTATCAATCACATTTTTATCTATCCGCAACCTGGTAGTCACAATCAGGCCCGTGGCATCTTTTATCTCATTTTCAAGTTCGTTGTAAGTGATTGAATGATTTACAATAACCGTAAACCCTTTTTCTGTCAGTTTATTTTCGAGGTATGGATGAGAACTTGCTGTAATAATTACTTTTTGCACCTATTATTTCATTTTAAATTATTTCATTTTGAAAGTTAATGCCGCAAAATCAGCCACGCTGAGTTGTTCGGCCCGCTTATCGAAAAGTGGGTCAGCCAATATTTCAGGGGCAAATAACGCCTTCACAGCGTTCCGGAGCGTCTTACGGCGTTGGCTAAACGCAGTTTTAACCAGCACAAAAAACGCACGCTGCGATTTCATAGGTACCGTTTCTTCCAGGGGCACAAGCCTGATTACTGCGCTTTTTACTTTTGGTGGCGGGGTAAAACTATTTTCATCTACTTCAAACAAATATTCGACAGTATAGAAGCCCTGCATAAGCACACTGGTAACCCCATAAACTTTTGAACCCGGACCCGAAGCAATACGCTGAGCCACTTCTTTCTGAAACATGCCGATTACACATTCAACATTTTCCTTCCAGTCCATCACCTTAAAAAGGATTTGCGAGGATATGTTATAAGGGAAGTTCCCGATTACAGTAAAGGGAGCCTCAAACGGCTGATCAATGTCCAGGAAGCTGTCATGAATAATTTTTCCTTTCAGCTGCGGATAAGTCTTCTCGAGCCATTGCACTTTTTCATCATCAATTTCAACACATTTAAGATCAATTCCGGGAATTTCAAGAAGATATTTTGTCAGTGCCGCGCCACCGGGCCCAACTTCCACAAGGCGCTCAAAACGTTTTTCGAGCAGGGTCTGCACAATTTTCCTGCTGATGTTTTCATCTTTCAGAAAATGCTGACCAAGTGATTTTTTTAATGTATACATAGTTTAAGATGGCAAAAATACCGATTATCATCTGCGTTTCCTCAAATGCCATGTTTACCTATAAGTGCCGTATCTTAGCAACCCGAAATAAACATCATGAATCCTCAACATCAAAGGCCTGTTATAGGTATTTCTATAGGTGATCTGAATGGCATAGGCCCTGAAATAGTGATAAAAGCTTTCTCAGATGCCCGGATGCTGGAGATATGCACGCCTGTGATCTTTGCTTCCAATAAACTGATAAATTTTTACCGCAAATCTGTACCGGAAGTAAATCTCAATTACCAGATCATTAAAGATTTTACCAAAATAAGTCATAAGCAAATTCACATCTTCCAGGTCTGGGAAGAAGAAATTGCCATCACTCCCGGTCAACTTACTGAAACAGGGGGAAAATATGCAGTTAAGTCACTGGTTGCTGCAGTCCAGGCGTTGAAAGAAAACAAGATCCAGGGTTTGGTAACGGCACCTATACATAAAAAAAATACGCAGTCAACCGAATTTGACTTCACCGGCCATACTCCTTACCTGAAACATATGTATGGAGTAAACGATGTAGCGATGTTGATGACTTCACAGAATTTCAGGATAGCACTTTTAACCGAACATATACCAATCAGCGAAGTTGCAAAACACATAACCAGGGAAGCCATAATTTCAAAACTGAACCTGGTTAATCAGTCATTGATCAAGGACTTTGGGATTGATAAACCAAAGATTGCCGTACTTGGACTTAATCCACATGCGGGTGATGAAGGTTTGATCGGAAGAGAAGAAGAAGATATTATCAAGCCTGCTATCAAGGAAGCGAAACACAGTATGCTGGTGATGGGACCATACAGCGCCGATGCATTTTTTGCCCGCGGTCATCATGAAAAATTTGACGCGGTACTTGCCATGTATCATGACCAGGGATTAATTCCATTCAAATCATTTGCTATTGGTGAAGGCGTAAATTTCACTGCCGGTATCGATGGTATCAGAACATCTCCTGACCATGGTACTGCCCATGACATTGCCGGAAAAAACAAAGCAGATGCATCCTCATTTATCACTGCTGTTTATGAGTGCATAGATATCATCAACCGCAGGCAGGAGTATGCAGACAATCGACGCAACCCGTTAAAAAAGATGACCTCGGTAATACTTGCTAATGCGGTAGATGAAGCGATTGCGGAGAATAACGACAGTTCAATCTAGTGGTGAGTGGTGAGTGGTAAGTGGTGAGTGGTAAGTGGTGAGTGATTTAGTGGTGAGTGATTTAGTTATAAGTGATTTAGTTATGAGTGATGAAATTCTTTCATATTTATAGTCTCTCGTAAGCACATACTTCAAGACATATAACCCGTAACTCACTCATAACTCACAAACTCATCACTCACTCATAATTCATCACTCATAACTCATAACTCCTATCACATAATTCCTATCACATAACTACTTAAAAGTGTCTTGCGCAATACCTTTGTTTATAATATAGGAAGAATAATTGATCTCAATCTTGCCTTTCTGATTTTCTGACTTGTCATTTACTACGGGTTTTTCACCGGTATCATAATCGAAGGCGAGTCCTTTGGGTAGCTTATAGTTTTGGGTATTGAAAAGAAATACCACCTTGTCCGGAAGTCCCCAGCTGATAAATTTGCCATAGCTCATTTCGATTTCATAGGTTCCTGATTCTTTGGTGGTAGTAATTGCCTTTCTTACCAACGCAAGCTTATCATCAACATATAAAGTAGAAACTACTACATCCGACTTCTCATCAAGGGGAAGCAACTTGATAACTGACAGTTCCTCGCCCTGGAATTTTGTTTTTCCTGCAGGAACCGCGGTAAACTGTCCATTAGCGGCAAAAAGGCTGTTGACATTGATACTCATGCCTCCCTTGGGAACAATTGAAATACCGTCCTGTTTTTTGATCTTAAACTTATCGGGGTTTTTATAAAAGACCGTGATATCAGATTTCGGCACTTTCATGAAAGAAACATTGGTAATCAAAATACCCTTGGCCTGGTAATCTTTTACCATGTTTAGTTTTTCCCTTATGCGTGTAACCAATGCATCAGCTTCCTGCGCTACTAAAGTTGACGAAACCAAGACAGCTGCGAGAAACAATAATCCGGCGGAAAAAACAATATAAAACCTGGCGCGCGCCTTCATACAATATCTATCTTAATACAAACTCATAACAGCGAAGACACCTTAAAGTTCAATGCAGCTCATTGAATTAGAGGTGAGTTGTAAATGGTAAGCGATAAGTTAGGAATGATAAGTTCTGAATGGCGAGTTATGAGTGGAGTGGTGAGTTGTGAATGACGAGTTCTGAATGATGAGTTCTGAATGATGTTATTTCAACCATTCAGAAACTCCACTCACAACTCACCACTCCACTCATAACTCATCACTCATAACTCATAACTCATAACTCATAACTCTCATAAGAAGCTATCCGATTCCCGATAAGCTTTTATCAGCGCCAGCTCACCCTCTTTGCCTGGTTTCGAATTCCCATGCTCCATTCCCATCACACCTTTCCATCCCCTGGCGTGTATATGCTTAAAAATATTTTTGTAATTCATCTCACCGGTTGTTGGTTCTTTTCTTCCGGGGTTATCACCTATCTGGAAATAGCCTATTTCTTCCCAGCAACGATCGATATTTTTAATAATATCGCCTTCATTCCTTTGCATATGATACATGTCGAACAGGAACTTACAGGATGGACTACCCACGGCTTTACAAATCATATAAGTCTGATCTGAATGCCGGAGAAATAAATCCGGATTGTCGCTAAGCGCTTCAAGCACCATAATAAGACCAGCCGGCTCCAGGATATCACTTCCAATCCGCAGGGCTTTAATAACATTTGCAGTCTGGTATTCGATAGATAATGATCTGTCGAAGTTGCCTGGCACCACCGTTACTTCTTTTGCATTACATCTCTTTCCCACTTCTATGGCGAGTTTGCAATCCTTCACCATTTTATCAATCCATTCCTGCTTTCCAGTAGTCAATGTGGTTTTCCAATGCCACTGATCGCTGGTAACTACAAAAACACCCATTTTCATCCCTAAGCTGGCAAGGGTATCTCCAATCTTTTTTTGTAACTCAACCGGCCTGCCCATCATACCATTGTCTTCAATAGACCGGAATCCCATATCATGGGCCCATTTTATCTGGTCGATAAAATCTTTGCCGGCATGCGCTTCGAACATTCCCTGGTGAAAGCCATAATTGAGATTAAAAGGTTTTTCGGCAGTTAGTTTCCCTGTACCTTCTGAATTTTGGGTGCCATTAATTTTGTTTTCGGCGAGCAAGCTTCCTGATCCTAATAAGCCTGCTCCGGCTAGCATCGTTTGTTGCATAAATTTTCTGCGTTCCATCGGAAATTTATTTTAGGCTTTAAATGTAGTGACAATCTGTTGTTGGTCATGAATAAATTTCCTGCTATCGGTTTTAAAACAATTTACTTTCTGCAATTATTTCCTAACTTGTCGCTCTCCAAAAAGAACTCAGTGAAAAAGACAGGAATTTTGCTTGCCTTTATTACCAGTACAACACTGGTAAATGCACAGGTCAAGCCAACAGATTTTAAACCGTACGAACAATCGATTAAGGGCACTGCTGTTAAGTTTAATTTAGTTCCCATACCCGAGGGCAGCTTTACCATGGGTAGCCCGGCAACCGAGAAGGGCCGGAAACCAGATGAGGGGCCCGAGACTAAAGTCACCCTTGATGCATTCTGGATGGGTATTCATGAAGTTACTCATGATGAATTTCTTGTATTTTTTGACGATGATAATATCAGCCGCAATGAGGATGTGGACGCTGTAACCAGGCCAACGGCCCAGTATATTGATTTAAGCTGGGGTATGGGTAAACAAGGTGGGTTTCCTGCAAATAGTATGTCACAGCATACCGCTATGATGTATTGCCATTGGCTCTATCTCAAAACCGGTGTATTTTACCGTCTTCCTACTGAAGCTGAATGGGAATATGCCTGCCGGGCAGGAACTAATACGGCCTGGTATTTTGGCGATGACCCTAAATTACTTGGTCAATATGCATGGTTTGCAGGTAATAGTAATGAGAAATACCAGAAAGTAGGCCAGAAAAAGCCAAATGCCTGGGGTTTGTTTGATATGATTGGAAATGTAAGCGAATGGACCCAGGACCAATATACACCGGACTACTTTAAAAAGATAGCAACAGAACCCATAAATCCGCGGATAGAGCCATCAACAAAATATCCGAAAACCGTGAGGGGTGGAGGGTACCTGGATCAACCCGTGGCTACACGCAGCGCTGCCCGTAATAAATCGGAGCCAGCCTGGAACAAACGCGACCCCCAGATTCCAAAAAGTAAATGGTGGCTTACAGATGGAATGTCCGTCGGTTTCCGGGTGGTCAGCCCGCTCAAACAACCTTCCCCGGCCGAAGCAGAAGCTTATTATAGTCAATATATTTCTTTGTAACTTACTGTCAACTTTCATTTCATCATTAAAGATCAAAACACCAGAACATGCACAACGATAGCAAACCATCAAGAAGAGATTTTGTAAAACAATCCTCCCTGCTTGCAGGAGGTATTATTGCAGCTCCACTTATGTCAGGAGCAAATTATTTTTCAGGTTCCGATGATGTAATTAAGATTGCCCTGGTGGGCTGTGGTGGCCGTGGTACGGGCGCTGCAACACAGGCATTACTATCGAAACAAAATGTAAAGATTGTTGCGATGGCTGATGCTTTCCGTGACCGCCTTGACAGCTGTTACAAAAGACTCACAGCAGAAAACATGTCTGATTCAGGAATAAAAGGCAACCTGAAATCAAAGGTTGATGTTCCTGAAGAAAGAAAATTTGTTGGCTTTGATGGCTATGAAAAAGCTATTAAACTTGCTGATGTTGTCATCCTCGCTACACCTCCGGGCTTCCGTCCAATACATTTCGAAGAGGCTATAAAACAAAACAAACATGTATTCATGGAAAAGCCGGTAGCTACTGATCCGGCCGGTATCCAGAAGGTGCTTGAAGTTGCCAAGCTCGCAAAAGACAAAAAACTCAACGTAGTTGTTGGCCTGCAACGCCATTACCAGAATTCATACCGCGAACTGTTTAAGCGTAAAGAAATGATCGGGGACATCACATCAGCACAGGCATGGTGGAACAATGATGGAGTCTGGGTTAAGAAACGTCAGCCCGAGCAGACTGAAATGGAATACCAGATGAGAAACTGGTATTATTTTAACTGGCTTTGTGGTGATCATATCACAGAACAACATATACACAATATTGATGTGATAAACTGGTTCAAAGGTTCATATCCCGTTAAAGCGCAGGGTATGGGTGGCCGTGAGGTTCGTAAGGGAAAAGATTATGGTGAGATCTTTGATCACCACTATGTTGAGTTTCAATACGCTGATGGATCTATTCTGAACAGCCAGTGTCGTCATATTCCGGGAACCATGAGTAAGGTTGATGAACTGCTGACCGGTACAAAGGGAATCATCAGGGCCGGGGATGCAAATATCAAAGACCTTAAAGGCAAAGTGCTTTACCAGTTTGATAAGAAAACAGAAAACGACGCATATCAGTCTGAACACGATGAACTTTTTGCTGCTTTAGCTAAAGGTGAATATAAATTTGCTGATGCTGAAAATGGCGCAAAAAGTACCATGACATCGATCCTCGGAAGAATGGCCACATATAGCGGACGCATCGTTGAATGGGATAAGGCAATTAATTCCGGCATCAACCTTCAGCCCGACAAATATGCATGGGATGCAATGCCAAAGACCGTTCCAGACAGTGAGGGGCAATACCTGGTTGCTATACCTGGCAAAACCAAGTTTGCATAACAAATGGATTAAATCTCAGTAGAACATTATTTAAAAAAAACTACTCGCAAGAATACATTCGAAAGGATATTATTTGATTGTTGACAAAAACATCGGGCTACAAAACCCGATGTTTTTTATTTTAAGCTGGCACTCAAGCGTTTTAACCAAGACATTAAGCAAGACATGAGCGGTAAGTGGTAAGTGGTGAGTGTGAAATTCTGAAATGAACCGCACTAAACAACTCTGCACTAACTCATCACTCATCACTCATAACTCATAACTCCAAAAGTGGCTTTCCATATAACTCAAGAATAGTTATGAAAGAATGTCTTTCCGTTTGAATATTACGATGGAAGCTGTGACAAAAACAACGATATGCAATAGCAGTATCACGGCGGATCTCAGCACACTTGGATAATTTACCGGGTCATCAAAGAATCCTTTCCAGCCCAGCATATGAGAAGTAAATAAGAATGGTTTCAGTGAATTGAAAAGAGGGAGATCCATAGTCGTGAGTATTGTAAATACTATCACGATACTCATAGTCGAGACAATGGGTCCGATTGAATTTTCGGCAAAAAGAGAAAGGAGAAATGAAAGGGCGGCAACAGTTGTCATTGCTACAGCTGCAAAAGCAAAGGCGGCAAAATAACGCCACATTACATCCGACTTGTCAAGAATAAAGATCTGTGTACTCTTAAAAATCATGAGATCACTGGTGCCAAAAATCAGGATGGACAGAACCAGGGAAAGCAGCGCCATCCAAAGTAATAACATCAGGGTATAAATCATGGTTGCTAAAAACTTACTCATGATGATTCCTTCCCTGCTAATCGGTTTACTCAGCAATAATCTTAATGTACCCAGGTTTGCTTCCCCGGCTATCATGTCACCTCCTATCAATGCAATTAAGAGTGGCACGTGAATCAGCAGCGTTTGTAAAATCACAAAACAAATAAGATAACCGTTCAGGATCTGGCCATCGATATCAAAAGTATTATTAAGCCCCTGCAACATAAACTGCACATAGGTTTCGCCATCCGCGTAAAATGCCAGCTGTATCAATACCACGATTGCCGCAATTGCCCCAAATGAAATATAAGTTCTGGGCCTTTTGAATATTTTGAATAGCTCAATTTGCAAAAGCGTCCACATGCTGATTAGCGGTTGTTAGTGATAAGAAATAGTCTTCCAGTGAATGCTTTGCCTGGAGCGAAACAATATTAGTATTAATGCTGACCAGGTAGTTAGCGAGTTTTGGTATTTGGGCCTTATCTACCTGGAACCTTATCCTTGAACCCGAATACTCTTTCAGGTTAGCCGCATAGGGACCGGATTTCAATAATCCAATTATTTCAGCAGCATTTGTAGTTTCAAGTTCCACCAGCGTCTTTGCGGGGTCAAATAGCTCGGCCACGCTACCTTCCGCTTTCCGGCTTCCCTTATCGATTATAAGCATCCGGCTGGCCACCATTTCAATTTCAGTAAGAAGGTGTGAGGATACAACGATCGTTTTGCCCAGATTCCGGCTAAGGTGTAGTATCAGGTTCCGTACATCTGCAATTCCCTGCGGATCAAGTCCATTGGTTGGTTCATCTAGGATGATCAGCTCCGGATCATGAACAAGTGCCACGGCAATACCCAGCCGCTGTTTCATACCCTGTGAGAAAGTTTTTACTTTGGAATCTGCCCGGTCCTTTATACCTACCAACTCAAGCTGGTCCAACAGTTTACTCTTCAGGGGCTTTATCCCGCTCATTTTTGCAAAAAGGGCCAGGTTCTCATAGGCTGTAAGATATTTATACAAATCCGGCCTTTCAATGACTGCCCCGATTTTCTGCAAAATCTCACGGCGGTTGGCCATAAGTTCCTTTCCGAATATCCGGATGGTACCTGCGGTTGGCCGGATCAATGTAAGCAACATGCGGATAGTGGTAGATTTACCAGCACCATTCTGGCCCAGGAAACCATAAACATCACCCCGTTGAACACTAAAAGACAGGTCGGTAACTGCCCGGATGTCCTGAAAATGCTTACTTAAATGACTTACTTCTATGATTGCGGACATATATATGTATGCTGCTGAATTATTCTGTCGGACTATCCAGCTAAGCTTGCTTTTTAATTTTACTGAAAATAGCCCCGATTTGTTAAAGTTGCCGCTGATCAAAATAAAATTTCGATTGGGTACTTGCATAAGCCAGAACCCCGAATTATATTTGTTTCATTCTCCCCAATCCTTAGACAATACCATCAGCCACCATCTTTTCGAAAGCCTCTCCCAATTCCCGAACCCGTTTGATTAACAGATTAAGAATCGTTTGGTTTAGATATATACATTATTGTCCAATAACTATGTAAGTTCCAGGGTTATGTTGAAACCTTGATCGTTCCTGACAAAGACAGTATCTGCTCCTTTGAATGCCCCGCCGGTACACCGGCCATGCTTAATTCATATTGTCTAACTCTGAAACTTACATTTAATGAAAAGAACTTCGCTTCATTCGCTGCTGGCTGTAGCCTGCACATTTTTATCAATGGGGGCAAACGCAGGAACACAGGAAAATTTTAATTCAAGGAACACAGCTTCGCTACACCGTGTCAAGGCATACCTGCAGGATCAATGCTGGCTATTCCGTGATTTCGAGATTAACCGCGCCGGATGGACTCCGGGTATAGATGGTGATGGAGCCATGGTTTCAGGTATTGCTTCTGATGCCGCGAAATTTACTGCGATATTCACGCCTTTGGTTAATATTAACGGTAAAACCACATTGTCGTTTGACTATAAATTCAGCTCTGCTTTTACTCCAGGTTCTGAAAGATTCCTGACCATAGCTATTACGGACTACAATGGTAATGTCGTCAAAGAACTTGACAAACTCACATTCTCAAATGTTGTCGCAGGCAAAGTACTTAATTATCAAAACAATTTTGATGGAATTGAGGCTGGTGCTTACAAACTAATGGTTAAGTACGCCGGGCATGAAGGTTCAACCCGCATCGCAATCGATAATTTCAACCTGGATGCAGAACCGGTATTTACTACAGGCTGCAAAACTGCTCCTGTTGCTGTTGCAGACATAATCTTTGGAGAAGCAGACAGAAGTGCAAAAGGTAATTTGCTGGAAAACGACAACATCAGCGATAAAAATCTTTCAGTTAGTTATGCAGTTACTAATTCCAAAGACGGTGAATTAAAAATTGATAAAGAAGGCAACTTCGAATTTATACCAGGTGCCGGCTTTACCGGATCATCAACAACCTTTACCTACAAAGTTTGTGACCTTGGATATAATCCACTTTGTTCCGAAGATGCCAAAGTAACCATACAATTTCCAGCTGGTATAATATCAGTGAAAGAAGAGATATTGTCACAAAGCCTGAACGACTTCAAAGGTTTTTACCAGGAAGATGGCAAAGTTGAAATCAAATGGGTTACTAACTTTGAACAAAACTGCGACAGGTTTGAAGTAGAAAGAAGCTTTGACGGAGCAAACTGGATAACAGCGGGTTCACTGAAAGGCCAGGGTGTATCAACAAATAAACAGGCATATAGCTTTGTTGACAAAGTGGGTCGCAACATAGTGCACAAAAATGATCTTTATTACAGGTTGAAGCAGGTAAACCTTGATAAAAAGGCATCTCTCAGTAAGATCCTCGTTGTAAGGGTTTTCAATAAAAAATCGTTGAGAATGGTAAGTATTACGCCTAACCCTGTAAAAAATGATATCTCCGTAAATGTTCAGTTAAATGAGGATTCATATGTTGTAATGAAAATTGTTAACACAGAAGGCAATGAAATGATGAGAAAATCCCAGCGTGTTGAAGAAGGTCAGAACAGCTTCGTGATGGACGGGTCTAACAAACTAACCCCGGGTATGTACTTCCTTGAAGTAACCGTGAACAGCAAAGACAGAATGATAGCAAAATTGCTCAAAGAGTAACCAGGAATAACCGCGTATAAAGTAAAGGCTTCGGACCAGATCCGGAGCTTTTTTTATTTACCTACTGATAGTTATGATTACAGATTTTTTTTCTATAGAGAGGTATGAATACAGATTTATTATTTACCTATAGAGAGATATGACTGCAGATTTAGTACATATTGCTCAAACGCCGCGATTCCCGCGGGAAGAATTTTGCAAATCGTTTGAGGATAATTGTCTTTGAATTGTTTTATCACTTCAATGTAGCCAGCTTCTTTTAGCTTATTAACCTGGACGCTTAAATTTCCGGCCGTGGCATTCGTCTTCTCTTTTATAAAAGTAAATTCCGCCTCCTTAACGCTAATAAGAAGTGATACAACGCCAAGACGTAATTGCGAATGTAATATGGGATCTAAGTCTTTAAAGTCCATCTTCAGGTTTTCACTTAACCAACAATCTTTTCCTGTAAGCCGCCTTCAACATGTAGCCTGGCACCAGGTAACCCAGGAGCACCGCAACCGATGAAATCATCATATCATAACGAAAAGGTTCTATTGCAAATATCAGAATTGCAGCCGCCCAGTTAATATATGCACCAATGATCAGCGGTTTAAAACGCAATGCACTTCCATGGATATACATCCAAAACGCATATAACATATAATAATACCCGAAAATAAAACTATTGTCAACCTTGAAAAACCCGCTGGTTACAATAACGACCAGGCTTAAATAGAAACCAACCTGGATCTTATTAAGCAGATCCTGCACATAAGTGCGAACCGGATTATCTTTCTTTTTCCGGAAATAACGGAGGAAGAAAAATAAAGGCCCGATAATGAGTGCTCCATTCCATAAATATTTTATATATGAAGACAGATTGAGATAGGACAATATTACAGAACCTGTTGAAGCAATAAAAAGCAACCAGCCCCAAAACAGCCACCCATCACCCTTTTCATGATGCTCATCCCTGGCCGCGCCTATCATCTGTTGAATGATACGTAGACTGTCTGCACCGGATAAATCTTTTTCTTCCATTATCTTTATTGTTTAGGCTAATTGCTGTTTTTTAAACTTCGATCTCATTATATAACCGGGAATTATCCAGGCGATGATTACACCTGCAGCCAGGAATAACAGGTGGAACTCAGGTGTTGAAATTGCCGCACAAATTGCAAGCACCCAACAGCAGATCCCGCCGAATATCAATGGACGAAATTTTAAAATAATTCCGGATAAAAAAGTCGGCATACCATAAATTGCCAGGAACCCCGGATTAATAAACAGGTAGTAATCTTTTCCCAGGATGGTTGCGAACATAACCCCGAATAAAAACATGAGTATCACAAACACCAGCCACACGCTTCCTAATATTTCGTCCGTATATGTTTTTACACGCTGTTGCTTTTTGCGTTTGTAGAGATAGAATGCCTGGTATATTACGGCTAGCCAGGTTAATAACCAAACCAGGGAATGGTAGGGTGTATAGAAATAATTAATGATTACAAATTGTGTGATGCTGCATAACAGCACTACCCAGCCCCATAACAGGTAAAGATGGCCATTATCGCTAAACTGGTGTTTTGCTTTATTGATCATAGCGTGAATTATCGCCAGGCTTTCTTCACCACTTGTTAATTTATCATTTTCCATAACATATCAGTTATTATCCTAACTAATCCAGCTTTATTTATTTAATACTTTACTTACTTAATACTTTACTTATTTAATAATAGTAAGCAAAATAAAGATTGTCCGTGGTGATATCACCACGGACAATCCACATTATATGCACTTATTTGGCTAGTGTAATAAAATACTTAGCCTGGGTTAAGCCCCACTGAGGGTGGATAGGTGATTCCGGCTTCACTTCGCTGAATTTTACCACGGCTGTTTCAAACATTTTCTTTGCTTCTGCCTTGCTACCGCCGAACTCTTCCGGGGTGAAAAACTTATCCTGACCTTCAAGCAAAAATATTCTTGGGCTGTTTGCATCAATTGACTTCGCTTTGGCTAACGCTTCCGCACCTAGTGGAACATAAGTTTGCCAACGGGTCATTGGATCCGCCTGCATCCTTAGATTGGTAATCATTTTTTTTACGATCCATATCTCTGCATTGTTTTTCTTCAATTCATCCGCTTTATTAATCAGGGCCTCTGCTTTATCAGCAAGAGGATCTGTTTTATCGCCCTGGTTACCTCCAGTCATCAACCCGCTCATAACATTGCTAAGAGCCGCATAATAATATGGAAGCCACTCCGTTTTCTCTGCATCTGCAATTCTTTGAAACTGGTTTGCAGCTGCTGTCCAACCCTCAATGGTATGTATGGAATCTAAGCCGCTCACCGGACCAGTCATTGCTTTAAGCATTTTGTCGTTCTGAGCAGAAACGCTTAAAATAATTGCAAAAGCTGAAATCAGGCTGAATATTTTTTTCATGTTTTTGTTTTTAAAAGTTTTATGAGATATTTATTGATTGCTTAAGGTTTGATCTAATTGAATGCTGTCTTTTGTTGGATTTTGTCTCTATTGGGTTCAGTCTTTTATTGGTTTTTATCTTTTATTTCGAATCAATTTTTCATATTCCCTTTCAACAGTGTTTGAATGGGGAAATACAAATGCGCCGAGAAAATGGAATGTAAGTCCGATTCCCCATCCTAATGTCGGCCAAACCGGCCATACATATGAATTATAGTTATTAGTCGTAAAATACCAGAACAACCACATAGCTCCGATAACAAGTATATAAGAAATAAGATGATATCTAAAGCTCGCGCGTCTCCTGGCGATTTCCCAGATATGAGGATCTTTTCCCTGCGGTGTATGCTCGTAATAATTTGACATAATTTAAGGTTTATAGATTAATAGATGATTTAATGTTGACCTTATAAAGTACTGTTGATTACATCCTGCGTTCTGTCGACCCCCATACTTATAAAACATCCCAGGAATACAAATCTTCTTGCTGTCGGTAAAATAGGATCCTTACGGCTACCATTAGCCGAATAATTATATCCGAACACCTGGTTATTTCCAAGCACGTTATTCAGAGAAAACACCCATACTATAAAAGTCTTTGAGCTCGTTTTACCGATGTTAGGCAGATAGTTAATACTAACGCTCATGCTGTGATAGTCAATTGTTTTTCCCTGGTCCGCTACTGTAAATTTCCCCTCATTACCGTTATATCTCAGGTTGTAATATGGTCGGCCCGTGGCATATGTATAAGAACCGTTAAATTGGGTCTTCCATTTTGTAACGAATTTCTTCACTACGAGGTTTGCGGTATGTTTGGCTGCAAAATTTGGCTGCATTGAATTTGGGAAATTCAGATAGTCGCGTTTTGTATCCAGAAAAGAATACGAGATCCAGTAGTCCAGATTTTTGATGGTTTTCCTGTCTCTCCAAAACACCTCAATTCCTTGCGCATAGCCAAACCCACCGTTACCTATACTATCAGCAATAGCGGTCCCTTTTGAAGAATAGGTTTTTACCAGGTCATTGTATTTTTTGTAAAAAACTTCAACCCGGAAAGTATGTTCACTGGTGACCTTTTGATAATTGGCTATATAGTGAGCTGCCTTTGTATATAATAAGTCATCATAAGCCATATTCCTGAGGAAATAATCCTTTTCAGGTTTCTGATAAAAAATTCCATAAGCCAATGATGCCTGTCCTTTGTTTCCTACCCTGTATGCCAGTGAGGCTCGCGGTACAATATTCGATTTATTCAATAAGGATGAGTGCTCAACACGTCCGCCAAGTTTTGCCGCAAGTGCATTCGTGAGGTAAAAATCGACCTCAGCAAATCCCGCTTTAAAATGGTCATCAACTTTAGTAGTCAGACCCGTGACATACTGATTTGAGAATTCAGATTTATCGCGATAGTATAAATATTCGCCTCCGAACCGCAAAGCACTCAGCCCATAAAGCCTTCTTTCAAATACCGCTTTCATTTGTGCAAGACTTCCATCTGCAACTATGGTATAAGACTTCCCGTTATAAGGTTCGTACTGCGGATAAACATTTTCGTTTAACTGGTTCTGTAACTGGTTGTAGATTTTATCTGTATTCGCCGAATATGAAGCGCCCAGGTTCATTTTCCATTTTGTTCCAAGCTTCTCTTTCCATGAAAGATTGGTATACACATTCGCATTCTTAAGACCAAAAGCATTTTTTAGGTTTGTCGAATCAATGTCGGACCTGCGGAGACCCATGTTCGTCGTGTTGAAATAAGCATAAAACTTGACGATACCGGTTTTTGAAGTTTTAATGCGGAAATTTACCTCTCCATTATGAAGTTCCGGTACTTTGAAATTATCTATCCGTTGTTTTACAACTGCAAAATAAGCTGCAAGGTTTGTGTAACTATAATTTATGCCCCAGCTTGCATTTTTCTTTTTGGATAAGCGTTGATAGCCCGCATTCGCACCAACGGTTGACAAACCAAAGTCAGCAGAACTCTGATCAGCAAGGTCTACGGATTCCAGGATCAGCGCGGAAGACAATGCCTGGCCATATAAAGCTGAATATCCACCGGAACTAAAAACTGTTCCCTTGAATATAAATGGCGAAAACCGGCCTCGCTGAGCAATATCGGGCACGCTACTAAAAAAGAAATTATTTACAACAGTGCCGTCGATAAATACCTTGGTTTCCTCCGCCGTTCCTCCACGCACAAACAACCCACCGTTTTCTCCTACCTGTTGTGCCCCGGGTAAAGTGCGGATCGCACTGGTAATATCTGCGTTCGCACTTGCTGTAGTTACTATGTCAATTGGATTTAAAACCGTGGTTCTTTTGGTATCACTTGCCTCAAAGGTGCCCGCAGTGATCACTACAGCCGTCAGTTCGTTAGGCTCTTCTTTTAAAACGGCATCGGCTTTAATAGTTGTACCATTAATATTGATTGATATTTCAGTGAGTTTATAGCCAATGGAGGTAATTAAAAGAGTTTTGCCGCCTGTTTCAGACGTTTTGAAAGCATATGTCCCGGTGCTGTCAGAAGTGGCGCCATCATAAGAATCTTTGATAGCTATGCTCGCACCGTTTATAGGTCTTCCTTTCAAATCCTTAACCTTCCCCGTGATCAGAGTTTGAGCAGAACCAAGTAAGCTGGATAAAAGACAGGCTAAAAGAATTATGATGAGTGCTGGCATAGACCGCATTTATGTAAATTTGATCCAAATCTAAACTAGTTTATAATATAAACCAAATAAATTGTGAAGATTTTTTCTGGTTTCTCAGCTTCCAACTAATAATTTCCCTCTACGAAGATCTGAGGTTTCTACCCCCCCGACCGTATTTATCTGCCCCCATATTTGAAGTTCAAAAAAGCCAATGGTATTTTTCACCTGTTTGCAATACGTTGTAAATGAATAAGTAACAAGGTATTCTGGAAAAAATCGTAATAAGTTTTCGAAGTGTAATTACGAATGAATCAGCCGGATTGGGGATGTCAAAACTACCTTGACAGAACCAGATTATCGCCGTACCTAACATTTGCTTAGTCCCTTAACCAATCCAACCCTATGTTATCGAAAACTATCAAGGCGTGTTTTCCAGTCGTGATGATCCTTACATCACAGGTACTGATTGGTCAGACAAAATATTCAAGGGTGAAAATTTCAATTCCCCCGACCGGTATGCAGAACCTGCTAGGCCTGGATTTGGACCTTGATCATGGAGACTATAATAAATCCGCAGGCACATTCACTTCTACACTACATGAAAGCGACATTCTGAAGTTGAAACAGGCTGGTATCCGTTATGAAGTGATTGTAGAAGATGAAATTGCGCTTTTTCAACAAAACAATATAAGAGATGAACACAGCCCGGAAATGCTGATGCAAAAAGGTAAGCTTCACTTCGAAAATTCCTGCGCTTCAAATCTTGCCAATATATCTACTCCTGCCGGTTTTATTCCCGGTACATATGGTGGCTATTACAGGTTTAGTGAAATGCAGGCGAGAATTGACTCTCTTGTTAATCATTTTCCATCACTGGTTCAGAAAATTATCCTCCCGCAAACAACTGCAGGCGGCCGGCCAATTATAGTTGTGAAGATCTCCGATAACGTTACTGTTAATGAAAATGAGGCTGAAGTTTTATATACCGGTCTGCACCATGCAAGGGAAGGAATGAGCATGATGAATCTGTTTTTCTTTATGCAATACCTGGTTGAGAACTATTCAACTGACCAAAGTATTTCGGCGCTTGTTGATAACCGTGAGTTATTTTTTATGCCTTGCGTTAACCCGGATGGCTATGTTTATAATGAAACGAATACACCAGGAGGTGGTGGAATGTGGCGAAAAAACAGGAGGAATAATGGCAGCGGCCGTTATGGAGTTGATCTGAACAGAAATTATAATGTTGATTGGGGTGTATCAGGTCCAAACATAAATATTTCGACGGACCCCGCAAGCGATTCCTATATCGGCCCATCGGCATTTTCTGAGCCCGAAACACAGGCAATCCGCCAGTTCGCGCAGGCGAGGCATCTTAAAATGGTAATCGATCACCATGCATATGGCAATTATTATGTAACTCCTTATGGTGTTCCTGCAAACCATTCCTTTACAACTGCTGACAATAAATTTTACAAATATGCATCAGCGTTAATGGTAAGATACAATGGGTATTTCGCCGGGGATGGAATGGCAACAGTTAACTATTATGCAGTCGGTAATTCCCGTGACTATTATATGGCTGGCGATATTGGCGTTGGCAATAAACAGAAGACTTATGGCTACACGGTAGAGATAGGGCCTTCTGCGATGGGTTTCTGGCCCTCTTCCGCCAACATTTTACCAATTGCAAAATCAATGTTTTTTGCCAACCTCCAGATGGCATATTTGGCGGGTGCTTATTATGAAATCCAGGATCGCGATAAGCTCGCCATCAGTGCAACCACTGGAAATTTTACATTCAGCTTATTAAGAATTGGAATCAGCACCGGCCCTGTTTCGGTCAACCTGATTCCACTTCAGAATATACAAATGCCGGGCCGTGCATTTGTTAATGGCGGACTAACTACCTATGGTGATACAATACATGGTCAGATAAGTTATAATCTTTCAAGCGGCATCTCTGCCGGTGATAAGATCAGGTTTATTTACCAGGTCAATGCTGGCGGAATACTGTTGAATGATACGATTGAAAAAATCTATCAACCAATAAGCCTGCTGAATGAAGATGTTGAAGGTTCATTGTCGAACTGGACATTCACTGGTTCCTGGGGTGCATCATCAGTTGCGGCGTTCCAGGGCAACAGGTCGCTTAGTGAATCCCCTGCTTCAAATTATGGATCATCAGCAAATACCAGTGCTACCTATAATCAGCCGATAAATCTTAGTGATGCCTCTGCTGCATATTTGTCCTTTTGGGTGAGGCATCGTGCACAGAATGGTTCGGATAAATTACAGATCCAGATCTCACCAACTGGTCCCGGTACCGGTGCATCTTTTTCGGCCATCTGTGGCCGGCAAACCATTGCTGAAAATACCGCGCCGGCTCTTACCGGGATCCGCGAAAACTGGACAAGAGAAACGATTGATCTGCAGGATTATGTCGGGTTAACAGCGGTAGGATTGAGATTCGCATTTTCATCGAATGCCAGCAACAATGACGACGGATTTTATATCGACAATATCGAGATCGTAAAATCACCTGCCATTGTGCTTGATACGAAAGCACCAGTCACCGTTAAACACGATGTTAAAAACCTTGCAACCAACTTAAGCGTTTACCCGAACCCTGTTACGGAACAATTGAAAGTGCACCTGAATTCATCTGCTCCTGCAAATTACTTCGTAACCGTTTCAACCGTAACCGGTGTAAGGTTAAAGACAATAAAAACACAGGTCTGTGGAAGTACTGATAAATCTATTGATATGTCGGGCCTGAAAAATCAGCTATATATAATTACGGTCAGTTGCCAGGAAACCGGCGAAAGATCGGTATTTAAAATATTGAAACAATAACAGTTTGTTTCACTCCTGATCCAATCTATGAAAACATTTTATATCCAACGCTTATGAAACCAAATTTTACCTCAACATTACTTTCAGTTCTTTTGGTGGTAATTACAAATATCGTCGGGGCCCAGACGCTTGACCTCAGCAAGACGGTAGATAACATTACAACCGGAACTCCGGGTAACATGGCAGCCCAGACTCATATCCTGGAATATACAATAAACGTCAGAAATCTTTCGACGCAGAATCTTACTGTTTCGAAAATGATGGATAATATTCCTGCAGGTTCGGCCTATGTGGCCGGTAGTACCAGCCTCAACGGGATTTCAGTTGCAGACATATCGGGATCGATGCCTTTTACTGGTTCAGGTGGCACCATACAATCGCCCGGCGCAACGTCGGGAGTATTAAGACCAAATGTTACTGCTGTAATAAAATTCAGGGTTAGGGTCACGGCAAATGGTGGAAATATCAGGAACTCCGCCATTGTGGAATCATTATACCAATCCAATTCTGTAGTGCAAAACACCAATACAGTCTTTACAAATTTATCGGCAGATCCCACTTGTTCTATGGTTTATCAGTCTACTTCGAGTACCGTTGACGGATTTCCCCAGGCACCTTCGAACAGGCCTTACCGTTATATTAAATTGTTGAATACAGCGAATGGTACTGCAAGTTCCACAATATATAACGGAGCCACAGGTCTCTGTTTCAATGCAGTAACAGGTGCATCGCTTTCGGCCGGATCTGTGTTATTATATGCTTCGGCTATCGCATACGACAAAGCAACAAACAGGATATATTTTGTAAATAACAATAGTGCAGCACCTGAGGATCTTTGTTTTGTTGACCTTAATACAACCCCGGTTGTTGCAAAAAGATTTATCGGCTACCCTGTCGAAACCATTACCGGTTCAGGTTATAATGTAAATCGTATGTCCTTTGCTTCGGATGGATTTGGATATGCAATCACTGAAAATGGCAGAGATATCATCAGGTTTTCAATGAATAGTTCAGGACTTCCGATAATCACCAGGATGGGTGCTTTACTAAATGCACCATCTAATGGCACCATGGATATTCTCAACGAAAAAGGTGGAGACATTTTTGGCGACGGTTCAGGTAATCTTTACCTGGTTGCAAACTCAAGTAATTTATATAAAATCAATCCTAATACAAAAGTTGCTACCTTCTTAGGTTCAGTAAATCCTTTCCCGGGAACTTCAAATTCAATTGCAGTTGATGCATCAGGAAATGTGTACATCGGTGGTGCTTATCAGAATGTATATACAGTGAACCTGGCCACCATGGGTGCTTCTTCAATCACGGGTGGCAGCACAACCAACGTATGGACCAATGGTGATTATACCAGTTGCGCTTTCCCGGTTCTGGCTCCTGCCCTTACGGCTAACAAAACTTATAGCAATATCAACGGCAGACCATTTGTAGTTGGTGGCGATACAATTGAATACCGCATTGAAGTATCAAACACCGGGAATATCAATGCTGCAGGAGTTAAGTTATACGATGGAATTCCTATGTCAACAAATTATATAGCAGGAAGTACTAAAGTTAACGGCGTAACGATACCCGATGTTGCCGGTGCTATGCCGTTTTCAATAGCTGGCGGTCGGTTAATCAATTCCACCGGTCAACAACCCGGTATTATCAAACCAGGTGCTGCGAACAGTGTAGTAATGACTTTCCGGGCGAGGATCGATCCTTTACACTATGTATGCAATCAGTCGCGGATAACCTTACTGGATGACAATGGTAATACTATGTTTATCAACTCGGATGATCCCAGCCAGAATGGTGGTCAAAACCCGACATGTTTTTATTCTGATGGAGTGTTGCCTGCATCACATATTACATTGAAAGGCACCATTTATCATGAGCAAAGCAATCTCGCCTGGACGGTAACAACAGACCAGGAAGTGAGCCGATATGAAGTGGAGTTTTCAGAAGACGGATATACTTTTATTAATGCCGGAACTGTAGCCGCCAGAAATGATGGTTCATATGAAAACCGCTATGCCTATGCAGACAATAATAATAAAAGCGCTACCAGGTTTTACAGGTTGAAATTGATTGGCATAAACGGTCTGTATACATATTCTCAGGTTATCAGGTTAACTACAAGTACCCGGCCTGTCGTAAACGTGCTTCCTAATCCCTTTATCAGGGATCTTAAAATTGATCTGCAATTGAAAACTTCGGATAAGGTAACCATCAGGCTTGCCGATTTCCAGGGAAGAACGATAGTTGAGAATAAGCAATCGTTAACAAAGGGAAATCATACCGTGAAACTGGAAGTACCAGGCAGAACAGGAAATGGTATTTATATCATTGAGGTGTTTAGCGGGAACGAAAAAATATTAAACCAAAAGCTGATCAAACAATAACTAAAAAATTAAGGCCCGGCTTAGAAAAGCCAGGCCGTTGTTGATCGTACCCTTTAAAATAAAACGTTTAATGTTCTTATACAACAATGATTGAGATGATACCTGGTACGATTGTCTTATGATATGAATTACGATCAACACTTATCTGGTTTCTACCTTTCGTCTATTCCTTTGAAGAATATGAGAGGAAAATAAGGCCCAGCTTAGAAAAACCGGGCCGTTGTTGATCGTACCCTTTAAAATAAAACTTTAAATATCATTTGCTACAAAACTTCAATTCATGCGTAATAAGCGATTAGAGTAGAGCTGGATTCGATAGATTAGCTTTTAAGTGATACTAATAAATTTTCGTAAGTCTTATTTGAAGAGGCAAGTTGAGCTGGTGTGTAAACCGGTTGGTCGTTGGCATCAATGATTTTAATCCTGTAATAGATAGTGCCTTTAATATCTTCCTGAAGTTTATCAAAATACTGGTAGTCGAATTTCGCAGTAGAATCAGGAGAAGTAAATATCTGTGCTACTTCTTTGAATGGTTGACCATTCACACTTCTTTCTATCACATAAAAGTTGGTATTCAGATCCTGGTAAGAGGTCCAGTTGATCACTGCCCTGCGATTGTCAAGACAAGTCTTGAATGAGTTCTCAATTATTTCCATGTTTTTTTCAGTGGTGATCTTCTGCGCATAACCATTGTTGCGTGAAAGATTAATCCAGTTCGCTGCACCACCTTCATTTGTTTTGATTGTTTCGCTCCATGTAGTAAGGGAAGCAATATGCTGGTAGCTGGATTTAACAATCGCAAGCTCCTGCGAAAAAGCCGGTAAAGAAATGATGATAATAAATACTGGAAGAATGATCTTTTTAAGTGTTGATACTACGGAATTACTAGTGCCTGGGCGTTGGTACGTTTTCATTTATTTTTATTTTAGGGATCGGGAATACGTGTTGGGGGCCCATAGGAAATTGGAAACAACAGCGGTTATTTTCGGAGGAAATGGAAAACGGAATTCGGAGGATAATTAGGGTACGGTCTTAAGAAGGATTGGAGATCAGAAACGATCAGCGTTTGATCGTGCTACAAATAAAGAGACAAAATTCTGATAATGCAATAGGGAGATAAAAAAAAATTCAAAAAACATTTAGCACTCAATTCAACATGTTATGAATCAGTAGGATAAATGTGCAAATCTGGCCAATAAATGTCTATTATAAGGGAAATCAACGTTTAACCAGCTATAAAATGAAAAGGCTAAAAAATATGAAGGCTAAAAAGTGGAAAATCTAAAAGGTAACAATGTTTAAAAGTGACAATGCTATAAAATGAAAAAGGCTAAAAATGAAAAGGCTAAAAATTGACCGGGCACAAAAAAACCTCCCGAAGGAGGTTTCATTATATTATGAGGAACAGCTTAAGCCTTGTATTGAGGAATGATGCCATTAGCAAGTTCAACCATTTTCTTAAGACCATCTTCAGGAAGATTACCTTTTTTAAATTCAGCAAGTATTTCAGGATACTTGTTTTCCATCTCAAGGAGAAAATGCTCTTCAAATTGCTTAACCTTACGAACCGCTACTTCACGCAGCAATCCCTGGGTACCAAGATAAATGATAGCAACCTGTTTTTCAACTGCTACGGGAGAGTACTGAAGCTGTTTCAACACTTCCACGTTACGGGCACCTTTGTCAAGTACAACTTTTGTTGCAGCATCAAGATCACCACCGAACTTGGAGAATGCCTCCATTTCCCGGTAAAGAGCCTGATCGAGCTTCAAGGTACCGGCTACCTTCTTCATCGATTTAATCTGAGCATTACCACCCACACGGCTAACCGAGATACCTACGTTGATCGCAGGACGGATACCGGCATTAAAAAGGTTTGACTCAAGGAAGATCTGACCATCAGTGATCGAGATCACGTTTGTAGGGATATATGCAGATACGTCACCAGCCTGTGTTTCAATAATAGGAAGAGCTGTGAGTGAACCTCCTCCTTTTACCAGGTGGCGGATTGATTCAGGAAGATCATTCATATCCTTTGCAACATTATCATCACTGATCACCTTTGCAGCACGCTCAAGCAAACGACTGTGCAGATAGAATACGTCACCAGGATAAGCCTCACGGCCCGGTGGACGGCGCAGTAACAGCGAAACTTCGCGATAAGCTACAGCCTGCTTTGACAGATCATCATAAATGATCAATGCAGGGCGACCTGTATCACGGAAAAACTCTCCTATCGCTGCACCGGCAAAAGGAGCATAGAATTGCAATGGAGCCGGTTCAGAAGCAGAAGCCGCAACAATGGTTGTAAACGCCATCGCACCATTGTCTTCCAGAGTTTTCATCACACCGGCAATAGTTGAAGCTTTCTGACCGATCGCAACATATATACAGTAAACTGGTTTACCTGCAGTATAAAATTCTTTCTGATTGATAATAGTATCAACTGCGATAGCTGTTTTACCAGTCTGACGGTCACCGATTATCAATTCACGCTGTCCACGCCCGATAGGAATCATCGCGTCGATAGCTTTCAAACCTGTTTGCAAAGGTTCTTTCACCGGTTCACGGTAGATAACACCAGGAGCTTTACGTTCCAGGGGCATTTCATATAATTCACCTGTAAGTGGTCCCTTACCATCGATAGGCGCACCAAGGGTATTTACCACACGACCAAGCATACCTTCTCCCACTTTAATAGAAGCGATCTTGCCGGTTCTTTTTACCTGGGCTCCCTCTTTAACGGCACTTGGATCTCCCATCAATACCACACCCACATTGTCTTCCTCAAGATTCAATGCAATCGCCCGAACACCATTTTCAAATTCAACCAGTTCACCACTGCTTACGTTGTTTAATCCGTAAACACGGGCTATACCATCACCCACCTGTAAAACAGTACCTACTTCTTCCAGGTCTGCTGAAGCATTAAAATTGCTCAGCTGCTGACGCAGGATAGCCGAAATTTCATCGGGTTTAATTTCTACCATGTTTTATTATTTAGTTTTAAGCTTTCAATTTACAGGCAGTTCCAGATTAAACTGCGGTGCCTGTTTACCGTGAATAATGTAATACTATACCAGATATATCTGCCTGAAATATACCTATCGTATATTATAGATAAAGTCGTTATTTAAGAATTGTTGTTTGATCGCATTCAGATCATAGCTGATACTTGCGTCAACGAGCGAATCACCCATTTGTAATACAAACCCACCAATCAATTCTTCTTTTACTTCTGTTTTTAGTTCTATGTTTTGTAAAGAAGTTGTAGCCTTAACTTTATCTATGATCATTTGCTTTAACTCTTCACTAGCCGGAACCGCAGTAATAAGCTTCACAACAAAAATGTCTTTCAACACCTTGTATTGATTGATATACGCAGTGATGATCTCCGGCAAAAATCCTTCACGGCCCTTTTTTATTAATAAACGGTTGAAACCAGCAACAATCTCGCCCACTTTACCTTCAGTTACCAATTGAAGTATTGTTTGTTTCTTATCCGGTGTGATAACCGGGCTACGAAGTATTACCAAAAAATCCCTGCTTTGTTTCAAAACCGACTGCAGGTACAACATATCGTTATACACACGATCAAGCTCGTTCCTTTCTATCGCTAACCCAATCAGGCTCTTCGCGTATCTGCCTGCTATCCGGGGATTTTGCATAATTTATTTTTACTGATTAAACAAAGAAGCATCTGCGAAACTTCAATGTAAAATGTTTGATTCAGGTTTAGCTCTGATAATTCAAATTCTGTTGGTCAACTTCTGTTAGTCACCTTCTGATAGTCAACTTCTGTTAGTCAACTTCTGTTAGTCAACTTCTGTTAGTCAACTTGTGTAAGCCCAACTTCTGTTAGTTCAACTTCACGTCTGATGCCAGCTGGTGGATAAATGCCTCCTGTTCAGCTTTGTTATTTAATTCTCGACGCAATACTTTTTCTGCAACATCAAGCACAAGCAGACCAACCTGATTTTTAACATCTGTCAGTGCAGCCATTTTTTGTGTCTGGATAGCAGCGTTAGCTTCTGAAATGATCTTATTCGCTTCCACCTTGGCTTGTTCTTTAGCTTCGGTCAGAATCTTTTCTTTGATGTCGCGGGCTTCCTTCAGGATCTGCGCTCTTTCTTCACGGGCCTTGGCAAGCAGCGCTTCGTTTTCACTTTTCAACTGAGCCATTTCTGCCTTAACCCTTTCAGCGATTGCAATAGATTCCGCAATTCCCAGTTCTCTTTCTTTCAAAGAGGCCAATATAGGTTTCCAGGCAAACTTTTTCAGAATGAAAAACACGATACCAAAAGCCAGCAGGGTCCAAAGTAATAATCCAAACGAGGGGGTAAGTAAATCCATCTTTAATAATATTTATAACTGTTTAATCTCGCTTTTTAAATCATAAAAAATAATCACAAAAAAGATTACTGCATTCTCCGCCCTTTGCTTTGAATGCAGTAATAAGGTTGATTAAACGAACATAGCCAGGATACCTGCGATAACGGCGAAAAGGGCAACACCCTCAATAAACGCAGCAGTCAGGATCATGTTAGCACGGATGTCGTTACTGGCTTCGGGTTGACGGGCAATAGCTTCAACAGCTCCTTTACCAATCTGACCGATACCAATACCAGCACCGATTGCAGCTAAACCTGCTCCGAGTGCACCACCTGCATTCGCCCAGGGTACTTCGCTTAACAAAATTGTCAAAAGATCCATAATTGTGTTTTTATATACTGATTAAAAAAAGACTAAGAAATCACTCACAACTCAAAACTCACCACTAACTCATAACTCATCACTCATAACTCATCACTCATCACTCATCACTCTTCTACGCTATAACTGCGTCATCAAATCCTTCTTTTTTCGGATGATGTGTATCATCGTGATGTGTGTCCTCATGATGATGTGTCTCTTCAATTGCCTGACCGATAAATACAGCTGTCAGATTGGTGAAAATGAAAGCCTGGATAAATGCCACCAGGATTTCGATCACATAGATGAAGACAGCGAAGGCTATTGAAATCGGAGAGAAACCCCAACCAATTGCTGCATTTAAGCCACCAAATATGAATATCAGGGAGATAAGACAGATTATGATAATGTGTCCCGCGAGCATATTCGCAAAAAGACGTATAATAAGTGCGAAAGGCTTTGTGAATATGCCAAGAATCTCAACAGGAACAAGAATGAACTTGATACCGCCCGGAACAGGGGGATTGAAGATATGGCTCCAGAAATGCCTGTTTGCACTAAACATGATAACAAAAAATGAAATCACTCCCAGGACAGCCGTAAATGCGATGTTGCCGGTAACATTTGCAGATCCCGGAATCAACCCGAAAATATTGTTGACTAATATGAAAAAGAAGATGGTAAGCAGGTAAGGGAGATATTTTTCATATTTCAACCCAAGATTTGGTTTAGCCACTTCATCTCTTACAAAAGTGATTACCGGCTCCACTGCATTTTGCAAACCTGTTGGTGCCTGTTTTACACCCACCCCGGTCTTATACTTTTTCGCAATATTAGTCATGATCAATACCAGGATAATCAGCGCAAGAAACATCTGCACCACATTTCGGGTAAGAGAAAGATCATAAACCTTTACTGTCTCATCAGTTGTCCCATCGGAAGTTACGGGATGGATTTTACCACGTTCTAACTTATAACCATTGTAAATCTCATGACCGTGATGAAACTTTGAAGACATAAATACATCCATACCGCGCTGGGGAGAATAAAGTATCACGGGTAATGGAATAGAAACATGATGCTTTTCGCCATCTTTGCCTTTATAGGAAAGAAAATGGAACTGGTGAGCGTCTAAAACGTGTTCAAAAATAACTTCATTCGCGTTAAAACCTTCCTTCGTGATATGTTCTTCTTCCTGCGTGTCGCCATTATCGTGATGCTGAGCAAAGGCACCCTGAGAAATCAGGACCAAACTCAGGCTAAAAACCGCTACCAATAAGGATTTAACACGTTTAACTAGCATACCTTTCTCTAAATTTGGCGCAAAGATAAGAAGGGATAGATTAATTTAAAGTGTTTTGACAGGAAATGGGGAAAGAATTTTAAGATTTTACTACTGCCTTCACCGCTGTTTTTGAAAACTGCATCTCGTACAATTTAGCATAAAATCCACCCTTTGCGAGTAACTCGTCATGTGTACCGGTTTCCTTGATTTCTCCCTTATCCAGCACGATAATCTTGTCGGCTTTACGTATGGTAGACAATCTGTGGGCAATAATTATAGAAGTTCGACCCTGGATCAGGGTTTCAGTAGCTTTTTGTATAAGTAGCTCGCTTTCAGTATCAATGGATGATGTGGCTTCGTCCAGGATTAATATGGATGGGTTGAAAAGCAGCGCCCGGATAAATGATAAAAGTTGCCTTTGTCCGAGACTGAGTGAGCTTCCCCTTTCCATCACTTTATAATCATACCCACCAGGTAATCTCATAATAAAGTCATGCATATCGATCATTTTCGCAGCATTCATCACCTGCTCCCTTGAAATTGCCGGATTGCGCAAAGTCAGATTGTCCATGATTGATCCGGAAAACAGGAATACATCCTGCAACACAACGCCAATGTTTTTTCGGAGTATATCGAGTTTGAAATCATTGACATTCACCTCATCGATCTTTATTGCTCCCTTTTGGATATGATAAAGCCGGTTTATGAGGCTGATAACCGAGGTTTTACCACTGCCTGTATGACCCACAAGTGCAGCCGTCTGCCCTGGTTCCAGGATAAAATTAATGTCTTTCAACACATAATGATCTTCAGTATAACCAAAAGAGACATGATCAAACTCGAGCTTACCTTTCACCGCTTCGGGTGCATAATCGCCTTCAGCCGTGATGACATCATCATTATCCATCACCTTAAATACCCTTTCGCTGGCTACCATGCCCATCTGCAAAACATTGAATTTATCGGCGATAACACGCAACGGCCGGAATAAAAGATTGAGGCACAGGTAGAAGGATACCATCTTTCCCAGTAATTCACTTGCTTCTGCAGGGGGCATTTCTACAGCATTGGTAGCGGCCCACCAGACCATTAAACCGGTGCCGACAGCGAGCACAATTTCAACAATCGGGAAAAATACCGAATAGGCAAAAATTGCGTTGATATTGGCGTCTTTGTGTTCGGTGTTAATTTTTCGAAACTTACCTGATTCACGGTCCTCGGCGGCAAAAGCCTGAACAATCTGCATTCCGGTTATATGTTCCTGTACAAAAGCATTCAGTTGAGCAACGGCATTTCGAACTCTTATAAACGATTTGTTTACGCTTTCCTTAAAAATATAAGTGGCAACAATCAGGATCGGGAATGCAGCCAGTGAGATAAGGGTCAGCCTCCAGTCCACATAAAACATATATCCCAGTATCGCGACGATTGATAACATATCTGCAATTATCGGTATCAATCCGTCTGCAAAAATATCGTTTATTGCTTCTATGTCATTGATTGTGCGCGTTGTAAGTGTGCCAATCGGTGTCTTATCGAACTGTGATAAATTCAGAGACAATACTTTATCATAAACAGCCACCCGGAGATCCTTCACCACGGTCTGGCCCAGCCAGGCCATAAGATATGTGAAATAAAATCGCATAGCCGTCTCCAGAAACAACAATCCAATCTGGATAACAGTGATCCATATTATCCAGTCAATCTTATTTTGCCTGATGAAGTCATTTATGGTGAGCTGGATAAGATAAGGCCTTACCGGCGACAATACTGCCAATACAATGGCGAGAATAAGTGAAATGTAAAACTTTGTTTTGTAGGGTTTGGCGTAGAGAAATACTCTGCGGAGGAGACTCAGATCCAATACTTTTTTTCCTTTCAACTTTTCGGGCATAACGGCTGCAAATATACAACTTCGGGATTCGTCCTTTTGTGCAGGTTGTTCAGCAATTATACAAGCGGTAAACTATTTTGGAATTGCATACAGCGCTATTATGCAACAGTTTTTGGTCGCTTCTTCGCACCGTTGGGAGCGGGATTGTGCCTTTTTGCGGCTGTGTCCCGTGGTTAATACCTTTGCTCATGTCCCGCACGTGCGGGATTGTCTCCGATCGGCTTT